>JACDJC010000681.1_pt1 | contig 37011 bp, 36 predicted proteins | sample 7454191 | NCBI WGS metagenome assembly JACDJC01 (sample SAMN14253291, study PRJNA609438) | sludge metagenome | isolation source: sludge after 25d culture with pyrite and EDTA | collected 2018-12-20
CCGGCTGATCTACCAGCGGCTGAACCTCAACGAGACGCCGCTGCCAAGGAAAATCGCAACCGTAAAATGAGTAGTGACCACAACCGGCGCTAACTGCCCGAAACACCGGTGTCTACGAAAAATTTTGGCGAACTTGGGTTAAAATTTTTCTTGCCGGAAAAAAGAAATTGGTGTAGGCCGACGATTTTAAAAATGGCATCTTTTGCACAATCTCTATTGACTATATTGCCCAAATCGGTAATTGTTATTGTTTTTTAATCCAAGACTTTGGGGGCCTGGATCATGCTCAAGCGCATTTACGAAAAACCCCGGCTGGTGTTTGGCTGCGGCAACCCTCTGTTCGGTGACGACGGGTTCGGGGCGGAAGTGATTCGACTGCTTGAAGCCGAGTATCGACTACCGTCCGACGTGGCCTACCTGGATGTGGGCACCGCGGTGCGCGACATTCTTTTCGATATGCTCCTGTCGCGAAAATATCCGCGGCAGATCATCATCGTGGACGCCATGGCCCTCAAGGACGCTTCCCCCGGCGAAATCCGCGAAATCGGGCTCGACGAAATCCAGCCGGCCAAGATCGTCGATTATTCGCTGCACCAGTTTCCCACCACCAATATGCTCAAGGAGCTGCGACAGCACACCGACATCGACGTGCGCATTCTGGTGGTCAATCCGGCCGATATCCCATCCGAGGTCCATCCGGGCCTTTCCGCTTCGGTGCAGGCTGCCGTGAGGCCCATGTGTCAGTGGATCATGGATATCCTTGTGCCCCCGTCTGGTACCGTAGCCGGCGGCGGGGGTGGAAACGCCCTTATGTTTCGGGTCGGCACTCTCGCCGCCCAATTGGGGGTCCACCGCAACACCGTCACCAACTGGATTAAAACCGGCAAATTGCCCGCCCGGCCCACCATCGGCAAGAAGTATCTGATCCAGGAGGAGGAACTGGAGCGGTTTTGCCAGGATGCGGGGATCGAAGAGGACGCTTGGCGGGCCGCGATGGCGTCCGGGCACCACACGGTGCCCGGTCAGGCAGCAACCCCTTTAACTTTTTCTGAAAACAAAAAAGAGGTTTCCATGTCTCAATCTCCCATTGGAGCGGCAATGGTGGTCGGCGGGGGCATCGCCGCCATCCAGGCGACCCTCGACCTGGCCGAGTCCGGCTATTACGTTCACATGGTGGAAAAGACCGCCGGCATCGGCGGCGTCATGGCCCAGTTGGACAAGACTTATCCCACCAACGATTGCGCCATGTGAATCATCTCTCCGAAACTGGTCGAGGTCGGCCGGCATCTCAACGTCAATTTGCTTACCCTTTCGGAAGTGGTCGATGTCAAGGGCGAGGCGGGCAACTTCACCGTCACCGTCAAGCAACACCCCCGTTACATCGACATGGAAAAGTGCATCGCCTGCGGGCTGTGCGCGGAAAAATGTCCCAAACGGGTCGATGACGCCTTCAACATGGGGCTCAACAAGCGCAAGGCGGCCTACATCAAGTACGGTCAGTCGGTGCCGCTCAAGTATGCCATCGATCCCGAGCACTGCATCTATCTGACCCGGGGCAAATGCCGGGCCTGCGAGAAGTTCTGTCCCACCGGCGCCATCCGTTTCGACGACGAGGAAAAGTTTTTCGATCTCCAAGTGGGGGCGGTGATTCTGGCCCCCGGTTTCCAGCCGTTCGACCCGTCACCGTATGATTTCTACGGCTACAAGAAGATCCCCGATGTGGTTACCAGTCTGGAGTACGAACGACTGCTCTCGGCCGGAGGGCCCTGCATGGGGCACCTCAAGCGCCCCTCGGACAACCGGGAACCCCGCCGTATCGCCTGGATCCAGTGCGTGGGCTCCCGCAGCACCAACCGTTGCACCAATGCTTACTGTTCCAGCGTTTGCTGCATGTATGCCATCAAGCAGTCCCTGGTCACCGCCGAGCACCTCACCGGCGACGAGGTCCAACAGAGCATTTTTTACATGGACATCCGCAGTCCGGGCAAAGAATTCGAACGCTTCTACGAAGACGCTCGGGCCAAGGGGGTGCAGTTTATCCGGGCTCGGCCCCACTCCATCGACCCGGGCCCCGACGGGCACGGTGTCAGCCTGCGGTACACCACCGAAGATGGGCAGACGCAGGTGGAAACCTTCGACATGACGGTCCTGTCCGTGGGGTTGGAGGCGCCGGCGGACGCCCGGCAGTTGGCGGCGGCCTTCGGCATCGAGCTCGACGCCTACGGTTTCGCCAAGACCGATTATTTCCATCCGGTGTGCAGCACCCGTCCCGGGGTTTTTGTCACCGGGGCCTTCCAGGGGCCCAAGGCGATCCCTCGCTCGGTGGCCGAAGCCTCCACCGCCGCCGCCGAGGCGGCTCACCTCATGCTGCCCGCCCGGGGGGCCCTGACACACGAGAAGACCTATCCGGACGAACGGGACGTGGCCGGAGAGACCCCGCGCATCGGTGTTTTTGTCTGTTCCTGCGGCATCAACATCGCCGGCGTGGTGGACGTGAAGGCGGTGGCCGCCTATGCCGCCACTTTGCCCAACGTGGTGTTTGTGGACAACAACCTGTTCACCTGTTCGGCCGACACCCAGGATCTCATCGCCAAGAAGATCGCCGAACACGGTCTCAATCGGATTGTGGTGGCCGCCTGTACCCCGCGCACCCATGAACCCTTGTTCCAGGAGACGCTTCAGGAGGCCGGCCTCAACCCGTACCTCATCGAGATGGCCAACATCCGCAACCAGAATTCCTGGGTGCACCAGAAAATGCCCGAACAGGCCACCGAAAAGGCCAAGGTCCAGGTGCGCATGGCCGTGGCCAAGGCGTCCCGCATGGCGCCCTTGGGCCGGCTGCGGGTACCGGTGACCCGCAAGGCCCTGGTCATCGGCGGTGGCATCGCCGGCATGACGGCGGCCCTGACCCTGGCTGACCGGGATATTCCCACCGTGCTGCTGGAAAAAGGCCAGCGCCTTGGGGGCAACGCCTGGCGTTTGGGCGAAACCGAGACGGGGGAACCGATTCGGCCCATGCTTGAAGCCATGATCGGTCAGGTGGAAGCCCACCCGGGGGTCCAGGTGATGAAGAACGCCCGACTCTTGACCGCGGTGGGATCGGTGGGCAATTTTGTCAGTCGCATCGAAGTCGACGGAGAAACCCGTGCCGTGAGCTACGGGGCTGCCGTGGTGGCGGTGGGCGCCCGGGAATCGGTGCCCGAGGCGTACGGCTACGGGGAGAGCGACCGGGTGATGACCCACCTGGAGTTCGACGCTTTCGTCGAGGGGCATGCGGACGAGATCCGGCAGGCCGCCGGGGTGGCCTTCATCCAGTGTGTGGGCTCCCGCGAGCCGAAGCGGCCCTACTGCAGCCGCATCTGCTGCACCCACACCATGAAAAGCGCCATCCGCCTCAAGACCCTCCAGCCGGAGATGCCGGTCTACGTGATGTACCGGGACATTCGTACCTACGGCAAGCGTGAGCTGCTCTACCAGCAGGCCCGGGCCCTGGGGGTCATTTTCATCCGCTACGATGTGGATCGCAAGCCCGGGGTCGCCCCGGGCAGCGACGGGGTGACGGTAACGGCCTTCGACCCGATTCTCCAGATGCCCCTCGAGTTTGACGTCGACTACCTCGTGCTGGCGTCGGCCATTGAACCCTACCCGAATCGGTCCCTGGTGGAGCTGTACAAGTGCGGCCAGAACGAGGACGGGTTTCTCAACGAGGCCCATCCCAAGCTGCGACCGGTGGACATGTCCGTGGACGGCCTGTTCGTGGCGGGGCTGTGCAACTACCCCAAGCCGGTGGACGAGAGTATCGCCCAGGCCCAGGCGGCGGCAGCCCGTGCCGCGATTCTGCTGGACCGGGACGAAATGCAGCTCGATGCCATCAAGAGTTTCGTCACCGACAAATGCGACGGCTGTGCCCTGTGCGTGGATGTGTGCCCGTACCGGGCCATCTCCCTGGAAGAATTCCAGGCCGAAAACGGCACCGTGCACAAACGCATCAAGACCGATCCGGCCCTGTGCAAGGGATGCGGACTCTGCGAGGCCACCTGTCCCAAGGGAGGCGTCCTGGTACACGGATTCACCCTGGACCAGCTCGAGGCCCAGGTGGAGGCGGCGTTGGTGAAATGAAAAAAGTGACTAAAGTGAACTAAAGTGACTAAAGTGAGCTAAAGTGAATGAATTCTGCCAGTTATATAAAAACCGGAGCGCAGCGACACCACCACTTTAGTCACTTTAGTCACTTTAGTCACTCGTAATTTTAGTCACTTCTTTTTTAGTCACTTTAGTCACTCGTAATTTTAGTCACTCAGTTTTTAGTCACTTAAGTCATTTTTCCCCATTCTTAGAAAGGAATCTCATCATGGCCGACAATTTTGAGCCTGTCATCATCGGCTTTCTGTGCAACTGGTGCGCCTATGCCGGCGGCGACCTGGCCGGCGTGTCGCGCCTTCAGTACCCGCCCAACATGCGTGCGGTGCGGGTGATGTGTTCGGGGATGGTGCACCCAGACCTGGTGGTGGGGGCGCTGCAGAAGGGTGCCGACGGTGTCATCGTCATGGGTTGACACCTCGGTGAATGCCATTACCTGGACGGTAATGCCAAGGCCCTGAACCGGACCGCCGCCATTCATATCGTGCTCGAGGATTTGGGGATCGAGCCAGAGCGGTTCGCCATCGAGTGGGTATCCTCCGCCGAAGCGCCGCGCTTTGCCGAGGTGGTGACCCGTTTTACCGAGAAGATCCGGTCTCTGGGCCCCAACCCCGTGGCGGTGCCGGAAGCGCCGGTGGACAGCGCCGCCTGATGGCGCCGGCGAGAGGAGACGATCATGAAAACCTTTTTCGACCTGATCCAGGAAGTCCAGAAACCAGGGCTCTGCCACCGCTGCGGAGGCTGCGTGACCTTCTGCACGGCCGTCAACTACGGGGCGCTGGAACTGGATGAAGACGGTAAACCGCGCTATGCGGATATCGAAAAGTGCATCGAGTGCGGGTTGTGCCATGCCATCTGTCCGGAAGTGGACGAACTGGAGGAAGAGACCCGACGGCGGGCCGCCTGGAGTGAACCCATGGGGCGGATCATGGAATCCACCGTGGCCCGGGCCATGGATGAGACCGTGCGCCAGCGGGCCACCGACGGCGGTGTGGTCACGGCCCTGTTGCTGCATCTCTTCGACCGGGGACGGATCGACGGGGCCATCGTGGCCCAACAGGTGGGGCCGTTTCAGCGACGCCCCTTCCTGGCCACCACCCGCGAGGACATCCTCGAATCGGCCGGCTTTTTTTTCGACACCAGCCACGGGATGAAAAGCTTCAGCGACCAGTACATGACCTATTCTTCCATCGAAGAATTCGACCCCATGGTCAAAAAGGGGCTGCACCGGGTGGCGCTGGTGGGCACTCCCTGTCAGATCAAATCGGTGCGCCGTATGCAGACGTTAGGGCTGGTTCCCTCGGACGCGATCCAGTTCTGCTTCGGTCTGTTTTGTTCGGGCAACTTCGTTTTTGGAGAAAAACAGCGCCAAGCGCTGGCCGAGGCCCATGGCTTCGACTGGGACCAGGTGCGCAAGATCAATATCAAGGAAGCCTTGATGCTCCACCTGAACAACGGGGAAATCAAAACGATTCCGTTGGCGGACCTGGCGGCGATCCGCCGCTACGCCTGCCGTTTCTGCCCGGACTATGCCGCGGAATTCGCCGATATCGCCTTCGGCGGCATCGGCGCCCGGGAGGGTTGGACCACCACCATCATGCGCACTCCCCTTGGCCGGGCGGTGTTCTCCGATGCCCGCAGTGCAGGGGCGCTGGAGACTTTTCGCTACCAGGACGATCACCGCTACGCCAGTGCCGCCCTGGAAAAGGTGCACGAATGGTCGCGGCGCAAGAAGGAAAGTGCCGCGGCCTTCCGGCAGGAGTTGGGCGCCCCCTCGGTGAGGGTGAAGATTTAGACGGAGGAATCAGAGATGACGGTAAAAGTGGCAAGTGAATGGCTCAACTCCTGTGCCGGCTGCGAGATTTCGATCCTGGACATGGGAGAGCGGCTGCTGGAGGTGCTCAAGGTGGCCGATTTCGTGCACATCCCGGCCCTGATGGATCACAAGTACTTCGGCCAGCTCGGCGACGGTGTTCATCTCGCAATTCCCGAGGCCGATGTGGGGTTGATCAGTGGGGGCATTCGTAACGCGGAGCACCTGGAAGTGGCCCTGGAGATGCGCAAACGCTGTCGGACGATCATCGCCCTGGGCACCTGTGCCACCCACGGCGGGATTCCAGCCCTGTCCAACGCCTACAGCCCGGAAGAGATTCTCCACCGCTACTACACCACCGAGACCACCGACGCGCCGGAGCGTCATCCGGATATGAACATCGTTCCACCCCTGCTCGACCGCTGCTACGCGTTGGACGAGAAGATCGCCGTGGACATCTATCTGCCCGGCTGTCCGCCCCACCCGGACCACATCTTTTCCGCCCTGACGGCGTTGGTGGAAGGAAAAACCCCCGTGCTGCCGGGAAAGAGCGTCTGCGACGTCTGCCCGACCCGACGCGAGGGAAAGGGGCAACTCAAGAAGCTGAAGCGTTTCCTCGAAGCACCGGTGTACGCCGATCCCGACGCTCCTCTGGACGAGATGCGCTGCCTGCTGGAACAGGGGTTCTTGTGCATGGGACCGGTCACCCGGGCCGGCTGCGGCGGGATCGACGGACCGCCGCGGTGCATCGCGGCCCGGGTTCCCTGCCGGGGCTGCTACGGGCCGGTACGCCAGAACGGCAACCCGCGCCTGGACATGCTCAACGCCCTGGCTTCCAACGGAATCGATCTAGCAAGCCTGCCCGAGAGCGTGTCGCTGCTACGTTTCGCCGGCGCCCACGGCCTGTTGCGGCCGGCGGGTAAAAGAAAGGAGTCGTAAAACCATGTCCCGGGTTATCAACATTCAGCCCATCACCCGCATCGAGGGGCACGCTTCCATCGGTATCGAACTAGACGATACGGGCAACGTGAGCCAGGCGCGGGTCAACATCCTGTCCATGCGCGGGTTCGAAAAATTCGTGGAAGGCAAACCCGCCGAAGAACTGCCGCGCATCGTGAGCCGCATCTGCGGCATCTGTCCCTGGATGCATCATCTGGCTGCCAACAAGGCCGTGGACGGCTGCTTCGGCGTCACCCCGACGCCGACAGGCAGCAAGTTGCGCGAGTTGATGCAGACCATTTCCCACGCTGAAGACAAGCTGCTGCATTTCTTTTTCCTGGCGGCGGCCGATTTCGTCATCGGTCCGGATACCGATTACGCGGTGCGCAACATCATCGGCATCGTTCAGGCCAATCCGGAGTTGGCGCAGCGGGTGGTCAAGATGCGTCACCTGGCCAAGATGACCTTGGACCAGTTCTCCAACAAGGCGATCCATCCCATTGCGGGGGTGCCAGGCGGCTTTTCCAAGCCGATGCGCGAGGATCAGCGCCTGGAAATCCTCGACCGGATGCGCCAGATCCTGGATTTCGCCCTGTTCACGATGGATTTTGCCAAGAAGGAGATTTTCCCCAAGTACATGGACGCCATCACGACCATCGGCGTCATCAACACCGGTTTCATCGGCACGGTGGACGACGACGGGGCGTTGAACCTCTACGACGGCAACCTGCGCCTGATGAAGCCGGACGGCAGCATCACCGAATTCTCCCCCAACGACTACACCGACTACATCGGCGAACAGGTGCTGCCCTATTCCTACGGCAAGTTTCCCTATGCGCGGTGCTGGGACGAGGGTTTCTCCCTGGATCTGGACCAACCCCGGGGTGTATACCGGTCCAACACGTTGGCACGCATCAACGTGGCCGACCACATTTCCACGCCCCGGGCCCAGGCCGAGCTGGAGGCCTTCCGCCAGCACTTCGGCCGTCCGGCCCAGGCGACCTTGCTCTATCACTGGGCCCGGCTCATCGAGGAGGTCTACGCCTGCGAACGGGCCATCGAGATCCTGGAAGACCCGGAGATCACCAATCCCAACGTCCGGGCCAAGGTGGAACCGAGAGCCGGCCGCGGCATCGGCTGTGTCGAGGCGCCGCGGGGCACCCTGATTCACGACTACACCACCGACGAAAACGGATTGATCCGCCATGCCAACATGATCGTGGGGACTACCCACAACCTCGGGCCCATCAACATGAGCGTCAACCAGGCGGCCCGGGAGTTGATCCATGACGGCAAGGTGGACGAGGGGATTCTCAACCGGATCGAAATGGCGGTGCGCGCCTACGACCCATGAATTTCCTGCGCAACGCATCGCCTGGACGGCGATCACGGCATTACCATCACCATCACCGACGCTTCCCGCAACGTGGTGCGGCGTTGGCCGGAAAGCGGCGGACGCCTGCTGTAAAATCGCGGGTTGACATCCGTCAAGATGCCGCTGCCTGGCGGCAGCCCAATTGGGGCCGGGGCGATATGCTCCCGGCCCTGTTTTCTTGAGGGCGACCGTTCCGAGTCAATCACGTCACCGGGGGCATTGATCCGAAGTTAGAGATGGCAGGCTATCTTGTCCCTGGTGTTTTTTCTCCGAGAATTTCCACCACGGCACGCCGGTAAACGCCGCCGTGGGGCAGGTGATGGGTGCGAACGGCCACCCGCAAACGGTCCTCGGCATACAACTGAATGCACTCCGGGTAGATCTGCCACTCGAGATCCAGCCCCTTTTGCCGGATGCGTTCCTCGGTGTCGTCCGCTTGGATGGCGAAGGCGCGCTGGCCGATGATGGGGCCGCTGTCTTCGCCGTAGTCGATGAAATGTACGGTGCAGCCGCCCACCTTGGCCCCGTAACGGAACGTATCCCCGTAGCCGTCGGTTCCGGGGAAGGCCGGCAGCAGGGCGGGATGGATGTTCATGATCCGCGGCTTAGCCGGGTCGGTGTTGACGCGGTCGATGAAGTAGGGCGTCAGGTTGCGCATGAAGCCGGCCAGTACCAGCAGGTCGAAAGGATGGGCGGCCATGGCCGCCAACAGGGCCGCTTCGGCCGCCACCCGCGTGTGAAGGAAGCGCCGGATCCTGGCCGGATCGGCGCCGGCGGGAAGCAGGGACTGGCGACGAGCCAAATCGTCCAGGTCGGCATCCGGCGGCAGCTTCACGCTGGCCGGATCGGTGCGGTAGTCGCCGATGAGGCGGGCGTAATCCACCACGAAGGTGGGGACCTCATGGCGACGGGCGCGTTCCAGGCCATTGGCGTGGGGGTTGTCGGTCCCCACGAAGACCACCCGTCCGTCGATGGTGCCCTGGGCGCAGGCGTCCAGAATGGCTTGCAGGTTGGTACCGCCGCCGGAAATCAAGGCGCCGATGCGAAGCTTGGTACCCATGGGAAAACACTCCTTGTGCGCTGGCAGTTCTTCCGATGGCCCACCGCTGATCGGCGATCAGCGACGCCATTGGCACCGAACCTTAACATGAAAGGGCGGCAAGAAGAAAACCGGAAAGTCGACAGGCGGCGATGAATTGACAATAATGAGCTTGGTCGTTATTATTATTAGATTGTATAGGGAATTTGGCACGGCCACTTGCGGCTGTTTCCGACAACCAGAAAGGATTTTTGACAAAATGGCAGCGAACATTGTTGAAATCAGTGACAGCAGTTTTGACGCGGAAGTGATTCAGGCGCAGCAACCGGTGCTGGTGGATTTTTGGGCGCCGTGGTGCGGCCCGTGCAAGGCCATCGGGCCGGTGATGCAGGATCTTTCCCAGACCTACGGAGACCGGGTCAAGTTCGCCAAGTGCAACGTGGACGAAAATCCCATGACCCCCGGCAAATTCGGAATCAAAGCGATTCCTACGCTGATTTTTTTCAAAGACGGCAAGGTCGCCGACCAGATCATTGGCATGGTGGCCAAGAGCAAGCTCGAAGAGAGCCTCAAGGCCGTCCTGTAGCACTCCCTCGACAGCCGTCGCCGGAACCCGGTTCGGCCGGGATTCCGGCGATGCGCCAACCCGGTTGAAGCCATCAATGCCAAGCCCACCAGAATTGGAACATCACCACCGAAGGAAGCCTGGCCGCCGCGGACGCCAGGGCGGTCAAGTCGACTCTCCTGCTTTCCGTCGTGATGTCGGTGGCCGGTGGGGTGAGACATGGCTCTTCACTGATGGGGCTTAAATTGTTACCGGTTAAAAAAAGGGGCCTGAAGGCCATGATCAAGCCAAGATTCGGTGTCGCCCTGCTGATTGCGTCCATCATCGTGAGCGGTTGCGCCTGGTTCGAAACCCACGAGGACCTCACGGCCTCCGAATTGGCCGCCGAAGGAATGGACGCCTATGAATTCGGCAATTACAGGACCGCCATCGAGCATTTTGAAAAGCTCAAAGACTGGTACCCCTTCAGCAAATTCGCCATTCTAGCCGAGTTGAAGATCGCCGACGCCCACTATCGGCTGCGGGAGTACGAGGAGGCGATTTTCGCCTACGAGTCCTTTGAAAATCTCCATCCGCGCAACGAAGCGGTTCCCTACGTTATCTACCAGATCGGCCGCTGCTACTTCGATCGGCTCGACACGGTGGACCGGGACCAGACCTTCGCCCGCAAGTCCCTGGAGGTTTTCGGCCGGCTCGGCGAACGCTTTCCCCGGGACCCGTATACCCGGGCCGCGGCGGCCCACCGCCTCGAATGCCTGAAAAGCCTTGCTGGCCACGAATTCTACGTGGGACGCTACTATTTTGACAACAAGCGTTACAAGGCGGCCCTGGAGCGTTTCAAAGGGGTGCTGTTCGAATACCCGGATGTTGGAATACACTATCCGACCCTGCAGTATCTGGGGCGATGTGAAGCCGAACTGCAAGCTTCCCAAGGGGCGGCGGACGCCAAAGACGACAAATAGCTTTACATACCCGCAGGTTTGCGCTATACGACTCGCTTTCCCGAAACAATCCTTGGACGGTCCCCCATGTTGGGGACGCCGTCTTGAAAAAGGAGAACCGATCCATGTCCAAAGTCTGCGAAATCTGTGGCAAGCGGCCCCAGGTCGGACACCATGTCAGCCACGCCCACAACCTGACCAAGCGTCGCTTTAATCCCAACCTGCAGAGCGTCCGGGTCCTCAAGGACGGCCGGGTTCAGAAAATAACAGTCTGCACCCGCTGCATCCGGTCCGGAGCGGTGGTCAAGGCCCCCTGAAGGGGGATGGTTCATTTGACCCGTCGGACGCCCTGGACCCGTTTGACCTTGCGGATGTCGTTGAGGATACGATTGAGGTGCCGGGTGTCGGCCACCCCGATGGTGAACAGTCCGTCGACGGTGTGATCGTCCTTGGTTTCGGTCCAGGCGGAGATGATGTTGGCCCCATTTTTGCTGATGTTTGAGACCACGTCCACCAGCAGCCCCACCCGATCCACCGCGTTCACCCGAATCTTGACCGGGTAGGTTTCGGCGACTTCTTCGTCCCATTCCACCTCGATATACCGATCCGAGCTGAGTTTCAGGGCGTTGACGCAGTCACTGCGGTGGACGGTCACGCCCGATCCTCGGGTGATATAGCCGACGATGGGATCTCCTGGCACCGGTTGGCAGCACTTGCCGAAACGAACCAGAATGTCGTCCACCCCCTTCACGGTCACGCCGGTTTTGGTTTTGCGCTTGCGCACCGAACCGATGAGTTTCTTGATCAGCGAGGCGTCGGAGGCGGCGACGTCTTCCGGTTTGGTGAGAAACCGACGGACCACCTGAAGCGGCGTGATTTTTCCGTAACCGATACTGGCGATGAGATCCTCGGTGGTCTTGAAACCGAACTCGCCGACCACCTTCTCCATTTCCGCGCTTTTGAGCAACGTGTTGAAGTTCAACCGGTACTTGCGGAACGCCTTCTCGCACATCTCCCGGCCCAGTGATAGGCTGCGCTCCTTTTCCTGGGTCTTGATCCACTGACGGATCTTGGCCCGAGCCTTGACCGTTTTGACGAATCCCAGCCAGTCCTTGCTCGGATGCCCCTTGGGCGAAGTGGTGATCTCCACCACGTCACCGGTTTCCAACTCGGTTTGAAGCGGCACCAGGCGCCCGTTGATCTTGGCGCCGGTGAGGTGATGCCCGATTTCGGTGTGGATCAGGTAGGCGAAGTCCACCGGCGTGGCGCCCCGGGTCAGGCTGCGGATGTCCCCGTTGGGCGTGAAGACGTAAACCTCGTCCGGGAAGAGGTCGATGCGCACGTTTTCCATGAACTCGCGGGGATCCCGGATGTTTTCCTGGTTTTCGATGAGGTTCTGGATCCAGGCGAATTGTTGACTGACCTTGGGGTTGCCGCCCTTTCCCTCCTTGTAGCTCCAGTGAGCCGCAATGCCGCTCTTGGCCACCTCGTCCATTTCCTCGGTGCGGATCTGGATCTCGATGCGCATTCCGCCGGGGCCGATCACGGTGGTGTGCAGAGACTGGTACATATTGCTTTTGGGCCGGGCGATGTAGTCCTTGAATTTGACGTCGATGGGCTTCCAGAGCGCATGGATGACGCCGAGGGCCTCGTAGCAGTGGGGGATGCTATCCAGGATGATGCGAAAGCCGACGATGTCGTAGACGTCTTCGAAAGCGAGGTTCTGGGCGCGCATCTTGCTGTAGATGCTGTAGTATTTCTTGTAACGACCCAAGACCCGGCTCTGGAGCCCGGCGGTGGTCACCCGCTCCCGGATGATGTCCATCACTTTCTGGACGTACTCCTCGCGCTCGATGCGACTCCGGGCCACCAGTTGGCGGATGTTCTCGTAAGCTTCGGGTTCGGTGTACTGGAAAGCGGTGTCCTCCAGTTCGTGCTTCATCCAGTAGATGCCGAGGCGGGCCGCGATGGGCGCGTAGATATCCAGGGTCTCGGTGGCGATCTCCCGGCGCTTGGACGGCTTGTGGTACTGGAGCGTGCGCATGTTGTGGAGTCGATCGGCCAGCTTGATGAGGATCACGCGCAGATCGTCGGCCATGGCCAGGAGCATCTTGCGGATGCTTTCGGCCTGACGGGCGCGCGAATCGCTCACCGTCACCTTGCTCATCTTGGTGACGCCATCGACAATGTGGCGTACCTCGGGGCCGAAGACGGCTTCGATTTCCTCGGCCGTGGCGTGGGTGTCCTCCACCACGTCGTGGAGCAGACCGGCGGCCACGCTCACCGGATCGAGGTTCATCTGGGCCAGGATATAAGCGACTTCCAGCGGGTGGGAGAGGTAGGGCTCGCCGGAGAGGCGCAACTGTCCGGCATGGACTCTGGCTGAATAGACGTAAGCCTTGTCGATGGTATCCAGATCCGCTCCGGGGTTGGCCTCGGCCACCCGTTCGAGGATATCGCTGATCCGGATCATGGGGTCCCGCGTTCGTTCACGGTTGATGCGGCGCTGTGGGTTGTTGGGCATTCCCCCGGTTGCCCGTTGGACCCGCTGGACGCGTCTGAGCGCCCTGGCAGGTCGGGGGGGGTGGCGCGTAGGCCCGAAACTCCGGGACTGCTAATACGACTTGGCAAAAATCACCCTCCGGGGGCTCTGCCGGCCACAGACGATGCAGTGTCCCGGCGCCAAGGGGAAACGGCTTTCGTCAAAGGGCAGGCAGCGGATCGTCACTCCCAGATCCGCCTTGATTTTCTCCTCGCAGCCAGGATCGCCGCACCAGTGCGCCAGCGCGAAGCCACCGTGAATTTCGGGGCGTTCCATATCCTGGGGGGTGAAGTAAGCGTAAAAGTCTTCCTTGCCATCGATCTCCCGGGTGTGGGCCTTTTGAAAGGCCAGTGCCCGGTGGTGGAGGCGATTCTGGATGTCGTCCAGGATGTCGCCCACCGTGGCGATGAACTCGGCGCGTCCCATGGCGGTCTTGTCCCGATGGTCCCGGTCCCGCCGGGCGAAAAACACCGCGTCGTTGGCCAGATCCCGAGGGCCGATTTCCACGCGTAGAGGAATGCCCTTCTTGATCCAGTCCCAGTTCCGGGTACCGCCGGTATCCCGGGCGTCGACCTCCACCTGCAATGGCTGGCCGTGGTAGGCCACCGACCGCAGGGCCTGGGCCAAGGCGTCCACGTACGCCATCACCGGGCCCTGGTCCGCGGCTTTGCGGACGATGGGCAGCAGGACCAGGTGCGACGAGGCGATCCGCGGCGGCAGGATGGCCCCGTCGTCGTCCCCGTGGGTCATGATCAGGCCGCCCAGCAGTCGGGTGGAAACGGCCCAGGAGGTGGTCCAGGCGAACTGCTCCTGTTCGTTGGCGTCCTGGTACTTGATCTGCTGGGCCCGGGCGAAATTCTGGCCGAGGAAATGGGATGTGCCGGCCTGAAGCGCCTTGCAGTCCTGCATCATCGCTTCGATGGTCAAGGTGTCGTCGGCACCGGGAAAGCGCTCCGACGGCGATTTTTTCCCGGTGATGACCGGTATGGCGAGAAAGTTTTCCGCCAGGTCGACGTAGATGTCCAGGATCGTTTCCGTCAGCTTCATGGCCTCTTCGGCCGTGGCATGGACCGTGTGCCCCTCGTGCCACAGGAACTCGCTGGTGCGCAGGAAGATTCGGGTGCGCATTTCCCAGCGCACCACGTTGCCCCACTGGTTGATGAGGATCGGCAGGTCACGGTAGCTCTTGACCCATTTGGAAAACGAGTCGCCGATGATCGTCTCGGAGGTGGGACGGACGATGAGCGGCTCGGTGAGGGGACCGGCCGGCACCAAGCCGCCGTCGGCGCCCTTTTCCAGGCGGTGGTGGGTCACCACGGCGCATTCCTTGGCGAAGCCCTCGACGTGTTGAGCTTCCTTTTCCAGGAAATTCAATGGGATGAAGATGGGAAAGTACGCATTGCGCACCCCGATGGCCTTCAGGCGCGCATCCACGATGCGGGTGATGTTTTCCCACAGGGCGAACCCCCAGGGCTTGATGACCATGCAGCCGCGCACGGGCGAGTTTTCGGCCATATCGCTGGCCTTGATAACCTGCTGGTACCATTCTGGATAATCCTCGACACGGGTGGGCCGAATGGCGGACTGGGGGGAGGTGGGCGTCATCTGAACTCGTTCTCCTTGGCAATACGGATAAATGAAAAAAACAAAAAATCAGCGAACCGACTTTACCACAAAAGCGGGAAAGAAGAAAAACCCTGAGCGTGGCGCAACCCCGGTGCGGTTCACCGGGGAGAATTTTCGGCGTTGTCCCGGTCGTATTCGGCCACGGCGGCCAGCAGTTCTTCCACCAGGCGCTGCTGGGGAAATTTTTTGACCACCTTGCCCTTCTTGAACAAGATACCGATTCCGTCGCCGCCAGCCACGCCCACGTCCGCCTCCCGGGCTTCCCCCGGACCGTTCACCGTGCATCCCATCACCGCCACCTTGATGGGAGCGGTGCGGGTCATCAGGGCCTCCTCGACCCGGGCAGCGATGGCAAACAGGTCGATGCGGCAGCGGCCGCAGGTGGGGCATGAGATGATCTCGGCCCCCCGGTGGCGCAGGTCCAGCGCCCGGAGGATCTCGTAGCCGACGCGGACTTCCTCCACCGGGTCGCGGGTCAACGATACCCGCAGGGTGTCGCCGATCCCCTCGGCCAGCAACATCCCGATGCCCAGGGCGCTCTTGACGATGCCGGGATAAAGCCCGCCGGCTTCGGTGACCCCCACGTGCAACGGAAAATCGCAGCGACGGGACAGTTCCCGATAGGCGGTCACGGTTCGGGCCACGTCCGAGGCCTTGATGGAAATCTTGATCTGCTCGAAGCCCATGGCGGTGACGGCCTCAACGTGACGCAGGGCGCTTTCCACCATCGCTTCGGCGCTGGCATGTCCGTGGCGGGTCAGCAGGTCTTTTTCCAGGCTGCCGGCGTTGACCCCGATGCGGATGGCCAGCCCGTGGTCCCGGGCCGCGTCCACCACCGCCTGGACCTTGGCGCGACTGCCGATGTTGCCCGGGTTGATGCGCAGCCCGTCGGCACCGGCTTCGGCGGCGGCGATGGCCAGCCGGTGGTCGAAGTGGATGTCGGCGATCAACGGAATGTCGATGGCTTGACGAATGGGGCCGATGGCCCGGGCAGCGTCGGCGTCGGGAACCGCCACCCGCACGATCTCGCACCCGGCGGCGGCCAGACGCCGGATCTGGGCGATGGTGGCGGCGGCATCACGGGTATCGGTGGTGGTCATGGACTGCACGCTGATCGGTGCCCCACCGCCCACCGGGACGGTGCCGACGTTGATTTGACGGGTGTTTTTGCGTTCGATGAATGCGCTCATGCCGGCGGGTCGTGTGCGTCTGGTCTCGGCGCATCTGAAAGGGTCGCTTGGTTGGTCGGCATCGTGGTGTCGAAACGATGAGACGGGGTTTCAAAAATCGGGTTCACAACCTACCAAAGACGTCGTCGGTGTTCAAGGGGCCAAACACCGCCGCCGGCGGGTACAGGGCTCTTTTCAAACGGAGCGCGGGTCAGCCGCGTCCCACGAAGGGGTTATGCCTTTTCTCACGTCCGATGGTGGTGGTGCCCATGTGGCCGGGGTAGACCTCCAGCGCATCATCCAGGGTGAAAAGCCGGCCATGAATGCTCTGGATCAGCGTATCGAAGTTTCCTCCGGGTAGATCGGTACGTCCGATGGAGCCGGCAAAAAGGGTGTCGCCCACAAAAACGGCGCCGTCGGCAAGGAAGGCCACGCCACCGGGGGTGTGGCCCGGGGTGTGGATGACCGTCAGGGCCAGGTTGCCCACCTGGATGCGGTCACCGTCACCGAGGGTCCGGTCCGGCGGGGGAGAGTTTTCCACCCGCAGACCGAACATGCGTCCGGCGGCGGCCAGATCGGCAAGCATCGGGGCGTCCAGGGCGTGGATCATGATGTCGGCGCCGGTGGCCGCCTTGAGCGCCGCGTTGGCCCCCACATGGTCGAAGTGCCCGTGAGTGTTCAAAATGGCGACCACTTTGAGCCCGTGCCGGGCCACGGTTTCCAGAATGCGCGCCGGTTCGTCGCCGGGGTCGATGACGGCGGCGGAGCCGGTTTCCTCGCAGCCCAGGATGTAGCAGTTGGCCATGATGGGGCCCACGGCCAGGGTGTCGATGATCATGATTGGGTTCCTTCCACTGGTCCTGAAACGGTGCGTCGGCGCACCAGCCCGCGGCCGAGCTTGACGCGCCGGACCGTTTCCGCCGGCGGTTCCGGTGCGCTGACCGCTACCGTTGGGGCCTGTTGTGGCGCGGATGGCGGCGGTGCCTCGATGGAGTCGGTGCTCAGGGCAAGCCCTTCCTGGTCCATGGCGAGGTGGATGGCGTCCAGAATGCCGTTGATGAACGCTCCGGATTCTTCGGTGCCGTATTTTTTACCGATGTCGATGGCTTCGTTGATGGACACCTTGGGCGGAATGTCCGGGCAGCACAGCATCTCGTAGACCGCCAGACGCATCACGTTGCGGTCAACGCCCGCCATGCGGGAAATTTTCCAATTGCTGGAAAATCGTTCGATGATCCGGTCGATTTGGGGCGAGTGCCGGCGTACACCCTGCACCAGCTCGGTGAACAGCGCTTTGCTGGATTTAGGTGGCGGGCAGGACCGGCAAAACAGGGCCAGCGGGTCCTGGTCGTCGGCGTCCGGTCGCATATCGATGAAAAAAAGGGCCTGCATGGCCAGCTCGCGGGCCCGGCGTCGGTTTCCCATAGTCTTCAGCCACGCTCCACTTGGCCCATGAGGTTGGCCATTTCCACGGCGCTGATGGCCGCGCTCCAGCCTTTGTTGCCGGCCTTGGTACCGGCCCGCTCGATGGCTTGCTCGATGGTGTCGGTGGTCACGACGCCGAAGATCACCGGGACCCCGGATGCCAGACTCACCTGGGCGATGCCTTTGGACACCTCGGCACTGACGTAGTCGAAGTGCGGGGTGGCGCCTCGGATCACGGCGCCCAGGCAGATGACGGCGTCATAGCGCCCCGCCGCCGCCATTTTCTGGGCGACCAAGGGGATTTCAAAAGCGCCCGGAACCTTGACGATATCGATGGCCTCGGGGTCAGCCCCGCATCGGGTCAGGGCGTCGATGGCCCCACCGGTCAACTTATCGGTGATGAAATCGTTGAACCGGCTCACCACCAGACCAAAGCGTTTGCCTTCTGCGCGGAGCGTTCCTTCAATGACATGCGGCATTTGCGCCTCCTGGTTGCAAAGTGACGAGGATTGGATTCAAACCCTTTGAGAGGGTTAATTTTTTTTCGGCGAAAGATGCAAGAGGTGCCCCATCTTGAGCTTTTTGCACTCCAGGTAGCAGCGATTATGGTCGTTGGGCGGCACTTCGATGGGAACCTGTTCGATGATGCTGAGCCCGTAGCCTTCCAGCCCCACGATCTTCTTGGGGTTGTTGGTGAGCAGGCGCATCTTGCGCACGCCAAGGCTGTGGAGCATCTGAGCGCCGATGCCGTAGTCGCGCAGGTCGTCCTTGAAGCCGAGCTTGATGTTGGCCTCCACCGTGTCGAACCCCTGGCGCTGGAGTTCGTAGGCCTTGAGTTTGTTTACCAGGCCGATGCCCCGGCCTTCCTGTCTCAGGTAGAGGATCACCCCCCGGCCTTCGGCCTCGATCTGTTCCATGGCCTTGTGCAGTTGGTCGCCGCAGTCGCAGCGTCGCGATCCGAAAATGTCGCCGGTCATGCACTCGGAGTGGACCCGCACCAGTACCGGCTCGTCCGGAGAGATGTCTCCCTTGACCAGGGCGATGTGGGTGAGGCCGTCCAGATCGCTTTCAAACGCGATGATCTTGAAATCGCCACCGTAGACGGTGGGGATCTCGGTCTCGGCGGCCCGGCGCACGAAGGATTCGGTGCGCAGGCGGTAGGCGACCAGGTCGGCGATGGTGCAGATGCCGATCCCGTGCTCGGCGCTGAACTTTTCCAGGGCCGGCATGCGGGCCATGGTGCCGTCCTCGTCCATGATTTCGCAAATCACGCCGCTGGGTTTCAGGCCGGCCAGGCGGGCCAGGTCCACTGAGCCTTCGGTCTGCCCCACGCGCACCATGACACCACCGTCGCGGGCACGCAGCGGAAAGATGTGGCCGGGCCGCGCCAGGTCCTCGGGACCGGCGTTGTCGGCCACCGCCGTTTGGACGGTGACGGCCCGGTCGGCGGCGCTGATACCGGTGGTCACGCCCCGGGCCGCCTCGATGGACACGGTGAATCCGGTGTGAAACGCGGAGGTGTTGTGTTCCACCATCAGCGGCAGGTCGAGCCGGTCGCAGACCTCGCCGGTGAGCGACAGGCAGATGAGCCCGCGGCCGTACCGGGCCATGAAGTTGATGGCCTCTGGGGTGACTTTTTCGGCGGCCATGCACAGGTCGCCTTCGTTTTCCCGGTCTTCGTCGTCCACCAGGATCACCATGCGCCCGGCGCGGATCTCCTCGATGGCCTCTTCAATCGTGATGTGTGCCATGGGTTGAATCTATACTCCTGGATCGGTTGGTGTGGGTTCGCTGAAGAAAAAAGTCGGCGGCGCGTCGTCGCGTGGCCTCACAGGTATCCCGCCCGGGCGAGCAGGGCCATGTCGACGCCGCCCGCGGGCTTGGTTCGGTTCAAGAATTTCTCCACATACTTGCCGATGATGTCGGTCTCGATGTTCACCGGAGATCCCGTCGGCTTGGATCCCACGGTGGTCAGTTGGGCCGTGTGGGGAATGATGCTTACGGAAAAACCGGCGCCATCGCAGCGGTTGATGGTCAGGCTGACGCCGTCCACGGCCACCGACCCCTTTTCGATGAGGTGACGGGCAAGAACTTCGGGCACGGCGATATCCACCAGCAGGGCGTTGGCCTCTCGTCGCCGACGGGAAAGGGTGCCGACCCCATCCACGTGCCCCAACACCAGGTGTCCGTCGAGCCGATCCGAAAGGCGCAGCGCCCGTTCCAGGTTGACCCGTTCGGCGACGGCCGCGCCTCCCAGGGTGGTGCGGCCGGCGGTTTCCGGCGACATGTCCACGGTGAATCGTCGCCCTTCCAGGCGCACCACGGTGAGGCAGGCCCCGTTGACGGCAATGCTATCGCCGATGCGGGTGCCGTCCAAATCGAATTCCGCGTGGATGGTGAGCTGGCGCCCCTGCACCGCGTCGATGGTGCCCTGTCCCTCGATAATGCCGGTAAACATGATGGTGCCCGATTCCGGTGATGCCAAAATACCGTGATGCCCTTACAGGTCGCCAGTGACGAGGAAATCATCTCCGACACGGGTGATTTCCATATTCCGTACCGCCATCGCCTCGGCCATCCGTTGGGGGCCGGGACCCTGGCAGATGGGCAGCCCTTGGCCGCCGAGAATCTTGGGAGCGTAAAAAAACATGATCTTGTCCACGATTTTTTCCGCCAGGACGGCGGCCGCGACCCGGGCGCCCCCTTCGATCAACACGCTGGTCACCTGCATGGCGCCGAGCCGGGTCATCAAGGCCTTCAGGTCGATTCGTCCCCGGTCCAGAGGTGACGTCAACATCCTGGCCCCCGCCGCTTCCAGTCGCCGACGGCGTTCCGGGCTTGCCGCTTCGGCGCATACGATAAGGGTTTTGGCCGGAGAATCAAGCCCGAACAGTCGAGATTCGGGAGGCGTTTCCAGGCGTGCGTCGAGAACGATGCGCAGGGGATCGCGGCCCGACCCGTCCGGCAAACGGGCCGTGAGCTGCGGGTTGTCGGCGATCACCGTGCCCACCCCCACCAGGATGGCGTCCAGTTGGCTGCGCAGGCGGTGAACCCTCTCCCGGGCCGCCGGCCCGGTGACCCACCGCGCATCGCCGCTGCGCGTGGCGATGCAGCCGTCGAGGGTGGCGGCGCATTTGAGCACCACGAAAGGCAACCCGGTGCGGATGTACTTGATCCAGGTCTCGTTGAGCCGCGCCGCCGCATCCGCCAAAAGCCCCTCATCGACCAAAACGCCGGCGCTGCGCAACCGCGCATTGCCGCCACCGGCCACGGTGGGGTTGGGATCGCTCAGGGCGGCGACCACCCGGTGGATCCCGGCCGCGAGGATTCTTTCGGTGCAGGGCGGGGTCCGGCCGTGGTGGTTGCACGGCTCCAGGGTGACGTAAAGGGTGGCCCCCATGGCCCGATCCCCGGCCTCATCCAGAGCCAGCACCTCGGCATGGGGACCGCCGGCCCGTTGGTGATACCCCTTGCCCACCACCTGGCCATCCTTGACCACCACCGCTCCCACCATGGGATTGGGAGAGGTGTGTCCGGCGCCCAGGGCCGCCAGGTCCAGCGCCATCTGCATGAAATGTTGGTCACTGTTCATTGGATTTGCTCAGCAGGCGACGCAGTTCGGCCATGAAATCATTGACATCCTTGAATTCGCGGTACACGGAGGCAAACCGGACGTAGGCGATATCGCTCTGTCCGTGGAGCCACCCCATGATCCGTTCGCCCACTACGGTGGAAGCCACTTCCTTCTCCCCGGCGTCCTTGAGGTCATGTTCCAGGTCGTGGAGAAAATCTTCGATGGCGTGGATGCTGATGTCGAGTTTTTCGCAGGCTTTCAGGATGCCGCTGCGTGCTTTTTCCCGGGAAAATTCCTCCCGTCGACCGTCTTTTTTCAGGATCATCAACGGTGTTTCTTCAATGCGCTCGTAGGTGGTGAAGCGTCGACCGCATTCAAGGCACTCCCGGCGTCGCCGGATCTCCAGACCGCTGCGGCTCAGGCGGGAGTCGATCACCTTGTCTTCGGACTCGCCGCAGAAAGGGCATTTCATGGGGCGCCTCCGCCTTCGGTGCCAGTCGATCCGTCCGGGACGAAGTGCCGTACCTCCACCCCGGCCTGGTTCAACATCTCCTCGCTCATGGCGTCGGCATAGCCCGCGAGGTAAACGATGGTGCGGATACCGGCGTTGATGATCATCTTGGCGCAGATGCTACAGGGCAGATTGGTGCAATACAGGGTGGCGCCCTGGATCGAAACCCCGTGGTAGGCCGCCTGAATGATAGCGTTTTGCTCGGCGTGGATCCCCCGGCACAGTTCGTGCCGTTCCCCGGAAGGGACGTTGAGCTGGCGGCGCAGGCAACCGGTCTCCGCGCAGTGGGCGATGCCGCTGGGGGCGCCGTTGTAGCCGGTGGACAAGATCCGTTTGTCCTTGACGATCACGGCCCCCACCGCGCGGCGCAGGCAGGTGGAACGGCAGGCCACCAGTTTGGCGATTTCCATGAAATAGGCGTCCCAGGAGGGCCTTGGATCTGCGGGGGAAGGGGGCACGCCGGAATCTCCTTTCACATCGTGAAACCCTGCGGGCTCAGGTGGGGATAGATGGGAAAGCGCTCGCACAGCGTCCGCACCTGCCGCCGGATCTGGGTCTGCCGGGTCTCGTTGTCCGGTTGGCGCAGCACCGCCACGATCATCTCGGCGATGGCTTCCATTTCGGCCAGACCCATGCCCCGGGTGGTCAGGGCCGGGGTGCCGATGCGCACCCCGCTGGTGATCCGGGGGCCCCTGGGATCGAAGGGGATGGCGTTCTTGTTGACGGTGATTCCCGCTTTTTCCAGGGCGGCCTGGGCGTCCTTGCCGCTGATGTCCAGGCATCGCAAGTCCGCCAGCACCATGTGGTTGTCCGTGCCACCGGATACCAGGTCCACGCCGTGGCCCATCAGCGCCGCGGCGAGGTGAGCGGCGTTTCGAATCGTCTGCTGCTGATCGCTTCGAAACTTCTCTCCCATGGCTTCCTTGAAGGCCACCGCCTTGGCGGCGATGACATGCATCAGCGGGCCCCCCTGGATGCCGGGAAAGATCTGTTTGTCCAGCATCGTTCCCAACGGTTCCCGGGCCAGGATCAAGCCACCTCGGGGGCCGCGCAACGTTTTGTGGGTGGTGGAGGTCACCACGTCGGCATGGGGCAGGGGAGAGGGATGCACCCCGGCGGCCACCAGCCCGGCGATGTGGGCCATGTCCACCATGAGCACGGCGCCGACGGCCGCCGCGGTCTTGGCCAGGGCCGGAAAATCGATGATGCGGGGGTAGGCGCTGGCACCGGCCACGATCATCTTGGGCTGCTGGGCACGGGCCATGACATCAATCTCATCGTAGTCCATGCGGCCGGTGTCCCGGTCGACACCGTAATGGACGAAGTCGAACAGCCGTCCCGAAAAGCTCACCGGGCTGCCGTGGGTGAGGTGGCCGCCGTGGGCCAGGTCCATGCCCATGATCCGGTCGCCGGGGGTCAGCATGGCGAAATAGACGGCCATGTTGGCCTGGGAGCCGCTGTGGGGCTGGACGTTGGCGTATTCCGCGGCAAACAGGGTGCGGGCCCGTTCGATGGCCAGGGCTTCGGCCTGGTCCACGAACTGGCAGCCCCCGTAGTAGCGACGGTCCGGATAGCCCTCGGCGTACTTGTTGGTCAATACACTGCCCTGGGCGGCCATCACCGCCGGGCTGGCGATGTTTTCCGAGGCGATCATCTCCAGGGTGTACTGCTGGCGCTCCAGCTCCCGGGCAATGGCCGCGGCGATTTCGGGATCCACCGATTCAAGCGACTCTGACATCACGGACGCCTTTTTCTCGTTTGGGGCTGAGTTGAGGTTCATTTTCGATTAACGGCTTCTATTCTCGCTGGGTTCCCCCCGTCCGCCATCCCCGCTGCATCCCCGGGTGACGATTTCCGACTTTCCACGAGTTTGTCCCTTTTGGCAAGGGGCGTTTTGGGCGGCGGCGGCAATTACTCGGCTTCCGGGCGAGTCCGGTCGAACATGGCGATGCGCCGCTGGTGTCGGTCGCCCTCGAAAGCCGTCTGGAGCCAGACGGTCAGAATTTCCAAGGCCATGGTTTCCCCGATCATTCGACCGCCCATCACCAGGATGTTGGCGTCGTTGTGCCGGCGGCTCAGGGCCGCCGTGAGCGGCTCGGCACACAAGGCGGCACGAACGCCGGGGAAGCGGTTGGCCACCATGGACATCCCCACGCCGCTGCCGCACATCAGGATGCCCCGTTCGAATTCCCCCGAGGCCACCCGTCGGGCCACGGCGCCGCCAAAAACGGGATAGTCGCACGAGGAGTTGTCGTGGGTGCCCACATCCTCCACCGGGTAGCCGAGACGCACGAGTTCCTGTTTGATCCGCTCCTTGAGCGGGAAGGCGGCGTGGTCGCTGCCGATAATCAGGGCCGAATGGTCTTTCATGGTCGCATCCTTCAAAAATATAGGGGTCAAGGGAGCCGCCTCAACCGGATCGCCACGCCTCCAAGACGAGGGTGGCGTTGGTGCCGCCGAAACCGAAACTGTTGCTCAGGGCCGCCCCGATGGGCGCCTGACGCACCGTATGGGGAACGTAGTCGAGGTCGCAGGCCGGATCCGGGTGGTCCAGGTTGATGGTGGGCGGAATCGTTGTATGGTGGATCGCCAGGGCGCAGAAAGCGGCTTCCACCCCGCCGCCGGCACCGATGAGATGACCGGTCATGGACTTGGTGGCGCTGATGGGGATCCGCTTGGCGCGTTCTCCGAAGACGGTTTTGATGGCCAGGGTTTCCAGGTAATCGTTGAGCGACGTGCCGGTGCCGTGGGCATTGATATGGTCGATGGCGTCGGGCGCCAGGCCGGCGTCGGCCAGGGCGGCTTCCATGCAGGACACCGCGCCCCGGGCGTCCGGCGGCGGCTGGGTCAGATGGTAGGCGTCGCAACTGCTGCCGTAGCCCGTGATTTCGGCGTAAATCCGGGCGCCGCGCATCAGGGCCTGGTCCAGGGGTTCGAGGATCAGCATGCCGGCGCCTTCACCGATCACGAATCCGTCGCGGTCTCGGTCGAAGGGCCGCGAGGCCTGTTCGGGGGCTTCATTGCGGGTGGAGAGGGCCTTCATGGCACCGAAGCCGGCGACGCAGGTCGGGGCCACCACGGCCTCGGTGCCGCCCGCCACCGCCATATCCATCTGGCCGCAACGAATCATGCGGGCCGCTTCCCCCACGGCATGGGTGCCGGCGGCGCAGGCGGTGGACAGCGTGAGGTTCGGCCCTCGGGCAGCGATATCCATGGCGATGATGCCTGAAGCCATGTTGCCGATCATCATGGGCACGAAGAAGGGACTCACCCGTTGAGGACCGCGGCGGGAAACGATGTGGCAGTTTTTTTCCAACAGCGATAGCCCGCCCATGGCGCAACCGACCACCACCCCCATCCGGTCGGTGCCGGATCCGGAAAGGGTGAGACCGGCGTCCGCGGTCGCCATGCGAGCGGCGGCGCAGGCGAAGGCGACGAAGGGTTCGGCCTTGGCGGCCAGCTTGCGCGGCAGGAAATCGGCCGCCTGAAACCCCCGCACTTCCGCAGCGATGCGGGTGTCGAACCCGCCGGCGTCGAAACGGGTGATGGGCCCGACGCCCGATTGGCCACGACAGAGGGCCTCCCAGGAGGCGGCGGTGCCGATTCCCAGGGGAGTGACCAATCCGATGCCGGTTATGACGACACGCCGGCGCACAACGGTTGTTTCACCTTTACAGGGCCGCTGGCAGCATTTCCGGGGGGCCGGGAGGTGGTGTCAGTGGCTGTTGATGTAATCGATGGCATCCTGAACCGTCTTGAGATTTTCGGCGTCTTCGTCGGAGATCTCGATTTCAAAAGCTTCTTCCATGGACATGATCAGTTCCACCAGATCGAGGGAATCGGCCCCCAGATCATCGACGAAAGAAGCTTCCGGCACAACCTCCGAAGGATCCACGCCGAGCTTTTCGGCGATGATTTTTTTTACCTTGTCCTGAACCGACATGCATCCTCCTCGTTCAACAGGTCTGTCTGGTTTTGTCCGTGACGGTTTGCGGCGTTGGAACGACTTGCCGGAACAACGGCGCTCGGCTACATGTACATCCCGCCGTTGACATGAAGGACCTGGCCGGTGATGTAGCCGGCGGCCTCGGAGGCAAGAAATTGCACCGCCGCGGCGACTTCTTCCGGGGTGCCGATGCGGCCCAGCGGGATGGAGGCCGTGAGGGCGTCCCGCGCATCCGGTGCCAGGGCCGCCGCCATGTCGGTGTCCACCAGGCCTGGCGCCACGGCGTTGACCGTCACATTGCGCGGCGCCAGTTCCCGGGCCAGAGACTTGGTCAGGCCGATGAGGCCCGCCTTGGCCGCCGCGTAATTGGCCTGCCCGGCATTGCCGGCGGTGCCCACCACCGAGGTGACCAGGATGATGCGGCCGCTTCGCTGGCGTGCCATGGGCCGTGCCGCCGCCCGGACACAGTGAAAGGCACCGGTGAGATCGGTGGCGATCACCGCATCCCAGTCCTCCGGTGACATGCGCATTACCAATCCGTCCCGGGTGATGCCGGCGTTGCACACCAGAACATCAATGTGTCCCGTGGCGTCCAGAATTTCCTTGAAAAAAACCGCCACGGCGGCACCGTCGGCCACATCCACTGCCGTCGCCGAGGCGACGGCCCCCGCGGCGCGGCAGGCGGCGAGGGTTTCCGCCGCCGCCCCCGCGTCACTGCGGTAATTGAAAAACAGATGGGGCCGGGTCCGGGCGAAGGTCAGGCATATGGCCCTGCCGATGCCCCGCGAACCGCCGGTGACAACGATGGTCGATGGCCCTTTTTCCTTCATCGGCGTTCCCACTGGGCTCCCATCCGTTATTCGAGGGTGGCCCGCGTTCTCGATCGCCGGTGTGTCGGTAACCGCAGAACGCCCGCTGTGGCTGCGTCAGTCTTCATTCCCGCCGGTGACGTTGCGGCCCTTGTAGCTGCCGCAGGAAGGGCAGGCATGGTGCGGCAGGCGTTTTTCTCCGCACTGTGGGCAGGCGACGAGATTGGGCGCCTCAATTTTCTTGTGCGCTCGGCGCATGCCGCGCTTGGATTTGGATGTCTTGTGCTTGGGCATAGCCATGGCTATCTCCTAACAAATTGAATTATCGAAAAAAATAAAAGCCCGCAGGCGGGCCGCACTGTACCTAATGAAAACCCTCGGTCTTGTCAAGACATTTCCCTCGCTGATGGCCCGTCGCCGAGGTTGTTCTCGACAAACCGATGTGCTATCAAAACCGTTTAACTTCGGCATAGGGCCGCCGTTGATTTTTTGTAAACCAAACCCCTCACACCGGCAAGGTTGTTTTATGGATCCCATCGTGACCCGTTTCGCCCCCAGTCCCACGGGCTATCTGCATGTGGGCGGCGCCCGCACCGCGCTGTTCAACTGGCTTTACGCCCGCCATACCGGCGGCCGTTTCATCCTGCGCATCGAGGATACCGACACGGTGCGTTCCACCAAGGAATCGGTGGAGGCGATTTTCCAGGCGCTTCAATGGCTGGAGATCGACTGGGACGAAGGCCCCTATTTCCAATCCCAGCGCACCGATATCTATCAGACCTATGCCAAGCGGCTCTTTGAAAGCGGCCACGCCTACTATTGCACCTGCAGTCCCGAGGCGGTGGAAGAGATGCGCCGCAAGGCCATGGCTATCGGCGCCAACCCCCGCTACGACGGCACTTGCCGCGACAAGGGCCTTGGGCCCCGGCCCGGCGCCGTGCTACGTTTCCGATCCCCGGCCACCGGCACCACCGTCCTGGATGACGTGGTCAAGGGCGGCATCGCCTTCCAGAACACCGAGCTGGACGATTTCGTCCTCGTGCGCAGCGACGGGACCCCCACCTACAATTTCGTGGTGGTGGTGGACGACATCACCATGGGGATCAATACCATCATCCGCGGCGACGACCACGTGATGAACACCCCCAAACAGATTCAGATCTACCGGGCCCTGGAGGCGACGCTGCCCGTTTTTGCCCACGTGCCCATGGTCTTGGGGCCAGACCGCACCCGCCTGAGCAAGCGCCACGGCGCCATGTCGGTGACCGCCTACCGGGATATGGGCTACCTGCCCGAGGCTTTTATCAACTACCTGGTACGCCTGGGGTGGTCCTGTGGAGATCAGGAATTCTTTACCCGCGCCGAGCTCATCGAAAAGTTTTCCCTGGAAAATATCGGCCGCTCGGCCGGCATTTTCGATCTGGCCAAGCTTCAGGCCCTCAATGCGGACCATATCCAGGCCCTTTCCCCGGAAGCCCTGGTGCCACACCTGGCGCCGATCCTGGCGCAAAAGGGGCTGGTACCGGATACCGTGCCGTCCCTGCCCAGGGTGATCGCCACCTTGCAGCCCCGCAGCAAGACCTTGGAGGAAATGGCCGACCAGGCGCGCTTCTACTTCGATGAGACGGTGGATTATGACCCGGCGGCGGTCAAGAAGGTGTTCAAGCCGGCAGTCGTGGAGCCGCTGCGGCAACTGGTGGCCGAGCTGGAGAAGCTCGATACGTTCACCGAGGCCGGTCTGGAGGCGGCGTTTGTTGCCGTGATGGAGGCAACGGGATTGAAGCTGGGCAAGATCGCCCAACCGGTGCGACTGGCTCTCACCGGCCGCACCGCCAGCCCGGGGATCTTCGAGACCATCGAGGCCCTGGGGCGGACCAAGACCATGGACCGCCTGCGTCGGGCCCTGGATTTTCTCGACGGCATGGAAGGGCAAACAGGGGCTTGACGAGCCGGACAAAGTTCACTATAGTACCGGGCCACTGCTGAGGGATCGTCTAGTGGCAGGACGACGGGTTCTGGCCCCGTTAACCTAGGTTCGAATCCTAGTCCCTCAGCCAAAATCAAAAATTCGCGGCGACCCCAAACGCCGAAAAAGTTTCAAGAGATCGGGAGGTTTGCTAAAAAGCAGCCTCCCGATTTTTTTATGGTGGTCTTGTAAGGTTTTGGCTGATTTTTGCTGATGTTTAAATCTGCGGCCATAGATAAGGCTGTAGTGTTCGGTAGCGAATTTTTTCAGGCTTTCCGCCATATCGGCGCTGGTTAAAATGGCATGGGCGACAGCCACGGTCAGTACCGTGTCATCGGTGAAGCCATTTTCATTAAGATCGGGAGCAGACCGCACAAGTCACCGCACAAGTTGCCGCACAAGTTCTGGACGTTTGCCGAATGCAGCGGCGCGCTACGGGAATCATGGCCCTGCTTGACTTGAGGCACTGGAAATCCTTCCGAATAAAAAGAGTTGGAAGGCCGACGCGTACAACGCCATTGCCCTCAAGGCCGCTTTCAAGGAAAAATGGATTACGGATCAAGGCCGGAATGAAGGACTGGGGCCGGACCTGGGATCGTGCCCAAAAGGCACGTGGCCGTTTTTCCGGTCAACGGCGCATCTCCCGGGAAAAAACAGAGCGGTGTCTGCCGTCACCCGCCGGCAAGGTGAGGAATCAGCGGTTGGGAAAACGGCGGGAAGTTGCTATAGGTTCTGGAGAGATTTTTCCGGGAAACGATTGAGTCGCACATCAAGGAGGCGTCAATGAAACTACTTGTGGGATACGACGGATCCACCACCGCCGAAAAGGCGCTGGAAATCGCCATGGAAAAAGCCAAGAGCAAGAACGCCCGCCTCTATGTGGTCACCTCCATGAGCAAGGGGACCGAGAGCCAGCTTCACGATATTCAGGAGAAAGAGAAAAAACTGGACGACATCAAGGCACGCCTCCAGGCGCAACGCATCGACGGCGATACCATTCTGTTGATTCGGGGGGTGGACCCGGGGGCGGATCTGGTGGAATTCGCCAATGAAAACAACGTGGATGAGATTTTCGTGGGGGTGAAAAAGCGCTCCCGGGTGGAGAAGATGATCCTCGGCTCCACCGCCCAGCACGTGATTCTCAATGCCAGTTGTCCCGTGACCACGGTGAAGTGAACCGGTTTCCGCCACCTTGTCTGGCGCCACGGCCAGGGCGGTGACGCGTCGGTCGCGATATGGCCTTCATGTGCCCGGGCCGGCGGTTGTCCTGTTTTTTTGCATGAATCCAACCCGGGAGGTGGGAATGAACGATTTCAGGGAAATCACGCCGGGCGGACGTCCATTTACCCGAATGTACCTCAACGTGATGCTCTGGTTCGTGGGCCGGGCTGTCCAGGCGGCGGCCCGGCAGGACCTGGAGGTGAAACGGGAATTCGAAGCGCTACCCCACCGTTTCACCTTCGCCCTCACCGCGGCCCCGGACGGACCGTCCATGGTGGTGGGCAAGGACGAGACGGGCCGGGTGAAATACCTCGGGCGCCGGCCCGGGGATCATCCGCTGCACGTCAGGCTGACCCTCAAGAGCATGGAGGCGCTTTTTCTCCTCTTCACCTTCCGCGAAAGCACCGCCACCGCAACGGCCCGGGATCGCCTCTACGTGGAGGGCGGCCTGCCGGAAGCCTGCGCCGTGGTACGGATTCTGGACATTGTCCAGGTTTACCTGCTGCCCAAACCGGTGGCCAAATTGGCCATCAAGCGCTATCCCCGCTGGCGTCTCAAACGGCATACCTGGGACCGGGCCATGGTGAATCTGAGAGCCGTGATCGGCTATTGATCCGTAAGGCGATGCCAAGGGAGATCCGATGATGACGCTACCCGATCACTTCGAATTCATCTGTCCCACCAGGACCGCTTCCGGGCTCAAGGCCCTGGAGCATCTACCGGGCGATCTGGAGGCGATGAACGCCCGCAAACCGTTGATCATCACCGACAAACGCAGCACGGAAAAAGGCCTGGTCGATCAGATCGCCAAAGCATTTCGCACTTCGGGACGGACCCTGGGGGTTTACGACGGGGCCGGTCCCGCCGCCGACATGGATGCGGTGAAGCATCTTTATCACCTGTATCTCGACCGGGGCTTCGATGCGATTCTGGCCCTGGGAAGGGGTGCCACGGTGGACCTGGCCAAGGTGGTGAACATCGCCGTCTCCGGCCGGCCCGAAGACCTTGCCCGGTGCCAGGGCATCGATGGCCTTCACCACCCCCTCAACCCGTTGACGGTGATCCCGGTGGCCGGGGGCACCGCCCGGGAATGCGCCGGCGAGGTGGCTTTCGGGGATCTGTACTACCGTTCCCGGTACCTGATGCCCGACCTGGTGACCATCGATCCGCGGATGATCATCGAGGAAGACCCGCTCCAACTTGTTCCCACCGCCGTGGCGGCGCTCACCTTTGCGGTTGAGGCCTATGCCGTCCCCCGGGGCAACCCCTTGGTGGAAAGTTACGCCCAACTGACCATCGGGTTCGTCTTCGACCACTTGCTGGATGAAGTCCGCCAAACAGTGGCGCAGAAGAAATGGGCGGCCCGTCTCAGCGAGGGGTTTTCCCTGAAAAAAGGCCGCCTGGCTTTGGTCAACGCCGCCTGCATGGCCGGCTACGTCCATGCCAATACCCCTTCCGGTCTGGCCGCCCGGCTGGGGCTGGCCATCGGCCAGCGCTCGGCGGTGGACCCCGCGTTGGCCATGGGCATCGTGCTTCCCGGGGTAATGGAGGAACAGGTGAATCGACGGGGATGGGATCTTTCGCGCCTCCTGCGGCCCATGGTCGGTCTGGACCGCTTCGCCGCCACCCCCGGTGCCCAGCGTTTCGCGGCTGCCATGGCAAAGATCCGTCACCTGTTCAACGAGCTGTTCGTGCTCAGCGAAGCCGCCATCCCCCGGACCCTGGAGGACGCGGGGGTGACCCGGGATGCCTTGGCGGCTGTGGCGGAAGCCGTGGCCGGGGCGGATCCGGAGTCGGCCCGGGCTTGCCGGACCATTCTCGAACACGCCTTCATCGGCCAACCGGTGGCGCCCTGAGGTCAAGGAGGAATCGATGCGTTTACCCGACTACTACGAATTCTGCTGCCGTGTGAAGATCGTCGCGGGGCATGACGCGTTGGAAAAAATTCCCGCTCTCCTGGGGGCGTTGCACGCCGCCCGCCCCATGATCATCACCGACAGGGGGGTGGCCGGCGCCGGACTGCTCGATGTGGTCGTCGGTGCCTTGCAAGATGGGATCGTTATCGGCGCCGTGGCGGACGAGGTGCCGTCGGATTCGGACTTCAAGGTGGTGCGCCGGTTGGCCAAGGTCTATCAACAGAAGGATTGCGACGCCATCGTCGCCGTGGGCGGCGGATCGGTGATGGACACGGCCAAGGGGGTGAATATCCTCGTCTCCGAAGGTGGCGACGACCTCATGGCCTTCACCGGGGCCGGTGCGTTGAAGAAGCGTCTCAAGCCGCTGGTGGCGGTCCCGACCACCGCCGGTACCGGCTCCGAAGTGACGCTGGTGGCGGTGATCGCGGATCATGAAAAAAACCTCAAGATTCCCTTCACCTCCTATTTTCTGCTGCCGGATATTGCCGTCATCGATTCCCGCATGACCTTGACCCTGCCGGACGTCATCACCTCCCAGACCGCCATGGACGCCCTGTGCCACGCGGTGGAGGCCTACACCTGTCTGGCCAAGAATCCCGTCAGCGACGCCTGTGCCCTGGAAGCGATTTCCCTCATCGCCGGCAACCTGTTGAAAGTAATGAAGACGCCGGCGGATCGGGACGGCCGCCTCGCCCTGGCCACCGCCGCCACCTTGGCCGGCATGGCTTTTTCCAACTCCATGGTGGGCATGGTACACACCCTGGGCCACAGCGTGGGGGCGGTCTGCCAGGTCCCCCACGGCACCTGCATGGCCGTCCTGCTGCCTTACGGGCTGGAATACAACATGCACAAGAACGGCGAGGAAGCCGGTGAACTGCTCTTCGCCCTGGCCGGCGACGCCGTGTTTGCCCGCACCCCGCGGGACCGGCGGGCGAAACAGACGGTGGCTTCAATCCGGGCCCTGAACCAGGATTTGTACGAGGTCACGGGGGGCCGTCACCCCCGGTGCCTGGGAGAAGTCACCGGGCCCGACGGCAAGATCCGGGTGCCCAGGGCCAAGTTGCCGGAAATCGCCCGGGTGGCCCTGGGGGATGCCTCGATTTTCTACAACCCCGAAGCCTTGGACGAAGACGATCTGCTCATGGTGCTGGAGGCGGTCTGGGAGGGGATTCCCCTGGATCCGGCACGGATCAGGAAAGGATGACGAGCCGATGAAGCGAAGGGGCTACATGGGAAAGATCCTGATGGTGGACCTGGAAGATGGAAGCATCCGGGAGGAAACCCTTCCCGATGAGGTCTACCGCAGGTGTTTGGGGGGCATGGGACTGGGCGCCCACATCCTCTATCACCGCATTCCCGCCGGCGCCGATCCCCTGGGGCCCGACAACATGCTCGGTTTTCTGCCCGGGCTGCTCACCGGCACCGGAAGCCTGTTTACCGGGCGTTGGATGGTGGTGGGCAAGTCCCCTCTCACCGGCGGCTGGGGCGACGCCAATTGCGGCGGCACTTTTTCACCGGAAATCAAGCGCTGCGGTTACGACGGGATTTTCGTCCGGGGCATCAGCCCCACGCCGGTCTATCTTTACGTGGACAACCATACCCGGGAGCTGCGCGATGCCTCGGCCCTTTGGGGCATGGACACGGTGGAGACCGAAATCCATCTCAAAGCCAACGCCAAGGCCGCCGGCAAAAGGCCCAAGGTGATCTGTATCGGTCCGGCCGGCGAACAGGTGTCACTGATTTCCGGAATTGCCACGGATCAGGGGCGCCTGGCGGCCCGTTCGGGACTGGGGGCCGTCATGGGGGCCAAGCGCCTCAAGGCCGTCGTTTTGTCCGGCCAAAAACGGATCACGGCCCACAACCGGGTGGAGATGAAACGTCTGAGCCGGATCTGTGCCAAGTGGGTCCGTTTTCAACCCCCCTTCATTCCGGGCCCCATGACGGCCCTGGTGGGCGCCCTGATGCGGATCATGCCCGCGGTTATCACCCAGGACGGTCTGCTCTACAAGATCCTGCTGAAAAAATGGGGCACGGTGTCCATGAACCAGTTGTCTCCGGAAATGGGAGACGCCCCCATCCAGAACTGGAAAGGCAGCTCCAGGGACTGGGGCTTTCGCAAAAGCTACAGTTCCCATCCCGGTGTGTTCAGCCGGCGGGAGACGGTGAAATTTCACTGCTACGCCTGTCCGCTGGGCTGCGGCGGCATCTGCGCCATGGAGGGTAAATACCGCCATACCCACAAGCCCGAGTATGAAACGGTGCTGTCCCTGGGCGGTTTGTGTCTCAATCAGGACGTGGACAGCATCTTCTATCTCAACGAACTGCTCAACCGGGCCGGGATGGATACCATCTCCGTCGGACACGCCGTGGCCTTCGCCCTGGAATGCTACGAGGCCGGCATCATCAGCCGGGAGGATACCGGCGGTCTGGCGCTCACCTGGGGCAACAGCGCGGCCATGGTGACCCTGGTGGAACAGATGGTGCGGCGGGAAGGTTTCGGCGGCGTGCTGGCCGACGGGGTCCGGCAGGCCGTGTACCGCATCGGCAAGGGGAGCGAGGCGTTCGCCGTCCTTGCCGGCGGCCAGGAGCCGGCCATGCACGACTCGCGCAACGATCCAGGCTTTGCGCTGCACTACTCGGTGGAACCCACCCCGGGGCGCCACACCCTGGGGGCCCACCTGTACTACGAGATGTTTCAACTCTGGAAAGTGGTCCGGGGGGTCCCCAAGATGCCGCCCATGTACTTCAAGGGCAGCAAGTACAGGAACCCCCGACGGCAGGCGGCCATCGGCGCGGCCAACAGCCGGTTCATGACCCTGGTCAACTGTAGCGGTGCCTGCATGTTTGGCGCCTTTCTCGGGGCCAGGCGCTTCCGGCTCTTCGACTGGCTCAACGCCGCCACCGGCTGGGACCTGACGCCCAACGATTACATGGAGCTGGCCGGAGACATCCACACCCTCAAACAGGCCTTCAACGTCAAGCATGGCATCGAGCCGCGGGACTTCAAGATCGGCGACCGGGCCCTGGGCCGGCCCCCCCAGACCGAGGGGGCCAACAAGGGCCGGAGCGTCGAGATCGAGGCGATGATGACCCATTACTGGGAGCAGTTCGGTTGGAACCCGGAAACAGGCAAGCCGGATCCGCGGGTCGTTGAAAAAATGGGCCACGCGGCTTGATTTTCAGACTGAGGAAGCACTCATGGCATATTTCATTACCCGGGACTGTATCGGATGCACCTTGTGCGCCCGGATCTGCCCCACCGAGGCGATCCGGGGCGAAAAAAAACAGCGTCATTGCATTGACGCCGCGCTGTGCATCGAATGTGGCGCCTGCGGGCGGATCTGTCCCAGGCAGGCGGTGCGGGATCCCTTCGGCCGGATGGTGAAGAGAGAAAAAAAGAAAGACTGGAAAAAGCCGGTTTTCAATCTGGATGCCTGCATGGCCTGCGGCATGTGCGTGGATGCCTGTCCGGCGGGATGTCTGGAACTCGGTGCGCCGTCCGGCAAGGACAAAAACGCCTATCCGGTGCTGGCGGATTCCGAGGCTTGCCTCGGTTGTGGTTTTTGCGTCGATGAATGCCCGGTGGACGCCGTCGTCCTGGCCCCTCCGGGAACCTGAAAACAACGTTGGGCAAACCAAGGGAAGGGGCCTTGGGCTTGACGGAGCGGGGGCCTGCAATGACTGAAGAAGAAGCCGCCATCGGCGCGGGAAACGAAAAACACCCGCCGCCGGGGAACACCGACCACGGCCCCAACGGGCAAAAGGGTATCGTCCGGACCCTTTCCGAGGAGTTCCAGCGGCTTGCGGACCGGTCGCAGGATGCCATCTACCAGTTCGACCTCGATTCCCAGACCTTTACCTTTTTCAACAAGTTGTTCCTGGAAGTCTACGGCGCTGACCGGCCCGGCGGCAAGACCCTTTCCCTGGAAAGTGTCTTTGCCCGGGTTCATCCCGATGACCGGTTGCGGGCCCGAGCGGCCCAGCGCGATACCATCAAAAACGGTCTGCGCGAAGGGGAAGTGGACTATCGCATCATCAATCACGATGGCTCCATTCGTTGGGTCCAGGACAAATGGACCATCACCCGGGATGCGGACGGCCAAGCCGTGGCCATCGAGGGGTTCATCCGTGACAACACCCGCCGCAAGCAGGCCGAAGACGAGTTCTTCATCAGCATTCAGAATTCTCCCATCGGGTGTTACATCGTTCAGGACGCCAAATTCGTCTTCGTCAACCCCGAGTTTGCCAGGATCACCGGCTACAGTGAGAGTGCGTTGTTGGGGACCTACCCCCTGGATATCGTCCACCCGGATTTCCGCCAGGAGGTGCGGGCCAACTTTATCCGCATGCTCAAGCGCCAGCGCTATTTTCCCTACGAGTTCCAGATCGTGGACCGCAACGGAGCGATCAAATGGATCGCCGAGACGGCCACGCCGATCCAATTCAAGGACCGGCGCGCCGGGCTGGGCTATTTCATGGACATCACCCGACGCAAGAATGCCGAGAGGGAAAGCCTGGAAAAAGAGAAACTGGAGGCAATCCTGGAACTGGCCGCCGCCGTGGGCCATGAGCTCAACAATCCGTTGCAGGTGATCGTCACCTGCTCGGAACGGTTCAAGAAAATGGTTCAAGGCGATGCGGAGGGGGACAAGCTCCACCAGCTCATGGATAAAAACATCCAGGCGCTGCGTGAAAAGATCCTCAAGATCCAGAACATCACGCGTTACGCCGCCAAGGACTACGTGCAGGGGCAAAAGATTTTTGATATCGATGCCGGTTCGGGGGAAGATTTGAGTGACTAAAATTGGAAGTGACTAAAATTACGAGTGACTAAAATTGGAAGTGACTAAAATTACGAGTGACTAAAGTGACTAAAGTTGTGGAGTCGCTGCGCTCCAGTGGTTTTTACATAACTGCCAGAATTACTTCGCTTTAGTTCACCTCTTTTGTTAATGACTAGAATTGGAAGTGACTAAAATTACGAGTGACTAAAGTGACTAAAATGGTGGTGTCGCTGCGCTCCGGTTTTTTATATAACTGCCAGAATTCCTTTATTTTAGTCATTTTAGTTCATTTTAGTTCATTTTAGTCATTTTAGTCATTTTATCTCACTTTAGCTCACTTTAGTCACTTTAGTCACTTGTCACTTTAGCTCACTTTTCCCCCCCTCCACCAACTTCAACCCACTCGGGCGAACCACACGCCGTCTCCCTTTTCGAGGCGAGCGATCTTTCCTTCCTCTTCCAGATAGCGCAGATGGGAGAGGGCCTCACCGGTGGCAAACCACTGCTGGGCTACCGGGAAGTCCTCCCAACGGTCCGCCTTGATGTCCCAGGTCATGCGGGCGGCGACGTCGAAGGCATTGCGGGGGCCGTGGGCCAGAATCACCAGGACTTCGGCAAGGCGGTCCCGGTGGTGGGCCTTGAGTTCGGCGATGCGCGGACACGGATCGCCCATCAGGCGCCGGTGCCCGGGCAGAGTACGGTTCACCTCC
>JACDJC010000683.1_pt1 | contig 36942 bp, 32 predicted proteins | sample 7454191 | NCBI WGS metagenome assembly JACDJC01 (sample SAMN14253291, study PRJNA609438) | sludge metagenome | isolation source: sludge after 25d culture with pyrite and EDTA | collected 2018-12-20
GGGCTCCTCGCAATGACAGGGAGAAAAAGGGGGCTCCTCGCAATGACAGGGGGAAAAGGGGAGGCTCCTCGACGGTCATTCGACCTCTCAGTTGTCATTGCGAGCGCAGCGAAGCAATCTTAAGCCGGGTGGTATGAGATTGCCGCGTCGCTTAGGCTCCTCGCAATGACAGGGGAAAAGGGGGGGCTCCTCGCAATGACAGGGGAAAAGGGGGGGCTCCTCGCAATGACAGGGGAAAAGGGGGGCTCCTCGCAATGACAGCGAAAAAAAGGGGGGGCTTCTTGCAATGATGGGTAAAAAAGAGGGTCTTCTGGATACTATGGAGTTATTCGGTAGTTCAAAGTAGGTATCATCGGTTAAATGTCCACTCCGTCGGTCTCCATTATTATCGTTAACTTCAATGCCGGTTCGCTGTTATTGGAGACAGTCGTGGCTGCGCTCAGTTCGACGATTTCGGTTGAGATATTCGTGTGTGATAACCACTCTAGCGATGGGAGCATGCATTTTCTCAGGGCTGGTCTCAGACGGCGAAGGAGTGGTTTCGATAGGTCACCAGTGTCGCGGGACGAAACCCGGTCGGCCGAATTAGATGGCGTTTATCTCATTGAAAATTCTACTAATGCAGGGTTTTCAGCGGCTAATAATATCGCTATGGATGAGGCCGGCGGTGATTTTATCCTTCTGCTCAATCCCGATTGCATCATTCAGCCCGATACCTTATTCCGAATGCTGGAGGTGATGCACCGCTTTCCGCAGGTGGGCATGGCCGGTTGTCGTATTTTAAATCAGGACGGCACGGAGCAGGCCGGTTGCCGGAGACAACTGCCGACGCCTCTGTCGGGACTCTTGCGCGCGTTTAATTTCAGGTCATTAGCCGGAAAAAAAGCAATAGACCTCAATCAGCAGCCGCTGCCTGATCATCCTGTTGAAGTCGAGGCGATCTCTGGCGCCTTTATGCTGCTTCGGCGCAGCGCAATCGATGATGTGGGATTGATGGATGAGACCTACTTTCTGCATTGTGAAGATCTCGATTATTGCAAGCGCTTCCAGGACAGGGGCTGGAAGGTGCTGTTTGTGCCAGATATTGAAATCACACACTACAAGGGTACCTGCAGCCAGTCCCGGCCCATTCGTGTCGAATGGTATAAGCACCGTGGTATGTGGCGGTATTACGATAAATTTTTGGCGGACCAGAGCCCATTCTATGTTAATGGAGTGGTCCGGCTGGGTATTGTGAGCCGTTTTTTTCTGATTGCTTCGGCTAATATCTTCAAGCGACTGCTATCTGTTTTTAGGGCAAGTCAACCAACCGCTTGCCAAACACCGTTACAGGATAGTTCAAGCAATGAATACAGCATCAACTGGCCTAGGGGGTTCGCGGGTAAGTCGGTGCTGGTGATTGGGGCAACGGGACAGGTAGGACGATGCTTGCTGGTAGCGCTGCAGGCAACTGGTGCGAAGATTGCGCTGCTCAGTCGGGATGCACAGAAGGCGAGAAATCAATTCTCATCTGAAGATATCAATGTCATCCAGGCCGACCTGACTGTACCGGACACGTTATCGGGTGCCTGTGTGGGCATAGATACAGTGTTTCATTTGGCCCGTGACCCGGATACTAAAGGAGATGTGCTTATCGGGGCGGATCGGAAACACGCCGCAGTGACCCTGGCGGGCATCCGTCATCTGATTGCGGATGCCAAATCGTCGAGCGTCAGACAGATCATCTTTGCCAGTTCAGAGCATGGCTCGGCAGACGATATCGCGCAGAACAGCTATGCGCAGGCGATGCGTAAGGCGGAGAAATTGTTGCTTGATTCTGCCGGCGATTCATCGCCGGAGGTGTCGGTCCTGCGCTTCCCCACCATATATGGTTCAAGCGAGCATGGGCGTATTGCACGTATGATTGCAGCCATAGATAGCGGACGTTATCTGCCAATTCCCGAGTTTAATAATCGCCGTTCGATGATTCATTGTGATGATGCTGCTCGTGCGCTGCTGATAGCCGCCAGTTCAGGCGGATTGAGAGGAAAGATTTTTACTGTGACGGATGGGGAGAGTTACAGCACAAGAAGACTCTACTGCTCAATTAAGATGGCTTTAGGCAAGCCGTTGCCTGGGTGGTATCTCCCCGAGAGTGTGTTGCAAGTGATGGCGTATATCGGTGATGGCCTGTCTAAATATGTGAAACGCCCCATGCCTTTTAATTCCACGGTTCTTGATGAACTGCGTGGTTCAGCCGAATTTGACGGCTCGACTTTTGCCAGGGAGATGGCTTTTGAACCTTATTACAATCTGGAGTCTGCATTGCCCATGATGGTGGCGGTATATCGACGCAAGCAGGATAGGTCGACGCGAACCAATAACTGCCACCCATCGATGACCTGAGCGTCGGTTGGCATCACCATTGAGGTATTTCTGGCTCCGTCCAGATACTGGAAAGCACTGAGCAGCTATCTGGTATAGCAAAGTGCCTTTTTATATCCTGTCATTGCGATTCTTAAGTTGTCATTGCGACTCTTAAGTTGTCATTGCGAGCGCAGCGAAGCAATCTTAAGCGGGGTAGGATCAGATTGCCGCGTCGCCTAGGCTCCTCGCAATGACAGGAGGAAGAGGAAGGTTCGCAATGGGAGGGGGATAAAAGGGTTCCTTGCAATGACAGGAGGAGGAGGAAGGTTCGCAATGGGAGGGGGATAAAAGGGTTCCTTGCAATGGCAGGTGAAAATGAGCAGAGCGCTTCCGCAGCAACTGGGGCGTGATAACGGCATGTAACATGATTAGCTGATGATCTATCGCGGCACCTCCGCTGCTATCATTGCAAGTGAGAAAATTCGATACTTTAGCGATAGGGTAAAAAATGCTAGAACGCACCTACTATGTTTATATCCTGACCAATAGTACCAATCGTGTGCTTTACACGGGTGTAACAAATAATCTGGAGCGCCGTGTATATGAGCACCGAAATGGAGTGACGCCTGGATTTACAAGTAAATACCGCTGCAACAAATTGGTCTGGTACGAAACCACAACGAATATTGAAGCGGCAATTGCACGCGAAAAACAGATAAAGGGTGGTTCGCGAAAAAATAAGGTGATGATGATCGAGTCGATGAATCCACAGTGGCTCGATCTGGCTACGTAATTTTGCCGTAGCAAGAAGCCCCCTTTTTTCGCTGTCATTGTGAGACCCCCTTTTTCCATTGTCATTGCGAGGAGCCCCCTTTTCCCCTTTGTCATTGCGGGGAGCCTAAGCGACGCGGCAATCTCATACCACCGCACTTAAGATTGCTTCGCTGCGCTCGCAATGACAACTGAGAGGTCGAATGACCGTCGAGGAGCCTCCCCTTTCCCCGCTGTCATTGCGAGGAGCCTAGGCGACGCGGCAATCTCACACCACCGCATTTTAAGATTGCTCCGCTCATAATGGCAACCGACCACGCGCCATTAAATCTCCACTATCCCTAAAGGTGAGGTGGAGCTCGCTTCGTGTATGGCCAGGGTGCAGGGAGAGGATCTCTGGTTGCTTTCAGACTTTTAGCGAGCGAAAATCCTACGCTGGATATGCAGTTATCTATCCATTTGCCGGAAACTGGCTGTTTCGGTTAAATAAACCATATCGTTGCTATTTCCAGGGAAATAGCCCTGAATTCATCTCTTGAGAAATTGTGAGCGAGAAATAGTGAGTGAAACCGGGGGGATAGCGCGTAGTGGGCAGGCCGTTGGGGTGTTGGGGGCGTCTAGTTTAGTGGGGCGGTCGCTGTTGCCGCAATTGGTTCAATCTGGTTGTCAGGTAACAGCTTTTTCACGCAGGTCATCTATGCCGTCAGATGATGGGGCGGAGTGGCGGCAGTTGCCTGAAGGCGGTTTTTCTCAAACTCGATCCCAGAGAGAGGAGAGAGGCCCGGATCTCTGGATTTGTCTTGCTCCAATATGGGTACTGCCGGAATATTTTGCTTTGTTGGAAGCACGTGGAGCGCGGCGTATTGTATCAATATCATCGACCAGCCGGTTTACCAAGAGCAAGTCGACGAATCTTGAAGAAAAGCGGGTGGCCAAACGACTTGCCGGGGCTGAATTGCAACTCCAAACTTGGGCCGAAGCGCATGATGTGGAATGGATTATTTTGCGGCCCACGTTGATCTATGGTTTGGGTCGTGACAAGAATATTGCCGAAATCGCCAGGTTTATTCGTCGATTCGGTTTTTTTCCGCTACTTGGTGAGGCCACAGGCTTACGCCAGCCTATCCATGCCGATGATGTCGCCTCCGCTTGTGTTGCGGCGCTGCTTGGAACTGATGCTGCCAACCGATCCTACAATATTTCGGGCAGAGAGGTGATCACGTATCGTGAGATGGTTGTTCGAATATTCAAGGCTATGGGTAGGTGCCCCCGATTCATTACCATTCCATTATGGGTGTTCCGGATGGGTGTAGCGCTGTTGCGGTTGTTGCCGCATTGCCGGAGTTGGTCGGTGGAGATGGTTGAACGCATGAATAGTGATTTGGTCTTTGATCATAGTGAAGCAGTGCGGGATTTTGGCTTCAACCCTCGACATGCTGCGGTTTCCAGGGAGGATGTGGTGGCATGAGTCAGACGAGGTTGGACATTACGCAAAGTCCAGCGTGGAGAGCGCTATTGCAGCATCGGAATGCTGTTAAAACACGTCATCTGCGCGATTTGTTTCTTGATGATCCGGATCGCTTTACGCATCTATCATTTGAAGTTGAAGGTTTGTTGGCTGACTTTTCCCGGCAGCGGCTTGATCGAAAAACGTTCGAATTACTGCAAAACCTTGCTCAGACGGCAGAAGTAAGTGGCTGGCGTGATCGGATGTTTGCTGGGGAAAAGATAAACATTAGTGAAGGTCGTGCGGCACTTCATCCGGCGTTGCGTTATATGGCTAATGATGCATATCCCTCCGCTAACATTGATGTAATGCCTGCGGTGCGTGAAGAGCGTGCAAAAATCCGCCATTTTTCTGATCGCCTACGTGATGGTGATTGGCATGGATTTTCAGGAGAAGTAATTCGTGATGTAGTTAATATCGGTATCGGCGGCTCCGACCTTGGACCTAAGATGGCCGTACGTGCTTTGTCGGCGTCGCAACATCCTCGATTGCGCTTTCATTTTGTTTCCAATATTGATAGCGCTAATCTGGTTCCGCTTTTAGATTCTCTTGATCCGCGATCCACTTTATTTGTGCTGGTGAGTAAGTCATTCACGACTCAGGAGACAATGGTCAATGCCAATACGGCATGTGACTGGCTTTGTGCTGCGGCAGGTGTGAAGAGCGAGGTTGTGCTGGCACGGCATTTTGTTGGTGTAACGGCAAAGCCCGGGTATGCCCGGGCATTTGGTTTGCCGGATGAGAATATTTTCCGCATCTGGGATTGGGTCGGCGGGCGCTATTCACTCTGGTCAGCAGTTGGGTTGACAATAGCACTGGCGGTCGGGATGGACAAATTCGAGGCCATGCTTTCTGGTGCGCACGCGATGGATCGGCATTTTTTAGAAGCGCCATTGGCAGAAAACCTCCCTGTGCTGATGGCCCTGGTGGGTATTTGGAATACCAATTTTCTTGGTGCAGAGACGAGTGCCGTCTTACCCTATAGTGAATCACTGCGTTTTTTACCAGCTTTTCTTCAGCAGTTGGAAATGGAGTCCAACGGTAAAACCGTGGGGCGTGATGGAGGGACTTTAAATTGCCGTACTAGTCCAGTCGTCTGGGGTGAAATTGGCTCTAACGGGCAGCATGCTTTCTTTCAATTGTTGCACCAAGGTGGCCGACTCGTGCCCTGTGAGTTTGTCGTTCATGCGCAGAGTCATTACCCACTATCGGCCCACCAGGCGCCATTGTTGTCGAATTGTTTTGCACAAGCGGCGGCACTGGCTTTTGGCAAGACGGAGGTTGAAGCGCGATTGGAGCTGGAGGCTGCAGGTGAATCGGCCAAGAAAATCGATCTATTGTTGCCGCATAAAGTGTTTGCCGGTAATCAGCCCTCAACCATGCTGCTGCTGCCACGATTGGATGCCTACTATCTGGGTCTGTTATTGGCGCTCTATGAGCACAAAGTGTTTGCCCAAGGTGTGATCTGGGGGGTTAATTCATTTGACCAGTGGGGCGTGGACCTTGGTAAGCAACTTGCCGGACGCCTGTTGCCGGTACTGCGCGGGGAGGGGGAGATAGAGGGGCTGGATGCAGCTACCCGTGCCCATATTGCATGGTGCCGAAAACATGGTTTTATTTGATTTATGCGTAACTATTCAGTTATTCGGATAAATGCCGATGCAGGATGTGCTACATAGTAGGATGAGTGACCCCGATCATTGCAAAAGTCCAACTGTAGGAGCGGCTTCAGCCGCGAAGGATTCGCCAGCGGCGCACGGATCAGGGATCACGGATCGCAGCTAAAGCAGCTCCCACGGGTGGGGATTTTTCAGCCGCGTAAGGTGCGGCCAAATGGCACGGAACCGTAGGAGCGGCTTCAGCCGCGAAGGATTCGCTTCCATTGTTCGACCAAAGATGGTTTACAAGATTGGTAGATTAGGAGCTCTGGGGCAGGGGCCTGGATGACAGTGAAGCGTGTTTTTGACCTGTCGCTTGCGGGGGTAATGGGGCTGTTCTTGGTTCCGGTTATCGCTATTATTGCGATTACTGTGAAAGTGACATCACCGGGCCCCATTCTATATTGGTCTGAGCGAATAGGGCGCAACAATTGTATTTTTCGTATGCCAAAATTCCGCACCATGCGAGTCGATACACCGGCCGTCGCCACCCACCTGCTTTCTGATCCGGCAGCATATTTGACACCCACGGGCTCATTTTTTCGCAAGACAAGTCTTGATGAACTTCCCCAGTTATGGAGTATCCTGAAGGGTGATATGAGCTTTGTGGGGCCGCGTCCTGCGCTGTTTAACCAGGATGATTTGGTTGCATTGCGGACGGAGTCTGGTGTGCACGAGTTGGTTCCCGGTCTGACTGGTTGGGCACAGGTGAATGGACGGGATGAATTGCTGATTTCCGAAAAGGTCAGGCTGGATGCGGAATATCTGAAGCGGCAGTCTCTTGGGTTTGACCTGAAGATTTTGTGGATGACCCTGCTGGGAGTTTTGCACAGCGACGGTGTCTCGCATTGAACAGATTGGGGCCATGTTTGGCAAGCTGCTTTATGCCGAATGTAAGTTTTCAGACAAGGATTGAATAAAATATATGGATATAAATATTGAGGAGTGGACTTCTGTTAAGCGGGCTGGATTCACGGTCCACCACCATGGTGCAGTCAATGGTGTAACGGGATCCTGCCATGAGTTACGGCTTGCTGACGGGCACTCTCTGCTGGTGGATTGTGGACTCTTTCAGGGTGAGGAATCCTCTACTGACAATCCCGAAATCGAATTTCCCATTGATGGATTGATCGGACTGGTGGTCACCCATGTGCATATCGATCATGTGGGGCGTATTCCTTACCTGTTGGCCGCCGGGTTTCGTGGGCCAATCTTCTGTAGCGAGGCGTCGGCGTTATTGCTGCCGCTGGTGCTGGAGGATGCCCTAAAGGTGGGTTTTACCCGAAATGTGTCGTTGATTGCGCGGTTTCTTGATCAGATCCAAATTCAGGTGGTTGCGCTGCCCTATAAGCAGTGGCGATCGGTAGGGGATGGGGTGAGTATCAAGCTGCATCCGGCTGGCCATATCCTCGGTGCGGCTTATATTGAGGTTAAGGTCCAGGCCATTGAGCTAAAGGCGCCGCGGAGACGCAAAGATTGGCGGATTGTGTTTTCCGGCGATCTGGGTGCACCTTATACACCGCTGCTACCCGCCCCCAAGCCTCCCTGGCGTGCCGATCTGCTGGTGCTGGAGAGTACCTATGGAGATCGGCTGCATGAAAAACGTGCACAGCGGCAGGTACGTTTACGGCAAGTGGTTGAGCATGCGTTGCGTAATCGCGGAACCGTACTGATCCCCGCGTTCTCCATTGGCCGTACCCAGGAGTTGCTCTACGAACTGGAGGGGCTGATTCATCGCATGGGTAATCGTCTGGTTGGGGACGGTGTCCGTTGGGCGGATTTGGAGATTATTGTTGACTCTCCATTGGCTGCGAAAATGACCACCAGCTATCGCCAGCTACGACACTTGTGGGACAGGGAGGCGCGACAGCGTGTTGCTGCTGGTCGTCACCCGCTGGCCTTTGAGCAACTCTATACCGTGGAGAGTCATGAGGAGCATCTGCAAACAGTTGCTTACCTTGCCGGTTCGGGGCGGCCTGCCGTGGTGATTGCCGCCAGTGGTATGTGTAGCGGCGGTAGGGTAGTCAATTATCTGAAAGCGATGTTGCATGATCCACGCCATGATGTGTTGTTTGTGGGGTACCAGGCTGCCGGTACACCGGGACGGACTATTCAAAAATATGGTCCGACGCACGGTTATGTGGAGCTGGATGGCCGGCGTTTCACCATACGCGCCGGGGTTCATACTATTGGAGGGTATTCTGCCCATGCTGATCAAGCCGATCTGCTTCGCTTTGTCAAAGGTATTCGCCGCCAACCCAAAGAGGTTCGCTTGGTGCATGGCGATGAATCGGCAAAGCGCCAGCTTCAGCAGAAACTGCAAAGGATGCTGCCGGAATCTGATGTGGAAATAGTAGGAGTTATTGGATAACCAGGGCATCACATTACCAAAGTGATAATACCGGGTTATACCGATCCGTTATTACCACTATCGATATGGCCCACAAGAGACTAAAAACTCACGCGGTGGATGTTGTTACGGCTATCGCTTACTATCACTTGCTTTCAAGTAAGCTACACCCGGGAGTAGTTAGTTGCCGTCAACATGAGATCGCTATACACCTTTATCCTCTGCCTGGCGCTCCCCTTCGTCCTGTTCCGTCTCTTTTGGCGGAGCCTGAAGAGTCCCAACTATCGGCGCCGCATACCCGAGCGCCTGGGTTGGCTGCCATTCAGTGCATTGCAAGAGAGCCTGTGGCTGCATACGGTTTCGGTAGGCGAAACCCAGGCGGCGGAACCGCTGGTGCGGCGTCTGCAGAAGCAGTTTCCCGATCTGCCCATCGTGATCAGTACCACCACGCCGACCGGTTCTGACCGGGTGAAACAGCTGTTTGGTGATTCGGTGATCCACACCTATTTTCCCTATGACCTGCCGTTTGCCATCACCCGGTTTCTCAATACCCTGCAGCCGCGGCTGCTGGTAATGATGGAGACCGAGGTGTGGCCCAATCTGCTGGCCCTGTGCGAGCAGCGCTCCATTCCGACAATACTGGCCAATGCCCGCCTCTCAGAGCGTTCTGCCAGAGGCTATGCACGGCTCGGTCCCTTTACCCGGGAGACCTTCGGTCGCATCGGTCTGGTGGCCGCCCAGGCGCCGGTGGATGCGGAGCGTTTTCTGGGCCTGGGGCTGCGTTCCGACCGGGTGCGCGTTACCGGCAGCATCAAGTTTGATGTCCGCCTGCCGGCCAGCCTGAAGGAGCAGGCCGAGGCGTTGCGGCGTACCTGGGATGGACGCCCGGTCTGGGTAGCGGCCAGCACCCGGGAAGGCGAGGATGCGCAGGTCCTGGAGGCCCACCGCAAGGTGCTGCGGGTCTTGCCGGAGGCGTTGCTGGTACTGGTGCCGCGCCATCCGGAGCGATTCGATAAGGTGGCCCTGCTCTGTCAGCGCGAGGGCTTTGCGTCGGTGCGGCGCTCAGTCGGCGAAGTTTGTGGTCCGGAGATATCGGTACTGCTAGGCGACACCATGGGCGAGCTGACCCTGTTTCTGGCAGCGGCGGATGTCGCCTTCGTGGGCGGCAGTCTGGTACCGACCGGCGGTCACAATGTGCTGGAGCCGGCGGCTCTCGGGCTGCCGGTGGTGTTCGGGCCCCACATGTTCAACTTTGCCATGATCAGTCGCATGCTGCTGGCCGAGGGTGCCGCGCTTGAGGTGAACAGCACCGAGGCGTTGGCGGGAGTGGTGATTGAGTGGTTGTCGGATGCGAGCCTGCGGGCACGCTTTGGCGAGAACGGACTGCGGGTGGTTGAGGCGAATCGCGGGGCGCTGGACAGGCTGTTCGACATTATTCGCGGGTATCTGGAAGGAGATTCATCTCAAGTGTGGTAATTGCCGGACGCGGAAATAAGAAAAATCCTACCCAGGCTTTCCTGAAAGGCGCTATACCTGAAATCGTTAAATGACTAGGATGTCATCTCGTTTTTTGATGGGATGATCTTACAAGGAGTGTATAAATGAAGCGTTTTAAATGGTTTGTTGTTGCCGCTTTGCTGTTGGCGTCGGCGGTCGTTTCGGCCGGTCAGGTGAATATCAATACGGCTACTGCCGAGCAGATCGCCACTGAACTGAAAGGCATTGGTGATGCGAAAGCCCAGGCTATCGTGGCATACCGAACACAAAACGGTGCCTTCAGCAGTGCCGATGATCTGGCCATGGTCAAGGGTATTGGCGAGAAGACCGTTGCGGCGAACCGGGAAAATATCCTGATCGGCGAGCCGGGTAAGTAGTGCGGTAGTAAGCAAAAAAAGGGCGCCCATATAAGTGGCGCCCTTTTTTTGTGTTGCGATCAACTCCGATTGTCGGGTTACGCCTTCGGCTAACCCAACCTACGCTGCTTTCATGGCTGTAGGATTAGCGCAGCGTAATCCGACAAAAAACACGGTATGCCTGGTTCAGAACTCAAACTTGCGTATCACCGGTGCATTGGTCAGCCGCGTGATGTCGGTCTCGAACAGCGCCTCGCTCTGCCACTCATTTTCACCGGTGCGGGTCACCAGGAAGGCGGTCATCGCCGGGCTCTGGCCAATCACCACGAACAGGCGTCCGCCGATGTTCAGGCGCTGTTTGAACGCCTCGGGCATCTCCGGCAGGGAGCCGGTAATGGCGATGGCGTCGAAGCGGCCGCTCTCGATCTCGTCGCTCAGGCTGTCGGTGGTGCGCAGTTCCACATTCTCAATCTGTAGTTCCGCCAGCCGCTGCCGGGCCTGCTCCGTGAAGGTCGGATTGATCTCCTGACTGATTACCCTGTTTCCCAGCTTTGCCAGGCAGGCGGTCAGATAGCCGCTACCGGTGCCGACTTCCAGGACGTTGTCCGTGGGTTGAATATCCAGCGCCTGCAGCAGTCGCCCTTCCACCCGCGGGAACATCATCTTCTGGCCATCACCCAGGGGAATTTCGATATCGGCATAGGCCAGCCCCTTGTAGTTGTCGGGTACGAAATGATCCCTTGGCATACTGCCAATCAGCTCCAGTACCTGGGGATCGAGCACTTCCCAAGGGCGTACCTGCTGCTCGACCATGTTGAAACGGGCTTTTTCGTAGCTTGGGACGATCATCTGATTTACCTGGTGTTCGGGTTGAAAAGGTATCGAGGGCGACAAGCCTACTCAGTTTGGATTCATCAGGCAAGTGCGGTCTGCTAAGCCGCTGCAATTTAACTGTTTTCTGTTATTCGCCGCACCGAGTCTGGTAGGATATGCGGGTCCGGTATCTGCCTTTCGTGTGCACCGGTTTTCTCTGGTTGAGGTGTTCATGACCATGCATTGGAATCAGCTGCTCTCGCGCAGCCGTCTGGGAAGTGATCAACCCCAGGGAGGCACGACTGCCCGGACCGATTTTCAGCGGGACTTTGATCGTATCGTCTTCTCTTCGGCGTTTCGCCGGATGCAGGACAAGACCCAGGTGTTTCCCCTCTCCCGGGTCGATTATATCCGTACCCGCCTGACCCACAGCCTGGAGGCCTCCAGTATTGGTCGTTCACTCGGCACCCAGGTGGGCGAGCAGGTCATTATGCGTAGAGAGCTGGAGGGCTATGAGGCCTCGGATTTTGGCGATATCTGCGCCGCTGCCTGCCTGGCCCATGACATCGGTAATCCGCCGTTCGGCCACTCCGGGGAGGACGCCTTCCGCAGTTGGGCCAATGACGCCCCCTATGGACAGCGCCGGGTCGCCATGCTCAAGGACAGCGAGCGGGAGGATTTCACCAGTTTCGAGGGTAATGCCCAAGGGTTCCGTATCCTGACCCGGCTGCAGAATCCGGACAACCCCGGTGGCCTGCAACTGACCTGCGCCACCCTGGCGGCATTTACCAAATATCCCCGGGAGTCCTGCCTGGGCGGCGGCCGTTATCCTGGGGTCAGTGCCAAGAAACAGGGTTTTTTTGTCGAGGATCGTGAATCTTTCGAGTCGGTTGCGGAGCAGGTCGGACTGATCCGGCGGGATGGCTCCCGTGCGGTGTGGTGCCGGCATCCGCTGGCGTTCCTGGTAGAGGCGGCAGACGACATCAGCTATCGGGTGATCGATATCGAGGATGGCTTCCGGCTTGGCTATTTCACTTTTGATGAGGTGATGACGCTCTATCTGGATATCCTGCGGGAGCCGGAAAGGCAGCGACTGCGGATGCAGAGGATCCGCGACAACAGGGGTAAGGTGGAGTTTCTGCGTGCCAAGGTGATCAATGAGGCGATCAGCCAGGCGATGACCTGTTTCCTGGATAATGAAGAGGCGATCCTGGCCGGCCGGTTTGATGAGCCGTTGCTGAATCAATTCCCCCGGCGCGGCGCAATGGATCGGCTGATCGAGGTGGCCAAGGCGCGTATCTATCAGGCCACCGAGGTGGTAGAGATCCAGGCGGCCGGGTTCCAGGTGATCGGCGATCTGCTGGAGCGTTTTATCCAGGTGCTGGACGATCTGGCCGATCACGGCGAACAGGCCTCTGCGAAAAGCCGGATGATCTCGCGCCTGATCCCTGAACAGTTTATCGGACGCGAGCGTGTCCCCTCGCCGAGCGTCTATACCCGCCTGCTGCGCTTGACTGATTTCGTGGCCGGCATGACCGACTCCTATGCGGTCTCGCTGTATAAAAAACTCACCGGCATTTCACTGCCCAATGCCTGATCCTGTCGCAACGGCACTGCGCGTGCGTATTCTGTGGGCACCGTCTGATTTTTACCATTGCTTTGCCGGGACGGGTAAAGAACCGCGTGCCGCAGTCGCTATATCAGCCAATAATCACCGGAACACCATGCGGTCCCAACTGCTCAGAGCCAATCCACGTTTGTGGATTGGCAGGCTGGACAAGGGGACGGTATGGTCCAGTGCGTGAATCGGGTTTCTGAAGAGTGATGGATGGCTGAAAAAAGAGCGGAGAGCGACCTGGATCTGGCGCCGCTGGTACTGGATCAGTGCAGCGTCGGACTGTGCGTGTTGGATGCGGATGGCCGGGTCGTTAACTGGAACCGCTGGATGGCTGCTGCTTCAGGTATTGCGGTTGGCGCGGCTGTCGGGCGCCGTCTGCCGGAGTTGCTGCCGGAGATCACCGGTTCCCCTGTCGAGCAGGCGATTGTTGCGGCCCTGTTGAAAGGGGAGTTGGCGGTATTGCCCGTTCCGCTGGATGTACTACTGTTGCCGCGTCATTCCGAAACCACCAGCGGTAGGGACCGGGTGGTGGTTGTCAAGCCGTTGCAGGATCCGTTCGGACATGTGCTGGTGCAGCTGTTCGAACAGGTGGAATGGTGTTCCGGGTCGCCCCGGCCGGAGCGCCCGCTGCCCGCCCGGCAGGGGCTGGAATTGGCCACGCCCTCTATCCTCTCGGCGATCGCGGATGCCGTGATCACTACGGATAGGGAGTGCAAAATAAGCTATATGAACCTGGTGGCGGAAAAGCTCACCGGCTGGCGCCTCAAGGCCGCCCTGGGACTGCCGCTGGAGCAGGTGTTTCAGGCCATGGATGAGGGGGCCGCGCTTCTCAAGAGCAGCATCGACCGGTGCCTGGAAACCGGGGCCGCTTACGGCGGACGGCGTCAGGAACTGATACTGCTTCACCGGGATGGCATCGGTATTGCGGTAGATCAGTCGGTGGTTCCGATCCGCGATGAGCAGCAGACGGTAAACGGCATTGTGGTGGTGTTCCGTGACGTGAGCCAGACCCGAAGCCTGGCGGCCCAGGTCAGCTGGCAGGCGTCCCATGATACGTTGACCGGACTGGTTAACCGGGGCAGTTTCGACAACAGGCTGGACGGCCTGTTGCGGGATGCCGTGGAGACGGGGCGGACCCATGGCATGCTCTATCTGGATCTGGATCAGTTCAAGATCGTCAACGATACCTGCGGACATGTGGCCGGAGATGAGCTGTTGCGGCAGATATCCACCCGGCTCTCACAGTATATCCGCCCCGGCGATACCCTCGCCCGTCTCGGCGGAGATGAGTTCGGCGTGTTGCTGGCCGACTGTTCTGAAGCGGTTGCCCTCGGGATTGCAAACAAGATGCGCCAGTCGATCATGGACCTGCGTTTTGTCTGGGAGGAGAGGGCGTATGCGATCGGTGTCAGCATCGGCGTCGTCTCCATTACGGCGGAGTGCGAGCGGGCCGAACAGGTGATGAGCGCGGCGGATACCGCCTGCTATGCCGCCAAGGATGGTGGACGAAACCAGGTGCATGTGTACCGTTCCCATACCGGTGAGGCGGCCGAGCGGCAGGGTGAAATGCATTGGGTGTCACGGATACACAGTGCCCTGGAGGAGGATCGCTTCTGTCTGCACGTACAGCCTATCGTGCCCATCGACGGCGGCTCCACACACACAGGCCATTATGAGGTACTGGTCCGCATGCGGGATGAGGCGGGTGCGCTGGTGCCGCCGAATAAATTCATTCCGGCGGCAGAACGATTCGGCCTGATGCCGCGGATTGACCGCTGGGTGGTCAATCAGCTGTTTAATCTGATTGGTCGTGAGTACCAGACTCTGGTCCTGGGAGGGTACCGGTTCGCCATCAACCTCTCCGGTGCCTCGGTGAATGATGAGGATACGCTCACCTATATTGGTGAAAAGCTGGAAGAGTTCAAAATTCCGGCCGGGATGATCAGTTTCGAGATCACGGAAACTGCTGCCATCGCAAATCTGGCCTCGGCCAGCTATTTCATTCGCACCCTGAAGCAGGCCGGCTGCCGGTTTTCCCTGGATGATTTTGGCAGCGGCCTCTCGTCATTCGCCTATCTGAAAAATCTCCCGGTCGATTATCTGAAAATCGATGGCGCCTTTGTCCGGGACCTGGCGACAGATCCGATCGACCGCGCCATGGTGCAGGCGATTAATCAGATCGGCCAGGTGATGGGGCTGAAGACCATCGCGGAGTTCGTGGAGAATGATCAGGTACTGGGTCTGCTGCGGGAGATTGGGGTGGATTTTGCCCAGGGCTACGGTATTGCCCGGCCGATACCGCTGACCGATGACGCGGGCAGGTTGCTGCTGGATTAGAGTCCGACCAGTAAGCGGAGGCTGTCCAGCCGCACGCGTGATGCATTCAAGTGGTTGTCCAATTCATGCCGATGGCTGACCAGCAGATCAATATCGGCCTGCCGGATATAAGGGTTGATCCTGTGCAGGGCCTTGAGGCGATCGATCTCCTCCGCATAGTAGTTGCGCATCGCCCTCTCGGCCTGCTGGAGTCTTGGCCTGGCCTGGCTGGCAATGTGCTGTTCGCCCGCTGTAATCATCGCCTGAATATGCTGGCGCAGTGGGCTAACGATCCTCTGTACGACCGGTCTGGGTAGCGGCAAGAGCGCTGCTTCAGTAAGTGCCTGTTCGACCGCGCTGTCATGTTCGGCGAGCCGTTGATCAATGGCCGTTTGCAACAGTGTCGGCGGCAGAAAGCGCGCGGCCTGCAAAACGCCCGGGGCAGGGCATTCCAGTACAAACAGCAGCTGTAGTGCCAGGGTCCCGGGCGGAATGGCGGCGTGGCGTATACCCATGGCGCTGCAATTGCCGCGTCCGCTCTCCAGGGTCAGGTTCATGGTATCGAGTACCATGGGGTGCTCCCAGGTTAAAAACAGCCAGTCTTCATGGGCCAGTGCAGTGTCCCGGTCATAGGTTACTGTAGCACCCTCTTCCGGCAGGTGCGGGAACTGTTCAGTCAGGCCCTGCTGGCCGGGGCGGATCGCCAGGCTCTGGCTGGAGTGGGGCTCGGCCTCTACCCCATAAGCGCTGAAAAGCTGTTCCATGTAACCGGCCAGTTCAGGCGTCCGGTCAATCCGGGTAAGTCGTTCTACCAGCCGGCTGGCTTCAGGCTCCCGGCATGAGTTCAATTCCAGCAGATGGTCGCGACCCTTTTTCAGGGTGGCGCTGATCTTCCCGTGTAGCTGCCTGGTCTGCTCCAGTAGCCGATCCAGGTCGGCCGGGTTGCCCGGATAGGTTGTGTAGACCCGGTGCAGGGCGGGGCCAAGCTGTTCCAGTATCTGCTGCCCCGTCTGGCAAGTCTGTACGAAGGCGTTGAGTCCCTCATGATACCAGCGTAACAGCACCTCCTGGGCGCTGTCCCTGAAATAGGGTACGTGCAGTTCAACCGGCCGCTGCTGGCCGATCCTGTCCAGCCGGCCGATCCGCTGCTCCAGTAGATCAGGGTTCTCGGGCAGGTCGAACAGGATCAGGTGGTGGGCGAACTGGAAATTGCGGCCTTCGCTGCCGATCTCCGAACAGAGCAGAATCTGGCAGCCCTCTTCCTGGTCGGCAAACCAGGCCGCCGCCCGGTCCCGTTCAATAATGCTCATGCGTTCATGAAACAGGGCGGCCTGTATGCCCTCCCGGATTCTCAGCGCCTGTTCCAGCGCCATGGCGGTGCTGGCGTGGGCGCAGATCAGCAGCATTTTCTCCTGCCGCTGCTGTTTCAGCAGGGCGATCAGCCAATCGATTCGCGGGTCGCTGCGCCACCACTCGCTACCGGCTGTTGCCTGCCGTTCATGTTCTGGTTGTAGCAGTCTCGCTGCGGATGGCGTGGTCTCCGGGTCATGCCGGTAGGCATCGGGCAGCGTGAGCGGGTAGCTGTGGAATAGCCGCGGCGCAAAGCCTTTGACCCGGTCACGCGTGTTGCGGAACATGCTCCGCCCGGTGCCGTGGCGGTCGAGTAGCAGCTCGGTCAACCGTGCCCGGGCTCTTCGCTGTCGTGCCGCCGGTGCATTCCGGATCTCGGCCAGCAAGGGGCCGGCCTGCTCTTTGCCGATCGTGTCCAGCAGCAGTCGGGCATCCTGTTCGGACAGGGGGCCCTCGGCGATCAGGCCTTCGGCGGCGTCGGCAATGGCCTGGTAGCGGGTCTGTTCCTGCTGAAACCGGGCCAGGCTGGGGTAACGGTCCGGGTCGAGCAGTCGCAGCCGGGCAAAATGACCGTCGCAGCCAAGCTGCTCCGGGGTCGCGGTCAGCAGCAATACCCCCGGGATCCGGCCGGCCAGTGACTCGACCGCCCGATAGGCCGGGCTGGGGTTGTGTTCATGCCACTCCAGGTGATGCGCCTCATCCACGATCAGGATATCCCATTCGCCGTTGTGGGCCTGCTCCAGTCGCTCTGGTGAGCCGGTCAGCAGATCCAGGCCGCACAGCACCCGCTGTTCGGAGAGGAAGGGGTTGTCGCCTGCGTTGGCCGTTTCAATCTCCTGGCAGCGTGCCTCGTCAAACAGGCTGAAGCGGAGATTGAAGCGGCGCAGCAGTTCAACCAGCCACTGATGCAGCAACGGGGAGGGGACCACGATCAGGGCGCGGTGGGCCCGCTCGGTCAGCAACTGGGCATGCAGGATCAGGCATGCCTCAATGGTCTTGCCCAGCCCCACTTCATCCGCCAGCAGGATCCGCGGGGCCAGCCGGCGGCTCGCTTCACGGGCGATGTAGAGCTGGTGTGGTAGCAGTTCGGTGCGGGCGCCGCCCAGCCCGATCAGGTCAGACTGCTTCAGTATCTGTTGCTGAAGCAGCGTGGCCTTGCGCAGTTCAAACCAGATGTTGCCGTCCAGTTGCCCGGCGAACAGCCGTGCCTGGGGGCGGTTGAACTGCATGAATGGGCTTATCGATTGTTCGCGAAGGCTTTCTGTTGCGCCGCTCTTCAGTCTCCCGGTGTAGGTCAGCACTCCCTCGGTCTGCTCTACCGAAGTCACCATCAGTGTCCGGCCCTGCTCGGACTCGATCGTGTCGCCAGGCTGAAACAGCACCCGGGTCAATGGCGCATTGTCAATGGCATAGGTGCGGCGTTCGGCTGACGCGTTGAATCGCAGTGTCAGCGTGCGGCCGGATTTTTCCGTCACCAGGCCAAGGCCCAGTTCAGGTTCGGTATCGCTGACCCAGCGCTGTCCCGGGATGAAGTCTTGTGCTGCCATGATCGGATACGGCCTCTGTTTTTTGAGGGCGGAAGGATACGCCCATCCAGGGCCGTTTCCCAATGTTATCTGTTCCGGATGGGCGGTCCGGGCCAGCGGATGGCAGGCAGAGCCGATGCCGGCTGCCGCGCGGCGCTAACGGCTGAATTGTAACCACGGAAACATCATGGATTGACAACCCGGTGAAGATGCTAGTATAGATGCACATTTTTCAATGTGGCTCTTCGATTCGTGGTTATGATGACGGGCGATTATACTCAACCAAAAAAAGGTACTGTACAGATGAAAAACATTGCTATGTACGCAGGCGCGGCCCTGCTCTCACTCGGTCTTGTTGGTAACGCTGCGGCGGCGGATGGTGCGGCGCTTTATACATCAAAGGGTTGTGCCGCCTGTCATGGTGCAGATGCCAAGACTCCCATCATGCCGACCTACCCGAAACTGGCTGGCCAGAATGCGCAGTATGCAATGAACCAGATGAAGGACATCAAGAGTGGCGCCCGGAATAACGGCCAGACCGCGGTCATGAAAGCTATCGTCATGTCCGTGAGCGATGAAGACCTGCAGGCGATTTCCGAGTGGCTGGCGACCCAGTGACCTGAATTGCCAGACAGACCCTTCTGCTCAGAGTTATTTAAAAACGCCGGCGGTCAGCCGGCGTTTTTATGTGTGCTGAAGAACCGATGCGTCACAAATCATATTTGGCGGGGAGGGTTTTTTCTGATATACAGCAGCGGGCAAAATTCAAATGTGTCATTTGCCGCAATTATTTTGGTATATGCCGCAGTTGTTTGATCGAGGTCAATGATTTCGTGATCCCCACAGCGCACTATGCCACTGCAATTCTAACAATAGCGTTCATAGCGCAAGAATAAAGTCCTTAAACGGAGACGTGTCTCATGAAAGTGAACAAAAAGCGAGCATTGTCGCTGATGCTGGGCCTCGCAATGGGCCTGGGCGCAACGTCAAGTGCATATTCCCAGGCATCACTCGAAGATGTCATGAAAGCACGCGGCCTGACGCAGAAAGATCTGCTGGCCGCGGCCAAGACCTACACCCCTACCGGCGGCCGTGACGAGTACCTCGCCTTCGCTTCCGGCGGACAGAGTGGCCAGGTCATTGTGTATGGCATCCCGTCCATGCGGATCCTCAAGTACATCGGCGTCTTTACCCCGGAGCCCTGGCAGGGTTATGGCTATGACGATGAGTCCAAAGAGGTCCTGGCCCAGGGGCGTATCCAGGGTAAGGATATAACCTTCGGTGATACCCATCATCCGGCACTCACCGAAACCGACGGTGACTACAACGGCAAGTTCCTGATTATCAACGACAAGGCCAATCCCCGTCTGGCGGTGATCGACCTGCACGACTTCGAAACCAAGCAGATCGTGGTCAATCCGTTCTTCAAGTCGTCACACGGCGGCGCTTTCGTTACGCCCAACAGCGAGTATGTGATGGAGGCGGCGCAGTACGCGGCACCCTTCAGCACAGACTTTGTGCCGCTGTCGGAGTTTAACGACAAGTATCGCGGTGGTGTGACCTACTGGAAGTTTGATATGAAGAAGGGCCGCATACAGCCGGACCAGTCGTTTACTTTTGAGCTGCCGCCCTACAGCCAGGACCTCTCTGACGCAGGTAAGGGCCCATCCTATGGCTGGGGCTTCACCAACTCTTTCTGTTCCGAGCGCTACGTCGGCGGTATCGAGAAGGGACGTCCTCCTTTCGAGGCCGGTTGCTCCCAGAAGGATACCGATTTCCTCCACATCACCAACTGGAAAAAGGCGGCCGAACTGGTTGCTGCCGGCAAGGTGGAGAAGGTCAACGGCTCCTACATGATCCCGATGGAGCAGGCGATCAAGGAAGAGTTGCTCTACCTGGTGCCTGAGCCCAAGAGTCCGCACGGTGTTGACGTCAACCCGAAAGGTACCCACATCATCGTATCCGGCAAACTGGATAGCCATGCGTGGGTCTACAGCTGGGAAAAGATCCAGAAAGCGATAGCGGCCAAGAAGTTTGAGGGCAAAGATGCCTATGGCATCCCCATCATCGCCATGAAGGACGCCCTGCATACCCAGGTGGCGGTTGGTCTCGGTCCGCTGCATACCCAGTATGATTCCAAGGAGTGCGTCGTCTATACCTCCATCTACGTGGACTCCATGGTCACCAAGTGGGACTACTGTGAAGGCAAGGTGCTGGATCAACTGCATATCCATTACAACATCGGTCACTTGATGGCGATGGAAGGTGATACCGTGTCTCCTGACGGTAAGTATCTGGTTGCCTTGAACAAGCTGGCCATTGACCGCTTCAATCCGGTTGGTCCGTTGCATCCGCAGAACCATCAGCTGATCGATATCAGCGGCGACAAGATGCAGCTGCTCTACGACATGCCGCTGCCCCTGGGCGAACCCCACTATGTAGTGGCCATCAGGGCGGACAAGCTGAAACCGGCCGTACGTTACAAATCCGGTTGGAACAGCCGTACCGATGAGCGCTCTCCCTTCCGGACCCGTGCCGGTCGTGAGAAAGTGGAGAAAGTGGATGGTGTAACCCATGTCTACGGCACCGTGATTCGTTCGCACATCACGCCGGAGATTATCGAAGTGGAGGAGGGTGATACCGTATCTCTGCACCTCACCAACCTGGAACGTGCCGAGGACGAGACCCATGGTTTCGCACTCTATGGCCAGAGCGTGAACCTCTCTATCGAACCGGGCAAGACCGCTTCCTATACCTTCACTGCGGACAAAGCCGGTGTCTATCCTTACTACTGCACCGAGTTCTGCTCCGCACTCCATCTGGAGATGCAGGGTTACCTGCTGGTCAAACCGAAAGGCTATCAGGCCAAAGAGGGAGAGATCCAGGAAGGCGAGCAGTATACCCAGGCTGACTATGAGAAACAGGTCAAGACCAACGTAGAGACCCAGGCCGTTATTGATTCAGTGGTTGCCTTTATTACCAGTCACAACTACAAGGACTTCCCGCCTGTTGTGGCCCTGGTTGAAGACGCCACCGAACAGCTGGGCTTTGCGGATGAGTCGAAGAAGAAGGCCGAGGCCTTTGCCGCCAAGGGTGACTACCAGAACGCAACGCTCTGGGCCGGTCAGTGGTGGCAGTATCAGGTGAAGACCGCCGATATGGGCCTGCGTGCCAAGACCTATCTTGAGCAGAATGGCGCTGTTAAGGTCAACAAGTAGTTTGTTTGATACCGAAAGGTAATTGACCTGAAAAGGGGAGGGGCTCTTGCTGGGGCCCCTCTCCTTTTGTATTCTCTCAAACCTTTATAGTAGTGAGGTATTTGTATGAACAAAGTAAGATCATTGGCCGTGGCTTTGACAGCGCTGGCGGCATTGATGGCGGGTTCGGCTGCCATTGCGGCGGATGGTGCGGCACTTTATAAGGCCAAGACCTGCTGGTCCTGTCATGGCAAAGATGCCAAAACCCCGCTGATGCCTTTTTATCCCTCTCTGGCCGGCCAGAATGCGGATTACATGTTTAATCAGATGAAGGATATCAAGTCGGGCGCCCGCTCCAATGGCCAGACTGCCGCTATGAAAGGGGTGATGGGATTGGTCAACGATGAAGAGATGCGTGTCCTGGCTGATTGGCTGGCGACACAGCAGTAATTTTTACCGGGAAGTGCACCTCTATTGACAGTTCTCAATGCAGCAATCCTGGTGGATATGCGAGACTTTCAACCAGTGCTTGAGGCTGATCAGAGGGTGCTTCCCGGCAAATGGTATAATAGATCTGTTTGATCCATATCAATGAATTCTTATATTCATTGTGGCAACCTCGCCGGCGTCCTTAATTCGGACATCACCGTTATGTCGATTTGCAATCCAGTCGATCAGATTAAGCGTCTGCTGACAAGCAGGCAACTTACTTATGCTGTTATTGTCCTTTAAATGCTAGGGCGATCGGGAGAAATGTGATGAGTGTAAAACCTGTATTTACCGGCCTGGCTGCCGCCGTGGCTATTAGTCTCAGCTTTGGCGTTACTGCCGCTGACATCTCCGAGTGGAGCAAGGACACCGTCAGTGGCGAAACGGATGAGGCCATGCATATGGAGGCCGATCTGGAAAATGGCCGGGATGTTTATGAAGTCTGTTCCGCCTGCCATATGCCGGAAGGCTGGGGCTTTACGGATGGTACCTTCCCACAGTTGGCGGGTCAGCACCGTCCGGTTCTGATCAAGCAGCTCGCCGATATCCGAGCGCTGAACCGTGACAACCCCACCATGTACCCGTTCGCCCTGCCCGAGTCCATTGGTGATGCACAGGCGCTGGCTGATGTGACGGCTTATATCGAAAAACTGCCGATGAACCCGGAAAATGGCAAGGGTGAGTGGGCGGAAGGAACGCCTGAATTCGAGCAGGGCAAGAAGCTGTATGCCGACAACTGTGTGCGCTGTCATGGCGAGCATGGCGAAGGCGACAAGGTGAAATTCTATCCCCGTATCGAGGGTCAGCACTACGCCTATATGCTGCGCCAGTTCGAGTGGATCCGTGACGGCAAGCGCCGCAACGCCAACCCGGACATGGTGGAGCAGATCAAGAACTTCACTGACAAGGATATGAAGATGGTTATCAACTACATCTCCCGTGTCCCGGTCAAAAAGGAAGATCTGGCCCCATCCGTTAATTGGAAGAACCCGGACTTCGATTGAACCAGTAATCTCTCTGGCCACATGGAGCTGCTCCTGCAGCGCCATGCGGCCGGGTGAGCGCCTTCCCTCCAACAACACCTGAAACGTCTCTTACCATGAATTCAGTAGCCAGCAAAAAGCAGACAATTGTCGTGGCCGCCCTGGGCATTATCGCGCTGGGCCTAATGGCTGTGATTTTCTACTCTCCGATCTGGTGGGTTTCGTTGACGGCGCCCAACTATCCGGAAGAGGCCTTCCCCGACGGGGTCCGCATCCATTTCCATATGAATGGAGTTTTCAATGGTTGTAAAAAGGTCGATAAAGCCGAAATCCAGGAAGATATAGCCCTTGATTGTGTGCATGAGATGGACACCATCAACCACTATGTCGGTATGTATCCGATTGCGGCGGGCGGCCCGATCGAGAGAGGGTTTGGTCAGTTTCTGATGGTTTTCATGGGCATTATGCTGGTGGGCTTCATCTGCGTCAGGCCGAAACTGCGCATGGCCATCATGGGCGTTGCCTTTGCCGGATTGCTGATATGGATGTATCTCACGATCTATGGCGAGGACGGATTCCAGCTTGAGAGTGCCGGTTATGTAGAGGCCATGGTCACATCGATGGACCAGGCGGCCGGTGAAGCACAGGACGAGGATGAGCCGGAGATAGTCATCGGCGGTATTGTCGGCGCACTTAAAAAGTCACTCGAAGATTCGGGGGTGGTGGTTGAACTGCCTGCCGACAAGGATGCGCCGGCGCGGACAGTGGCTGATTCCGACAAGCAGCGCATGATCGAGCAACTAAAGCTCACCTATGAGAAAGATCTGGAGCATGGCCGTGTCGACGAGCCGTGGAACGGCAGCACTTTTCAGGTCATGACGTGGCACTACGGAAAAAGCCTGGGCCGCTACTTCAATAACCAGGCAGAGATTGTGCCCATGGTGGCGAATCTTAAGATTGCCATTCATGCTGTGTTCATCGGCCTGGCAGGTGCCATGGTGCTGCTGGTCTTTGGTGCGCGCAGGAATGGCGGGATTCTTTACTGGCTGCTGGTGTTGGTTCCAATGGCCTTGCCGGTATTTTTTGTCATCGATTATGCTGCCTGGCTCTGGTGGTATGGCCATACGCTGAACGCGATGGGGGCCTTTGCTGTCAAACCGTTCATGCCGACGGTGTTTGGTGATGGCAAGGTGGCGCAGTTTGCCACCCACTCCTATCCCTATACAGGCTTTTTTCTCATGCTAGTGCTCTCGCCTATCCTGGCCGTTGCGGCACTGATACGCAAGAAACAGTTCAAGGACGCCTAGGAACGTTGTATTGAGTGTGGTCAGGTTGCAGAGCCGCCCGACAGACTCCTGGGAAATAACTCGTACACCGCTGTTTAGTTGCATTTGAAACTGCAGGAGGTGTGTCGGTTGTGAGATTGAGCAGACACAGGATTAACGGGCTGAGAAGGTTGTGTCTGAGCACTGCTGAACAGGAATCTATGCATACGCTGCGTCTTATTACCGCTCTACTGCTGTTAATGCCTCCGGCGTTTCTTTTGGCAGCGGATTATCCCTCGTTTCAGGAGTTGGTCGATGCGGCGAATGAGAACGACATCCTGATTCCGCCCCCCGGGACTTATGCGGGCCCGGTTTCGATCGAAAAGTCATTGGTCATCGATGGCCAGGGCAAGGTGGTGATCGATGCGGGTGGCAAGGGTTCGGTGATCTATCTGGACTCTGATGGCGTTACCCTGAAAGGTTTGCGACTGACCAACTCCGGTAATTCCCATAACGATATTGATGCCGGTATTCAGGTGCGTGGCAATTTCAATGTCATCAAGGACAATGTGATCGATAACAGTCTGTTTGGTATCGATCTCGGGCAGGCGGAAAACAACATTATTCGCAGGAACAGGATCTCCTCCAAGCCGGTCGAGATCGGCATGCGCGGCGATGCCATCCGCCTCTGGTACAGTTTCAACAACAAGATCACCGATAACATCATTCGCAATTCGCGCGATACGGTGGTCTGGTATTCCAAAGATAACCTGATTGCTCGCAATGATGCCCGGGGCGGCCGCTATTCCCTGCACTTCATGTATGCCCAGTACAATCAGGTGATCGAGAATCACTATGAGGATAATCAGGTAGGTATATTCCTGATGTACAGTGACGGCGTGGAGGTTCGCAACAACTATATCGCCCATGCGATCGGCCCAACCGGCATGGGGATCGGTTTCAAGGAGACCTCCGATGTGGACGTGCATGATAACCGCATTCTCTACTGCGCTGTGGGCATCTATCTGGATATCTCTCCCTATGACCCTGAGACCACCAATCGGCTGACGGGTAATCTGATCGCCTTCAGCGGTATCGGAATACAGTTTTTGAATGACTGGAAGGGCAATATCTTCGAGCGAAACAGGTTCAAGGGGAATATCACCCAGATTGCCGTGGGCGGTGGCAAAACCGCCAACAGGAATCACTGGAAAGGCAACTACTGGGATGACTACGAGGGCTTTGACCGGGATCTCGATGGCGTCGGTGATCGGCCTTACGAGCTATATGGGTATGCCGACCGGATCTGGATGGATGTTCCCTATGCACAGTTTTTCAAGGGTTCCCCGGTCCTGGAGGTGCTCGACTTTCTTGAGCGGCTCGCCCCCTTTACCGAACCGGATATGATTTTGCGTGATGAAAAACCGCTGATGTCTGCGGAGGCAGTGCAACCATGAGTGATCAGAGCAATCCGAAAAAACCCGCCAAGCGAAAGCTGAGCGCCAAGCATATTGAGCAGAACAGGCGTGAGTTTCTTCGCACCTCCGTACTGGCCGTGGGCGTCATGGGTTTTTCCCTGGCCGGCCTGCTGCCGGTGGTACAGGGAAAAACTCTGGCGCTGCGGCCACCGGGCGCGCTCAAGACACCCACGGATGAAAGGGATTTTCTCTCCTCCTGTATCAAGTGTGGCCAGTGTGTTCAGGTCTGTCCGGTCAATGCGATCAAGCTTGCCGAGTTGGATAAGGGGGCCGGTGTCGGAGTGCCGCATATCGATGCGCGTGAACAGGCGTGCGATTTCTCCTGCGATGGTTTGCAGTGCGTGCTGGCCTGCCCAACCGGTGCCTTGACCCACGATCTGGACTACCCGGCAGATTCGCGCATGGGCTTTGCCAGGCTGGCTGAACCGCGCAAGTGCCTGGCGATCCAGGGCAAGGGATTCAAGGGGCAGGCGCGGGGCCCCGATTTTACGGGGACATTGCGCTACGATGATGTGGATCGCTGGAATCCCATTCCAGTGGCGGATTATCCGTACGATCTGGAGTTGTGTGATCTCTGTATGCGTCAGTGCCCGATCGAGATCCGCATTGCCCAGTGCGCCGCGGCGGAGGCCGAAGGTGAGCAGAACAAGAACCTTGTCGCCCAGCGTCAGGGTAATGAGTGTCCACCCAAACATGCGATAGCATTTGAGCCTTTTGGCGGTGATGACGGCATTAAACGGATGAAGCCGGTGATCCTCGATGGCTGTGTCGGCTGTGGTGTCTGTGAAATGATCTGTCCACCGGAACCACCGGCAATCGTTATTGACATCATGCAGGATGCGGACAACATGCGGGGTGTTTCATGAACTACATTATCGAATCATTTCGTCAGTTGTTCGGCAGTGAGCCGAGGCGCCCGGAGAAATCAGAGATTTCACCCGAGGCGCAGACGATCCATCTGTATAAAAAACAGCATCCCTTTAACAAAGCGGATTTTGAGGTGGCGCGTCAGGCGCATGCCAAGAGTGCGAAAAAATGGCGTAACCGCCGCTGGGCGACGCTGCTCGTGATCAATCTGCTGTTTGTGGTCTCCTACTATTTTGATGTTCAGTTGCTGGAGGGAGCGCTGACGGCATCAAGGTTCATGGGTTTTCACATGGCCGATCTGAACTCCGCCCTGCAGGTGACCCTGGCGTTCAAGCATATGGTGCTCAACCTGGTGATCGGTACCGCAACCATTTTTGTCATGTGGGTTTTACTGGGAGGGCGCACCTTCTGTTCCTGGGTCTGCCCCTACCACTTGTTGTCGGAGTGGGCAGAGAGTCTGCATCTGTTCCTGGCAAAAAAGGGCTGGGTAAAGGACCGCCCCTTCAATCGCAAGGTCCGCTCAATCTTTTATCTGTTGTTTGCCCTGCTGGCCCTGGTGACCGGCTATACGGTGTTTGAAACCATATCGGTTACCGGCATTGTCAGCCGGGCGCTGATTTATGGTCCCGGGGTGGCCCTGATCTGGGTCGGGTTGGTGCTGCTGTTCGAGGTGTTCTACTCACGGCGCGCCTGGTGTCGCTATGTCTGTCCCATCGGTATCACCTACGGCATGGTTGGCGCGATCTCTCCGCTACGGGTCAAATATGTGCTGAAGGATTGTCATCATGAGGGTGATTGCCGACAGGTATGCCTGGTTCCCCATGCGCTGGATATGACGGTGAAAGGCAAGGCTGCGCATACCGAGGTGGATGTCAGTGCTGATTGCACGCGCTGTGGTATGTGCGTAGATGTCTGTCCGACAGATTCACTCCGGTTCGAGATCAAGGGACTCGGAAAACATCTCTGAAATGGGATAAGCTGGGCCGGGTAAAGCGCAGGCTCGATCTGCATCATTGCCCTCTGTAGACAAAAGAGATCTGATTACCCATCTGACCCCGGGATGGTCAGGAAAATTATTGGCCGCGAATCAACGCAAATGAACGCGAAGCATGTTTTGCATAACGATCTTACTCCATGGTCGACAGGACACTGCGCGCTTTGGGCGAGAGACCGGTTCTGTTACACCATTAACAGACCGCCGTTTTTTTACTATTTGCGACTACTCGCGTTCATGCATGGCTGGATAAACGGTTTTCGATCCTGGCCGGGTTTTGTGGGTGATCCAGAGAAAATAAACTGTAGCGGGTGTCAAGGGCGGGCGAAGGTGAATACCGGCGTCCGCCGGTTGTTTTATGTTGCCCATTGGGGCCTCAAGTTTCAGGTTCAGGCATGATTGAGTTTCGGAACGTCGTAAAAAGATTTCGCCGGCATGAAGTGCTGAAGGGCGTCAACCTGACCATCTCGCGCGGCCATCGCGTTGCGCTGGTGGGTTCCAATGGGGCGGGAAAAACCACGCTCATCCGCTGCCTGCTGGGGGAATATACCTGCGAGGGTTCGGTGACGGTGGACGCATTGAACCCACGGGAGAACCGGCGCGGCGTCCTGTCGAAGGTCGGTTTTGTGCCGCAGCTCCCGCCGCCGTTGAAAATGCCGGTCGGCCAGCTGATCCGGTTTGCCGCGAGCGTCTGTGATTCCAATCCGCAAAGAATGACGGATGTGGCCGCTCGTCTGGGACTTGATACGGAGCGTTTCAAACATCAGCCGTTCGTCAAGCTCTCCGGCGGCCAGAAGCAGAAACTGTTGATCTCGATCGCCCTGGGACGCGATAGTGAACTGCTGGTGATGGATGAACCGGCGGCCAACCTAGACCCCGAGGCGCGGCATATCTTTTTTGGCCTGCTGGCGGAGAAGAAGGACGAGGCGGCGATGATCATCTCCAGTCATCGACTGGATGAAGTGGCCTCTCTGGTCAACCGGGTCATCGAGATGGATCAGGGGCAGGTGGTACTGGATGATCGGGTTGCGGATCTGGTGGAACTATCCAGTCGCCTGGCCTGTAGCATCAGATTGATTCGACCCGAAGCGCCTTTCGCCAAGGCGATACAGGAGTGGGGTTTTACCGGGTCGGACGATGGCCGGGAGTGGCGCGGGCATGTGGCCGGCCCCGACCGGCTGCGTTTTCTTGGGGTGCTGTCCCGCTATGCGGCCCTGTTGTCCAGCATTGATATGCGTGAGACAGCGGCGGCCAGGGATTATGAGGCGGCGGTGAATGACTGAACACCTCAGGCTCTTTCTGCCGGGACTGCTGATACTACTGTTATCGGCCTGCGGTGGTGATCCGGATAGCGGGCCGGGTGATGTGAGATGGGACCGGGATACCTGTGAGCGCTGCCGGATGGTGGTCAGTGATCGCCATCATGCCGCACAAATCCGGTATTTTCCCGCCGATAAAAAACGCTCCAGACTGTTCAAGTTCGATGATATCGGCTGCGCGGTGATCTGGCTCGAAGACAAGCCCTGGAAGAATGACCCCAGGACCGAGATCTGGGTAACGGACCGGAATAGCGGCGGCTGGATTGATGCCAGGCGAGCTACCTATATAAAGGGTGATGTCACGCCCATGGAGTATGGCTTGGGCGCCCAGGAAGCCATATCCGAGGAAGGGTTCGATTTTGCCCAGGCCAGGAAACATATTTTTGAAGTCGAAGCGCGCTTCAATATTCATGGCGTGGATCTGCTGAAGCGTCTTGGGGAACGTCAGGGTGAGCAGCAGTCGGACAGCCCCGATTCCCATCAACACACGGGTGAGACCCATCAATGAAAAATTGGCAGGATATACAATTTTCACGGCCGAAGGCCGCCCGTCAGGGTGCGGCACAGGGAGGTGTCGCATGAAAAATTGGCAGGATATACAATTTTCACGGCCGAAGGCCGCCCGTCAGGGTGCGGCACAGGGAGGTGTCGCATGAAACATCTCTGGTTAACGGCTTATGCCGACATCATCGAGTCGCTGCGGGCGCGCTGGTTCATGGTCTACACGCTGGTCTTTGGCGGTCTCGTGGTTGTGTTGTTTGCCTATGGCCTGGCCGAGTCCCGTATCATGGGTTTCACCGGGCTTTCCCGGCTTCTGCTCACCTATATCCAGATCTCCATGGCGATCCTGCCGGTGTTTGTGCTGATTACCACAGTGCGATCGGTTGCCGGAGATCGTGAGGCGGGCGTGTTTGAATACCTGCTGTCGCTGCCGATCAGTCTCGCGGCCTGGTTCTGGGGCAAGATCTTCGGGCGTTTCCTGGTTGTGTTTATGCCGGTGCTACTGGCCATGGTGGGCGCGGTAATCTGGGGCACCATCAAAAACGTCAATGTTCCCTGGGATCTGTTTATCTATTACACCGGATTGTTGATGGCGCTGGCATGGTGTTTTCTCGGCATCGGCATGCTGATCTCCACGCTCGCGCGCAGTTCGGATGTGGCGCAGGGTGCCGCTTTTGTGGTCTGGCTCACCCTGCTGCTGTTTCTCGACCTGATCCTGCTGGGGATCCTGATTCAGGAACATCTGCCGGCTGAAACAGCGATTGCCATCGCGCTGGTAAATCCAATGCAGGTGTTCCGTACCGCCACCATGATGCTGTTTGATCCACAACTGGTACTGCTTGGGCCATCCGCCTATGTGATTCTTGATACCTTCGGGCAGGTCGGATATATCACCTACGCGCTGCTTTATCCGATCCTGGTGGGTACCGTTTGCGCAACCCTGGGCTTTGTCTATTTCAGGCGCAGCGATCTGCCCTGATCCAGGCACCGCGCCTGGTTTATCATGGCCGACCCGGCTGGATATTTTTTGCGGCATATCACGCGGCTTTGTGTGTTATGCCGCCGGTCTGCCTGGTAAAAGCACCGAACCGACCGGAGGCCCCGGTTTCATTGATGGCCATCAATTGCGCGCTGCGCATCTGCTTCTAGCATAGGTGCGTTGCTCATACTTGAGGTGCTTTGTGGCAAAAACGACAACATGGCTTTGGATGAGTGCCGGGGTGCTGTTTATCGCCCTTGCCGGGGTAGCGGCTTACAAGGCGTTGCCGCTGCTTAATCCGGAGATTGGCGGGATGGCCGCTCTGGACAGCACCTGTGATCTGCGTTCAGGGCCGTGTCAGTCGGCGTTGCCGGGTGGCGGCAGCGTCCGTTTTGCCATCAACACTCCCGGTATCCCGCTGGTAAAACCGCTGGCCCTGGAAGTGCGGCTGCAGGGCGTGGACGCCAGCAAGGTGGAAGTGGATTTTGTCGGGATCGATATGAACATGGGCTTTAACCGTCCCAGCTTGGAGAAGGGCGATGACGGGGTGTTTACCGGGACGGGCATGTTGCCGGTCTGTGTGCGTGTGGCGATGGAGTGGGAGGCCCGGGTGCTGGTGACTACTCCCCGCGGCCTGTTGGCGGCGCCGTTTCGCTTTATCACCGTCAAGGATGGCGTGACGCTACCGGGGGCGGGCCAATGAAAAAAATGCTGCTGTCCGGACTGGTGGTGTTGCTGGCCGGTGTCCTGATCTGGCTGCTCTTTTTCTGGCAGCCGGGGGGCACCCGTTCGGTGCCGATTGTCTCATCCCTGGAGATAGCCGAGGCGCCAAAGGGGGGGGATTTTGTCCTCGACTCCTATAAAGGGGAGGTTGATACCCGCTCGCTTCGTGGCCAGGTGCTGGTACTCTACTTTGGCTATACCTGGTGTCCCGATGTCTGCCCGACCAGCCTCGGTTTTCTGAGTGCCGCGCTGGATGGGCTGAGCACGGATGAGCTGGAGCAGGTGCAGACGCTGTTCATCAGTGTCGACCCCGAGCGTGATACCCTGGATCATCTGAAGAGCTATGGTGAGTATTTTCATTCCAGCATACTCGGGATTACCGGTACCCATCAGCAACTGGAGAAGGTCGCCGCCATGTATGGTGCCGCTTATCGCCATGTGAAACAGCCGTCGGCCACGGATTATGTGGTGGATCACTCGGCCGACCTCTATCTGGTGGATCGCCAGGGGCGGCTGCAGACAACCATTCGCCATGGCACTCCGCCTGGTGAAATCCTTGCTGCCATCCGGGCGGCACTGAATAACAACTAAGCTCGTACGAGGAGAGAGAACATGCGTAAATCTGCCTACCCAGCCATGCTGCTGTCAGCACTGCTCTGTTTTTCCGGTTCGCTGTTTGCCGCTGCAGCGGATCAGGTTTCCGCCGCGGATGCCTATGTGCGCGCAGTACCCCCGGGTCAGCCGAATAGCGCCAGTTTCATGACCCTGACCAACGCCTCCGCGAACGATATCGTGCTGAAGGGGGCGGAGAGCTCCGCTGCCAAGGTGGTGGAACTGCACACCCATACACTTTCGGATGGGATGATGCGAATGCGTCAGGTGGAGAAGATCGACCTGCCGGCGGGACAAAGTGTCAAACTGCAGCCGGGAGGGCTGCATGTGATGATGATTGGTCTGCAGCGGGATCTGGTGCCGGGCGAGCAGATTGACCTGGCGCTGGTGTTTGAAGACGGCAGCAAATTGCAGCTGAAGGTGCCGGTGGTAAAGCTGCAGATGAAGATGCAGGATGCCGGCATGCAGCACAAGATGCACTGATCTTTATTCCAGTCTGTCGGATGGGTAACGCCTGCGTGCCTGTCGCCCCATCGCATGGTGCGGATCGAATGGATCTGCAGTTGCCGGCGGTTCGTTGTGGTTCGACAAGCTCACCACGAACGGCGACAGGCCCACCGCGAACGGCGACAAACGTACCTCCAACGGAAACCACCACTCCGTTCATCCTGAGCCTGTCGAAGGAAGTCTGTCGAAGGATGCTCCCAGCGCCAGCTGACCGTTCATGGTTCGACAAGCTCACCACGACGGCGACAGGTTCATCACGAACGGTGACAAACGTACCTCCAACGGAAATCACCACTCCGTTCATCCTGAGCCTGTCGAAGGAAGTCTGTCGAAGGAAGTCTGTCGAAGGATGCTCCCAGCGCCTGCTGACCGTTCATGGTTCGACAAGCTCACCACGAACGGCGACAAGCTCACCATGAACGGCGACAGGTTCACCGCGAACGGTGACAAACGTACCTCCAACGGAAATCACCACTCCGTTCATCCTGAGCCTGTCGAAGGAAGCCTGTCGAAGGAAGCCTGTCGAAAGCGGTGCTGTAGGAAGTGCAACGCCTGCCTATGCCTACCCACCAGATATCAAATGATGGTCGGGTCGCTGTTCCCGCTATGGTTCAGGTGATCTTCCTGAAGGCCACCGCGGCTGCCTTGATGGTGCCGGCAATGTCGTCGCTGCTATGGGCGGCCGAGACAAATCCGGCTTCAAATGCCGAGGGCGCAAGATAGACGCCCTGCTCCAGCATGGCGTGAAAGAAGGTTCTGAACTGATCCTGATTGCAGGCCATGGATTGGGCAAAATTGGTCACCTTGCCCGCATCGGTGAAGAACAGACCGAACATGCCGCCGACCTGATTGGTGCTGATTGCAACCCCGGCCGAGTCGGCCGCTGTCTGGATGCCCTCCAGCAGTTCGCTGGTGCGCTGGGTGAGCCGCTCAAAGAAACCGGGGGCGGAGATCAGTTCCAGGGTTTTCAGTCCCGCGGTCATGGCGACCGGGTTGCCCGACAAGGTGCCGGCCTGATAGACCGGACCCAGGGGAGATATTTTCTCCATGATCGCCCGCTTGCCGCCGAATGCGCCTACCGGCATTCCGCCACCGATCACCTTGCCGAGGGTGGTCAGGTCCGGGGTGATGCCATAGAGTCCCTGGACGCCGCCCAAGCCGACCCGAAAGCCGGTCATTACCTCATCGAAAATGAGGACGGCGCCGCTTTGATCACACACCTCCCGCAGACACTCCAGAAAGCCGGGAGCGGGGGGTATGCAGTTCATGTTGCCCGCCACCGGTTCAACGATAATGCAGGCGATCTGCTCGCCGATCTCGGCAAAGGTGGCGCGTACCTGGTCAATGTCGTTGTAGTTCAGGGTGATGGTGTGCGCGGCCAGGGAGGCAGGAACGCCGGGCGAACTGGGCTCCCCCAGGGTCAGCATGCCGGAACCCGCCTTGACCAGCAGTGAGTCGGAGTGTCCGTGGTAACAGCCTTCAAACTTGACGATCTTGTCACGGCTGGTATAACCGCGTGCCAGACGGATCGCGCTCATGGTTGCCTCGGTGCCGGAGCTGACCATGCGGACCAGATCCATGGAGGGCACCAGTTCGCACACCCGGTTGGCCATCAGGGTCTCTACCTGGGTCGGCGCGCCAAAAGAGAGGCCTTTGCGGATAACGGCGGCAACGGCTTCCAGCACCTCCGGATGGGCGTGTCCCAGGATCATCGGCCCCCAGGAGCCGACGTAGTCGATGTACTGTCTGCCATCCGGGTCGTAGATATAGGCGCCACTGGCGTGATCGATGAATACCGGATCGCCGCCCACCCCTTTGAATGCCCGTACCGGGGAGTTCACGCCGCCGGGAATATGCTGCTGGGCCTGAATGAAGCGATCGTGTGAAGCGTTCATGAGGGTATGCTCTCCGAAGTATCGAATAACCGGGTGAATTGATGGCAGCTGGCGGCGATATCCCGCATGCCGAAGAGACCGTTGATCACGGCCAGCATATCCGCACCTGCCTGAATAAGCGTGCCGCCATTTTCCGGGGTTATGCCGCCGATGGCAACCACCGGAACCCGCAGGATCTGTTTTGCCTGACTCAATAACGGGATCTCTGCCTGCACGGCATCGGGCTTGGTGACCGAGGGGAAGAAGCGACCGAAAGCGACGTAATCCGCCCCCGCCCGCTCGGCAGCGATTGCCAGTGACAGCTGGTTATAACAGGAGATGCCGATAACGGCATCACGGCCCAGAAGGTGGCGAGCCGTCGCTACGTCACCGTCCTGTTTTCCGACGTGGACCCCGTCGGCTCCGACCGCTTTGGCGAGGGCGGGGTCGTCATTGATAATCAGCAGTGCATCCTGTTCATGACACAGTTTCCGCAGTGCGATTGCTTGTGCTTTCCGTCGAGCATCGCCCGCCTGCTTGTTCCGGTATTGAATGATTCTGGCGCCACCGGCGAGGGCCTCTGCAACCTGCCCCAGCAGGGTGTCGAATTCGCCGGAATGGGGTGGCGTGATGGCATAGAGCCCTTTCAATTGTCTCTGTCTGTTCAAGAGTGATTACTCACATTTTTTGCCGATAGTGGCGGTCGGGAATATGCTGCCCCTTGCCTGGCTTCCAGCCGGCGCGAAGGCTCTCCCAGGTATAAATCTGTGCTTCCTGGACCGCCTCGGCAATGGATAGTCCCCGGGCCAGTCCGGCGGCGATCGCCGAGGCGATGGTGCAGCCGGATCCGTGATAGGAGGCTTCGAGCCTGGGCCAGCGTTCATTGTAATGGGGGGCTCCCTGTTGATAGAGGGTATTGATCACTTCTGTGGATGCTTCATGGGTGCCCGTGATCAGTACCGCCTGGCAGCCTCTGGAGAGCAGGTCCCGGGCAGAGGCGTCCAGTGATTGCCGACGGGTCAGGCGACGCGCCTCCTGGGAGTTTGGGGTGATAACGGTAGAGCGGGGGACAATCTGTTCAAGAATCCCCTTTACCAACGCCTCGCCGGCCAATTCGGTGCCCCCGCCCGCCGCCAGTATCGGATCGAGCACCACCGGGATATCGGGATGGCGAGAGAGGATGTTGCCGATGGCAGCGGCTGCCTCGGCGCTGCCGATCAGGCCTATCTTGATTGCGTCGATGGGATAATCCAGCAGCACGGTCTCAACCTGGTGAGTGATCAGGTCAGCCTGCAGCTGGATCATTTCCTGCACATTGCGGCTGTCCTGGATGGTCAGGCAGCTGATGGCGGTCGCCGCCTGGCAGCCCAGCGCGGAGAGCGTTTCGATGTCGGCCTGGATGCCGGCGCCTCCGGATGGATCATGTCCGGCGATACTGAGAACGATGGGTTTGGGAATGGTCTGCTTCACATTGAGTTACTCTGTTCCTGCCGGTGGGGCGATGTGATTAAACCGCAAAAACGGCAGATCTATCGGCTACAATTAAACCAGCATTCACTGAAGACCTCTAGTTCCGGAGCCATTCCCGCCGGTCCTGGAGAGTGGAATGTCAGCAGTCGAGGAGCACTCTACAGCTGAAACGTCCCGGTTGGTGAAGATATGGATAAGCGAATGAATGAACTGTCCCGGTTGGCCAAAGATTATTGTGCATTGATTGAATCAGCCGAAGAAACTGACATCAGTTGGCTGCGCCAGCTATCAGCCCTGCTGCCGCAACTCCATGCTGCGGTGACGGCGCTGGGCGCGCCCCCCAGAAATGCCGACTATTTCACGCCCGACCTGGACGAGCGTTTTGAGCGGTTTGCCCAGCTTCGCCGGCTACTTGGGCATCGTGACGCCTACTGGATGGAGTTTGATGTGGCACCGGATGAGCAGGGCATGTCCGGCAGTCTGGCGGATGATCTGACCGATATCTATTGTGAGCTCAAGCATGGCCTGCATCTGCTGGAGGAGAAGCATCAGCCGGAGCGGGCATTCGATGACTGGTGCTGTGGCTATCAGGATCATTGGGGGCAACATCTGCTGGATGCCGAGCGCCATCTTTATGAGTTGGCAAATCGCAACCAGCTGTGACTTCCGTGATCAAGCAGGGTCGCCAAAACCACAAAAAAATCAATGGTTCATAAAGGATACTATTTGATATAGTAGCGCGTAATTTTACAGTGTTGTTTGGAGATGATACCGATGAGTGATGCGAGCGCGAACCTGTTGAGAGATGATGAGCTCAGTCTCACCGAGGCAGCACAGGGCAAAATGGCTGAACTGGTGGGGCAGGTTGAGGAAGAGGTGAAGGGGATTCGCGTCTATGCGACGCCGGGCGGTTGTAGCGGCATCAGCTTCGGCATGACTTTTACTGACCAGATCAATGATACCGATTATATCCTGAACTCGACCAGCTTCGATGTGATCGTCGATGGTGAAACCATGCGTCATCTGGCAGGAGTGCAGATCGATTTCATCGATCAGGGACAGGGTAATGCCAGCTTTGTGTTCAACAACCTCAAGCCTGCCGAGAGCAGTGGTTGTGGGGGTTGCAGCTCCAGCGCGGCACAGGGTGGTGGCTGTTCCTGAGGCGTTTCGGGTCCCGAAAAGATAAAGCCCGCGGATGTTGCCACATCCGCGGGCTTTTTGTTTCTTGATTACCCACCAGGCTCAGCCGTATATGAAAAAAGGCATGGCAGCCTGTGATGGGTTATTGCACATGTCTCAGAGGCGGATTTCGGGGTGCTGCATTATTGGCCAGGGCAGACCACCCTACATCGGGTTTCTGGCAGTAACCGGTATCCGACCGCGGCCGAGCCTGATGGGAATCAGGTTTGTTGATAACGTAAAATTTCTTTCGCACCTTTGAAGAGGCGGTGGCCTCGTTGGTTAAATGGTAAGTGACCAAACGAACCAAGACCAACAGAGGAACCACCACCATGAGTAAAGATACCAGAACCTTGAACAAAGTTGTGCAGATCGATGACCGGCGTATTCAGGATCA
>JACDJC010000685.1_pt1 | contig 36827 bp, 36 predicted proteins | sample 7454191 | NCBI WGS metagenome assembly JACDJC01 (sample SAMN14253291, study PRJNA609438) | sludge metagenome | isolation source: sludge after 25d culture with pyrite and EDTA | collected 2018-12-20
AATGTTCCGCAGGTCAATACGCCACCCATAAAATGAGACCGGCTCACCAACAAACACGGCCCTTTCTAGGAGCTTCCGGTAGTTACCAAAAACAGTTTTTCGACTCTCTTCTGTATTGTCGCCCCATATACCAAAATAGGCGGCAGCCACGGCCAGGAGCGCGTCGGCCACAGCGCCATGGTCATCAATGTCAAAGCTCTTACCGTGACTCGTCTTGGTTGATGCTCTCGCTTTCTTGCCAGCCAGGGACAGGTAGATGAAATAATTGTGGTCCGCCCCTGGCTTGATCGGCTGGAACCCTTTGCGGACAAGACCTCCTTCGACATCGGATTTATCGCGGGGCATGGGCTTATGGGTTGGTGAGTTTCAGCAGCCGGGCCTTGAGCTGGCGGGCCGGTTCAGACAGCATCTCATCGCGCTCCTGCGCGAACTCCTGCCAGAGCATGGCCAGTTGCTCCCGCAGCTCGTTCCAGAGTTCACCGCGGGTTGGGGCAAACACGTCAATGTCGAGTTCAGGCTGTTCGAGCCGCAGCAGTTGCTCGTCATCGCTCAGGAAGGGGTCCAGCCGGAGCGGCGTGGCCAGCGGCACCGCCGGGGCAAATTCCGTGATCACAAAGGGTGACAGGTCCAGTTCCTCGATGCGCGAAACTTCCACGATTTGTCTTGGATGACCGTCCTCTGCGTCCACCACCTGTCCCGTCACCTGAATGAGATCCACGATGCCCTGCATCCGCTTCCCGGTAGCTTTTCGCTGAAGAAGTTTGCACCCCACAGCACGAACGGCAGTCCGGTGCGGAGCAGCGGGGACGGATCGAACGGTTCGCTGTCGCCTTCGATTGTCACCCCTTGATGCTTTACCTTGTGCCACTTCCCGCCAGTTCCTCCGCCTGATTTGTGGGCAATTCCATAGGGAGGATCGCTGATGATCGCATCGGCTTTCACAGTGGCGAGCAGTGGCAAGCAATCCCCGAGATACAGCGTCACGCGGCCACACGAAGAGGCATAACAAGGCATCGCAGCCAATGACTGCCCGGCGGGAGTCGGTGGCGATGGCGGAGCGTCAGGGCGGGCAGTCATGGCTGGATTTGATCGTTCAGCCAATGTTGCGTCGGAGTGACTTCAAACTCGAACGTGCCTTTTGGCGTGCGTTGAATTTTGAAGCTATCGACGCCTCCAATCTTCATTTTCTCAGCGAGCAAAGCCGCGTGCCGTGCCCACCATTCTTCTGCGTTTGTTGGTTTCTGGCTCATAGTGGCAACGGCTCGAAGTGAGTTGTCAGTGATTGCAGTGCTCTGTGCTCGCCGTCGCCACAGCTTCGGCGTTCAGCCAATGCGGTCACACTCGCGGTTCCAGTCGAGCCACACACCAGTCAAATTTCGGTAGTCAATGCGGAAGCGATTATGTTTAGCCTGCCATCGCGCCCATTGATCCATTAAACCACGCCATTTCCGACGGCTCCATTTCGGACGGATGTGCCAGCCTCCAAGAGCTGGTGGGCAGTGCAGTTGTTGCAGACGATTCACCTTTATCATACGGTTTTCGCACCGTTTGATTTGGCCTAGTATTGCAGTGGGATTCATAAAATGTTCGGGGCTGAACCATGCGCTGGTGGCAACGGCTCGAAGGTTGTCTGTTGTGTTTGCGGATGCGTCTCGCTCGCCGTCGCCACAGCTTAGTCGTTCTGCTGCACGAAGTCTCGCCACTCCATCGCCTTCTTGCCGGCGAGACGACGGGCAGCGTTCTTCATGATCTTCATTGCTTCGCCTTCGGGCTTGCTGAGAAGGTGGAGCGTGCCCATGTAGCCATAACTTAGAGTCCCCGCGTCGTTGGTAAACCATTGATACAATTCATCGGCGACACGCGAGCCTCCGAAGTGCTTACGCATGGCACGCAGGGCCTCCCAAGCAGAACATGGAGAGGAACGGCTCATAGTTGGTCTGTAGTGGTTGCGGTGTCGTTCGTTCGCCGTCCCTCATCCATGCCGTTAGCCCGCCTCGCCATCGGCCAGTATTGCCGTGAGTTCCATTTTGCGTTGTAACCTTTGGCTGGCAGCCACTTCCCAAATAGGCAAAAGATGTCGCCGCGCTTTGTCCGTTCTCCATCCACGAGCAGCCGGAATCCATCCGGCGGGCTAACCAGCGAACTACTACCCCGCTCCGCAGATTGGGAGTCGCGGGCTTCGTTCGCGCTGGCAGGCGTCAGGATGGTTTCGGTTGTGTTCACGGCGGGGTAGTCGCTGAGCTATTTGTTCAACCAAGAAATGGTAGCACTGGCCGGAGTCGCACCGGCACCATTCCCACTCATGAGGTGGGCGCTCTCGCGTCCTTGCGGCGCTCCGTTAACGTCGTCGCGGGTTTTCACCGCTTCTCTCGCTTTGGTCGTTTTCATTGAGCTACAGTGCAAATTGTCGTTTGGGGCTGAACCTCATCAGCGGCGTTCGGCGCAGCGTAGTAGCGGCGCACTCGGTCACATGCTTTCAAGAAGTCCTCGCGCACACCATCCACCACGAGCACGGGAATGTTGAAGCCCTCGAACCATTTATCCATCGCCTCGTTGAAGGTCGCGCATTTGACCTTCTCCAAAGTGCCTGGATGCTGGATTTCCCACCAAGCGGGCAAGCTAACGCCACCGCTTTCCGATTGGGAGTCACTTGTCATTCGTTGCCTTTCCGTGCGCTCCCCACGTTATCGGCGTTCAGTGCCTCCTGCCTCCAGCGGCGGGCTGCCGCCGTCCTCTCCTCCGCCGACATCTCCGGCTCCACCTCTGTCGCTCCACTGCGCTCCTGTGGCACGCTGTTAAATACCCGCGGCTCCAAGCGCGGGCTGCCGCATTGTTTCCACACGCGGGTGGCGCGGGCCAGGTAGCCCTCCAGACCTTCCAGAAACACGCGGCGATAACTCGTGACGCCACCCTCGCATTGCTCCGGGTGCGTCACCGCCCGCTTGAAAAACCACTTCAGCACCAGCCAATCCTTGGCCGTCAGCAAATCGAGGTTGCTCGCGGCGGACACCAGCGTCGTCTCGTCCATTGGGGTCCAACCCCTCATTTGCGTCCACGCCGGCGTCAGCGCATCGACCCGATCCTTTCTCAGCTGCATCGCCTCGGGGCTTCGTATCTCCCCCAAAAAAAGGGACTCAGGGTTTTTCTTCTCATCTGCATCAATATCTGCTTCTCTTCTGACCGATTTGTCCGCGCGCTCCGCGCCGATTTGTCCGGCATTTGTCCGGGAATTGTCCGGTGGTGTTTGTCCGGCCTCTTGCTCGCGCTTCTTCCTCTTCCTTTGCGCGTCCGGGCTGTCCGGGTTCCCCGGCCTGCCGCGCTTGCCATTCTTCATCAAATTGTTGTATTTCAGGTAATCCGGGAAGCGTAGTTCCCGCGTCTCCCGGTCCCACACGGCCCACTCAACCGCCTCCATTGCCGCTTGCAGGCCGGGCATATCGGCGATGATGTCCAGATAATTGTCCGCGTAAATGTCCGATAAAATGGCATCCGGTGTCCCGTCCCCGGCGGCGCGCGCGTGGCGGTTCACGGTGATGAACACGCGAAACAACGCGCTGCATGTCGCGTGCCTCATCAGCATTTGTCCGCTGATTTTGTCCGCCAAAGGGAGCATCAGTTGCTCGCCCAAAAGTGACGCGATGCGCAGCACCTTGGATTTCGTCCACAGCCCGTCCGTCGTGCGCGTCCACTCCCCAATGCCTCTTTTTTTGTCGCGATCACTCATGCTTCGAGTTTCGAGTTTTTGATCCGCTATTCACCTCTCAGCACCTCCCCCACCACCGCCTCACCCGCCGGGGTCAAACACACCACCAGCCTCCGCCGATCCTCCTCCACCGCCGTGCGTGTCACCAGTCCGCGCCGCACCAACTGATTCACGATCCCCGTCACCGCCGCCGTGCTGATCTTTGCCTCCGCCGCCAGCAGGGACGGATGCTCCCCGAGACCTCCCCGCCGCCACAGGTGCAACAGCACGATCCAGGCGCTGACACCCACGCGCCGCCCCATCCGCAGAGCGGTAATCCGCCGGAGACTCCGCTCCATCGGCGCGGCCATCTGGTTGCGTTTCTCAAATGTCAGATCGTCGAGTGGCATAATTGTTCAGGGGGTTAAAAAAAGAGGCAAACGCGACCGCAGCTTGCAGCGCCACGACCTCCACCGCAGGCGGCAAAGATGCTCTCCCCGAGCATTCCGACGCCCGCGCAGAGTTCCAGGATTCGCGGAGACTCGAAGGGATCACCCACACGCCGCCTCCTCCTTGGTTCCAGTGATGGGAAAAACTCCACCCGTTCCATCCTCCAGCTTCAATTTTCCACCGACCGCCCCTCATGCCTCACCCCATCGAGCAACCGCCCCGCCGCCAGCTTCCCCACCTTCAACATCAGCGTCCCGTCCGCAAACCGGTGCTCGCGAAACCGCGCCTCGGCAGCAATCCCCGCCGCCGCACATTGATCCGCCGGAATCCAATCCCCCCATTGCTTAAAGAAAAAAGGCACCCCCGCCGCCGCACATTGATCCCGCAGGCTCCGCGCCCACTCCGGATGCATCGGGCGGCTCTCCGCGCTGCCGCTTTCCCCGCCGCAAATGACCTGGTGGATGCGCTGAGCACCCGGGAGTACTCGCGGCTCATTCATGCCATCGCGTAAATGCTCGCCCGTCAGACACCAATATCGAAAAAGGGGATCATCTGGACTCAGTGGCAGTCCCTCCAACCTAACCGGCCCCAACAGCGGCTCGCACGACAAAAACCGCACCTTCGCCGGTATGTGCAACAGCAGCGGGATCCGCTCCTTCGCCCGCGCCTGATCCTCCACCGTGCAGCCAATGTGAACATTCCCCGGCGGCTTCTGTTCCAGCCATTGAGAAACCCACTCCGTCGCCTCCAGCGACTGCTGGGCCTTGTCCAGCACCTCGGTAAATCGCGCGCGCCAGTTCACCGGCCTCTTCGTCAGAAGCAGCCAGTCCAGATGCGGCGTGTCGTGGATCAGCGCCAGCAAATCTGCCAGCCACTGCACCGGCACCTCCTCATCCAGCCAGTCACCCAGCGAGGCACAAAAGACGCGTTCCCGTGTCCCCATCTTCGCCGCTTTTTTGTCCCACTTTAGCGGCTCCTTCCAATTTGCCCCGCTCGTGCGCTGCCGTGGCGCGCCGCGCCCCCAATGGCTCACCGGCTTCTCCTTGCTCCCCTCACCCAGCGTCTTGGAAAAGCGGTTCCTGTCCAGCTTCTCCGCGTAGCAGTGCGCGCATCCCGGCGACACCTTCGCACACCCGATCCACGGGTTGAACGTGTGATCCGTCCATTCAATCTTCGAGTTCTGTCCCATGTTCGATTCTTTTTCTAGCTCCCTGCTCCGCATTCTGTCTGGCGCGCGCTCATTCTTCTGCCTTCGTTGGTAGTTCAAAAATCAGCCCGTTATCCTCCGTCGCCTCCAGGAAGATCAGCGCGCTCACCCGGTCATTGGCCGGGAAAAGGCTCACCAGCTCGCCCACATGCGGCGCGCTGAACATCAATCGGCTGTTCCCGTGTTGCGCGCTGGTCCGGGTGATCTTTCTGTGAGCACGCATCACGCGGAGCAAACGCCCATGGCCCGTCTTTGCATCCGCCTCGATCTCCACCGGCGTGCCCGCCAGCAGCCCCGCTTTTTTCGCCACGTCAGGCCGGATGGTCAGGCAAAAGCGCGCATTGCACAGCCCTTTCCTCGCCGGCTGCACCCGGTAACTCACCTCCGAGGCGGCATTTACAGTGCGCACAGGGACTTGGATTCGCTTGAAGGCCATTTCGAGTTTCGGATTATTTTCCCCAAGCTGCCGCCCTTGGTCGCGTGAACACGGATTCCTGGGAAACACACATGGGGTTTGTCAATCTTGTCGGAAGCTCAGCACCCTCGTAGCGGCTGGTGGTGGCTTCCGACCTCCACCACCAGCCCATTACTTCGTACCCGTCACTCTGGAGCCTGCGGCTCGAGGTAGGCTTCGATTTCGCGGATCGCCTCGTCCGCGCCCTTCGCGCAGCGCCAGGCGTAGCCCGCCCGCGTCAATCGCTCGCGCCACTCTTTCTGCGCCGGCGAAAGCCTTCCGCCAGTGGCGCGCTTCATCTCAACAAACAGCCCCGGCTGCCCGTTGGACGGCCAGGCCAGAAACAAATCCGGCACGCCCTCTTTCATCCCCTCGCTCTTCAGCTTGCGGCCCACCACGCTCACGCGGCGCACACCGCCCGCCGTCTGCACCAGGCGCGCCGGGCGCAAACCGCCGTTGCCAATGGCAAACAAATTCCCCAGTCGGCGATCACGCGACGCCCTCCACGCCGCCCACTCCACCACATGCACCTGCTCCGCGTGCTCAGTCGGCACCGGCAGCCCCGTCTTGGCCACAGCACGCGGTTTCTTCATCGGTCGAAACTCGGGCGCGCTCATGCTCCTGCCTCCCTTCCCTCAAACTTGCGCACCGCAGCCACCGCCGCACGAGCCGCCGCCAGCCACTCACGCCGCTCATCCCGGCGCAGATCATCGTAGCGCACGCCGCGCTGGCCGGATTCAAAGATCGCCCGCGCCACCCGCTCACTCAGAGACGCGGTACCATTGGCGTGATGGAGGAGGTTGCTCATCGGCGGGGAAGCAGGTTGGGAAATTTCTGGCGGAAGTAAGCGCGCACCGCGCGCGCGGAAAAAACCGACTGGCGCACACCCCGCACACGCTCAGGCGCGCCCAGCAGCGCACATTTCCGGTCACGATGGAGCTGGCTCCGGGACAGTCCCGTCAGCGCCCGCAGATCGCCCGTGCGCAGATCGCTCTTGCCGTCCCACCTCATGGCGCGGGTTCCTCCTTGGCAGGTGCCTTCACCGCCGCCGCCAGTTGCAGCCGCGCCGCATGGCGCTGGGCAGCAGGGAGGTCGTTCCATGCTTTTTTAAGCAGGCGGTACGGCATCTCCGTCGCCACCGCATACTTGCGCAAAAGACCGGCAACACCTCGGTTCATGGCAGCAGGAGGGGGGGGGATTTAGCGGACTACCCGGCAAAACATGCCCCGGCAGCAAAAGTGCGGACTCGGGCGGTAAAAGAGGACTGGCGTTTTCATGGTAGAGAGAGGTGAGAGAAATGGATGTCTTCGGTTATTGCATCACTCGACGCCCTCGCCGGGTTTGCATCCGCTGCAACTCAGCGCGGCGCTTTTCGATGGGAGCTTGGTAATGCGCGATCACCGCCAGCTGCTCTCCCGTCGCGCCCTTCGTCTGGGCGCTAAATAAAGCCATGAGAGAGTCAAGAAAGCGGGCTTCAGTCAGAGGGTTTAGGCGGCATGTTTGCATTTGGCTATTTAATTTGCATTTTGCCAACCCGTCAACAAAAATATTTGTGATTTGTTATTTTCTTGGCATTTTGCCAACATGGAAACCAAACACACCGGCGGCTCCAGACTTTCCAAAGCACTGGCTATATGGGTGGAGAGAGGCCACTCCCAAAAGGACTTCGAGAAAATCACCGGCATAGACGGCGGCTCCTGCTCGCTGATATTCACCGGAGCGCGTGGACTCACCCGCACCAATCGCGCGCGTGTTCTCCAAGGTTTCCTCAAACGGGGAGAGATAGAACACGCGCTCGCCATCATCGTGGCCGACCTGAGAGACAACATCCCGCCAGAGGCGGCAGACTTGATCCAAATCCGCACCACCTTGCCGAATCACCTTGCCGAGACACCAGCGCGACAGGATCGCGTCAGCCTCGCCAAATCCGAGTTTCAACACGCCCTCGACACCGACGACCTTGAGACCATAGAACTGGTGCTCAGCCTCTACGACTGGCGGCACCAAGGCAAGACCCCTGCCCAAAACAAGCCCACGAACCCACCAAAACGCTGAATACCATCCGCTAAACACAAGACTCAAAATCTTGTGTCCGAGAGGACGTGTCGGTTCGAGTCCGACCACCGGCACCACCGGGTACGTTCGTAAAATGGCACCAGCACAGGATACAGGGCAGCGTAACACGGCGGAGCGGGCGCAACTGGCTGTGACTGCTCACCCATCGTCTTCCTCTTTTATCGCCCGCGCGATCTCATTCGCCTCCGTATGCGCGTGGTTCTGGCTGATGAACTCGTGCGCCATGCCCTGGCGCGCATACCAGTTCCCGCCGCCGAGAAACATGCTCTCCGTGCCCATGCCCCTTGCGTTTGAGCACAGGATTTGCACGCTGTCGTAATGCTCCATCAACGCCATCACATGCTGGCGTACCATCGCCTCTTGCTTGGCGGGTGGCAGTTCGTTTTCCATCTCTTAGACTCCCCTCGCGGGCTTGTATTGCACGCTCAGGTCGCGGATGACCCACGGCTTTTGCTCGGCGGAGAGAATGCGCATCTTGACCTTGAGCGCGGTGTCGAAGCAGTTGAAGACGATCTTGTGGCTCTGCCGCCCGGAGGTGTGGGTGCCGAGATCGCCATAGTAGCGGGTGATGGTTTGCCCGCCCTTCGTGGTGATGGTGCATTCCACCAGGGCGCGGCTGCCTGGGAGTGATGTCCACACGAGGCCGAGGAATTGCTTCCTCACCGCCGGCGCGCCAAAGTCCATCATGCCCGTCTCCATTTCGGCGATGTAGGCCTGGCGGTAGTCCTTGCCGGTCTGTATCCATGTCTCAGCGCCGTAGCCACTCTGGCCCACGGGGGGCGTGTCAGGCGTGGTGTATTCCGTGAACGCGTCCACGACGGGGAAGGAATCGCCGTGATCGTTCTGCACGGTGCTGTCCCAGACAAAGAGATTGCCATCCTCGTCGGCGAACACGGTCTCTGGCCGCTCCGGCTCCATGCGCGCGGCGGCGTAAATCTTTGGGTGGTCAAACTCGCCGACGATGCCTTTGGCGAGAAAGTCGTAGGCAAAGCCGGTCAATTCCCCGTCGGTGCCGGGTAGCCAGTACCACAGGAGTTGCCCGTGCGGATCGGCAAACATAAACACGCGCTCCGGGCGCTGCCCGACGGCGGTGGCGTCCACGCGCTCGCGGATGTAGATGCCTGCCTCGTTCGCGGCAAAGTCGGCGTCACGCTTGCCGTAGCGGGTGCCATTGAACTCATAGAGCTGGAGGTCGGCCCCGAGATAAAAAATCTGCGAGCCTGTCCACGGCGCGAGTGCGCTGGCATTGATCGCGCCGGCGAGCAGCGGGGGCTGTTGCTGGTTGTCGGGGTTGTCCGGGTCAATGAAGTTAACACCCCTGGCCGTGTGGACGTGCAGACGGTAGTTGTCGGAATACATCGCGGTGACGACCTCGCCGCCGCTGGCTCCCAGGCTTTGCAGCAGCTCGTAGGCGTCCACGTTCGCGCCCTCGGGGGCTTTTTCATCATCCACCGCCGGTTTGCTCGGGTAGAGGCGGTCTGGGAAATCCGTCGTTCCCCCCAGCCACATCTGGCGGTTGCATTGCACGATATGAGTGCCCTCCAGTGGTTGATGCTGGTCCGCATACATCTCCTGCCCCATCTCTGTCTCGCTGCCGATGGTGATCGTGGCGGTGCCGGAGGTGGTGTTGTCAATCGGGTTGTCGGGGTCAACAAGCTGCCAGGTCGCCTCTTCATCCTCGCCAAACTGGAGGTAAACGCGAATGTATTGGAATCGCCCACCACCGGCTGCCGGGTTCTTTGTCACCACCACAGAAATGTCATTCGCTGCGTTCGCCGGGATGACAATGGTATTGCTCTTGTCGCTGCTGATGCCCTCATAGCCGAGGTTGTTCGTGCCCGCGTCCCAAAAGCGCGCGTACACGCTCACGGTGCGGTTGCCAAAGCCCTCGCTATTCCCGGTGCCGGTGCCGCCGGAGAGCGCGGTGTAGGCCCAGCTATTGGTGTCCGCGGTGTTGTCGCTGGCAGAGGTGCTGGCCGTGAGAATGGACATGACCTTGGTGTCCGAGTTCACGAAGGCGACGATGGCGTTGTTGCTGTTGTGGGCGGCGTTCGGCGCGGTGGTGAGTGTGTAGAGGTAGGGGCTGCTGATTGTGCCATTGCCGCTCAGGCTGCTGGAGAGCACCACCGCGCTGGAGTTATAAGTGATCCTGACCTGGATGCGGCTGTTGCCTGCCGATCCGGGGAAGTTGTCCGCGTTTGCAGTAAATGTCAGCGTGGCCGCGCCGGCGCGCTGGCCAGCACCTCCGCCAGCGGGGATCGTCCATGACGCCTGCACATTGCCACTGGTGCTCGGCGCTGTGAGGCTGATGACTGGAGCGGAGGGGCGGTCATTATTGCCAGCCTGCCGCCATTTCCCTGGCGTGTGGGTTCTTGAGAGCTGCACGCAGACGCGCTTGTCCACGCCATTGCCCAGCATCCACTGGCCGTGGAAGTAGCTCCCCTGCCAGCGCGCCGTGTCATCGAGGCGGAGGGCCAGCACCTCGTAAGACGGTGTTCCCGCCGTGAAATCGTAGTCGCCGCTGAATGATCCGTCATCGCCCAGGTAGAACAGCCCGCGACACTTCTGATTGGTGAGGTTTTGGAAAAAGAGAAAGGATTTCCCCTGTCGCGACACGCGCACGGCAATGGTCTTGTCACTGGTGTTGAGCACGCGCTGCGGCGTGATCGTGATCGTGCCCGTGCCCTGCGTAGTGAGGTTGATTTCCGCGCCGCCGCTGGTCGCTGACAGCTTGAGCGTGCCCGTGGTTGTGTTGATGTCGCGGACGTAATAATCCGTGCCGGTCTCCAGCGGCGCGGGCAGCGTGTTCGTGGTCGCCAGCCTCACACGCTCATTGGTGAGCATCCAATGGGAGTACACTGTCAGCGTGTTGTCCGTGGTGTTGACGTTCGCGCTCTGGCTGGTGGCGGCGGGAGGACGCAGCGCCAGCAGCGTGCTCTGCACCGTGGCGCTGGAGCCGATGCCCCACAGCCGCTCGTAAAACGGGATGCCTTTGAACCCTCCCCACGGTCGCAGGAGGAGGTTTTTCGCCCTGGAAAGTTTCTCGCCAAAGTGCGTCGTCTCTTGCAGCGAGGAAATGCCGCCGAACTGACGCAGGGGAATGATCTTGATGTCACCGGCCATGACCTTGTGTGCCCATCATCACCACGCGTCGCCACAGGCGATCCGCTGCTCGGTAAAGGAGGGCGGGTTGAGGTTCCCCAGCATGGCGAGCGCGCCTTCGTAGTCCGCCTTCAACGCAGCCGCATCGCCCGTGAAGTGCGGCCATGAGGAGAATCTGAAACGCACGATCGGCAGCAGCACGCTGTCCACGAGGTTGAATGGCACCAGCTCGCGCGTATCAGAGAGTGTCGTCACGCCGGCCATGCCCCCGATGAGCTTCACCCGGAAGGAAAGCACAAACGCCCGGTCAGGCAGGGCGCTGAACCGCAGCCGGGAGACAACAGACCCCTCCGTGGAATCGAATTGGCGCTCGCACAAATACGCATCCGGCATCCGCACCGGCCTGTCTGAGTGGGCCAGCGGGTAAAGAGTGCTCGTGTCACGCCCGTGATCGGTGGTGGAGAAGTTCCCGGTGTCCGCCTTGAGACGGTCGCGCTCGTGCGCCACGGGGCGCAATTCGCCGTAGCCCTCCGCCATGACTGGCGCGAGCACCTGCTCCACATCCGCGCCGGGCTGCACCACATCCTGATAGACGGTGGCTGCCACGGTCGCGCCGTTCGGGCCTTGGTAGGGCTTGAGCAGCGTCAGCGACACCCCGGCGGTCTTGATGAGCATGTTCTGCGCGGCATCGCCAGAGATGACGATGGTGCAGCCCGTCATCCATGAGGCGGACGTGAGATTGGCAATGGTCTTGCTGCCATTGGTGACATCGAGCGTCACCGCGAGCGGCGCGCGCACCTGCTCCGCGCGCGGATCGGTCGCGATCCAGAGGCGCGGATGGAGCGAGTAAATTTCTTGAAGCGCGCGGTTCAGGTCGGAGAGAATGCGCGTCTCCAGTGTGGCGGGGCCGTGGCTCAGCGCCTCCAGTCCGAGCAGACCGAGGATGTCATCGCGGACTCTGGCGGCGGTGTCGGCCATCGCTTACTTCTTGCTTTTCGGGCGTCCGCGTTTCTTGGGCGTCTCAGGTGGCAATGGTGGAGGCACCTCCAGCGGCGTGGTCTTGGCGACAACTGGCGCGGGTGGTGACACCGGTGGATTCGCGGCAGTGTTCAGGATGGCGAAGGTCTCGTCTCCTTTGAGCGCGCGGAGTTCACGCGTGACGTGGTTCACCAGTCGCGCCTCGATCCAGTAACGCCGGCGCACGCCGAGCCTGCCACCACGGATCACATGCTCATTGATGAGCCGGAACTCCTCCATGCTCGCACAGACGTAGCTCACGTTCTCCGGGTTCACCGCGTCGCGGGTCAGTCGTTTGTCCCGCAAGCCGGGCCTGGAGCAAAACATGCCCTCGCCAAAAGCGCGGGTGGAGACAAGAACAAGCTGGAGGTTCCACATAATAAGACGGCGCGCGGAGTGTGCCACCCCGCGCGCCGCGCGTCAAGGTTTTACCTGACTAACCGGAGGATCAGGTGATGTTCGGCAGCCCGGGTGGATTCCACGCCGCCACGAAGACCGCGTAGTTGCAGATCAGCCCGTCCGCGTTTTGCGTCGGGGCCAGACCCCAGCAAATTTCCATCCCGATCTCCGTGTCGCGACCGTGCTCCTGGCTCTCAATGGAGCGACGACCAAACGCCACACCGCTCGTGCCCTGGCCGTAGCCGCAGACAATCGCCTCGCCGCCCAGCTGATAGCCGAAGCAGTAGGGCTGCCCTTTGGCATTGCAGGGGTAGAGGGGAGAGCCGACCGGCACCGCGCCCTCGGAGAAGTAATCCGAGGTGTACACGCCCGTGCCCCAGACCGCCGACCCCACCGTGGTGGCGTCAATCTTGCCGGAGGTGGCGTTGGTGCTCATCAGCTTTTTCGTGAGCGTGATCTTGTTCCCGTTGTTCACCTGGTAGGCGAACAGGGTGAACTTGCCCGCGTCCGCGCCGCTGATGTGCTGTGCCAGCACATAGCATTCCGTGCCCGTGGTCGCCGCGATGATGGCGGTGTCCTGGTAGCCGGTGAAGCTCGCGGCTGGGAAGCCCTCGAAGTACTTCGGCTCGGTCAGGGCCGCGCCGGTGGCGGAGCCGCCACCCTTCATCTCCGCGCCCGTGACGGGCAGGGCGATGATTTCCTCGCCGAGATAGGCAACCGGGGCGCTCAGGCTGCCTTGCGGCCCCCATGCGTCGGAGTTGATGATCTCGTGGCGCTGGATGATGTTCCCGCGATAGTCCGGCATGGAGCCGGTATAGATCGGGTTCATGTCACCACGCACCTGGCTCTGGGCCAACAGGTCTTCCCACTCGCCGGAGACCTCCATGTCTTCCGTCAGGCGGTTGTTCGCCGCGACGAAGAAACGGTTGATTTCAGCCTGTCCGACCTTCGCCACGTTGAAGGGGTGCGCACCCATTGAAAGCAGCGCGTTTTTACCCTTCACGATGTCCGTCTGTCTCCAGGTGTCCGAAGACTTCAGTGTGGCAATGGACGTGGCCGTGCCCGCGTAGATCGTGTTCCGCGCGTGACGGTTCGCCAGCATCACCGCCTCAAAGCAGTCGGACATGCGGCGTTCATGCCAGTCAGACAGTTGGTTGCGGCCTTTCGTGTCGTTGTTCGACCCGAGCGTGCATTGGTTCATGGCGATGTTGTTCCACTTCTTGGCTTTGAAGAGAACACCGACAGAGAAGGACATCATTTTGCCCTTCTGGTTCTCGCCGGTGCCCGTGCGCGTGGCGGAAGAGCCTTGCACACCTGGCCCGCCCAGCGGAGCCTCGATGGTGATATTCACGGTTTGACCGCGAATCTTTTCAGTGTCCGCCACCTCCAGGATGGGGCGACCGCCGGCAGCGCCGGATTTGATTTTGGAGAACTGGCCTTTCGGTTGCATCCGGCGGATGGCCTTCGCCATCCAGGCTTGTTCCTGTACGTTGCTTCCCGCCGCGCTGACAATGGTTGCCAGCGATTGCGGATCAATACTGCTGTATGAGGGCATGATCGTGTTTTTCTATGGGTGAGTGCCTGGCTGGCGGCACAAGGGCACACCTCCGGCGGAGTTTTTTTGGGGGTGCGGGCACGCCGGTGTCCATGTGCCGCCCACACGGGCGGCCCGGTCGGGTGTCCTTGGTGGGGTTTGCTTTTTCAGCCGCCCATCATGAGGCGACCAAGGGGATAGGGGGGCAAGGTGTCAATGCATGAACACAAGCCGTCCGTTGCCGGTGGCGTGGTTCACCCGTTCCCCGGCACCGCCGGAGATCAGACCGTCGAGCGCGGCATCCAGCGCGTCCTCGTCACCGCTTTGGGCGGCGACTTGGAAACGTGCCAAAGGATCGCTCGGGGCTATGGTTACACGATGCGCGGCTCCAGCGTTGCCCGGCAGCGGCGCTATCCCCGCCTTCGGCGTGGGGGCAGTGCTGTGGGCAGGGGGGCCGCCCTGCGTTGAGGTGGCATTGGGGCGGCCCGCCTTCGGCGTGGCCGCGATGCCCATCTCGCCGGCCACCTCGTCGGCGAGCAAGAGGGCAAAGTCAGGGTGCTCGTACTTCACAAGTGCGAGCTGGGTGTCAGGATCACGGGCTATCGCGGGATCAGCCTGCGCCAGACGCGCCAGATTCTCGTATTCCGCGTGACGCGCCATGACGGCGGTGTGAAGGGGGCTGGACTCGTCATTCAGCGCCTCGTAGCGCGCCAGGCTAGTTTCCACCGCGCGCTGATTGCGCGTGGTGAAGGAGTCCGCCGCCTGCACAGCGGCGTTCGCGGCAGTTTGCCGGGCCATCGCGCGGCGCATGATGAGGTCTTGCTTCTGGTCCAGTAGCGTCTTGATCTCGCGGTTGAACGTCGTGCCCACGCCATCGGCGTCCGCATGTTCGTCCAGGGCGCGATCCACGTCAGCAATCGCCGCGTCAAAGTCCTCCAGCGTCACCGGCTCGCTCACCGCGTCAGGTGCGGGCAGTTCTGTGGGAGCGGCGGCAGGATCGCCCTCAGCGGGCTCGGCCTCCATGCCGAGATTGCGCTTCGCCAGCACCACCACCTCGGCAGGATCAATGTTCGGCATTTCCGCCATGAGGCGCATCGTTTCCTTCTGCACCGGGGTGAAATGCTCCGTGTAAAGGCGCTTTGGCAGTTCGCCCACCTTGTCCATGCCCGGCCATTTCTTGGCCTCCGGCGCGGCGGGATCAGCCTCGGCGGGCGGCGTTTGCTCTCCAGCGGGAGGATCAATGGTCGCGGCGGCGGCCTCGGGGGGCTGCTCTGCTGGCGTGTCGCCGGCAATCTGGGCGTCCAGCAGCGCGTCAAAAGCCTCGTTCTCGTTCTCGTCCGCCATAGAATGTGTGCGCGGCAGATTACCATTATTTTGGTAAAGCCCGCAAGTGTTATTTCGTGGCGCGCAGACTCAGGTAGGGTTCAAGCCAGGGTTCGCTGTCCCGCACCGCCCAGGGGCGCGGCTGACCGTGGAAACAGCACACGCGGCACCCGGCCAGCTTCTTTTCCTTGTCGCACTGTCCTCTCAAGTCCCGTTTGTAACTGAGGATGCCGTCTATCTCATTATTCAAAAAAGCCAGCCGCCGGTCTGGCATGTTCTCCTTCACATGCCAGCGGGTAAACTCCTGGTTGCCTCGAAATTGGTTCATCCGGCCCGGGGTGGTTTTCTCGAACAGCTCCCGCCAATCCCCATTCCACGCTGTCACCCCGCTCGCCCACAGGTGAGGGTGATAGAAATCACGAATGCCGTACAGTGTTTTACCATCGCAGCGTTCCGCCAGTTCCAGCAAAGGCGATATGTCGCCCATGATAATGGAATCAAGCCCGGTCAAAATATGCGGGCCAGTGCCGATGAAAGTCTCCTGAATCGCCCACCACCCGGGAAGATCGCTCACCAGCGGAATATGCCAGTCCTCTTGAGGTTGGTCTGTCAGACAGGCAAAGCCCCATCCCATCGTGTCCCGCCGGTAAAACTGCGCCCTGATAGCGGCGGCCTGCCAGAGTTTGAACTCATCTGACACGCGGCACACCACCAGCCAGGTCTTTGGCGGCATTGTGGGCGAATTTAATTCTGCAACAACCAACTGTGGCTATTCCTTGTTAGCCGCCTCGCACAGCGCGAGTTCCTGCCCGCAGCGTCGGGCGGCGAGTTCGCAGAATCGTTCATCACGCTCGAATCCGATTGCGTGCCGCCCGATTCGTTTAGCGGCCACGAGCGTTGACCCGCTACCGGTGAACGGGTCACAGATGACGCCAGCCGTGAAGCTCTTAATGAGGTATTCCATCAGCGGCACAGGCTTCTGGCTTGGGTGTTCCGTGCGTTCCCCGCTTCGGCAATTAACGATGTCGAACTCCAGCACAGAATCGGGGTTCGCCCATTCCATAGTCTCGCGCTGCTTTTGATTCAGCCGCGCCATTTCTTCCGCGCTCCGCTTTCGCTTCTGAGGATTCCATGAGTAGTCGCCAAACACCAACACGCGCTCATGGCGTCGCATCGGTTGCATCTCCACTGCCCATCGGTTGCTCGCGTAGTTCTTCACCCACACGCAGTCGAAGACGAATTTCATAGGCGCGGAGTTTATCAGTTGCGTGGCGTATGGTTCGCTTGCCGTCACGACCGCGCACTTGGTTCGCATCCATTCTTCCGGTGAAACTACTTCATCCCATTCGTGGTCAGTCACACCATAGGGCGGGTCGGTCACGATAGAGTGTAGTGCGTAGTCGAGCAGTTCCGGCACGAGTTCGCGGCAGTCTCCATGATACAGCGTCACGAAAGCGTCTTGGTAATACGACCGGCGGCTAACCATGCGCTGGAGCGAACAGCCATGAGCGCCGGGCGGCGTCTCTGGTGAAATCGTGGCGTTAGTGTCGGCGCTCATGGCTGTCGCTCAGCTTGGTTGTTCTGCCCATAAAGATCCTCGCCCGAGAGCAGGTCATACTCGACCTGATTCCCGAACACCTCCCAGCCTGGGCGTTTGAGCCGAGAGAAGATTTCCAGTCTCGGCACGTCGGGATACCATTCGGCGATCCAGTCGCGCACTTGCTCAGGCTTCGCGCTGTGTCTGCCACGCGGGCAACGGATGACGCTAGGCTTGCGGAGCGGTTGCGGCGGCGGCGAGACATTCCCACGGGTGCCGACCATGATCGCGCCGCACACAATCGAAGGCGACCAAATCGGATGAAGCGAACCGACGCTCACGCAAACAAGTCACCCTCCGCGTTGATCTTCGCGCCCAGCGTGCGCATGATTCGTGCATAGGGATTGAAGTGGTTGCCTCGCTCGTCATTGCGGCCACGGCGGGCAAGCCAGTCTTGGTCTTCAAACTCCGTCAGCCCCGTCGCCCGCGCGATGTACATGGCGTTTTGCAGCGCGTGCAGATCGCTCTGCGCTTCTTGAAAACGCAGCGGCCAGCGCGTCCAATTGTGATCGCGCGTCCGCTGCTGCCACGTATCCACCATGTTGCCCACCAGTTGCGCCGCCTCTCGTTCCCTCCCTCGCAGGAAATGCAGGTAGGCCAGCAGGCATGTCACTCGGAGCACATTCGCCAGCATCGGCTGCCAGCGGTTCAGGTAATCTGGGTTCCAAGCGCGATGCAGCAACGCCAGGCTCAACGCCTCCGCGCGCTCGAAACAGTTCTCGAAATACGCCACATAGATGTCCGCCGTCTGCTGGCTTATCCACCAGCGCACGCTCATGTCATCCTCCTCGTCCATCACCACCTGGGTGTGGCGCACCTCCGCGTCATACACCGCGCGCTCCAGCGTGCCTTGCAAATGGCGGTAGGTCAGGTAGCAGCGCGCACTCGCCCGCGTCTTCCAGTGGCGGAGATCGGTGTCCGCCAGCAGCGCGCGCGCCACCTCCATCTTCACCGCTTCCTTGACATCGCGATGGTTCCCCGGTGCGAACCACTGGCTCCAATCCATTTTCTTTTCCGCCAGCCAGTCCGACGCCGTGCGGGTGCATTGGCGCTTTACCGGGGCGCGCGGGGCGCGCGTCACTCCGGTGGAAAAAATCGTCACCATCCCCTCCAGATGCACCGGCTTTTCCTCCAGCGGCACGCCGGCGGCATGGACGGCCAGCAGATGCGGCGGGATGGCCTTCACACATCCCCACGTCGCCGCGCGGTGGTAGTAGTTCCACTCCAGCGGCAGGCGCGTCAGCGGCACGCCTTGTGCCATGCGGGCGCGGTTCAGGTAGCTCTGGTCCGTGTGATCGGCCAAATCGCGGGACAGGCGCGCCGTGCGGAACATCGCCCGCACACGCTCCAGGGTGAAGTCCGCGACCATGAAGCCGGAGTTGAAGTACTCCGCCGCCGGCAATGCCAGCGCGCGGGCGTCCACCGCGCAAAAGCTCTCCATGTCCACCGCGCTGGGGTCTGGCACCGCGCAGAAGTCGCCTTCCAGCGCCGTCACATCCACCGCGCGCAGCAGCCACCAGTCCGCGTCAAAGAACACCACCCGCCGCGCCGGGCACAGATCCGCCAGGCGCAGCTTCGCCGCGAAGCCCTCGCCCTCGGCCACCTCGATGCGCATCACCGGCAGGCCGGTGAAGCGTTTGAACCTCCGCACCGCCTCCGCCGCCAGTGCCTCATACTTCGGCGTCACAATGGTCACACCGAGCATTTCCGCCAGCCGCTCCGGGTGCTCCATGGCCGATAATGGCACCGCTGCCGCGCCCTCCGCGCCCACACGCCGCAGATCGGGGCCGGCGGCTCCACGCCCCACCCTCACCACCAAGTCATTCACGAAGCCCGAGGGAATGTGCTTCCCGTTCCCCTCCACCACGGCCAGCCAGTCACAATTTTGCGCCTGGGCCACCGCGATCTCTGCCAGCGGGGTGGTGTCATCGGGAGGCACACGCAGCACCTCCCATGAGTCTGGCAGTGTCAGAGAGTCCGTGGGGGCGACCCGCGCCACCAGCAATCGCCGGCGGAGGAATAAAGCGCCAGCGCACAAGTCCAGGCTGCCCGCCGTGCGTGCCGCCTGCTCCACATCACCCGTGGCGATCACCGCCACGCCGATCTCGTGTTGCCCAAAAGTCATGGTAAAACTCGCCGCCGGAGCTATGAGGGCGAAGCGGAACCCACCCGCGCCTTACGGACTGCGGGACTCCGGCGGCAAAGGGTTCAGGTGGCGGTCATGATGAAACAAGGCGCACAATGTCCGCCGGGCTGATGAAGCCGAGGGTGCGCAGCTTGCCGTTGGTGGCCGGATCACGCAGCCGCGTGGTGATCCAGTCGCCCTCGCGCTCTTTCGCGGGCGTGGTGGCGTCCAGTGACGTATTCGCCTCGATGGTGGCCATCGTGGTCGGCGAGATGGCCGTCACCAGGCCCGCATGGCCGTTGCTGGTGCTGCCGTGCCGCGCCAGCCACACCGCGCCGATGGCGGCCTCGCGCGACAGCAAGCCTACTTGCTTGAAATTCCCCGCGCTCGTGACGCAATGCGGCGTCATGCGTCTGTGCCACCGGCGGATTTGATCCGATGACGCTCCCGCATTGGCCAGCGCGTGGGCCACCACCCCCTCCGCAAAGGCCGCGCAGTAGGCCCACCCCTCCTCCCACGGCGAGGGGCGCATCATCATCAACAAATCTCGCACAAGGGCGGTGTCCGGCCCTGGCGTGGCAGGCTTGTCCCAACCGGCATTCGGACGCACTTCGAGCAAGCCAATGAATCGCGACGCCGCGCGCACGATCTCCACGGCTAACACATCGGGTTCAATGTGAGGTCCGCTCATTTCCCCGCTCCCCTCTTGAGCATGGCCACGGCGACACCAACAAGGGCGTCCACGACGTGCGGTTTGATATGCGGCCAGGCATGGGCGATCTGCTCGCGGACCCAGCGATTTTTGATGCGTCCGTCTGTGTAGCACACCGCCGCATCCTCGACCCACTCCACCACATGATCCCACTGCTCACGGGTCACATTGAGGAGCGATTTCAGGAGGTATGTAATGATCTTCGTTTTCATGCAGCAGCCCTCCAGTTGCGCCGCAGTTGGCCCCACGCCGCGCCGAGCTGTCCACCCACGAAGAGAAGGGCGTCATAGTTCGCGGCGATCCACTGCAAGATGCCATTCACCTCATCCGCAGGAAACACAAAGCCGAACAGCCGCCCCGCCGCGCCGATGCCGGAGACCAGCAGGCAAATGGCCGTGAGCTTCCCCTGGAGGAACTGGCGCGGCGGTTGTTGCGGGAAGGGCTTTCCCGTTTCTGGATCAAGAGCACGGCGGATTTCCGTTTCCATCTCCGCGCGTTCGCGGGCTCGTTTCATGTGACTGGATTCAGGGTTTGGCATCGTCATCCTCCAGGTGGAATTTCTCCCGCGCCAGCGCAGACATGGCTCGCGCCGCGATGCGCTGCACCGCAGGCACCGCAAGAATCAGAAAACCCCAGGCCCCCAGACCAATCGCGCCCGAGACCGCCAGGATATAATGGGCATCCGTGGCGATCCCGGCATACACACACGCCGCCGGCCCAAAAATGGCGCTCGTCATGGATGAGCCGATCCATTTCGCGGCGCTGAGTCTCAGTGTGCCGCGCGGGAACAGGAGCACGGCCAGCATCCCGCCACCGATGCCTCCCGCCAGGCACAACACCATCAGGCGCTCCGCCTCGCTCATCACTCCCGACGCGGTCACAAACAACGCGCCACAGGCCACGGCCGCAGCGTACATGAGCAGGGACAGATTGTATTCGATGACGGGCATGACGGGCATATCAGGGATTGGTCAATTTGAGGGACTCAAGAGCCGCGTTGCTCTCCGCCAGCGAGCGCGCATTGCGCAGCTCCTCCAGTTTGACGCTCGTTCCGGCGTCCACGATCTTGCCCTCGTGTGTGTAGTATTGGCCGGAGAGAAATTTCAGCCCCTCCGCCACAAGGTAGGACTGCCAGGACACGCGGATTTGTTTGAGCACGTCCCGAAACGCCGCGCTGTTGGAGTTGGAGCCAAACGAGTAGCCGGACGCATCAGACTTCATCTGCGTTGTGTCCCCGCCGAGGCTGGCGTAGTAGCCAGCCGTCGGATGATTGATGACAGTGCACGAGCACAGCAACCACAGCGCCAGCACACCAGCAACGAATGTCGCCCAGCCGCCGAGAGCCACGAACGATTTCATGCGCTCGCTGGCCTCTCTTTCTTCCTGCAAAAGCAATCTATGTGCCCGTTTCATGTTTTGTGTTTACATGGGCCCCAGAGGCACCGGCAGGACACTGCCCGTATTCCCGCCCTCGCCCGGACCGCCATCGGCACCGCTGGTCTCAGTGACGCTGCCCGTCGCACCGGGGGCCCCATAGGAACCACCGCCACCGCCACCGCCACCGAGTCCGCCCTCCCCGCCGGTATTGCCCGTACCGCCAAAACCACCAGGGCCACCCACACCGGACAATCCCCCGACCAGGTTGGAGGATGTGACAGTCACCCCCACGCCGATATAAATATTGCCCCCGTCACCCCCGCGCCCGCCAATACCACCCTCACCGCCGCGTGCATTCACACTGCCGCCATTGCCGCCGGGGCCGCCGTCCTCCGGCTCAGTGGAAGAGGAGTCACCGCCATCCTGGCCCCGTCCCCCTTCAGTGAAACTGCCGCCCTGGCCTCCTCCCTGGCCATCACCACCAGGACCACCAACCGCGATGACACTGAGGCTGCAATCGCCCAACACCACCGCATCCCAGGCACGCGCCCCCTCCTGTCCGCCCTCACCGGCATTTCCCGTGACGGTCAGATCACCGCCATTGGCTCCGCCCACAGGAGGAGAGATCGCCCCTGGCTTGTCGCCCGGGAAGAAATTGGGACTGCCCACTAAATTACTGCCGCCATCAGCGGCGGCAGGGAGGGCAGGCGGCGGGTTCAATTCACCGGTGCAGACCAGGTGGAACGACGTGTGCGCGTCTCCTGTGATGGTCGCCGCGTTCTCCACGTTAGCGCCCAGGTGCGGGGGCTTGTACAAGGTGAACGTCGTCAGACCCTCAATATGGAGGATGACATCAGGCGCCGCGCCAATGCAAATCTCCCCATCCAGCAGCGAATACACACCGCCACGGGCCTTGAGCGTCAGGCCATTCAAAAGCAGGAAACTATGATCTGTTGCCAAATCCTGGACCAAGACCGGCGCATCGAGAAACACCACCGTCGCCGCCGTCGAATCCTCACTCGCCAGGGCGCTCATCGCAGCCTCAAGCGTGACATAGGGCAAATTCTCATTGTTCAGCACACCCGACCCATCGCTCCCATAAGACGCGACAAAGGCTGTCCTCGTGACGGAAACACCACCGCCACCGCCGCCGGCAAAAACCGCCCCAAGACCAAGACCGAGCGCCTTCACGTCAGGTCCTCCGGGTTAAAGCGCAATGATGCCGCTGGCGGTCGTGCCAGTGGCCTTCACACGCGTGGTGAGAATGGGAAGCACCGCGCCGTCTGGCACATTGGAAAAGGTGATCGCCTGCCCGCGCGCGTTGATGGCGATCACGGTGCCGCCCGTGCCGATGTAGAGGCTGCGGGCCGGGCCGTTGGCGATATTCACCGTGTCCGAGGGGGTAACAGCCCTGAAGCTGTCATCCGGTGCAATGGTGTGCAGCGTGCCCAGCGGGCCGTTTCTGTTCGCAGGGCGGCTCATGGGAGGAGGGTGAGGTTGTGTTATGCCAAGGTCACGCCGGTGGAGTTCAGCACATACCACTCGCCGGCGAAGGCTTTGAGGTGCAGCCGCGCGCCTTTGTAGGCGGCGAAGGTGCCCACGTCGTCCGCGCCGCCGCTGTCTCCCCAATGCATGATCGCGCTCGGGGTGGTGACGGTGTGCGCGTAAGCGCTGGCGGAAATGATGATGATCTCCGTGCCGTTCTGCGCCGTGCTCGGCGCGGCGAGGGTGAGCGCGCACGCGCTGCCCTTGGTAATCATCACCACCGCGTTGCGGATGGTGATGGCGGCGTTCGCGCTGGCGAGTTGCAGGCGCTCCAGATACACATGCCGGTCGCGCGCGGCCTTTTTCTTCGCGGTGTTCACGCGTTCGACGGCGATCACGACACCATCCAGCACTTCCGCGCCGGTGGCTTCAGGCTTCTCAAGAATGGGGTGGGAGGCGTTGGCTTTTGGCATGGTGTGCGGGGATTCGCGAGATTACACGGCGGGCGGGTTTTAGTCAACTACTCGTCAACAGGCCGGCCAGACTTGATGCGCTCCAGCCGCTCCTGGGCGGCCCGGATACGCGCCTCGTGCGCGCGGACGGTCAGCGCGGCGTGCGCGCGGATGTCCTCCAGCAGCAGCAGCCGCGCGGTGGCGCGCTCCAGATCGTGAGTGTGCGCGTTGGCCATGAGTTTCTTTTGCTCGCGGATGAGCCGCCCGAGGTAATCCTCCATGAATAGCTGCTGAAACTCCGCGTCCGCCAGCAGCCGGACGCACAGCGCGTGCTCCCGCCGGTCGTAAGCCTCCTGCGCGGCCTCCTGCGCGGCTGGCTCCGTGGTCTTCATTCAATGGCCTCCCCTTCGCCTTCGGTTGCCGTCACCGGCGCGGGCGGCAGCAGCGCGCCCGGCGGCGTGTCAGGGCCGAGCAGGTGATCCACGTTCTGCACCTCCAGCGCACGCAGCATCTCGGCATACACCGGGCGCTGCGCATGGCGCACCTCCGGCGGCAGTGCCAGCCAGCGGTCAGACAACTCCAGCACCTTCGCCGATTGGGCGAGCACCTGGCTCTGGCGGGAGCGGGTGACGAAAATGCGCACCACCTTCGGCAGCCTGTCGCGGTTTTCCACCGCCCACTGCATGAGTCGCTCCGCGCGCTCCTGTCCGGTGAGCGGTGGTGCCTGCGGCAGCGGCGCGGCGATCTCCTGAGCCGGGGCCACGGGCGCGGCAGCAGGGGCAGGGGGGCCGCCCGGCCCCGGGCTGGCGCTGGCGGGCGTGGGCGGGCGTGAAAGCGGCACGATCTGCGGCAGCGGCGCGTCCGCCGTCGGGTCGGTGTTTTCCAACAGCGCGGCCAGCGCGGCGATGTCCACAGCGTCCATCTCCACATCAATGAAGTCCGCGAGAATCTCGTTGAAGCCGCGCATGATCTCTCCCTCGCGCTCCTCCAGCGCCACGGATTTGTTTGCCTCCGCGATCTGCGCCTCGCCCAGCGTGTTGCTCGCGTTCAGCGCCTCGGAGGTGGCATCGCCTGGGCCGATCACGCCGGCCTCGCTCTGGAGTTTTTGCAAACTCATGTCCATCGCCGCCTGCGCCTCCTGCACCTGTGGCACCACGGTGATGACTTTGAGCACATCTTCCACCGTGGCCGTGCCGGTCACTCGCAGCGTGTCCGTGCTGCGAAACCGTATCGGGATGCCAGCGCGCCCGGCCTCGTGCGCATCCCGGTTCTCCACCAGGATGTTCCCGCTGCGTTGGAGTTCCATCTCCATGCGGTTCCAGCAGCGGTCGGCAAAGTCGGCCTGCGGGCCGTAGCGGTCGTAGTAGCCGCGACCATACCAGCGATCTTCATACGGGAAGATGCGCGGCACGCGGAAGGGGTGCGGCCTGTCCGTCCAGTGCAGCAGCTCCGACACCGGCCCGTAATACACCGGCCAGCGCAGCTCCCGGTCAATGAGCATCGCCACGCGCTCATAGCGGCCCGTGCCGCGCCAGTCCACGCGCAGATAAATTTCATCATAGCGCCGCTCGCGGAAGCCCATGCTCTCCGCTGCCGCGTCGTGGTCGTCGCCTTCGCCGCGCCGGATTTGCGCCTGACGTTGCTCCGTGCCCTCCTGCCCGCGCTCAATGCCGCGCCCCTGGATGGCCTCCCGGTAGTCCGCGCCTGCCGCGCTGCTCGCGGCCTCGGCTGGCAGTGTGTCCAGCAAATCAGGCGGCGCGATCTGCACGCAATGCGCCAGCAGTTCCGCGTTGTCCAGATGCACCGCGCCCAGCGGGGCCACAAAGTCAGCCCAAAAGGGGAAGGACACATCCGCGCCGCGCGACTGGCTGACGATTACGGTCATATCCCGCGCGCGGGTGTCGTACGTCAGCGGCACATCCAGCGGCAGGCTCACACGGGGATCACGCACCAGCACGCGCCGCGTCGGGTTTGCCGTGTCCGGCGTCCACTCGTCGGCGTCGGTGATGAGTCCGCCACGGCTGTCTTTCTGCGCTTCTCCACCCAGCACCAGCGCTCGCGCCTGCCGCGTCTCCTCCCGGCGGGTGATCTTGAGGGTCGTCTTGCACACCGCCTCGCCGCGAATCAGCGCGGCTTGCAGTCCGGCGATTTTGAATGTCTCATGCAGCCCCGCCTCCTGCCCCCGGTGATGCAGCCAGCGCTCCGCGTCCTTCAGCACCGGGCTTTGATCCTCCGGCCCCTCGGGCACGATGCCGAAAAACTTGTCCCCGCTGAACAGATCGCGCGTCATGCGCGCCTTGTGCTGCTCGATGAGTTGCGCCACCATGTTCAGGCTCAGATTGCTCCGCTCGTAGAGCGTGCGCTCTGCCAGGCGGTGGGTGAAGTCGCCCTCAAACATCTTCGTCGCCGTGTGCCGCCTCCACAGCCACGACCCGTGCTCATAGGAGCCGTCCCCGCTCCACCCCATTTGCTTCCGGTAATGGTCCAGCCTTTCGAGGGCGAAGGAAACCAGCCTGTCCTCCGTCACCCGGTCGAGCCGCATGGACGTGGAGGGCATCAACACACGGGAGGCATCGTCAGGGAGCAAGGGCATGGCGGGAGGTTAATGGGTCTGGTTCACCGCACGCAGCAGCGTGACGAGGTGATGGGCCTGCGCCACGGCGTCATGGCCCGCGTGGTGCGGGATGTCCGGCTTGGTGGTGGCGGTGATCTTCGGGTAAAGTTTCGCCAGCGTGCGGTAGCAGCTCTGTTGCGCGAAATGCCACGGGGCCGCGCGGTTGCACACGCGGAAAGCCGCGTCGAGAATAGGGAAGTCGAAGCTCGCGCCCTTGCACCAGACTTGCTCCGCCGGGCGCTTGTCATACCAGGACAGGAAGGAGTCGAGCACACCGGCGAGCGGCGCGCCGTCCTGATGCGCGGCCATGAGTTCGGCCCGTGCCGCCTCTCCCTGCCGCATCCACCACAGCATCGTGTCTATGTCCGTGCGCAGTCGTTGCCGGATCGCGTCCTGGGGGCTGATCCGGCAGTAAAACAAATCCTCCGCCTCAACCTCCCCGTCCACCACGCGCACCGCGCCGATGGAGAAAGGCGCGCTGCCGGGCCGGTTGCCCAGCGTTTCGAGGTCGAGCATCAAATGGATCATCCGCGCCCATGATGCCAGATGCGCTGGTTTTAGTCAACTACTCGGGCAGGCGCGAGTCAAAACGGGATGTCCCCATCCGTGTCGTCATTTATCGGTCGCGAGACCGGCCCCGGGGTGGTCGAGCCGGTCGAGGCGGCGGGGGTGTCCGTGGTGGTTGGCTCGGGCTTCTTCTTCGTGCCGTTCAGGTCAAAGAGCCGCACCCGCGCCATGGCGCTGCCTTTCTCCATCTCCCCGCGCGCGAAGGCGAGCACCGACGGACTCAGGATGTCCGCGTGCAGGCGCACCTCCTGCCAGCAGCTCCCGTCATCGCGCTCGAACTCCATGAGCACGCCGATCTCGCGATACTGGGTTTGCTTTTTCCCATCCTCCTTCACATAGGAGCCGACAGGGAGACAGAGACGCTTCAGGATGTGTGCCATGAGTTCCCGAATGATGCGGCGGCGGGGGCGGGCGGTTCAACGATTGGCCGGGCCGATCAGGTGGTCCCCGTTGCGCGAGGCGTCATCGGCCAATGCCTGCTGTTCGCGCAGGGCGCGCTGATACTCGGCGTCCGAGACTCCCCACCACCACGGCTTGATCCGGTCAGGGCCGGGCGCGGCCAGCCGGAGAACAAGAGACAAGGCGGTGATGGCAAGCACCGCGATAGCGCCATGTTTGATCTTCGCTTTCATGCGCCGACCAGTTTACGCCGCCGGGAGCGCGGGTCAAGGCTGGCGGCGGCGTGACATCGCCTCTTTGAATCCGCCCGCCTTCGCGGCGGAATTGTCGGCGGCTTTTTTCCTTTCCATGCTCACCTTGCGCTTGTTCAACTCTTCATGCAGCGCGCCGCGCCGGACGGGCAGCAGGTTCAGTCCTGTGTGGTTGACAAGCAGGAAATTCGCGCCGGTTTTTTTGCCGAGGGTGGCGGGGTCGGGGTAAAACAGGCGGGCATAGGAGCTGCTCACCCCATCGCGGGTAATGGTCTGCTCTCCGGTGGACACCACCCCGCTGGCGGCATCGTAACCCTTGTCCTTGAGCGCCTGCAACTCCGCCGGCCATTCTTTGGTGCCGGTGCGTTTGGTGTCAATGTAACTGGCGGGAATGCCAAATCCTTCCAACAATTCCCGCTGCTGCGCCGCCGCAGCCAGCAAAGCGGGGAACCGCGCATCCACTTCGGCCCTCAACTCATCACGCTCGGTGGTGGTGAGGTCTTGGGCGCGGGCGATGGCGGCCAGCTTTTCCTTGCGCCAGGCCGTGGCGCTGAACCGCGTGGGCGCGGCGCTTTCATACGTCGCTCTCGGCGGCACCATGAGGCTGAGCCAGGGGATGTTGGTCTCAAAAACCTCTCTCAATCCGGGATTGTAGCCAATGTCAGGCTCCGGCTTGAGCAGGCGGTCTTGCGGGTCCACGATGCGCACAACGCTCTCGCGCAAGCGGCTGGGCAGAATGGGCGCGGTGAGCATGTCAAAGAGCTGGTCTGCCGCCACGACGCGGTAGCTCTTCCCCTGGTCAAAATAGCTTGCGTCGTAGGTTAGCGGATTCAGCCGCACCAGCGGGCCGGTGGGTTGCAGGTCAGTCCAGAACTGCCCGGTGGCGCTCATGGCCTCGGCCACCTCTCCATTCAGCAGGTGCCCGAGCAGAATGGCGCTGCTCGTCAGTGGCAGCTTGCTGGTCTTCACCCACAAGTCTTCCTCGGTGGCTCCCGGCTCCACGGTGCCATCCTCACGGATCGGCACCCCATGCCGCCGCAGCCAGCCGGCGATCATGCGCCCGGCGCGGCTGAGGTTCACGCGGTCGCCCGTGCGCACGGACTGCGGCAGCAGCCGGCCATAATCATCTTGCTGGCGGCCCACGAGAGGATCATCGTCCTCATCCCCGGTGAGCAGCCAGCCGAAGGCGGCAAGTCCGGCCATCATCAGCAGGTTCGCGGCGGCCTGCGCCTTCCGCTCGGCAGACAAGGCGGGGGACATGAGCGCCCTGGCGCTGCCGATGGTGTTCCGCACCCCGTAGCGCACCATCGCCGCTTTGTAGCGGAAAAGGCTGAACACCCCGCGCTTGATGACTTTTTCAAGCTGGCTCGGCTGCCCGCCGGGCGTGAAAAGGTTCTGGCTTGGGTCAATGATCGCCGGCACGTCGTTTGCCATGTCGAGCATGAAATCCAGCGTTTGCTGGTAGGTCTCTTCAAACTCCTGCCGGTGCCGGGTGCGGGCGTTGTTCATCCAGTCAGTGATGAACGCCTTGCGCGCCGCGCCCTTCACCCGCGCCTTGTCCGCTGCCACACTGGCGCGGGCGCGCAGCAGCGCATAATGCACCCCCACCTTGGCCCCCTGATCCACCGAACCATAGCGCACCGTCTTGAGGAAGGCCGCGCCCGGATTGAAATCCTTGAGTTCCGCCAGCGCGCCCTTCATTGGATCAATGCCGTCAGCCTGCGCGTAGGTCGTGTTGTCGTCGTAAATCTCCGGCGGCAGGGCGGACAGGATGCGTTTGTTGAGCAGCGGCAGTTGATCCATGACGAGCCCGCGCATGAGGTGCGCCCATTCCAGCGCACCTAGCTTGGCCCCGGCCCAATCGCCATGTGCCGCGCTCGTCATCGCATAGGCCAGCCGGTTCATCCCGGCCATTTGCCGCAGGACGGGATTGCTCGCCACGTTCACAAAGAACGTGCCGAGATCAACCATCAGACCGGCGACGTAGCGCTTGATAAACCAATCCACCGCCCGCAGCAGGCGGTTCGTCACCACGTCGCGGGCCTCGGCGGCGATGAACTCCTGATAAATGCGCCGAGGAAGGGCCATATCGGTGCCCCAGAAGCGCACACCATCGCCCAGCAGCCGCGTGGCGAGGGCGCGCTGCTCGGCAGTCAGCGGCTTTCCCTTGTCGGGGATGAGTTTCAGGTCGGCCTTGCGCGTGAGCACATAGGCTTTGATCGTGCCGTGGATGACGTCATCCAGTGGCGTCCATTGGCTCAGATATTCCCGCAGTCCGCTCGCCGGCGGGGGCGCGGCAGTGGCGGTCTGGTTGATGAGTTTGTTGCGGATGACCAGCCGGCTTTTCTCCATCTGGCCCTCGAATGCGGCGATCTCGAACCCATCCAGCAGGTCGTGCAGATCGCCGCTCTCGATGCGCTCGCCCGTGCGGGTCTTCCGCGCGGTGGCGATGAAAGTGCGCAACAGCGCGCCCAAGTAGGCGGCGGCGGTCTTCTGCCGCGCCATGTCGGGCGTCCAGCCTTCCGTCAGCGCCACGGGCGGCAGCGGCTGGGCGGTGAACAGGGCTTGCAGGGCAGGGGGCCAGTCGTCATTGAGGAAATTCAGGATGCTGCCGCGATTGAAGGCCGGTGTCGTGGTGCCACCCGGCCCCACCTCGCGCACCTGCTCAAGACCCGGCATGACGAACTCCTCCACCACCCACGCGCCCTCGGGATAGGCGTTGGAAAAGTCGGTGAAAATCTGCGCCTGCGTGCTCGCTGGCATCGGCTCGGTGAGCACATGCCCGCCGCGTTCCGTGGCGCGCGGGCCGATGTTCACCAGTTGCTGGCTGGCGCTGCCGGGCAGCGGCACGGCATCGCCCACCTGGTAGTTGTTCGCCGCCATCTCCGCGTCGGAGATGAAGCCAATGGGGCGGTCGAAGTCACTGAACACCAGCGCCCCCGCTGGCGTGTAGCCCGTGGCATTCAGGCGGCTGGCCACTGGCAGCAGCTCGGAGAGGAACCGGGTCATCTTCCCCTTGCGCTTCACGTTCCAGAACTTCGGCGAGCCGAACGCGCCCTCAATCCGGCGGCGCACCTGATCCATCATCGCCGTCACCGCCGCCCGCGCAAAGCCGGCATCGAGCCGGTTCTCCTGAATCAGCCGCTTGGTGCCCGGCATGATCGCCTCCAGCGCATCGTGCCGACCGTAGAACAAATCCCGCAGCAGCGATCCCGCGTCATGCGTCGCGCCGCGCGCCGTGGGCAGCTTCCCGCCCGTGGCCTGCGCCGGGGCCGCGGCGGCATTCCGCATCTTCGCCCCCTGCTGCACGATGTTGGCCTGGTGCGCCGTGGCGGGCCGGGCTGGCACGGGAGCGCGGAGGGCGCGATCTTCCGCGCCGGAGTTTTCAGGGTTGACAGGGGGCGGGGTTTGTGGTGGAATACTGCCGCCAGTCTTCTGTGTGCCCTGCGACGCGATGCCCTGTGGTTCTGCCACATCTTCGATAGCGGTTGAGCCAGTTGACTGGCTTTTTTGTCGCCATTCTCGGTGACGCCTCCACATCCAATCTTCCAGCCGCTGCATCGCGCCGTCGAGGTCTTGCAATGGAATGAATTTGATCGCATCGCCCTTTTCCCACGGTGTCGGCGCTCCCAGGGTCAACTCATCCGCGCCACTGACCACCGGATGCCGCGTGATGAGTTTTTCCAGCGCGGCGGCTCCCTCCGCCTCGGTGCCGGGCATGAACCAGCGCAGGGTCCAACTCACGCGCTCGGTGAAGCCGCCCCAGCTTTCAAACTCCGCTTTGTTTTCCCACTGCGGGCCGACGACCTCCAGTCGATAATCCCCCAGGCTGCGGGCGCGCTGCACGCGCCAGCCGTTCGCCAGATCGAGCGTCTTGCCCTGCTTGATGACATCGGCGAACCACTGCGCCGGCGTTTTCTTCACCGCCCCGGCACCGAGGCGCGCGCGCACGGCGTCGAGTTCCTTCGGGTGGATGTGCAGACCCAGGAAGGGTGTGCCGTTCTCCGGGTTCACGCGGAAGATGCGCATCACCGTCATCTTCGCCCTGTCCCAGATCGGCAGCAGCATCCCGACGAGGAAGTGATCGCTGTCCTCGCTGAACTCCGGCCCTTCCGTGATCTCTCGCGTCCATAGCTCCCTGGTTTGCGCCTCGCTCAGCTTCTCATAGTTCGCCTTCTCACCGTCCAGATGCACATCCATCCGTGGCAGGTTCTCGCTGCCCGTCGGGCTGATGCGTGCGTAAAGGTCAACAATGGCCCCGCTCTCCGTGGTGCGATGCCCGCCGTCCGCCAGGGCATAGACGCGCCCGCTGCGCAGATTGCGCACATACATCTCCGGCTTCCGGCGCGCGATGAAATCAAACGGCGTGTAGTGGATGCGGCGCGATGCCTTCACCGCCTCGATGCGTGTGCCAGCGCTCGTGCCGGGGTGCGTGTACACCTGCTCGCCGCCCGTGGCCTCGATCTTGTCCGCCTTGAAGGTTTGCGTGCCGGGATCGTAGTGGCCGCCCTCTTTTGCCGCCGCGATGCCGCGCTCCATGCGCTCCATGAACGCCTCGAAGAGCCGGTTCTGCTCCTCGATGTTCACCGCGAGGATGCGGTTGAGGAATTGTTGGATGGTTGGCAGTTTTCCCTCGTCCAGCGTGTTCTGCTTCTGGTCAATGAGTGTCGAGACGGCCACGGTGTTCCCGGTCTTCTCGTTCACCTCGCGGCGCACATAGCCCATCTTCATCGTGATGTCCGCGAAGTCGAAGCCCGGCACCCGGTTGGCAAACAGATCGTAGAACAGCCGCTTCACCGCCGTGCGCGCGTAGCTGCTCTCCAGATTGTCCGTCTCGGAAAACATGCCTTGCCCCGCCGCCTTGCGCTCGCCCGTGGTCAGCGCGCCGAGCTGGGCGAGCCTGCGCGCGATGGTGCTGATAAAGCGCTGGTGCCCCTTGATGTCGGTGGATGCCAGCACATAGAACGGCGTCTGCACCTGATCGCTGCGGTGTGTGCGGCCAAAACCCTGCAAGGCCGTGTCCGCGCGCCAGCCCGCTTGCACCAGGTAATGGTAGCGCCGCTGACGGTTCTTCGCGCCTGTGGCCGCGTGGTAGCTGAAGCCTGTGCCGCCAGCGTCGGAGAACACGAGCACCCTCCGCTTCCCGTCCTGAAACTCGCGGCTCTCCACCAGCCTGCGTGCGTCGCTGCGCCCGTCCTCGATCACGCGCTTCCGCGTGCCATCGGCCTGCGGCTGGCTCACCACACGCCGGCTCCGGCCCGTGATCTCGCTCACATTTTCCGCGCCAAACGTCTCCAGCAGTTGCTCCAGCGGGTTCTCAGGCACCCGCAGACTCGCCAGCCGGCTCAGTGTTTGCTCACGCAACGCCACCGCGTCAGGGTCAATGACGGGCTTGTTGTTCGCATCCAGCGCCACCGTCCATTTCTCATTGCCGTTGTCATCCACGGTCTTGATGTACTTCGCGGTCGGCCAGCTATTCTGCACGAACTTCAAGAGCACGTCCTTCGGAGACAAATCGAGGTTGTCCAGATTCGTCCCGCTCTCCTCATCCGCCTCATCCTCGCGCTGGGCGAGCGCGCGCTCCTGGATGGCCTCGTTCGTGTTCGTGAGCTGCACCACCACGCTGCCGCCGGCGTCGAGCTTGGCTTTCATGTCGGCCAGCACGCTCGGCATCTGCATCGCCGTGAGGATTTGGTTAAAAAACCGCTGGTTTGCGCTCCAGAACGCGCTCATGGCCGCGCTCCGCGCTTTGCCGTACTTGTTCGCACCCGTGATCCCCATCGCCTGATCCACGTTCGCATAGACCATCTGCCAGCTTTCGGCCATCTGGTCATAAATCTTGCGCTGCTCTGGCGTCACCTCATGCGTCACGCGGGTGAAGTCCACGCCCTTGAATGACAGCGTGCGGGCGATGTAGCTGCCCAGCGCTTTCAAGTCCCGCGCCAGCACTTCCATTGCGCTCACGCCCTGCGCGGCGATTTCCTGGAAAAACTTCTCCCGGTTCGCAAAGGCCGTGCCCGGCCCCCACAGTCCGAGGCGCGCGGCGTATGAGAAATTGCTCGGCTCTGTCGCACCCGTCGCGCTGGCATAGACCACGCGTGCCTTCGGGAACATGGCCTGCAAATCCACCACAGCCAGCCCCGTGGCGCTGGCTTTTTTCATGCCGCGATTCCCCTTCATGTCCATCGCGTTCCCGGCCATGTGCGCCTCGTCGAGCGCGATCACGCCGTCATAGTCCTTGCCCAGCCAGTTGTAAAGTTGCTGCATCCGCGAGGGCTTGCCCTTCGCTCCCTTCGGCTGCTTCTGATCGTCGAGTCCGTCATGCGCGCCTTTCAGCGTGGCGTAGGTGGCAAAGAGCACGCCCTCCTTTGCCTCGATGGGCGCGCCTGTCTTGACTTTGCCCAGCTCGATGATTCCCGCCTTTTGCAGTCCAAGGCCGTCGAGATCGCGCCGCGCGTCTTTCGCCAGGTTCTTGCTCTTGCTGATCCACACCGCGCGCTTGCGGCCCTGGTTCCAGTTGTCCGCGATGATCCCGGCCAGTTCGCGGCCTTTGCCCACGCCCGTGCCATCGCCGATGAAAAAGCCCGCGCGCTCGCCAGTCGCCAGTTCGCGCTGGTGTGCCTGCCCGGCGTAGGTCACAGCCTCCAGTTGCGCGTCACTCAGTCGGCCTTCGCTGATGACCTTCGCGTCCAGCTTCGGCGTGTAGGTCACGTCAGGCGCTTCCACGCTCGCCATCGCCGCGCTCTCCACCAGCGGACTCGGGTGCGAGTGCGCGCCCTGATACACCGCCTTGCGCGGCGTGTAGGTGGCAAAGATGTCGTCGTCGCTCAGTTCAGCGCGACTGGCGGCGTCAGTTCCTCCCGTGTCGGCGCGAACGAGTCCGGTGCCAGCGCTGCCAGTGTCAGGCTCCAGATTTCCTCCGGTGTCATCTCCGGCAGTCGGCTCGGATCGTCCATCTCCGCTCTCAGGTAGCGCGACGCCGTTTCCTGTGTCCTCGGGCTTTGTGCCCACTCCGCCAGCAGCAGCATCTCCGCGCTGTCCGCGCTTTCGGCCAGATCGGGGGCGACCGCCGCGAGCGCCGCCTGGGCGAGCGCCAGCAGATGTGTCCGCCCGGGAATCACCTCCGCTTTCAGCCGCTTCAGGGCTTTGAGGGCCAGCAGATTGATCGGCTGCCGGTTCAGTGCGTTGATTTCCTCTTGCATGGCGGACCGGGGCCAGAAGGGGAATTAGTTCTTCAACCGTGGCCACCTCGCCCGTGACGGTAGTGTTGTCCACCGGCGGCAGCTTGTCAATCACCACCAGTTGGTTGTCGAACGTGGTGCCGTAGCGCTGATATTCTTTGCCATCCACGCGAATGTTCGCGCGCACCGCGTAGTCACGCTTCATGCGCGCCCACCACGCTTTGAACGCGGGTGCGTCATCGCTCATGCCCCGGCCCACGATGGCAACCAGACGCCCGCCGGCGGGCAGCAGGCGCAATGCCTGCTCCACATGCAGCGCGCCGATCTTCGTGCTCTTGTCCTTGCTCGTGGCCGCGTTGGAGAACGGCGGATTCATCACCACCACCGTCGGCCTGCGCATCTCGCCCGCCGCGATGCGCGGCTCGTAGATCGCGTGCAGCAGCTCCGCGTTCTCATTCGTCACCGTGTCGGCGATTCCGCTTTGTTTCAAAAGGTCATGCCTGCGCTTCGAGAGTTCGTTGGCGATCACCTCCGCGCCTGCCTGCTTGCCCCACATCGCCAGCCCCCCGAGGCCAGCGCTCGGCTCCAGCAAGACATCGCCGGTGTCATCCACCACGCGCCGCTTCGTCATGCCGCCCTTGCCGCGATAGTCCTCAACCTCCGGCCCGCGCAGATTCGCCACCCACGCAGCCGCGTAAGACAGGCTCGGCGGCGTGCTGAATTGCTGCATGGCGTCCATCTCCTCCGTCCGCCGGCTCATCGTCGGCAGGAGGGCGATGATCTGCTCTTTCAAGCGTGTCACGGCTTTGACCGCCTCGCCCGCATCCGCCGTGGTCACATCCCACATGGCAGTGGACTCCAACACCACGCGGTTCACCGCCAGTTCCATCAAATCATAGACATCTTTGATTGTGAAATCCGGCCCGATCTTCCGGCCCGTGGCTTTTTCAGCCAGTGCCACCAGTTCCGGCTGTGTCATGCGCTCACGCCTGCCCACCGCGCCATCGCGAATACGACGGGCAATGACATCAACAGCCCGCTGCGCCGCGCCTTGCTGCGTGCTATCTGCTCCCTGCTCCTCGCTGAACTGCTCCCCGTTTCCGGTCTGGCCCCCGGTCTCGGGGTTGTTGCTTTTCTGCCCATACACCGCCGCCCAATCCACGCGGCCAGCCGTGTCCAGCGCGTCCTGGTTCACCACGCCGATGGCCGTCCAGAGCGCTTGCGAATACGGCCTCGCCGCGCCGCCGGGGAAAGTTTCATCGAGGAACGCCGCCAGCTTCTCCGGCGTATTGACGCCCTCCGCGTCCATCTTCCCGGCCAGCCGGATAAACCCGTCCCGCTTCTCCGGCGGCAGCTTCCGCCGGCCAAAGACTTCGGAGCCTGCCGGCAACGGTGCCCGCAGTGTCACACTGCCGTCCTCCTGCTCCACGCTCTCCAGCGTGTCCTTGAACTGGTCGAACGCCGCCCAGATCGCCACGGCGTCGCGGCCTTGCGGATACGCGCTGGCCCACTTGTCGCGCGCCTTCGCATCGCTGTCGGTCTCTCCCTCCAGCCCGCCGGCCATCGTCGCCTTCACCGTGCTATGCACCAGATACTCGCTTTTTGCGCCCGTGGCCTCGATGCGGCTCTGCACCCAGCTTTCAAACGCGCGCGCGAACAGTTCATGCTTCCGCTCCCAGTACTCGCCGATCTCCTTGGCGTCGGTGATGAACTTTGTCGGCTCCTCACCGCGAATCATGCCCGCCTCCGCGCGTGCCAGGCGGTTTTCCCAATGCGCGATAAAGCTCCCATTCTGGGTGATGCCTTTTGTCGGGTAGGCTTTCACGTCCTTCGGCCAGAACTGCTTCAACCGCGCCGCCACTTCCTCAAAGGTGGCCGGGCCGGAGTCCAGTTGCTTCGGTAGCGCGCCCATGAGCATCCTCACCAGCGGGCCGGTGTTCTCGTTGTCCATCACCGCCTGCGGTATCCACGATTGCAGGCTCTTTTGGCCGCGTGCGATCTTCTCTTTGGTTTCAGCGATGACCGTGGCCTGCTCCTTGGTGCGTGTCGCCAGCGCATTCCACACTTGCTGCCAGGCTTTTAACATCGCCGGGCGAAGTGTGCCCGCCGGCAACCGGTTGGTCTGCATTGCGCCTGCGCTGCCGCCGCCGAGTTTTCCAAAGTGATCGTCCAGCGCGTGGCCCCACTCATGCGCCAGCGCGCCAGCGCCACTGGTGCGCGTGAGGTTGATGACCAGTTTCACCGGCTCGTAATGGGCCGCTGCCTTGCCCTTGCCGCGCGCACCAAAGGCGATCCCCATTTTGCCGCCGAGACTCATGGCCTTGGGCGGCACGCCCATCACGCGCGCCAGATCGTGCAGCGCGTCAAAGGCGGCATTGAGAGCCTGCTGGCGGTCGGCCTGGTTCGTCCAGTTTCCAAACTCGCCACCCCGGAATCCAAAGGTGTCCAGCAAATCCTGTCCGGTAACGTCCACTCCCTTGCGGTAGTCCTCGCCGGTGCGCTGCGGGTTCGGGTTCAACGGACGTGTGACCTTTCCACCTCCCTGTGTCTTGTTTTTCTGGTCGGCCTCATACTTCGCCGCCGCCCACGCCTCCGCCAGATCGCGGGTGAGAAAGCCTTGCGCCAGTATCGAATACCCGCCGCGTGGCGACACAAAGAACTCGCTTTCGGTCAGTGTCTTGCTTTCTTTGACCAAAAGATCGCCTTTTCTTACCCAGCCAGCGGGAAGAATGTTCCGCAGGTCAATACGCCACCCATAAAATGAGACCGGCTCACCAACAAACACGGCCCTTTCTAGGAGCTTCCGGTAGTTACCAAAAACAG
>JACDJC010000686.1_pt1 | contig 36789 bp, 49 predicted proteins | sample 7454191 | NCBI WGS metagenome assembly JACDJC01 (sample SAMN14253291, study PRJNA609438) | sludge metagenome | isolation source: sludge after 25d culture with pyrite and EDTA | collected 2018-12-20
AAGTGATAGGTTTTGAAGCCTCAGCCAGCCGCTTTAGCCTGTCCAGTCTTTGGTTGTATTGATCTGCCATTCAAAGACTCCGGTTTTTGATTCTTTGCGACAATTTTATCACAAAGTATTTTGACCTGTCCGGCCAACGTTTCCAATTTGTCAAGCATGGTATTTATTTTTGTGTCGCTCATTTTATCCTTTCTTTTTGAGCTATTTGTTCCAAAAGCGGTAATAATGATTCAACCATGTTCACATTTACACTAATCATCCTCTCCATATCTTGTCTGGACTCAAGTTCGTATTTATCGTTTTTAGCCTTTAATATAGCTATTTCTGCTTTTTGTTCGGCAATCGTGCCAGCCATTAACAGGTGCGATATTCTCCATAAAGTCACAATTCCACCGATAAGAGTAAGACCAGCACCTATGACTTGAGCATTTGTCAACTCCATTTGGGTATCTTTTTTTACATGTTCGGATTATAATTTAATTCAGAGAGAGTTTTTCAAATAGTATATTTTGCTTTGTAGTTTTTTATCCAATTTACACTTTCATAAGTTAAGGAAGTTTCGTAAATTAGAGTTCTGTTTTGTTTGAAAGGTTAAGGAAAGTTTCCCTAAAAGGCTGCCGCGTGCGGCCTTTTTCTTTTTACCCTCCATGCTACAACTCCTACCTTTAATTCTATCGCCGGATGCAAAACCCCCACTTGAATAGATGAAAACCAAATGCGGTCTTTTATCGCGATTCCAAGATTGATATTAGGTACAACCGCCCTTTTTAAATCTTCATCAAACCTGATCTTTCCGAAATAATAACTACTTGAAAACGTCGGGATGATTTCAATATCGTTATTTTCCTGGGCGCTCAACAAAGATGGCAATAACAATATTACTATTAACCACTTCATTGCTTTAACACCATAAAAGAACCATCTACTAATGTTGGATCAGCGCCAGATACTTGTACAATTACAGGCTTTAGAACCTGTGGAGTAGGCGACCCATTGGCTACAAAAGAATAAGTAAACGGTATTGTTTCAGTTCCACCAACTAAAGTAAAATGCGACTTCTTGTTATTTACAGCCACACCATTAATCGACAATCCTAAATAATAAACCCCTCCGGCGCTAGATATTGACATTTCATAAATCACCGTAGTTAATCCATCGTGGCTTACAATACAGCTGTCACCTCCCATAACTATCGTTCCTTCGTCGCCATCCACTGTGAATAAATCGTTGCCGTCATTCGTTATCGGTGTTACACCGGATGGGTTGATGACATACATACTATCCTCGAAATTCATCTGTCCGAAAGGTTTGATAGAATTTAACAGGCTATCCATTTTTGCCAACAATAGCTCTTGTATGTTCCCAGAAGCATCATAAGAAAGCACACCTATGTCATCCGCAGCGTTGAATGTGCCGTCACCATAATTAAGTAACGATAGTTGCCCCGCTGTCGATACCCTAACTACTTTTCCTGATAAATTTTCAACAGTAGAAATACCAAAAGCATCACTGTCATCATTATCTATACCTATCGCCCAATCCTGTCCGCCGGATAATTTAAAGCCAACTTTAGAATCCCCTGGACCTGCCTGTTCAACCCTTATACCCGTTTCCAGGGTTACGCCGGAGCTGTTGTTGTAAACGTGGAATTTTGCAGTCGGATCGTTCCCTACACCAACAAAACCGCTCTCGTCCAAAAACAATTGGAAATTGCCGGTTTCCGTTCCGAATTGCAAAGCATCTGTTGAGGAACTCCATTTCATTAGCGCATACGCCCCGGCAGATGTTGATTCGCCAAAAAGCAACGTCGCATCTGCTGTTGCCGGATTCACTAAATAAAAATTGCCACCGTTTACATGTAACTTGGATACCGGCACTGTACCAATACCAACATTTCCGGTCGCACCATCAACTAAAAACGAGTTTGAACTTCCGGTATTTGCTATCTTAAAATCGCCGCTTGTGTAGGTTTCCGTTTGATTGTTTGTGCCCCAGGTGTGCGACCTGTTCCCCGTTGCAGTCAAGTCTGTATTTGCATAGTTGGTATTGGTGTCAGGGTCACCCAAGTTGTTATAAAGCGAATCTAGCGCCGGTTGCAATTTATTAGTACCTCCTAGCGGGTTTGTAACGATTGTGTTTCTGGTATCGCCAAAATATTCTTTACCGATATGAAAATCGGCATCAATGTAGTTTTCAATCGGCAATCCAAAGCACTTTATGTAAGTAGCTCTGACGGTATCCTGTGTACCCTTATTTGTTATGATCGTTGAAAAATCAATATTATTAAAAGTGGTGTTAGTTGTTGACGATCCCACCTCGTGCCCTCTGGCTACATTATCAAGATGACCGTTTAAGAAACTTACATTATCGCCAGTACCGACAACACGCAAAGCATAATTCGCGTTATCAATATCTTTTACTGTGAAATTATCAACAATAACATCTGAACAATCATTGAAACCATAAACCAAGCCTACTGCCTCATTATTTCCTTCGATAACAGTATTTGTCAGTTTTATGTTATTAGCGCCGTCAAACCAGAAATTGTGCTGTGTTGAATCGCCAGCAACAAGAATGACGTTGGAGATGTTCACATTATCTCCTTCGCAAGCAAATTGATATTTACAGTTTTCTATCTTAATATTATTAAAATTGCCATTAAACTCAGAGCCAACTTCATTTATAAATATTCCATAACGGTTGCAATTTTTAATTTCAACGTTATTGACATTTACACTTGTCGGCCCGGTATAAAAGATAATACCATCCTCAAAGATAGCCCCGTCAATAAATACGTCGCTTATGTTCCAATCTACACCGGTTTCTTGTCCCACTATATTTTTATCATGTGCATTTAAAAGCTTCACCCCGCTGATTGTGACGTATGATGATTTTATATCGCTGATATTGTGAAGCCCTGCGTTCTGAATCGTCAATCCTTCAATAGTAATATCACTACATTCTTCCATGCTGATTCCACATTGTGAGCTTACCTCTTCGCGTGAACTTGCCGGGCCTGTCACCCTAAGTCCTTCAATATCAATCTGCTCAGTCCAGCTTACATCTAAAACTCCGTTACCCTGGATTACTACATTGGTGTCGTTTTCAAGCAAAACAATATTCCCAAGCCTACCAATATATGCGTTTTGTGCAGTGGTATAGTTGCCTTCAACCTCAACAACAGTTAATGTTGTTGCGTTTGGAATGTTTGTAATCTTTACCGATGCACCGACCCTTCTAGTTTGGTTTGTGCTCCCTTGTACGGCGCTATCGTCATCACTTATTCCCACCCATTGACCTATTTCAAAAAGCGCACTATTAGGAACCGTTACTGATGTTGCCCCGTCACTTACATTAACTCCTAATGTAATCGCATCAAAGGGTAATAATATAACCGTTGCGTTGATCCTTATAACAGTATTTGATAGCGGCTCAATTGGACGTGAAATCCAGATCGTATCATCTGCCGTATGTCCTATTAAAACATTTTTACCTGTTGCAATTGCCGAATCAATAAACGGGCTTTGATCTTCCTCCACATCTTTTGTGGCTCCGTAGTTGTATATGTCAACAAATTCACCGCCAATGGCGGTAATATCCGAAAGTATTACCTTTCCTGTTGAATCAACCGACAAAACACTCGAAAGCGGATCGGTTAACGGTGTATAATCTGAGTCATAAAAACTTAAAGTTAGTTCACCTTTTATGCTATGAATAAAATTAACAGGCGTATCCGATATGCCAATAGTGTTTCCTAGTCCATTTATCACTGACGTATCAGGTACGCCAACATAATCCAAAACCCTTCCAGATGCAGTTCTTTCTTTGTTGTAATTCCAATTAATAGCCATCGTGTTGGCTGTGGCTTGTAGTGTTTGGGCGTTATTAACAAATATTGTAGTGCTTACGTCTAAGCTGGTTGCGTAATTTACATTTATTGCAGGAGTTCCGGCATCTTGGCTTAATGCGGTAGCTATTTGGCACTTGTCAAAAGAATAAACCGGCTCAATAGGCGCACCAGTTTTTGTTCCTAAGTCAAAAACAGCGCTATGTTGATTTATGCTTACTCCTTCCGTAAATAGATAAGAGGCATAAAAATCATCGTTTTCAACAATAACACAACTTGAATCTATCCTTTCAAAAATAGAGTGTTCAACTGTTACCACTGCTGCACTGGAATCTACTTTTATACCGACGTTGCAATCTTTTATCCAAAACTTAAACAGATTTGTGGTTGTTCCTGGGAAGTTAGAAAGATAAAAATACATGCCCGTTTCAACGTTCTGTATTGTTGAATTTCTGAAGTCAAAATCAACCGCCCCCGAAACCATCATTCCATACGTGAAATAATCATCGCCACCACCTCCATTTATATTCAACCCTGTAACATCAAAATCGTTAGGGTGAATCAATTGGACTGCCGTTTTTGCCGGACTGATTGCTTGTATAGATACGTTTTTTAGCCCAATATTTGAAATATTTGAACTTATACTGTCAACCACAAAAACCGGTTTGCTGGCATCGTTTAAATTAGCCAATATAACAGTACCCTCAACCCCAACACCAAGATCACCACAGCCAATACATGTGCCCTCAAAGGTCACACCTGATCTTAATAATACTGTATCGGTTAAGATTAAGGTGTCTTGTCCAATATCAATATGCTTAAACCTTGTGGCATTAGCATAACGACTTGATTTATCTAAAATCTCATTGTCCGTACCAGAAAACCATAGCGTATTTAACCTATTACCGTTACCTTGCAGAACTGCATAATTATTACTTGCTAAAGCAATTACCGCAGCCCCATCTGTCTGGTAATACTGAACCGTATCGGCCTGTGTTAAGTATTGAGCGCCAGTTGAGTTGTCCAATATTCGCCTTCCATTTCTTACGCTCAATGCGGCAATTTCCGTATAATCATTGACGGTGTGCCAGATACTATCGCGGGTTTGGTCGATAAGTTTTTGAAAGGTTATTGTGCTGTCGGTTCTCACAAGCCTATCGGTTCCTAATATTTCATCAGCCGGAGCGAGTGCGTCAAGGGAATCACTAACAACAACAGAACCGCCAATATTTGAAAGTATATCATCTAAACGCATCATGAATCTAGCTGTAATATATTGTTGCAAATTCGGGTTGAGCCCACAAATGTCACCCGGAAATTGGTAATTAGTCGTCGGTCTAAATATCGCTGCTTGCCCGTTTGAAGGTAATATCCCCGCCCCGCCAAAGTCGATTGCCTTGAAAGTCGCAATCCCTAAACTTATTGTTCGAGTTGTGACCGCTCCGAAAACAAGTAAATCCGACCCCTCTAAAACATAAATCGAATCCCCTATCGCAATATCAGAGTTTGTAAAACGCCCGGCACATTCATCTACGTAACCTGAAATTATAACCGTATCCAACGCCCCGTTTACAGCGTTGGTTATCCTAAATGAAGCTTGAAATTGAATATCAGGCGTTCCCGGAGATTGAGCAAAAACGAATGCCGCAAACAATAGGAATATTAGTACAAATATGTTCTTCATTTTTTTTCGGTTTATGATAGTTTCCAGATTGCATTAACTGCGTGACGTTCCGCCGCCGGGATATTTGGTACATAAACTTTTAACGTTCCCATGCTTGCTGACAAATAGCCATACGGCCTAAGTTGTGGCGTGTTGTCCATGTCAATATAAAGGTTTGCCGTTGGTGATGCATCGGAAAGAGAAGCATTGTCGTAAACCTTGTTGAATACAGGAAGCGCCCTTCTTTCAACCGCCCCAACACCAACTATAATAATATCAAGATTACATGCCGCTCCGTTTGTGTTTTCGTAGGTGTGATAAAGGTCTAAAATACGTATCGTTCCACCTGTTACGGTTATTGTTGCTGATGGGCTTGTGCTTCCAACTCCAGCCCAAACCATGTCAACTACAGGAGTTCCGCCAGTTTCCACGTATCCTATCGCCGCGTGATTATTTCCTGATGTTTTTTCAAACACTTCTACCGCAAAACCTCCCAAATTGTCCTCCACCGCTTCCGCTAAGTTTTGCAGTGAATTTAGTGTGGTATTAAGGTTCGCACACGTAACATTAAGAGGGCTTTCCGTTTGCGGTGCATAGAAATCGCCGTATATGGTTTCTAAAGGCATTGTTCTATATTTTTAATTTAAAAAGATATTTTAGTTGTCACCTTAAATCATGTGTATTCTATTTCGTCTGCCGTGTATGTAAACTCATCCCCCGACGGCATTTGTATTGTAAAAAACTGTTCGCTTGACTCATTGAAATTTCCAGCAGGAATATTTATATCGTCTCCTATTTCAAGATCAATTACAATATTTTTCACGACTCCCAAAAAGTTAAGCATAACCGCATGTTCTCCCGCTTCCGTTGCTGTGAATCCGGTTTCAATAACTTCACAATGCCCAAAGCACCCAATGTTAAAATGCGTTTCACAACTATTGCAACTTGTCATTTTATGAAATATTGATTAATGGAAAATGATATAATATAAAACCCAATCAACAACGGATTAAACCCAAGCAAAAACCAATAACACCCAATGAAAACGGCACTCAATAAAAAATTAATCCTGTGACTTATACAAACAAAACAAAGCCATAAAACCAAAGGCTTGTAAGCATTAGCAACATTCCAATAAAGCTGATCCATTGCGTCAATCCTCTCTCCAAAGTCTATAATTTTAAGCCTCTTTTCAAAGTCGCTTTCAAAGTCTTTTAACCGCCCTGTTTTAATTGCTGCTTTCTTTACCATGCTAAGCCGCAACCAATCCAGGTAGTGCCCAAAATCCATTGCAAAATCTAAAGCCCTTGCAATTTGAGAAGATGAAAACCCTGTAATAAGTGCGATAAAAAACAAAATCAAATATTCATTCATAATCAATTACTTGAAAATTGAGGTACGTCAGTTATATCAATATTGTATTTGTAAAATTCCATTTCTTCATTGTCAGTGTGTCCTAAAATTGCGGTTGCTTCATTAGCGTCAATGTCTTCGTTAAAAAGAAGTTCGGCAACTATTTGAACTAAACAAAGTTCTTTTTCAAAATTTTCAGATCGTTTTGAAAGCAAAATGATTGCCTCATCGTCTGTTATTAAATCCTCTAAGATCAAATTAGCTACTATTTCTCTTTTTGTCATTTCGTTTAATTTAATTTGTGAAACAACCACACCAGCACGTTTCCTCAGTTCTAGCGCAACAATCCTCGCAAAAGTCCAAATCAAAACAGTTTGTAGCAATAAACATATCAGAAACCGAAAACTCAATAAGCACTAAATTTGCTTTATTATTGCTATATTCTTGTCCGTATAATGTTCTATAAATCAAAGAACTATTAAAACTTGCTGAAAGTATTTTTATATTCAATCCAGGATAAGAAGAAAGCGCGTTTATAAATGTTTGAATAGCTTGCATTTTATTCACGCATCCTACCGATGCAACGAATTGATATTGCGCTAAAACTTTGTAGTGGTCAATTTCAGAAGTATCCACAAAAATAAAATCGTCAGGCGTTGATCTTGGTTTTAACTGAATGCCAAAATAAATATCCTTTGTATCCGTTACCCCTGTCATTCCGCTTGCTGGTTCTTTCAGTTTATCCCAATAAAAACCGTTATCACCAAAGACCGGTATTTTGTCCTTGATATGAGTGATAAGAAGTTTTATTTTTGATTCTAACATCAGAATTTATTTAACCTGAAATCCAATTCCCTGAAATATGCGTCGTTCATTTCTTGTAATTCGCTATCTGAAGGTGTGTAAACTTCCTCTTTGATCTGGTTTTCCTGACCGCTTGCAATAAGCCTTGACATGTCATTGTCAAAGCCCATTACATTATTTCCTCCGCTCATTCCAATCTTTACAGATCGTCTTAAATTACCGTATAATTCCAAATCTTTTTCATCAACCTGTCTTCCTGCGTCAACCCTTTTTTTCTTATACTGAATTGACCGATATTGTCCTAAACTCATTCCACTTGTCGTTTTCCGGTCATTGTGGATTCTTTGTAAAAACAACCCTTGTAAAGAGCTTAGAGCAGCTATTTCATAGTCGCTCACACCGTCTAAAATGGTTGTGGTTATGTCAGCTATTATTTTGTCGAGTTCCGCCATTATGGAGTCATTTGTACTATCCTTAACCCGGTGCAATCTATACACCTTGTTTGGCCTGTCAATCCTTGTAGGAAAGATTTAGCCTGAGTTACAATAGATTCTAACTCTTTGTGGTATTCTCCTTTATAAGTGAACCCGGTCACGTCACTTGTGCCCCCATCCCACAAAACTACCTGTTCTCCTATGGTTTCTTTTTTGTTCCTTACAAGAGGATTTATCCGATCTGAAAATTGCGCCCGCCTTAGAATATCAATTCCGATTGCGTACCGTATTGCGGCGGCTGATTCGTCTTTAAAAATACACCCTAACTCGTAGTTTGAGCAGCGAGTCGATGCTGCAATGATAAGCCCGTTTTGTTGGGTGCTATTAACATACGCTCCATCAGTGTATTCAACATCACGCACCGTATAACCCCTATATCCACCTGACGATGAGCAAACACCGTTGCAAAGGCATGAAAACCCGGTATCCCTGCATTGTAATGTGTCTGGTAAAAGAATATCCGTACTGTCATAAGATATTACAACTTCCTCCGAAACGGCTTCATAGTTTAGATTAACCCGGTTCACACCACAACTTAAAGTGACAGTTTTTTCTGTTGTTTCGCAACCGTCGATAATTTCAAAAGTGTATTCGGTGTCTTCTGTTTCAGGCGAATTGAACTCCAAATACTCAATATAAATAGTCTGAAAGCGATCCCAACAATTTAACTTTGTGATCTTTTTGCCGATCTTTTTAGTGCCTACCGTTTCCGAAAACGTCGATGTTAACCGCCCGTGCCGGTCAGAATCAAGTACGTTTTTATAATTGTACTTGTCTTTCATCGCGGCTTTAAAATCCCTTACAAAGCGCCGTATCCCTTCATTATGTGAAACCCTGTAAAATTCTGATGCCGTTACCTGTTCCTCATTTGAAAGATTGGCCAGTAAATGAAATGACAATCCCGGCAGGTCGTTGATATAATAATCGCTTCCCTGCTCGGTATAGGTTGCACAATCGCCACGCAAAGGAATAAAATTATCAGGATAGCACTTGAAAGTCATTTACGATGCTTTTTTTGACATTTTAGTATATCCGGTTTTGTTGCCTTTAATGTATCCGGTCTTTGCTGTTGATGTTGTTTTTGAGGTTGCTGCTTTTTTTGCCGCTGCTTTTTTTGCTGCACATTTACCGCATGCCATATCATTATTTTTTTGAGTTATATAAATGCGTTGTATCTTTTCTTGGTTTTCCGTACCTGCAAAAGTGATAAATATATACACCCTGGCAAATTCCAATCTTACCTCCAGCCTTTTCTACCATTTTAGAGAAAATGTAATCAATAAACTTTCCTTTTATAACTAATCCCTCAGGGAGTCCTCCGATCTTTTGCCATATCGCCTTAGAGAACAGCATAAAAAAACCTCCGATGTGGTTTCCTTTATCGTGCGTAACTTCGCTGTATTTTTCCCTTGAAAGTTTCTTTGCAATCTTGTGGTGATCTTCTAAGTTATAAGTCCTGCTTAGTTTTCCTTCGTATAGTTGCCATTTCAACCCTAAATCATTAGTCATAGCCCCGAACATGTCATATTCTTTGCCGTGCAATTTAACTATGTCATCCAACTGCTTAAATAAAGTGGCATGGTCTAAAACTAGGGTATCAATATCCCTTAAACATATCCAATCGTTTTCCGGTAGCCCTTTTACTATATCGTTTATAGCTTTGCCAAAATTCTTATCCGGTCTTCCCGGTGTGATGTGATGTATTGAAAATGAACTCACATCGTTTGCCCGTCTTTTGTGGGCTTTGTATTTTACCAGCTTTGATAAAAACCCGTGTTTCATTGTGCGAACTCTTACGCCGTGTTTCCAAAGCACATAAGGGAATGAGATTTGGTCGCGGTATGAATGTTTTTCAACTTCACTATACCAATCTTCATAAATCTTGTTATATCGCGGTTCGTTTGGCCGTACAAAAAAACCATTAGCATAAAGCCCAACATCATCCCGGAATCCTTCTTTTTGGTAACTCTCTAACTGATTGCGTACTGTGTCGCTGTCTTCTTTTCCCAAAGCAATGATCTGGCTGCATTCATCTTTTACTTTTTTCCTTCGCGGGTGCGAAATATGTATCGCCTGTTTTGGAGGCTCTCTAAATATACGCCCGCTTCCATCAATGTAGCAGTAAAGATCATAATCAGGCAAATATTGATGAGCTAGTATTTTATACTTACGGCTTATCTTTTTATTGTCGCCTGTTTCGGTTATTTCGATTACGTTCCACCCTTTTGAATCTTCAATCTTTTGATCTGTAAATAAAAAGCAATCCCATCCGGCAAACTTTGGAGCGGTTTCCAAATCGTCGTACTCACCCGTTATTACCGTATAGATTGCCTTTTTCATTCGTTTATTGTAATGCAACCCCAGCCGATAAAGGCCAGAGTTGCAATTAAATCAAAACAAAAATAATGAATCCAATTATGAGCTTGCTCCGAAAATGTCGCAATCCATCTCACCACAAGTAAGCCCCCACAATACCCGGCCATTGCCGTAGTTACAGGTATAAAGTTCATCAGGGATAGCCCAAATGTCAAACCATTTTTGTAAGGTAAAATCCCATTCATGGTCACACTCACGATACCTCAAAAAGTAATCAAACGTTACCCCGTTGATAGTCAAAGTGGTTTCGGCGCGGTGTTGTGCGAACTCCTCAAAGATGCTACCTGGCGCGTTTCTATACCATTCCAACATTTGAATAGAACCCGGAATCCATGTAATTGCATAGCTTTCTCCGGTTGTAGTTTGCAAGCCGTTCACTGTGGCATCTATGTCGTAATCGTAGAAAGCCTGAACGGAATTGAAAGCCGCGTTAGGGTCAAGATTCAAAGATGTTCCCGTTCCTGCCATACGGCGTACATCTTGAGCAACTGCCAATTTTTCGCCACCTACCATAATCGGACGGCCTCTGAAACCTTGTTGACGGAACTCGCTTGAAATACGGGCAAAGGCAGCCGTATTGAGAATACCGGATGTTCCAATGATCGGAATGTCTAAAGTTGTTGCTCCAGTAGATGCAACTGAATCATAGTAGTCTCCAAGTTGGCCGTATGCGTCGGTTTGCATTGTGATGTTCATTGCCTTCATTAAATCGTCGGCAAAGTCCTGTAAAATCATCACACGGCGTTGATCCGGCCCATCGCAAAGGTTGTCAAATTCTGCTTTTGACATTGACCCGGAAAGACTTACAACATGCGTTACCGCTGCATCAATGTAATCGTAAGGGTCTGCGGTTGCAGTTCCTTCGGTACAAAGATCAGCTGCGGAAGTCGAAACCGTTGCACATGAAGGTTTTCGGATTTTGACTTCTACGGTTGTTGGTGTTTGACCTGCTGCCGGTCTTCGACGTGAATCGGTAACGGAATTTGTAATTTGTTCAAATCCACGTTTATTTTCTGCGGACATAAGGGCTGCCATGAACCCTTTATCTTCGACCCTTCCCGCTGGAGTTGCGGCAAGGTTATCGAGTGCGACCTGCGTATGTAAACAACAGAGCGCGGATGCTTCTAAAACATTAGCTGCCATAGCTATTATATTTTTTGAGTTATTAAATAAATACTACTTCGCGCTTTTGACGGGTAGCACTTAAACACCCAAAAAAATATGAGCTACTGCATTTTTTGGCTGGTCTTTGCTTGACCTTTATTGCTCTATTGTTATTTCAATTTAAACCGTTTGCTTCTTTATCCTGCTAAGTAAACCAGCCGCAGCCGGCGAAAGCTTGTCAGGATTAGCGGTAATCGGCGTTTTTATTCCTTTAATGTCTTCAACAACCTGCGACTTTTGAGGCACGTTGTATTTGTTGAAAAGGTATTTAATCGGTTCGCTTACATGTGCGTAAATTCCTTTGCCTTCAAAGTCTTGAGCGTGTGTGCCGTCTTTTCCTGAAAGCGTTCCATCCCGTTTAACTTCATAAGCAGCAAGTATTTCTTCTTTGACCTGTTTTTTAATGATAGGGATAAGAGGTTCATCAATTCCTATTTTGTACCGTGAATACTCATCCTCGAAAACCTTTTCAACTTCTATGGCCGTCAATTTCCTTTCAAAGTCTAATCTGGCCGCTTCAATTTCCTGAATTGACTTTTGTTTAAATTCGTCCAATTCATCTTTTATTGCAGCGTTGCTTTCTTGCAATAATTTGTTTTTCTTGATAAGTTCCTGATCGCTGTTCGTTCTTGACTCTTCAATAGCTTTGTCCATGTTTTCGGCTGCTTTTTCCAATACGTCTTCGTAGTCCATTGATTCAAGTTCCTGACGGGTGAAACCCAAATTGAAACGCTTGTTTAGTTTTTGAGCTAATGTGCCGCGCTGAATTTGGAATTTTTTATCTAACTCTGTTTTATCTACTATCCGGTCTTTGTGTTTGTTCTCGAATAGTTTTTCCTGCGTACTCTGATGCGATTCAATGTAGGTTTTTACATCAAATCCGCTTTCCTTTTCTTCTTTGTTTAAGGCGTCGATTGTGCTTTGCTGCACACCGATTCCTTTTAAAAATTCAATTAATTCCTTTTGCATAGCTTAAATTTTTTACGGGCTTTTTAACTGGTAGCCCAAACCGTTAAGCTGGTTAATAAATTATTTTTGTTCTAATTCTTTTAAAATAGCTTTTTTTGTTGTTAGCCCGGTTATGTCAATACCGTTATATTGTGCGTATTGTTTTAGTTCTTTTAATGTAAATGAACTCAAATCAGTTTGCAATTCAAGCTCTTTTTCAATAGCCTTTTCAACAGGTTTCACCTTTTCTGGTTTCGTTTCCGCTTTTGGTTCATCAACAAATTCCAACCCAGAAACTTTTTCCATTTCAGTAGAAACAACCCCGTTGTTGAAATCAATAGCATTTTTCAAATCCCGTCTTTGCTTTTCCGTTGCGTCGAAAGTGAGCGTTATCTTATCAGGATATTCAAAACGCGGTGTTTTACATTTTACCTCTGCTGCTAATTCGCCTACCTCGACAATATTTCCGCTTTTTAAGTCAACTATTTTGACAGTCTTTGCATTGAAATTTCTCATTATTATAAATTTATTGCGCTAATTGTTTTTTTACCTTTTCGTTTTCCTCTGGTTTTAATCTAAAATATATTACTTGATGCCTACAACGATAACCTCCCCTATATTGTGCGAAAGTTTGAGTAGTTGTTGCCGGGTTCCATCCCGGTCGATATTTTGCTATGTCAATGATCGCTTGCAAGTCTTCCGTTCTATAAGTTCCTGGTCTTATTGCAAACTTTTCAAACTCCCCCGATCCGTTAACTAACTCAATGCAGTTTTGACGGCTGTCATCAATAAGGCTTCCAACATATCGAAATCCATCCAACTGAAAAGAATCCCGGATTACATCATTTACCGCACCGTCATAACCGTTCAAAGAATCCGTTGCTACCTGACCAGCGTAACGCCTGAATAACCCACCTTTGCCAGTTCCTTTGACCAAAGATTTAAGGTTTGCTTCAGCTTCCTGAAACGTTTGGTTAAATCTTACACTATCTGTTAAAACTTTTCTGATTGGGTTTATAAAGTTAGTGTTTAGGCTTGACTGGTTAGCGAGCGCATCTGTAACCTGCTCAATGATTATCTTTTTTTCAAGTGATAAATCCGTTTTAACCTTTGAACCTAGTATGTTTTCATAAATACTGCGATTCATTTTTTCTACCTTGTCGAAATTAGTTAAAAACTTATTTACCCGTGGAACAAACGTGCTTTCACGAATGATCTTTAATATTTCTTTTTTTAGCCTGTCAAACAATGAAGCATTGCTGCCGCTTTTTATTATCCTTCCCTCCTCTTGTGCGAAATTCCTTAAAATGTCCAGAATTTCTGAATATATCGCAACTTCCAAAGATTCTATGCCTTCCAAAAAGTCAAGCTCGCTTTTTTTTATATAGCCTAACTTTTCTGTTATCAGCTCGCTAACCGTTTTCTTCTTCGCCATTTTCGTTAGTTAAAACAAGAGCTGATTCTTTAAACAATCCTCTTTTTTCAATCAAATCGTCTGCCATTTCAAAAGCCTTTTCATCACTCATTTTTAACCACGTGGCTTGTTTTGAAATCTCATTGAAAACCTGGATTGCATTTTCACGCCTTACGATGTCATTGTCTTCAACTATACCCATGTTGTGAAGGTCTTTTACTTCCTGCCAATCAACCAATAACAGGGGTGAATATTTATAAGCCGTTTCATAAACCTTTAGAAGCAGTTCGTTATCCTTATAAATACTCCTGTAATAAGTTAGTGTTTTTTGAAGCTTATCCGTTCCAATGGCTTCCTCAGCATCTTTCTTTAAATCAGATGCCGTTTTTAACTGAAAGTCCATAGGAGTATTTACTCTTGGTATTTGTCGCGTTGATTTGTCAACATTCAAAAGGCATTCAGTAAAAAATAAATGTAGCTCTAAAAAACTAGCCATCTTATCAGATATGCTAGCTAATTTGTCCTTAACGTCTTCAAACCGCATTTCCCTGCTTACCCCTGATTCTACCGAGTTTTCTAAAACATCTAATCCTATTTGGCGTTCGCCTTTCTTTAAAAGATCAAACGGAATATCGTAGGTTATTTGTAATATTTGACCGTCTGGGCTTATTAATTCATAAGGTTTTCCAGAGTTTGACGCGTCAAGTGAATTGTCTTTTGGTCTTACAATAACCCCATACGGACTAGGACGATCCATTTTCCCGGTTCCGTGACACACTTCGCAATGTACCGGCTTTCCACTTTCTTTTTTTACCCATCCGTTGTGACAACCTTCTGCCGTACATGCCATTTCCTGCATTACGTGAATAGGAAATGCCGTAGTTACCCAAACCGCCCTTCCATCGTCAAACCGAGTTACAAATTCATCGCCGTATTCAAAGAATCCAGAAATCAATGAAATCTGATAAGCGAAGTTATTTGTTTCATCGAATACAACATCACCCATAAGAATATTAACAGGCATTATTTTTTGGTTGCCTATTCCGGTGTCGTGGAAATACCATTGTTGCAACTCGTAAACCACTTTCTGGCTGTCAACCCTTACCGGAACATATCTGTAAAACCACTCGTTATCCAAAACCCAATACCACGCTTCCGGTTGTCTTGTTTCCGCTTCGCCGGGAACTTTCATATACCCGCCCTGCCACGAAAAAACATTTTCGTTAAACGCTACTATTTCCTCACACGAAACGATAATCTTTTTGATGCTTACTGATTTGTTTTTTTCTATACCGCCTTCATTAGCTGGCAGTATTGGGGGTACACCCGGATTGTCTGGATTTATCGGCAAAAGTATTTCTACCGCGTTAGGGTCATCAATAGACAAACTATAAATGTACTCTAAAAAGTAAGTCATCAAATCGCACGGCTGATTTATATACGTGTACGGCTTTGACGCTAAATACAATTTCAAAGAACTTGATAGACTATCTGAATTTACTTTTAGCCCTGAGCTTCTGATTATTCTAGCGGTTTTTGTTTTGAATTTTTCGGTAGCCGCTTTTGTAATCCTTCGCTTGTTGTTCTTACGGTAGTCTTTTATATCTTTTCCCTCACGTGGCCTGTTCATATCTGACAACCGGCTGTTTTCGGTGTACCTGGTATGCTCAATAGCCTGTTCTTTCACCCGCAACCAATCGCTTTTCAAAGGTAAATCCTGATTAAAAAAGTATGGATTTTCTTTAATAAATCCTATTGCGGACATGAACTATATTTTTATTAACTAGCCAATGAAGCGGCCTCAATAGCGGCAGCAGCGCCCGGAATATGTGTATAACAAAGCATTCCATCTGCCTCGATTTGGAACTGCGTAGCCCATTGGCCTTTGTTTGCTTCCCCAGCCTGCCAATGTGGAATTTGAGTAACTGAAAATTTGAACCCCGGCGATGTTCCTGTAACTGATGCCGTACCTCCCAAAGCAATTTCATCAATCCAATCGTCTTGAATGTACCACCTTTCATCGCCTGATATGTTGTCATACCACATCAAAACATAAGAACTCGCATTCTCATAAAGGGCTTTAAAAAACATACAATCGGCATTGTCTCCCTGTGAAACCTGGTAAGTGATAAAATTAATTGTGTAAGTAATATCCGCAACGACCTTTGTATCACCATCAATATCAATTACAGTTTGCTCTGGTGTTGGTAATGTCAACACTCCAGGAGGCGAAGTGATAATATCGCCCGATGCTTCGGCTGCCGTCCATTCTGCCGGGCTTAGAATATTCGTAAATTGGTAATCGCACTTTTTTAATACGAAATACTTGTAATCGTATTTTCGCGTGTAGGTTATGCAGTTAAAGTAATTGGTAGGGAGTGTGGATAATTCACCACAAGACGTACTACAAAGAGCGTTTGTCATGTTGAAAGAGTTTTAGTTTTTAAAGCTTTATAGTTCAAAATTAGCATTTTTTTAATGCTAAAACAAATTTGTATATAAAATCCTTATTCTGGATTGTTTTCAGGCTTCTTTTTGCGCTTCCTTTTTGGCTTTGGTTCCTGTTGTTCTACGTGCTGTTTTAACCACGGAGACATTTCTGTTTTTAATTCCTCTGGTGTTGGAGCGTGGAATTTTACCGGCTCATTTATAGGTTTTTGAGTGTCCTTTTTTACCGGTTCCCCTGTCAATAGCTCTGGTTCGTCACCAACTAAATGATAGCCTACAAAATATTTTTCTCCCTTTTCCCACGCATCTTTAGTTATCGTCTGCTGGTGTCCGGTGCTTTTGTTTTTTATTATTACGTTCATAACTTTAGCTTTTTAATTGCACTGATAATCTTTATTGCATTCCTGAAATAACTCAATCCTACCTATAAACATCTTTCTTTCTGATTCATTGGTAAAAGAAAATGAATCTATAAAATATTCAATGTCATCAACGAAAAAACGCTCACCGGCTAAATGTATTTCAGTTAACAATATAAACAAATACGGCGGTATTTTCCTTTTTAATTGCAAAAGGAAGATTCGATCTATTTCAACCTTAGTTCGTTTTACCCCAAAAACCTGCTTTTCAAATTCCGTGTTTGTTCTGCGAACCCCTGCGTAATACCTCCACTTATTTGAATACTTGAAATTAGCATTACCAACAAAAGCAACCGGAGAACCGTAATAATTATCGCAGCAATCTGTTGTCATTATAGAGTGAATAAGTACGGTTTCTTGACACGGTATAGCGTCTTGAAAATGCTGGCTACAAATGTGGTCAACCTCAATCGCTAAATCTTCAACATATCGGTAGGCTACAAACTTAAAAGAAAAACAGACTAGGTTAGGGTAATTCGTTCTTAGTAAGTCAAAATCTATTTCAATTAACTGGTAAGAGCTTGAGCCATCCCAGCCAACTAAATAACGGCTGGCAAATTCGGTATGATCGTCGCTAATTAAATCACCGTTATTATCTAATAATTCTGCAACTACGAAAATACCCCATCCATCATCCGGGTTTTCAGGATCGGTATTGTGCCGGTCTAAAAACCTGAGTTGAAACATGAAAGTATCCCCCTCAATAAGTGGGTTAAAATAGTTGTTCGCCGTGGATTGTTCCTGACAGTTGTGCAAATCGCTGCACCCCGCCAAAGTTGTGAGCGTACAAGTCGGAGTGCAATCAATAGGGTTAATAGTTATGACATGCGAATAAGCATTCATGTTTTCTATTTCACCGCTCAATGGAAATGTATGTACGCTCATGATGTTTGACTTAAAACTAAAACGGTGTTATTTTCTGTTCCCGGCGTTATCAAGTGGATTATATCTATATGCGTTGCCTGGTATGTACATCCGTTTACTAAGGTAATGTTTACAATGTACTCGATAATCGCAAGCGGCAATCCGCCTTCCATTTCTATGTAAAGTATAGGGTCTGATGTTGCTGTATTATTGTAGATTGCCGTTTGCCAGCCTTCGCCATTGGGATTGTAATTTACCTCAACCTGCAAAACATCGGCATCCACTAGCGGCGTTAAATCAAATTCATAAGTAAGAACCGTTTCAAATTCGTTTTGAGATACAAATGTAGTTGTTGCGTCGTAGTCTATATCATCACACGGGTCAACAACGACCGGCGTTTTGGCTATAAATACACCTCCTAAATGAACCTCATTATTTAATGTGAAGTTATCCAAGTTAATAATCATACACCCGTCTCCGTCGTCAGTGTCAGCCTCTGCGCTTTCAATCAACGGGTTTATTACAGGTGACATTGGCGTATTACTGTATTCATCGTTTTCCGTGTAAATCCCTGATGAACCTAACCTGGTAACTTGTATGAAATCGTAGTCATCTTCTAAAGCTTCCTCAAAACAGATTTGAATAGTTTCTACCGTGTCAGCACATATTTCATCAACGCTTATAGGATCGTCGTTTTGATCGGTTAAAACCGGCGTAAAGTAGTTGGTTAAATCCTCATCGTTGGTACGCATTTGAAGTTTAACCACTTTTCTTAGTTGTTGCTGACAGGTATTTGAACCCAAAACAATATCAAAGTTCCAAATGAAAACTATATATTTTACTTCACCTGACCAATCTTCTGGCACTTGAAATTCAACCCTATAAATATCAATAGTTGCTGATTCACTTATAACAGTTACCGGAATCTCATTTGATACCGTTAAAATCTTTGGAGCCGATGGAAAAAACTCACTTACCCTTGTTCCGAATGTCTTTAAATTTGCTGCATAACTTCCCGTTAACCCGTTTGATATTATATTGTCATCATAAGAGTCAACATCGAATCGCATGTCTATTCTTATCCTGCCTCGCGTTGCCACGTTAATAAGTGAATCGGCGGTATATGTAACTGAACCTGAATCGTATTGCCATGTTTGGGATTCTATGTCCGCTAAATTTGCGGGTGGGCAACCGTTAGCCGTAATATCCAAAGTATTGCAGCTATAATAATTTCCGGTGTCATCCAATACGACAAAGAAAACGCGATAAGTTGCATTTGCTGTAAAGTAGGTATAATCAAATTCTACGTCCGCTTCCCAAACATCATCAATTAAATTAGTCATCGCAGCACCACCAGCCGCAAAAGCAGCCGTACTAAACGGGCTAGGGCTTAATCCTGCCATTGTAGGGTTAAAAACAGCGTAACTGAATGAAACATCAGTCCAATATTGACTATTATTTGTGTAGTTGTCTTTTCTGTAAATTCCTACATAATATCTTGATGGAAGATTGCCAGCGTTGAAACTAGCCTGAAATTTTATGTTAGTATTTTCATAAGCTGAAAACCCGGTCACTATACTTGCATCGCGGTATAGCTGATAAGCCCAATCGGAAACAGGATCGACAATACATTCGTAAAATGAAGGACAACATTCATTACCTCCGCACCAAAAACGGGCGTTAATATCTTCTTCATAAATTGCGCTCTCTGCCGTTGACCCGTCCCAATTCGTAACCTCCATTTTCAACTGCCTCATTTCATTGTAAACGCTGGCTACCGTGTTGTCATCGGACAAAGGATTATCAATAGCGTTCTTTTCAAACCTGAAAACGTTATCCGTTGCTAGTCCATCGTTAAAATCTTTGTCATCCATCAGCATCAAAAAACGTATCCGAATGCTGAAGGTATTATCGGTGACATATGATAGGACAACGGAATGAACATTGCGCCGCGTGGCGTGGACTAAAGACGTTGGAAGCATATTGACTTGTCCAAACGTAGCCGGGTAAGTAGCATTATAACAAATAGTCTGCTCTTCCTCTGTCGGGTCTGGATCAGCGGGATTGGCAAATAAAGCTAACCTTAATTGAATAGTCTCACCTACTAATGTCATTTTATCGCTTTCAAAAATAGCGATAGTGTCATAAGGCGAGCCTATGGAAAGATTTGTATTTAAGCTTGGACTTGGAGTTACTACCGAAAGTGCCAATCAGTTTTAATTTTATAGCTAAAATACAAATATACCTATTATTTAGGAAATAAAAAGGGATAGCACTTTTGCCATCCCCATGTTGAAACCTTTTAAAAAACTATGAATTATATCTTTACGATAAATCAACAAATTCCTGATTAATAAATTTCCCTTCTGCGTTAAATGTAACATTCGTTCCAAACGCGTATAATCCATCTATCTTTTCATGTTGCCCGTGCTTCATTGTAATCTCCCACAATTGAACATGTTCTAAAAAAACAGGTTCAAGAACTATTCCAAAGCTTTTGTATAACTCAATGAATCTTTCTAAGTCGGTCATGTTGCTTTTGTTTTTTGATCTACGTATTTATTGACAAGGTTAACAACACCATTATTTTCGCAGTTAACTTTTAATGTCCATTTTATTCGTTTAGGTGTCCATTTTGCTAATAATGCAGAGTCAATAAATTCATGAACATTAAACCCTAATCCTCGATCTCTTAATTCCAGTACAATTATATCCAATGGCAACCCGTGCGTATCCACCAATTTAAACACTTCATGCCCACTAACAATTTTATCCGAAGTTACTATTTGCATTATTTCCAATTTAGTTTCCTGATTATACTTTCCTTTGGTTTTTCAGGTTCGATCTTCACTTCTTTCATTGCTGCAATCTGGCTTGCTTTGAAGTTCTCAAAAGTAGTGAAAACTATCTTTGTCAGGTCTGTAAATAATAACGCCCGGCATGAGCTTCTTTTGCACTTTAATCCAAATTTTCCAGTACTAAAATTAATGTACGTTATCCGGCTTTTGAAATCTTGCAAAGTAAACGGAAAATCTAAATCTGCATTCATTATTCCTAAACTTCCACCACAAGCCCCGCAATTTAATTGAGAGCCTTTTTTAATAGTTTCTTTACCGTCGGTTATTTCGACGTTTTCAATAACTATACAATGCTTCGGCTGTAACACTTTTAGGTGCTTCATTGGTTATGCGTTAATTTAATTGTATTTGATGTGTCCACATGGTATTTACCGTCACATATCATTCCATATGAAACGCAAATCCTAGTCTGAACCAAAATATTGTCGCATTCTCCTATAATGCTTTTGTCCTGTTCTCCAAAATATTGCCTTAATCCTTTGTGGAAAAAGATGCAAGTTTCGCAGCCTTTTTTAATAGTTTCTTTATCGTTCATTGGTTTGGTTTTGATTATTCAAATATTGATGCCGTTTTTTCTTTTACTAAGGCTTCAAGTTCGGCTCTCAATGCTTTTTTATCGTAACCTTTTTTATTGTAAAATACAAAAATGATTATGTTCCTAACTTTGCCGTCTTTCAACAATACCGTTTCGTCGTCTATTTCCCAATTGCAGTCAGTATATTTTTCAATGATCTTGTTTGCTTCTTTCCCAATCTTACCGCTATAATGGTCTTCATAATAAGCCTGACTATCTCTTACGCCTCTCAATAGCTCTTGCTCCCTTGCAGTAGTTGTTATTACCTCGATTCCTATTTTTGATCTATTGTCATTTGCTGTCATTGATTCATTTTTGTTTATTGATTATTCATCTTTCATACAATAACACCGCTTTCCATCCGGTGTTTCTTCCCCGCAAAAGTGGCAAAAACAGGTAATTGCCTCCAATCTTTCATCGGGTGTCATACATCTTAGTAATAAATATTCTGCCGTATCGTGCATTCTGATTTTCCTTGCTACGCTGCTTTCGGTTGGAAACTTGCTTAAGTTATCAAACTCTTTCTGAACTTCATCGGCTTTGGTTTTGCAATCTTCAATTAATTTGGACTGTATTTCTTGTTCGTTTTGCCCATTTTCTCTAAGCAAAACTATTGCCCGGTGCATCCTTTTTTTATAGCCGCTTGGTAGCAATTCAACTATTTGGACAAAGCTGTATTTTCCATCTTTTAAAAGTTCGTTAATACCCTCTGTTAAATGAGAATAGTAGTGGTAGTCAATCTGGTCTATTTTGTACATTGTTTTTGTTTTTAAACTTCAAACTCATTTAAATAATATTCTGAATTTTACAACTTGTATTTACTTGTATTTTGTTTCCTTTCCAGTCTTTCATTTGCTAATTATTTATAATCAAAAGCACACAATACAACTTCGTGTTTCCCGCTTTCGTAAAATAGTTGTTTTTGGTAAGGTGTAGCTTTCCTTATTGTTGGTATCATTCCGCTCCCCCAGTAATCAATATGTATTTGCTGAATCCTGGCAATATAATATTCAAATCGGAAATAACTTTTGAAAATGACTATTTCCCCAAGTTCAAACGGGCACTTTTTACATTCTACTGTGTCCATTACTTTTGATTTGAAAGTTTGAAAATTTACTCTTCTTCATTAATACTCTTTTAAAAAATGCCAGACTTGAAACACGCGTAAATAAAGTAGCAAAAGAAAAATACTGCTGGCAAAACAACAAAGAAAACACTCCATATTGTAAAGAACCTTAATTGTCTTTGCCGTTCGCTCTTTGGCTTATAAAATAACCATTTTATAACACCTAATATCGTTTCTTTTTCTTCGCTCATTTTGATAGTTTTTGAATGATTGCGGAAAAGCCTAAACAGATTATTGACAACGCAAACCAATCAAAGTCACGTTCATGATTAGCATACATAGCACCAATTGAGATAAAATATAACGGTATTCCAATAACCATAAGCAAAACCTTTACAATATCGGGGTAGTCTTTAAAGAATCTTTTCATTATTTTAAGTTTTAATTCTCCGCAATATACAAAACATTTTCCATTAAATAAAGCATTTACATAAATTAATGCAAATATAAATAAATGTTAAAACTTCTGTCACTATGAATATTTATAGTTTAAATAATGTAATATTGTAAAATTATCAAATCAAAAATTGCAGATATGAAAAAATTAATGATTCTTTGTTTACCGCTTTTTGTCCTTTTTGCCTGTCAAAAAGATAACGAGCCTATTGTTAACCCCGTTGATGAAATGGTTTTTCATGGAACCGCAACTTTGCCAGACGGTACTAAAATGGATTGTCCTTTGTTCGATGAAATGTACCTTTCAAAAACTTTGGACTTCAATTCAATGATTTTACAAGATTCCGGCCATGTGACTTTTAACCCGGATGGAAGCTGTACCGGAAATTCAGATTTTATGTCATGGGCTTATTGGGAGTTGGAAGGAAACCAGATTTGTAATACGATTACAGTAAAGATAAGAGGGGAAAATGATGAAATAATTCCAAGCATTTTAACATTTACAAAATACTATTTCGACAAAGTGCAAGTGGTACGGGCTGACAATGGAGATGTTTATTATTTTTACCCGCGATAAATTTCAGGAGATAGGTTCTTGTGTAAACCGATCTTAATGTATTGGTCTAAAAAGAATCTATCTCCTATAAATTCTGGTTCATATCCTAATTTCCACATACAATAAGGCAAACATATCATGTCTCGCGGGGTAAATTCCTTTAAGTGGCTCCAAACCATTTCGCAAAGCTCATTTTCCTTTTCTGAATGTTCCCTGCAAAAGAATCCGTTTAAAAATAGCGGCGTGTTTTCATCGTATCCATGACTCAAATAATATTCATATTGTATTTCTATTGGCTCAATAGTGCACCTGTGGAGTTGAGCGTTTAACGCATCCGCTTCCTGCCGTACCGTATCCCGTCTGTAATGTTTTATCCTAAAAGGATGTGCCGGAGGGCTATTAAAGACTTTCATATTGCCGTCAAAATAGCAAACAAGTTCGTATTCCGGTAAATAGATATGGCTAAGCCACTTGTAACGCCTGGATTCTAAAGCTGGGTTATTTGTTGGCTCGACCCTTATAACCTTATCCCATCCCTGCAAATCTTCTTTGGAGTCTGTGAAAATGATCTTATCCCAATCGTCCGCTTTTGGTAACGTTGGGCTGTCGTATTCTCCTAAATTTACCGTGAAAATTGCTTTTTTCATTAAGCAGGTTTGATCTACAATATATCACTTTTTCCGCTAAAAAGTTGTATCTTTATCCTGAAATGATACCACGACTAAAAATCATTTTAAAGAACTTAAAAAGCCTTTCAAGGCATTCATCGTCGTGGTTGAGTGTTTTGATTGGCTTTTTTCATTTAATAAATTATGGAAGAGATAGAAATATGGAAGCCCGTAGTTGGATATGAAGGGCTTTACGAGGTGTCTAGTCTTGGTGGTGTTAAAAGTTTGAATTATAGGAATACCGGAAAAGATAAAACAATGAAACCCAGCAAGGTTGGCGGAGGGAAAACAATGTATTTGGCTGTTAATTTATGGCAAAATAAAAATAAAAAAATGATGTGCGTTCACAAGCTGGTTGCTGCCGCGTTTATTCCAAATCCTAAAAACCTACCTCAGGCAAATCACAAAGACAACAACTCACTAAATAACAAAAAATCCAACCTTGAATGGGTAACTAACCGCGAAAACGTAATACACGCGTACTCATTCAAAAATACAAGTTCAAAACATGCGGGTGTTCATTGGTGCAAAAGAGATAAAAAATGGATAGCGAAAATAAGGATAAATGACCAGCGTAAATGCTTAGGTTATTTCGAAAAAGAAACGGATGCGGCAGATGCCTATCAAACCGCTTTTAAGCTGTTGGCGTATTAGACCGTTTTAATGATTCTTGTGTCAGAAAACGTAAACGATTTGGTAATCAAATTTACTTCAACGACAGCTGGTTTGATTTTGCCGTAAGGGCAGCTAATATAAATATCAGTGCCATGTTCTTCAAGGTGTGACACCATATCGCAAAAACTATTAGCCATAAATGTAAAATCCTCTGTTTTCATTGGGCATGGTCTTGTATTTGGATTTTTATGGGAGTGGAATGTATCGTATAATGAGCCATCGGGTAGATTTTGCGTAAATCGAAACGGATAGTTGTACCCGCTTGCAAAACTGTTTACCGTCCTTGCTTTGCATGTTTCAGCACCTGACCAGCTATATATTTTCCATTGGCTCGTAATGCCGTCATGTATTACCCCGTGACCAATTAACTGACTTATCCAAGAAGTGACATCGAAAAACCGCATTCCTAAAATATGTAAAGGACTAAACGCTTCAACTATGTTAACATGTTCTCTTTTCTGGTTTTCGTTTGCGCCCGGGTTCCATTCCACAATCTCGTTATAATGGTCAACAACCCTATTTCCCCATGTGTCAATAACATCATAAGCATATTCAAAGCGTCCGTAGGCTGCATAAGTGTCCAAAACATCGTATTGATAACAGATTGTTTCATCATCAAATATCAGGTCTTCAACATCGGCTACCAGTTGCAGGTTATCGTCAAACCATTCTTTTGTTTCAAAATAAAACGTACTGTTTTTAACCCTGAAATCAGAATCGAATAACGGTTCCATTGACCCCGTGAAACTTATAACCGAAACATTAGGCCGGTTTTCCATTAGGGTATTAATATCAGGGCAAACGTTGCGCCCGTCAACGTATGACATAGGGATAACCGTTGTACGTTGGTAGTTTGGCAGGTCAAGTATGGAAACAGATTGAAAACCCAATCCGCATTCATTGGCCTGAAACTGTAAAGCCTCCTTTACCACAAAACCGGGAGCCTGACGATCACACCCCAAAAGGCCGTCGATTATTTCGGAGCCAAAATAGGGAATATCAACGCCCGGAAGTGCATTGATTATTAAAATAATAACATTGATAATTCCAAAAACTGCCGTCACAATAGCAAAAACAGCCGCTCCAAACCCTTTAAACCCTTCACCGGTGCAATATTCCAAGTGCGGCAATGTAATATTATTCAGCACGTCGTTATCAAAAAGCCTGGTTTTATTCAGGCATTCAAAGCCGATGTTGTCATCATTCATTTTGACTAAAACAACCTTCATATTGCATTGATCCGGGCAATAAGTCAGGCTATCCCGTGTGATTTGGTAGGATAATGTAACGGAATCACAGCAGCCTAAAACTATTTCTACCTGGACAATAGCTTTGCAACCGATTGATGTATCACTAAAAAAAGTGGATTCTAAAAACGTATAACCCGCGCCGGTGAACGTAAAATCCGATGAAACCGATTTTTGCACTGTCTTTGTGGTTTCATCTAATTGATAGGTTAAGCTTTCAATAGATTGAAGTTCCGCGCAATCCTGCGTATAATCGACCCCGTCTAAGATTATCCTATTCATCTAAGTAGATTTTGCCTTCTCTCTTTAAACTTGTTCCTTTTCCCTAGTTTTGCCGTGAAACCTTTTTCATCTATCGTTGCCGATACCCCTAAATTCTGGATAACTAAAGTTTGCCGCTTTATCTCTTTTCTCAATTGCTTTATATCATTGCTGTTATCTTTTGTTTGAACCGGGCTAAATGCTTTTTGAGAGATTGAAGGCGCGTGAAGCGATTGCATTCCTAAAGAAGCTACTTTTACTATATTGTCGTTAGTTACTCCCATCTTAACGAGTTTGGCGTTTTTATCGGCACTTACAACCCGTTCGCCTGTTGAAATTCTTACTACGTTACTATCTGATGTTGCGGTTCCTTTACCTTTGAAAACGTCAACCCCTTCGCGGAATGCGGGAACATCAGATAATGCTGATCTTATTCCGGCTATTGCGCTTGCTAATGTTGCTGCCAATGCCAGCGCGCTTGCAATACCGGCAATCGGCCCCTTTTTAAATCCCGAAATTACCGCGACAATTCCCTCTGATACGGCTAACGCTGAATTCCCGGCAATCTGAATAGCCTGTAATGCCCTTTGTTTCTTCGCTGCTGCCGCTTGCTGTTCCTGTAATTTCCTTAACCTTTGTTCCTCAAGTTGCAAAAGTTCGGCATTGCCCTGACTTGCTATGTCTGTGACCTCATCTACCCTTTTTTGTTGGAGTTGTATAGACTTTTCAATTCTTTCAGATTCACGGTTAAAAGCGGCATCTAATATTGTTAAAATAGATTCAATTGATTGCTTTGCAGCTTCCCGCCTTTCTTCTTGTTCCTGTTTTGTGGCATCAGTAATGCTCTTTTGAAGTGCAATTTCAGCGTTAACTAATTCTTGTTCTAATTTTAGCTTTTCATCAACCTGAAATTCAGCCACTTTTATTTGCTCATTTAGTGCCTCAATTTGTATTCTGGCTATCTCAATTGCTCCATCTTCCTCCGTTTTAGTCTTTGCTAAAACTTCCCTTTGAACGGCTAAAATACTTTCTTCAACGGCTCTGTTTCGTTCCCGTTCCGCTTCATCCCTTTGACGTTTTGCGGCCTCCTCCCTTTGACGTGCAATGTCTTGAGACAACTTTATTTCTTCCTCTAAAATTTCTTTGTTATGTTCATCCCGTATCTTTTCAATTTCCTGCAATGCTTGTTTTTCAATCAATAACCTTTGCTCTAAAATTTGTTCCTCCGTTCCTTTTGCCGCTTCTTTTTGTTGTTTTGCTGCTTCTTTGATTTGCTCAATTTCACGTCGTAGATCGTCTTTGATTAAACTTATTCTACGCTCCCTTATTGATCGTTCGGCTTCTTGCTGTTCTTTTAATAGCCGTTCCGCTTCACGGGCTTCCTCATCAGCTATTCTTTTGCGTTCGGCTGCGGCCTGTTCGTTAAGTGCGTTTACCTTTTCTTGAAATTGCGTTGAAGCGTTTAGCCGTTGGGTTTCTAACCGGAATAATTCTGCATTTAATTTGGCATTTTCTTCTGCTTCGGTATCATTTACAAACTTTTGCTTTGCTAACCTCTCATTGTCAATTTGCGCCCTGTTTCTTGCTAATGTTATTTCCTGTTCTAATAAAGAGTTACTTATATCTTCGGCTTGTTTTGTTAACCGTGCTGCTTCTGCCGGGTCAGTTAATTTAATTTTTGCGGCCTGATTAAGAAGGCTGGCGATTTGTTTTTCTGCCGATGCCTGGGTAAGTATAAAAGAAGTTGTAGCCCTATTGAGATTGGTTAACGCATCTTGTAAAGCAATTACTTCGCGCGTTTCTCTTGCTATTTCGTCTCCCATACCCTTAAACGATCCTGTAATCTGTTTAATACCATCAATTATCCCAACTTCACCAGAAAATATATCTTTGAAAATACTTCCAACGGTCGCAACCCTTTCAACTATAACATTTATCGCAGCACTAAGCCCGGCAAAAGCTCTTTTTACTATGTCTATTCCGGCTTGTGTTTTCGTGAAGAATGCTGTTAATGCAATTATAATTAATCCAACCGGCCCCAATAATGTCGCAAAACCTAATCTTAAAACTGCCAATCCCTTTGCCGCGCCGGTAGATGCACTAACCGATTTAACCATTGCCGAAATACTGGTTAAGAGCTGGCTGCCAAATTCTTTTGTTTCTCTGACTGCATTGTTAATCCTTGTTCCCAACGCATCCATAGCCCTACGCCAAAGCCCTGTACTTTTTGCGGCTTTGTCGGTCTTGTCAACTACGTTTTCAACCGCTTTTCCTTGTTCGTTTATGGCCTTTCCTGACTTCCCGGCTTCTTGATTGTTTCTTTTTTGTTCTTCGGTGAGGTTGTTTATTGATTCTGCCAAACGGTCAATTACAGATTCTAAACCCTTAGCGTCTTTTGCGGCGGCTTGCTGATCGGCTCTAAATTTCTCGGTCTTTGCTTCGTATGAAACAATGACGTTAATCTGTTTTATTTCGGCCATTAGTTTTTAGCTTTATATTTTTTAGTTAGCCTACTTTTGTTTTGATTTCTTTACAATTTCATCCATTTTTTTATTATAACCAATTAAAGTCCAAACTAGCATGTAATATTCTGAAATTGGCATCTTTAAAAGATCGTCTATTTTTAGGTTCATTTGGCTTGCTACTGAAAACAATTCAATATTTCTGCGCTGCCAATACCTCATCATTTCAACCGTTACATTTTTTTTCCAGAAATCGCCTGATGGAACATTTCCTCCACTATCCTCTCCCGTTTGCTCGAATAAACCTGCTGCCCTCCAAATGGTAATAAAGTTGTTAAATTTGGCTCCAAACTCAGAATTATACCTAAAAAAAAACTTTCAACTTCACTGTTTTTTAATGCAAGCTCTGTTTTCTTTGATTCATATTCCGGTAGAATTTTTTTAATCGGTTCATCATTCAAAATAACTAAAGGCGAAGCTAGGTATATTGTAGGATATAAAGTTACCGGCCTGTCAAGAAGTGATTTAAAGTAACCGTTAAGTTGTTGTACCTCCATATGCCTTCCCTGGTTGCCGTACTCTTCGACTGTCAAACAAAACGCCCTCAAGTCTGCCTTTACCATTCCCAATTCCTTAAACTCATGGTGACGCGCCAAATATGCCTCAAGCCTTATTTCAGGGATCGAATCCAATTGTTTGAAACTGTAAAACGTATTTTCACCTTTGACAACCGATTCAATTAGTATATCATTATTTTTGTCTCGCATAAGTAAATTTAATATTAAGCGGCAACTTTTTCGCAAAGAATAGCGAATTTGTTTATATCATTCACGTTGTGGAATAGTAGGTTGTTGAAATACCGATAACAGTCAGTTAAGTGATTTCCGGTTGGGCTATCATCCTTTAAAAGCGTTCCGTCGTCTTTTTTCTTTGCTGCCATGATCTGATTAATTAAAGCCGGACAACCTTTGCGAGAGAAAAAGCAAGGCACGTTGTAAAGCATATAATTTGAAATCTTTTGCGAGTGGATATGTGACCCGTTGGCCTTATGCGTCCTACCTTCCACCCTTTGCCGGAAAAAATCTTCAATTATTTGGTAATCGGTATAAACGGCAGAACTTTGCCTCGAGTGCCCGCTATTATCGCCCGTTATCCTTAACGGCTGGTTTATATCTTTAAGCCATTCCAATTGCTCCAAAAGCCGTCTGGTTCCACCGTTTGCGCTAAATTCACGAACATAATAAATGCCTTCGCAATAAACCACGTATCCCAATATTGCCGTGCATGGATTAACGTTGAAGTCAAAAGACAATATCAATTCAACATCATCCCTTAATTCAATATCCGGTACGGTATGGGTGTTGTAGTTGAACTCATAAAAGAAAGGGGTATCATTGTCGATTACAGTCCAATCGCCGTACAATAAACGCATGCGGTCAAAGTAGGGTAGCTTTTCAAGGTTCTTTTTGTACTGATCCCTAAATTCAATGTCCGGGTTATCGTCAACCGTTGCCGGTACAAACTTTTGGTAGGGTTCTAATTTAACCGGTTTGTTGTTGGTATCGCTTACGTAGCGGTGTTTTACCCAATTATTCGCAGGATTGCCGGCGGAAAGAGATTTAGGAACGCCGTTGATTAGTTTATACCTTATCCGAGAGCAAGCAATGGTAAAAGCCTTTTCCGTTATTTCCGGTAATTCATCAAAGAAAGCGTCCGTAATTTCAAGGGAGCCTAAAGAGGTGAAATCCGGGTCAGTTGGGTATAAAAAGAGGTCTTTTAAGATTATCTCCGAACCGTTGGAAAAATAGATCACATCATATTTGCCATCCATTCGCATTTGAAAGTTTGGGAACCTGCCTTCGTATTCGTTTTTCCAAATATCAAAGAACGTTTTTAATGTGGTTAGTTTTAGGTTTTTGAGCTTTGCTCGTCCGATCATTCCCCTGGTCCCTGGATATTTCCTTCGACGTTCTATTTGCCACAGACAACCGATAAACGATTTACCAGACCCGGCAGCGCCTCCAAAGAAAACATCTTCAACGTTCCTGAACGTTTCGGATTCCAAATACCAAAGCGTTTTTTCCTGTTTTGCGCTTATCATTATAGTTTTTCAACCTGATCCGGGTTTATTTTGCTTGAAAATTTGTCGAGCCATGATGTTATTGCGTCTTTATCTTCAAAGGAATGTTTGTTTTCGTTCTCATTCTTTTGAAGCGGCTTTCCTTTCATCCTATCCATTGCTGCGCTATAAGCCTGTGTATCGCCTTTTTTGATAGCCTTTTCTATTTGGCGTAGTGTCATTACAACCTCTAATGTAAATTCATCGTCCTGTAAATCCATTCCGCATTCAATTGCGGTTTGTTTTGCTTTGTTTATGCCGCTTGTGTTCAAAAGGGCATCTGCAAGCTCTTGCAGGGTACGCCTTCGCCTCCATCCATCTGATTTGGCTTCTGGGCTGGGCTGGTTATCCTTACCAAATTGGGTTTTTTCCCCGTCTTTGTTTCCTTTTTTAAATTTACCCATTCGCCGTTTTTTCGCCGTTCTTTAATCGTTAATTAATTGCAAAAATTCATTCCTGCAATTTATGTCATTCATAAAAACACCTGTCATCTTACTTGTTGTTGTCCATGCGTTATGTTTTTTTACACCTCTCATGGCGACGCAAAGATGTTGCGCCCTTATCACTACTGCCACCCCTTTAGGGTTTAATTCGGCTTCCAATCTTTCAACAACTTGTGTTGTTATTCTTTCTTGATTCTGAAAACGCCTACTATAATATTCCAGCGTTCTCGGTAGTTTACTTATCCCTACTATCTTTTCACCCGGAATGTATGCAATGTGCGCGACTCCAAAAAACGGCGCTAAATGGTGTTCGCATAAGCTGTAAAAAGGAATATTGCTTTCAATTATCATTTCATCATATCCCTCCTTGTTAAATGTCGTAAACTTAAATTCTGGTGGATTTAGAAACTCTTCTAAAAACCTCAAATATCTGCCAGGCGTTTCTTTTAACCCTTCCCTGTTTTCGTCGTCAAAGTGTTTTATAATATTCCTAACGCTTTCCTCAACAACTATTAAACTCCTGTTTTCTGGTTCCATATTTCTATATGTAATCTACTGCTATATTTGTAATTATTTTCAATACAAAGCCTTGCTACCTCTTTTTTTGATTCATTCAGCAATTCTTGGTTTTCGCCGCTTGGCATTAACCATATTTTTTCATGGTTTAAAAAACTGAACTCGGATAATATTTCATTAAAATCTTCTTTTGTCGTTATTACAAACTTGAATATTGCGCCCGGTTCTATATTAATTGTTTGCAGTGCGGACTTGTTAAACCTTGCCTGTTGTTGATTCCCGCTATTATTGAGTTTTGGGCTACAATTCCACACCTCGATAAGGTTTAACATTCTTTCGTGCGGCTCAATGGTTCCGTTTGTTTCCACCTCAATAAATGGAATGAAATCATACTTATCTAAAATCCATTCAATATATCCGATTATTGAATCCTGTTGCAGTAAAGGCTCCCCTCCGGTAATTATTAAATGTGCGCCGTTTTTTAATTTCTGTATAAATTCGGGCAAAAGAACATCTTTATATTGCTTCTTGCTTCCGTTCATCCACACCTCAATAGTATCACATCGCCACGTTGCCCCATTGTGCAACTCTTTGTCAAATTGTGTTCCTTGTCCGCCGCACATTAAATTGCATCCTGCCAACCGAAGGAAAACGCTTGGTATCCCCATTGTTGCACCTTCGCCCTGAATACTATAAAACGTTTCTGATACTGCTAATGAACTCATATATTATAACTTGCGCTACATTTTCTTGTTTCTTCGATAGTGCATTTTATCAGCTTTGCCCCTGTCCCTTTTAATTGTATTGGGGCTATTTCTTCAACCATATATTTTGCAATATTTTCAGCAGTTGGATTATACGGAACACTAATCACTCCAATAGGGTCAATTTCCTTCATTTGTTCTAATATCGGATCGTCTTGCCATAATAAAAACTTATGGTCGTAATTTTCCTCAAGCCAAATACATAGCGTTGATTTTATAACTCCAAAATCAAGCACCCGTCCGATTAAGTCTAATTCATTGGCTGTTATTTCAAAATGAAACCTGTAATTATGACCATGTAGTGATGCGCATTTGCTTTCGTGTCCATAAACCCTATGTCCGCAACTTATATCATGGTATCTTTGCGCTGTAATCATATCCACGCATTTTGTTTTGCTTCATAATACCCTTTTGCTCTTAACTCACTAGCAGGGTTATCAATCTCCCCCATCCCCCATTCGTTTACCGTTCCGCTTGCATTGTAATCAGTAATAGTGTCATTGATTATCACATCAATACAATTAAGGTCTTTGGCTAACTTCCATGTTTGGGCTTTTGTCAAATACATTAAAGGGGTGTGAACCCTGACGTCGTCAATACCCAATCCTAAAGAAAGTGTCAATTGCATTGCATCAATAGTGTTTCTACGGCAATCGGGGTATCCCGAAAAATCAGTCTGGCAAACTCCGGTTACTATGTCTTTTGCCCCAATTTCTGCGGCATAAGAACCAGCAATAGTAAGGAATAATATATTACGCCCGGACGTAAAAGACGCTGGCAGAGATTCGTTAATGGTGCTTTTTTGCGTGTGATCGCCATTTTCTGTTAGGCTACTTTTTGCAAGAAGGTTTTTAACATCAAATATTTTGTAATCAATCCCTATGTTTGATGCTATTTTTTTTGCTTGTTCTAATTCTTTTCTATGGCTTTGCCCGTAATCGAACCCAATCGCAAACACCTCATCGAATTGTTTTATAGCCCAATACAGGCAGGTTGTACTATCTTGTCCTCCGCTTAAAAGGATTACCGCTTTAGAGATTTGTTTTTGCATATTTTTGAAATTTTACCCATTCATTAAAATTGTTTATTGCTGCTTCTCTTGCATTTAGTCTTGTTCCTTCTGGTTTTGGTATGTCAATTATTGTTTTTCCATTAAACTTATAAATACTGCCTTTCCGGTTTCCGTAGAGCCATGTGGTGGAATCAACTGAATCAAATTTGTATTTTGTCAATCCTATTAAATTCGTAAATCCAAGCCCGTGAACTTTACAATTTTTTGATTTTGCAATATTGATTAGGTTATTGAAAATAGGATACTCACTTTGCTTTATTTCCCGCGTTACAATGCCTCCAATGGCAACATATTTATATTCATTAACCATTTTGTGCCAATATTGTAAACCCCTGCTTTTATGCCATACCGGAATACATTGTTTATTAGTTAGTTTTTCAAGCTTAGACCTAAGCCTTTCAACTTCTTTTATTCCTACAATAGAATCAATATCAAGCTCGATAAATAAGTCAATCTTGTATTTGTTTATAAATGCTGCATAATCTTCAATATATGAATCCCAATTAATATCCTGACTTGCTTTTTGCATATAAGTAAACGCCCCGCTATCAAGCAAAAAATCAATTTGTTTTTCTTTTAAAAGAAATTGAATACATTTATTAGTCCTTGCGTAAAAATAACTTTCCAAAAAATAAAGGCTGTCCCATTCTCCATTCTCCATTCTCCATTCTCCATTCTCCATTCTTTACTGAATGTTCTCCGGCAAGAAATATCGTCATTGAGTTTTTTTTTACCCCCCCCGTCAATATTATTTGTGACTTCTGGTTTTGCCCAGCTAAGTAAATTTTCATAAACAAATGGCCGTGAATATGTTCCTGCTAAATATAAATTCATATAATTACTCCATTGGTGTGCAATATTGCCAGACACCCCCCCCCGCAAGGTAAATAATCATAATTGAAGGAGTTTCCATACCGCCTGTTCCGGCGTTTTTCCATGTGCCGTTAACGCCTCCTTAACCATTTCGTATTCATCGATGGTGTATTCTAATACAATTCTTTGTTTTTGCTCTTGCTGTTCGCTGTCGTCTCTCTTAAAAAATGCTGCGATTTCTTCGTCTGATAGCATTTTTGTATTGTTAACCCCCCCCCACTCCTCAATATCAACTTCCTGAAAATATTCATCTTCAAAAATTTCTTCATTGAAACTGCTTTTATCCGTTGCGGCGTTGTCAACTATTGCAAGTTCTTTTCTCTTTTTATCGTTGTACTTTAAATCAGTTCGCTTGATTGCTATTAACTCCGTACCATCGGTTTCAATTATTTTGATTTTGATTCCGTTTGCTTCCGCTTCCTGATAAACTCCGTTTCCGGCAATTACATAATCTTCACCATCAATAAGGATTGACCGCCCGGCTCCAAGTTCTTTTAATGACTTATTGATTAAAGCCCGGTTTTCATCGTTGTGAATCCGGGCGTTTTTTGGGTCTAACCTAATCTTTATTTCCTCTTTGTCTTTTGACATTACCTTTACGTTGTTACCTCAATTGAGGTCATATATATTAATTGATTCCATTTTTCTATTTCATTAACACAAACTTTGTTGTTTGCTGAAAGTGGAAGTTTTTGCATTTTATCGGTAATCGTTTTTATGTCTAACGATAAATGATAAAGCTTGTCTTTTTCTTCTTGAGTCATTGTTTTTGTTTTTCAATTACAACTATTACTGGATTACCGATTATTTCGCTTACGTGGATTTCTATTTCAGGCATGGGTTTTAATTTTGAACTTGAACGCCTGTTAATTGACCAATAGCCGATCTTTTTCCTTTGTTGTGGGCTAAAGCTATTTCGGTTGTTTTAATGGCCTCCAAAACGATTTCATCTTTTGGCTCAATGTTGTTCAGTTGATTAAGTGCCGTTTCGCCTTCAAAAACCAGCGCGTTAAGCTCTGTTAGTTGCTTTATTACGTTGGGCTTGAATATTACGTAATTATCGTTTAAAAGCCCCGTATGGAGGCTATAAAGCTCATCGTAGGCAATTGTTTTGGCATTTAGCGCATTGGTCAATGTGGTTATTTCGACTTGCTTATTTTGAAGTGATGCCTGGTAAGCGTATTGGTTTTGGTTTATTGTAGTTTGGCAGTTTTGGAGGCTGGCTTGTAATCCAACGGTTTGAATCTGCAAAGAATCTGATTTGTTTATCGAACTGGAAAGATCGTTTTTGCATGCACTCAAAATAGAATCCGATTTCGTCAGGCTTGTTTCAAGTTCTAAAATCTTTGAATCCTGTTCCCTGCAAAGCTGTTCGCATCCCGTGAACGCAAAAAGAATGATAATTGATAAAAGAATGATGTTTTTCATATTGGAAGTTTATTTTGATAAGCAAATATAGCCAAATTTCTTTAATTAAAAAAGGCATTGACCTGTTAAGATCAACGCCCCTGCACTTATGGATTGAAAACACTATTTTTTAAAAAGCACCCGGCAAATAGGAACCGGATGCAAGACAATGAAAAAAGTTTAATCAGCTTTTGTTTTTAGTTTTTATTTACCAAATCCCAAAACGTTTGCAAAGCGGATTCAAAAGATAAGCTTTGCGTTTGGGTCTTTACTTTTAAAGCGTTGTTCACTACCTGAAATAATCCATCTTTGTAGAATAATTCAATTTTGCCTTTTACAATGCTAGTTTCTGTGGTCTTTAGTATTTGTTCGATCATTTTAAACCAAATTGAAACTGATTTTCAACCACATGCTTTTTTATAGCAGCTTTAATCTTTGTCACCGTATCGCTATCGAATGTCATTGAACAATCCCACGTAAAAATTATATTTCCACCTTCATTGCAAAAGAACCCGATTTCCATTGAATTGTTTTCGACTACTTGAAACCGTATTCCGTTTATTCGTAAATCCAAATAAGTCATCTTCCCGTATCTTTCAAATTCATTCCAAAGCGGCGTAAAATTTGTCCTCATGTTGCGATCAATTATAAACCACAAGCTTAATCCGATTGGCATTCCTTTTTCCCTTAGTTCGTTATAACAAAGTGACGGATTAATCTTTGCCATTTTGTGAAGTTCAGGCGAAATGTCTATTTTGGATTCCGGGAATAACTCTTGTTGTTTCATTCCTTTTCTTTTTCTGGTTTAAAATCCCCGTCAGCATCACAATGCGGGGGCGGGTATCCGTGCTTTCTTATATTCCAATGCCGGAAACCCCTATTCCACATATGAAGCGTGAAATTTACAGTACCAGTTAGTAAAATAAGACTTCCAATAAAAGTCCAAAACGATCGGAATATGATTTCAAATAAGTCTGT
>JACDJC010000687.1_pt1 | contig 36774 bp, 46 predicted proteins | sample 7454191 | NCBI WGS metagenome assembly JACDJC01 (sample SAMN14253291, study PRJNA609438) | sludge metagenome | isolation source: sludge after 25d culture with pyrite and EDTA | collected 2018-12-20
CCTCCTCCTGATGAACCACCGTGCAGCCGATCGCCATGTTCGGCAGCGCACGCGGCAGGAATTTCTCGATGTTGGATGGCCGCTTGGTGAGGAACAGCCACATGAGGTTCGGTGTCTCGGCGGCGAGCTTGAACAGGTCGCCGCGCCATGGCGGGTCCACCTGATTGTCGAACACGTCCGCCATCGACGCGCAGAACACGAACGGGCGCTTGCCGGCCTTGGCGGCAGCGCGGTCCCAGGTGCGCGGCTTCTTCCAATTCGCTTCGCTCGTCCGCTGCCGCGGATGATCGCCCCATTGCGCCATGCCGTATGCCGCCGCGATGCCGCGCGCGTAGCAATTCTCGCAACCGGGTCCGATTTCGGTGCATCCGATCCACGGATTGAACGTGTGATCGCACCAACTGATTTTGGTCTTCGCTCCCATAGTCCCTGTCCCTGCGCCTTACGTCACCGCACCCCATGCGTAGATGATCCAAAAGGCTATCGTCACCCCGGCGGTCCCTCCTCCGCCGATGATGACAGCCCAAATGAACAGCGTCAGGCACACGCGCAAGACATCGCGCGCACCTGACGCCGCAACACTCACCGCTTTTTCGCCTTGGCTTTGCCGGCGAGCGTGTATTGGGCTTCGACGCCGATCTTCACCGGGCCGTCGGTGCGCTTGATCTTCTTCTGGCGCAACAGGCGCGATGCCGCGCTCGAGACGCTGCGGCGGTCGTGCTTCAACAACTGCGCGAGCTTGTCAGTCGTTAACGACTTTGAGGTTCGGCCGAGGGCTTCCAGAATTCCCGCCGGAATTGTCTTCGGCGCCTTCTTGGTCGCCGCTTTTTTCGCTTGTTTCTTTTTGGCCTTCGCCATTCTTTTTCTCCACTGTCCATAGCGCGCGCTGACGCCGGCCACCGCCATCCGCGCGGATGATGCGTTTGTCGTCGCGTAGCTGTGCGCATAGCGCCGACACATGGTTGGCCGGGATTCCTACGAGGTCGGCGAGCTCGGCTGCCGACATCGAGTCTTCTGATGCGGTGAGATACCGCACAATCTTTTCCATTCGCTCAACAGTGAGCTTCGCCCGAGGCATCAACGCGCTCCCGAATTAAGGAACGGTGACACTCGCAGGGCTGCGGCGAGGGTGCGACGCACGGTGCGACAACGCTGCGACATCAGCGCGGCGCCTCGTCTTCATTCTCCCAAAACGGCTCGCGCACGTCGTCATCATTCGACGATCCGCGCTCGAACACGTCGCTCTCGCCAGCGTCCTCATCCTTCGGGCGAGGGCGCAGCGCAGCGATGTATTTTAACGGATCAGCAACCGCCTTGCCGTCCTGGCCGTACCATGCCGACAAGATGCCGCGCGCCAAATCACCGGCGCCGAGCTCGTTCATCTTTTTGCCGAGCAGCGATCGCGCGTTCTCGGGCTTCGCACCGCCGGTGAGGAGGAGGGCGACGCCGTGCGTCCACACGATGTCCTTAAAGACCTTCTCGCGCATCAGCCCGATTTCAGCGCGCTTGCTGGCGCCGTCGTCGAACAAGTCCCGATTGCCGCGCCCGCTCACGTCAAGCTCCAAATCTTAAGCGCAATCGCACCGGGTTCACCGGGCGGCGCCCATTCCTTGTAGAAACGCCCATCCACGATCAGCGCGTCATCCGCATAGATGCCGCCCCACAACAGCGTGCGGACGCCTCTCACCTTTTTCCAGTACGGCAACAGCGCGTCCTCCACCGCTTTGTAGCAATTGGAGCCATCGGGCCGTTGCAGGTGAAACTTGCGCTTGCCGGGTTGTTTCGGCAACGGGAAGAAATGGCGAACGTGCAACGCAAGTGCGCCGCTGAGCGGTTCGCGCTCGCCAAACTCGACCATTGCCGCCGCGCGGATGGCGTCGGTGTAGTCTCGCGTTTTCTTCGGAGTGTAGGCCGGTTTGTCAGCCGAGAACCGCGGCCGACCCTGGCCCTGCGGCGTGATGGCGACTGTGAGCGTGAACTCACAGACGCGATCAGCGCACGCGGGGTTATAGTCGATGGTCATTTGCCGGCGGGTGGCTCGGCAGCGGCAGGCGCTTCCGCCGGCGGTGTCGGCGCATCCGGGTTATGATCGACCTCGGTTTTCAGCGCATCGACGCTCGGCACCGGCTTGTCGCCTTCACCACCCCAATCGTCGTCACCGCTCTTGTCGGCCGGCGCTTTGTTGACGAGCCGTGAATCGTATTGCGAAACGAGCCGCATGACAGAGTGCCACGCCTCGATCCAGGCTTGGCCCTCCTTGCTGCCGGGCGGGTAGGGCGGTTCACATGCGCCGTGGCAAATCGCGGCGAACCGGCCCTTGCGCGCAGCCTCCGCCTCGGTGTCGTTCACCTTCGGAACGTAAGCGTCGAACATTTCCAATTGCGCCGGGATGCCGAGCGCGTTGAACACCACCGCCTGTTGCTTCGCCTTGGCGAGCCGCACCTCGGCCGGCAGTTCGTATTCCTTCATGCAATCTTTGACGGTTTTCCAATCGACGCCGTTCTGGCCGGCCTGCTTGACGATTGCCGCCTGCGCCCGCTGCTCGGCCTTCACCCGGCCTTGCTGGCCGATCATCAGGTGCGCGTAGAGCGCAATGGTGTCGTCGGTTGGCGACGGCTTCGATGATTTCGGCTTGGTATGCTTCGCCGGCTTCGGTCCCGTTTTGCCTTCACCCTTCGCCATAACTTCCTCCTCAGCGCCCACGCGGCGCAAAATCGTTCCATGTCAAACGGATGCGTTGCTTGCGAGCGAAGGCGATGAGCTTGAGCTTATCGTGGTCGTCACGGATGAGCCCGCCGCTGCCGTCCGGCGCTTTCAGACGCCAGCGCCGAACGCTGCTCTCGTTCTTGTCCACAACTTTCGCCACGACGGACGTGCCGCCGAGTCGCTCGATGATGGTTGCCGCCGGCTCGCAATGCTTGAACGCCATGACGCCACCCGTGCATCAGACGCACGCGGCTCGGCAAGCCGGTTTCTCTTTTCAGGGTTGACAGGGTGCGTGCGTATCATGCACGCAACGATTCTCAGGCGCCGATGCTGAGCCGGTACATGGTTCGGCGCTCGAGGCCAGGAGAGGGGGAGTCGACGCTATGCTCGCGGATGAATTGCTCGGCCTTGTCGCGGTCCATCAGGACGAGCGCTCGGTTCAAGCCGATCAGCCACGAGTCGCAGAGGTCGCCCATGCGGAATGTCGCTCGCCCCCACCGCTTTTGAACGTTCTCGGCCTTCGCCGTGTAGCGCTCTTGCCAGCCGATTCGGTCGTCAAGCGCTTCGCCGGTGATGCCGAGGGCTTCGCGATCGCCGCGTAGCACTGCGGCAAGATCGACGGCGGATGTGATGATGACGGGTGGGCGCAATTGGTTGTGTCTCGCTGCGGCTAGGCCGCGACATATAGGAGGTTGAACGCAATGGCAATGAACGAGCAACAGGCGATGGAGGCGGTGACGGGCTGGCTTGCGTCGCTACGGGTGCCGGCAACGGGCTTGGTGACGGCGCTGATGTGCGCCCAGGTGAGCCTCGAAATGGGCAACCTCGAAATGGCTAATCGGATGCTCGACCGGGCCCTCGACTCCATGAACGCCCTGATAGGCGCGCCGAAGCTCGACATCGCCGAGCTCCGCGTCGCCTTCGGGGGTGCAGCATGATCGGCGCCGGCATCCACCCCGACATCAGCCATGCCGACTATCATGGCGATCCGTGCATCCACCTTTCCGTGTCGCACTCGCTCACCCGGTTCATCATCAAGCGCACCGCCTACCACGCGATGATGCACCACCCGAAGCTCGGCAAAATGCCGTTCACCTCGTCGCGGTCGAAGCGCCGCGGTAACGCCGCCCACACGCTGATCCTGGGGAAGGGCGCCGAGCTCGAGGTCATCGACGCCGACGATTTTAAGAAAAAAATTGCGCAGGAAATGCGCGATGCCGCGCTGGCCGCCGGCCGGGTGCCGGTGCTCAAGGGTGAATTCGCCGCCGCGCAGGCCAAGGTGAAGCCGGGCCGCGAAGCTCTCGAGGAAGCGCTCGGCGCCAAGCTCGATGACTGTCTCGTCGAGGCCGTGGTGATTGCGCAAGACCCGGCGACCGGGTGCTGGCGCCGCATCATGGTCGATGCGATGACGCGCGACTTCAAGCGCATGGCCGATTACAAGACGGCCGAGGACGCCGGGCCGGAAGCGTTCGAGCGCAGCGTGCGCAACTTCGGTTACGACACGCAGGACGTGTTCTATCGCCGCGTGATGGACTTGGCTGCCGGCGAAGCTGACCGCGAATACACCATCGTCGCGCAGGAATCTAACTACCCCGATTGCGTCACCTTCCACCAAATCGACGGCGACCTTCGCGCGGTTGCTGAGCACACGCTCGGCAAGGCGCTCGCCAAGTGGGATGCCGGCGTGACGACGGGCACCTGGGAAGGCTACTCGCGCAGCATCAACTTTGTGCAAGCGCGCGCTTACGAAATTAACGAGGCCATGGTGGAGGGCGCAGAAAATGTCTGAGGTTCAACAGTCACGACCATTTAAGCCAACGCATCTGCACGCTGACGGCGATCGCTACGAGGTGGTGGACAACAGCGCAATCGCCGTTGCTGGCGATGGTGTCGAGACGTTCGCTGTCGCCAACGGCGCGCCGCTCGTCGTCTATTTCAGCGCCGACCAGCGCTGTTTCGTCACCACGTTCGAGCGGTTTGCCGAGCGCTTCACCGCCATCCCGCCGCGTGTCGTCAAGGATTTCCAAATCGACATGCCGACGATGGTTAAGATGCGCGACATTATGATGGAGGCCGGTGGCGCGCTGCAAACCTTCCCCGATGGCTACCTGCTCGACGTGGCGCAAGCGATGGAGGACATTATCGCGTCCACACAAGGGCTGATGATGTCGGCAATTCAGCGGATGCAGTGGACGCGGTTTGTCGCACTGTGCCGCGCGGCCGATGCGATGCGGCTTGCGGCGAAGTCATGCAACTCCGCCTTCCTTCTGCACGATCCGCAAGCGGTGAACGGCTGATGGCGCGGCTCACATGGCGGCGCTGGTACGATCACGTCACCGGCAACGATCCAATCATCCACGCCAATCGCTTCGCCACATGGGAGGAGCTTTCACCGGACGGTCGCGCCGAGTGGAAGCGCAACAACCCGATGCCGGCAGTCGGTACACCGAAGCGCACAGAGCTCGAGGCTAAACGATGAACGACATGAGCAGAGTGATCGAGGCCAAGTCGGATCAGCTTAACGCTGACGACCTTCTTGGAGGGCCGATCACAATTACGATCACGCGCGTCGATGTGCGTGACGGTGGCGAGCAGCCGGTGTCGGTGCATTACGAGGGCGACAACGGCAAGCCCTGGAAGCCCTGCAAGTCGATGGCGCGCGTGCTTGTCAACGTGTGGGGCATCAAGCCGCAAGCCTACGTCGGCCAGCAAGCGACGCTCTATCGTGAGCCGACCGTTAAGTGGGCCGGCATGGAGGTGGGCGGCATCCGCATCAGCCACATGAGCGGCCTGAAATCGTCGAAGGATATTCCGCTGACCGTCACCAAGGGCAGCAAGAAGATGACGACGATTCAGCCGCTCGCCGGCAAGCAATCGCCACCGCCACCACCGAAGGCGCCGCCACCACCGCCACCGCCTAAGTCAGATGGCGGCATTGATATGGGCGACGACGAGCCGTCCGGCTTCCCATTCACCTTGCAAGACAAGAACGGCGTCGAGCACGTCATGCGCGGCGACGGCGCCAAGTGGAGCAAGCTGCTGATTAGCGCGATGAGCAAGGCGTTCGATCAGGCAAAGCGCACCTGGGACGCAAACGAGGAATACGTCAAAGCTGCCGAGGAGGGCGGTGAGACGACGCACGCCAAGGCCGTCCGCGATCATTGGGAAATGCGCGAGCGGCAATCGAAAGACACAGGGGGCGCAGGTTAATGGGTGCGATTCGGTACAGCGAGGAAGACCATGCGTTCTTTCTCGAGGTCGGCAAGGCGCTCCGCCGCCGCCGTCGTCGTCTTGGTTGGTCGCAACAGTTTCTCGCCGATAAGATCGGCGCGCGGTTTCAGAACATTCAAAAGTACGAGTGCGCCGATACCAAGCCGAGCTTGCCAACGCTGCTGCGGCTCGCCAAAGCGCTCGACATGCCGTTCATGTCGCTGTTGCCAGCCGAGCATCAGCCATGACGGATAGGCGGGGACTCGCAATCATCGGTTTCATCGTGACGCTGATCTACCTGACGGCCGTGCTGTGGTGGATTCTCGCATGACCCGCACATCGATCCTGGCGCAGATGCAGCGCGACTCGCTCAAGCTGCCTTACAAGCTGCAACTGATGGTCGCCAAATACATCGAGGCGATTAACGAGGGCACCCACACGCCGTCGAAACTATGCAAGCTCGGCGCCGGCTTGCTGAACGATCATTTCGTCAAGTGCGACGCTGGCGATGTCGAAGCGCTCGAGGCCATGCGCCGCGATCACATCGACGCCAACGCGCTCGCTGCCGCCGGCGACCTGTTCATCATGGCGCAACTTCAATTCGAGGAGGAGGGAACGTGAGTGCATTTCCAAAAGTGTTCGGCGGACATTTCCGGGTGATACCCACCGCCATTCTTGAGCGCGTTGACCGTATGCTGGATGAGCAGCTTGCCAACGCGCCGGCCGATGCCGTCAAGGATCGTGAGACGCTGAAAGGCCAAATCCTCGATTACATCGACGAGCACGGCGTTATCCCGGAATTCACCATTGAGCGCCGGCCGCAAGCCGACATCGATGCCGACCGCGCGGCGGCTGGCGAATGACGCGCTGGCTTGCTTTCTACTACGCCGCGGGGTGCAGCTACGCCCGCATGTGCGCAATGATCGAGGTGATGTGATGGTCGGGTACACGTTCAAAGCGCGGTTCGTCGAACCCATCAAGCTCGGCACCAAGCGGCAGACAATCCGCGCGCCCGACGATTTCACGCTCGTCCCGTACCGCGGCAAGCCGATGGCCGATTCGCCGCGCTACAAAATGTTAGGGAACAGCATGGCAGTAAACGTCATGCAATGGATTGGCGGGCGCATCGATTTGGTGCGCGGCGTCATGGAGGAAGGCGATGATACCGACTGATTTTCCGCAAGCGACTGGCGTGCTCGGCCCGCCCGAGGGGTGGGATGAAGCTGAGAACGGCCCGTGTGAGGTGCTGCCGTTTATGAAGCAAGGGCCCATGCTCGTGTCGATGTGGGTGCCCGACGATTTGGAGAAGGCGCGGATCGCCGCCGGCTTTCCCATCGTGCTCGCCATCATGGGCGACACGCACCCGGTCGTGAACGTCAGCGTGTCCGAGCCGATGGTAGAGCCATGACCACCGCGAGTTCGCGCAAGCGCGTCCTTCGCCGGCAGGCCAAGCAAATCGTCGCCGTGCTCAAGCTGGCCGAGCGGCGCGACCCGCGTGCGCCGGCGAAAATGCTTGAGGCGCGCGACCGCGAATCCGTGAAGGCTGCCGTCGCAATGGACGACAAGATCATCATTCTCGAGGTTCCGTGGAAGACCATCGCTGAAACCAGCGACATCGAGCTTCAAGATTTCATTGTGGAACAGATGCAGAAGCCCGCGCCATGAAGAAAAAATCGCTCGCCCACGCCGCCTCAATTTGGCGCAAAGAATGGGACAGCCGGAACCTCGGGGTGCGCACCCGCTCGTTCTACGAATCCATCCTGCGATCGATCCTGGCTTGGGCCGAGGAGAACGACGACCCGACATTCGGGCGAGCTCTCGACCGCAAGCGCCTTAAGAGCCTTCTTAAGAGCTTCGACGACCGCGAGTCGATGCGGGCCGGGGTCAAGACAGTGCTCAACTCCCTGATAGGCGTGGCGCTCGATGAAGGCTGGATTGAGAGCTACCCCCTCGAAAAGGTCCGCTGCCGTCGTGTGAAGGGCAAGCGCGCCGTTGCTGAGTGGGCCGATGCGGACGTGGCCGATCACGAGAACGCCGCTCTTAAGGCGGGCTGGCAGGGCGGGGCAAACCTTTACCGGGCCGGGTGGGAAACCGGCGCCGACGCCACGGACATTTGCCGGTGGCGGAAGGCCGAGAATTTCATCGACGATCCGGCGCTGCCTCGGGTGATGTTCGAGCGCGGGAAGACGGGGGAGGTGCGCGACATCCCCATCAGCCACGACCTCGCCGACCGCTGGCGGGCGATGGCCGACCACCTCGTCATCGATCCTGAGGGCCGGCCCTATGCCGACGACCGCGTGGGTGACAGCCGGCGCGGGCACGACCTGGGTGGGGTTAAGGCGGACGCCATCGCGGCGGGAGCTCGAGCGCTTCTGTTCGACCACCTGCGCCACAGCGCCATCACGGATGCGGTGACGAAGGGCGCGACGGCCGAGCAGGCCACCGGGCTTTCGCAGCACAAGAACACCGCGGTCCTCGAGCGCGTGTACCTACAAAGAAATCTGGCCCGCGCAACCATTGTGCAGCGGGCCAGAAAGATCATCGGAGAGGAAGCAGCTTAGCCTTCGGCTTGGCGCGCGTTGATGTATTCCTCGATGCGCGCCTGCACCTTGATGCGCAGGGTGCCGGCGTATTTCTTTGCCAGCGATGCCGCGTTCTGCTCGACGTTGCGAAGCGTCTGAGCGAGCAGTTCACTCCGAACGTCAGCCGTGTAGCTCTTGGTGGCGATTTTCGCTGCAAGCTCGTTCGCGGCCGCGGCGATGGATTTGCCGATGACCTGATCCAGCTTGAACGTGTTAGCCGCCCAACGCGCAGGGCCGGGGAGCAAACCGATCGCCGCGCCGGCGATGTAAACGCCAGCCGAGCCGAGAGCGATGAGCGCTTCCGAGGCGTACTGGCCCCACTTGAACGTGAAGGTGGAGCCGGTGTCGGCAGCGGCCGGCACGGCAGCCGCGAACGCTTCGGCGGGAACGAGGGTGAAGGTTGCGACGACGGCCAGCGCCATCGCGGCAGCGAGAGTGACGTACTTACTTTTCCACATACATGCCTCCTTTGCGGCGGGAGGCATCTTAAATGGCGAGCCGCGCTCTTAAACGCACATCAGCGACGTTGCGCCGGCGGGTCTTGGCCGGCCAGCGTGGCGACTCGAGCATCGATGCGGATGAGCCGTTCGTGATCCTCGTCCGCGATGATCCTTGCTTGCGCGTAATTCTGCTCGAGATAGCCGACGCGCGCTTCCAGCCGCGTCGCCCAAATCAAACCGACCGCGGCCTGAAAGAGCAGGGTGACGATGAGAGCGACGGGCACGCGCTTGTCGATGTGCCATTCGCCACCGGCAGGGTCCACCACGTCGTCAGGATCGGAGCGCTTAATCATGGTGGCTATAACTCCCGCCATCGGCCCTCGGGCTCAACGCACGATTACATATCGTTGTCGGCGTCGGCCAAGTCGAGCGTCGAGAGGTCGGGCGCCTGTAGCGGCTGACCGGGCGCGGCCCACATGCCTTGCTCGACGCGGCCGGCGCGGCGCTGAAAATCGTCCTCAGCTTCCGGGTCCACCAATCGCTGAGCGTTGTCCCAAAAGAGCCGGTCAACCGCGAGGTCGGTGGCCCAAGTGCGCGGCACGAAATTCTTAACAGTGCGCAGCGCCGAGCGGCCAAGGCGCGTCTCGTCGGGCACGTCGTAGCCTGCAAAGCGCGCGGCAGCACCGCCGCCCTCGGCGAGCACGTCACCGCCGAATTGCACCACGTCCGCCATCGTTTGCAGCGTCGGGCCCATGAAGCGTGACGCGCCTTGGATTTTTGTCTCAGGATCGAAGATGCCTTGGAACACGTCGCTGAAAAAGCCGAGCGACACGGTGCGCCAGAACACGCGGTCCCAAAAGCGCCAGTCGGTGATGTCGGGCGGGTTCTTGCCGGCAGCCATGTCGGCGAGGATGGTGCCGAAGCCGATGAACACCATGGACGGGATGACGAGCGAGAGCGCGTAATAGCGCACGCCGCCGGCCATGCCGCGCACGCCGCCGCCGTTGCGCCAGAACACCTCGGCCGCGCGATAGGCGTGATGCTGCCAGTGCGACACGGCGTAGGTTTTCAGCCGCGCCATCGAGCTCACCGGCAAACCGCTGATCGATCCTGGCCGATACGGGAAGATGCGCGCCGAGCGTGGCGTGCCTGAAACGGTGGCCGCTTCGCCTTCCTCTTGGATCATGCGCATGACGCGCAGCGCCACCTCCTCGCCGCGGGTGAGGCCAGCGCGCGCCTGCACCGTTTCGCGGATGCCATCGGGCGTCGTGCTCAGCGCGAAAATGTCCGTCTTCGCAATGTCGCTTGGGCGGATGACGTTCACGCCGCGCGTGTTTCTCGCCGGCGTCGCCTGAATGAACTCCCACGCCGCGCGGTCGATGCCGTAGCGCTCGAGCATCGGCTTGATTGGCACCTTGTCGTAATCGAGGTTCACATAGCGCGTGATGTCGTGCAGCACGCCGAGCGTCCACATCGCGCGCAAGCCCATCGTCATCGGCTTCAACATCGAGAACGTCAGCGCGCGGTCGGCGACATAACGCGTGATCGGGTTGCCGTGGATGACGGCGTTGTCGCGCGCCTCGCTCAGCATCGTCGAGAGCCCAACGTCAGTCTCGATGGCGAGCTCGTTCAGCGTCTCGGCATCACGCGACAAGCGGAGAGCATCGACAAAATCGCGCATCATGCCGGTGACGCCCACCGAGTTGAACGCGCGCGTCGCGGCCTGGTTTACGATGTCGCCGCCGACGAGGAACGGGGTGAACGCCAGCTTGCTCGCGTACATCAGGTTGTCGAGGCTGGCCGTGGCTTCCGCGAAGCCGTTGTGCAGCGGCCGGCGTGCCGCGCCTGAGTAGGCACGATACGCGCGGATCATCGCCGTCGATTTGTTCTTGGCGTATTGCTCGCGGTCGCGCCAATCGCGGAACGGCGCAACACCAATCTCTGACGTTGGATCGATGCGCTCCCCGTGCGACGGAAAGAGAGCGGGGCGGCCGGCGTTGGAATCGCGCGCGGCCTGCATGATGTAGCCGCCGGGCATGTCCTCGCTGCCAGCGAACAGCGCCACCGTGCGCGACGGGTTCGGGCCCATCAATTGCATGGCGGCGATGTCGTGATTGATCGAGCGCAGGTACGCCGTCATCATTTCAAACGGGTGCATGTCGCCACCGAACCGCCCGTGGTATCGGCGCCAAGCATCGGCATCCTTGAACACGAAGAATCGCGGATCGTTGCGACGCTTCCACAGCGCCATCGATCGCTCACCCATCATGCCGGCCTCGTCGCCGAGCCCATGCCAAGTGATCGTCTCGAAAATCTCCGGCAGCGCTTCCTCGAATTCGCGCGCGGTGAACGGCTTGCCGGTGTCAGTGTTCGTCATCCGGTCGAACGCGGTGGTGTCGAGGATAGTGGCGCGCCATTCATCGAAGCCGGCGAGGCCGATGGTTGTGGCGTCGTGGCGCTGCGGCATCAGCCAGTTTTCGCGCACAGCGATGTTGCCGCCGGCACCATTGTATTGCTCAGCCTTCCGGCGTGAGAGCGGCTGCCATGCCTGAGCGAGCGTCTGCGCTGCGGCATCGCCGGTGTCCACGCCAAAGAGCTCGTCGATCATCAGGTCCGCGCGCTGAAAATTCTTGCGCTTGCCGCTCAGCACCGTGCGCTGGAATTCGTGAGCGAGCGCACCGAGCTCCGCCATGTCCATGCGAAACAGCGCGGCGCTCGCAAAGTGCATGTGATTGATAAGCTGCAACGCGAACTCGCCGATGTCCGCTTGGCCCTTGCGATTGCGGAAGCGCGATGCGTCTTCCATCAGCCGGCCCTCGGCCTCGGCCTGCAACCGCGCGACATGCCGGCGCTCGGCCGCGATTGCCGCCAGCACGCCATCGAAGGCCGCGTTTGCTTCCGTCTCGGCGACGCCATGTGCAGCGCCACGCGATTGCGCGTCGGCGAACGCCACCGAGTAGGCGTACTCGAGCCGCTTGCGCGATTGTGAGTCGACCGCGTTGGCCGCTCGAGAGCGACGCAGGCAACGGATCATGCTCATTTGCAGTCCTTCAATTCTTCGCGGATGCGGTCGAGCTCACTACCGTATTCTCGCAAGTCCGCAACATCCGCCGCGTGCTCGGTTGCCACGGTGGGCTCGGGCAAGGGCGGCTCCGGCTGCACCGGGCGGCGCTTCCACTTGGTCGCCTCCATCAGGTCGTCGCTGCCGCCGCGCAAGCTGTTACGGATGGGCTCGGGTTCACGGATAGGCAGCCCGCCGGGGCCGATGTCGCCGCTGCGGGCGTATTGGCCTTCGCCGTTCGTGTAAGCGCCGCGGTACTCACCCTGGCGCCGAGCGCGCGTGCCGGGGATGGCGCCGCCTTGCTGGCGCGTCTTGAGATAGCGGCCAACGTTGTAATTGCGCTCGTCACGGCCCGTGCTCAGCAGGAAGCCGAGGCGGTCGAGGAACGGCGGCTTGCTTCGGATCATGCCGCGCGTCAGCACACGCGGGCCGCTCGACACCTGACGCAAGCCGCCTAGCGCCAGCATCCGCATGTCCATGAAGGAGAGCTCACCGAAGCGCAGGCCAGTGTGCTTCCAGAACCAAGCGCGCACCGAGTTGTAGAGCCGTTGCAGCGTACCGCGCAGCCCCGGCGTCATCGCATCGTCGATGGCGTATTGCACCGCGTAGGCCACCGCCTCGCTTGCCATCTTGCTCTCGGGGGTACGCGCGCGCTCGGCTCGGCGCCAGCCCTGCACAATGTCGGGGTCGCCGTTGCCGTTGTCGTACAGGCGAACGACCTCATCGAGGAATTCTTCATAGCCGCGCTGGCCGAGCATTTCCGGCAGGCCGATGTGAGCGCCGACCTCGTGCAGCACCACGCCGGGAATGTGCTCCGGGGCGACGTTGCCTGCGACAATCCACGAGTCGCCGTGCAGCGCGTAGCCCATGATGTTGCGCCGGCCGGCTGCCGAGAGCGCTTCCTCAATCGGCACGTCGTCAATCGACGCTGCGATGGTGACGCGCGCGGTTTCCAGAAGCCGGTTGCCTACGCGCGGGAACGCGCGGCGCATCGCGTCCTGCGCTTGAGCGACGGTCGATTGCGGTTTCCAATCCAAGCCGCCATCGAACGTCGTCCACCCCCGCGCATAGCGCACACCGCGCGGGCGCGAGTATTGGCGAAGGTTCGTGTCCTGGCCGGCGCCATCGAAGGCAGCGAGCACGTCCGCCAGCGCCGCATCGACGCGAACGACCGCAAGTTCTGCGCCTTCCAGCGAGCCGCGCTTAGCCTCGGCCGCGCTCACATCGCCGCTTAGCGTTTGCTGCCACTCATCCCATAGTTCATCGAGGTTGCGACGCAATTTGGCGAGCAGCGGTTGCGCCTCCTCAAACGCATTAATGGGCGAATCGATCAGCGTCTCGCCAACCGACTCATCGAGAATGTCGATCAGCGGCTCGAGGAAAGTGCGTGTCGGCGAGCCCTCCGGCGCCGACGCCCACACCTCGCGCACGCCTGCATCGACTTGATAGAATTCGACCGGCTCCTCATCGACGTTCGTGAGCGAATTCCGCATCGGCGACGGGTTCTCGAGCGCGCCCTTATATGCGGCGAGCAGGTCTTCGATCACTTCGTCCAGGCGCGCCTTGCTGCCGTCGTCGAATGACATTTCGAGCTTGGCAAGCTCGTCGCCGTTGGCGTCGATGAAAGCGCGGATGCGGTCGTGCGCGCTCTGCGTCTCGGCCAAGCCAGCCGGCTCATTGAATTTCGGCAGAAGCTCGGCGATGACGCGCACCGGCTCGCGGATGCCACTCGGCAGTGAGTTCGAGAGCTCTGCCAGCTTGTCGAATTCCCGGCTGAAAATGTCCCACTCCTCGGTGAACACCGTCAGACCGGCATCGACGTTCTCCGGGCCATACTCGTCGTAACCGACCTCGCGCGCGCGATCGCCGAGCATCCGGTCGCGCTTCGCATACTCGCCCGGCGGCAACCTTTCACGCTGCACCTGCTCGAGCAACCGACGGACTCGCGGGTTCTCGGCATCCTGCAATTGTCGCGTCACCCACCCATCGCCATCCTTCATGCGGTCGATGGCGCCGACCAAATCGGAGAGCGCATCAGCGAAGCGAGCGCCGGCGTCGTCACGCTCCATGAAGCGAAGCGCGCGCTTAAGCAGGTCGCGCATTTCGCCAGCGGGCGGCGGCGGCAGGCGCGTCACCTCCACGGTCGGCACCGACGGCAGGTTCGCCGCTTGGCGCATGATGCGTTCGTAGTCAGCGCGCGACCGCGGCATGTTCGGAAAGCTGAGCGCGTCGGTGATGGCGGCGAGCTCCGGCAGTGACGCGCGGTCGATTGATTCCGTCAGCTTTGCCGGGTCGGCAAAATCCGTCGGCATCCACGGTGGCTCGATGATCGTGTTCTGCTCCGCCACCTCAGCGAACAGATTAGGCACCGGCTCCGGCGCTTCCTCCGCCCGCGCCGGCGCATCAATCTCGACCGGCTCGAGTCGCGCCCGTGCCTCGGCTTCCAACGTCTCGTCAGCGCGAGCGAAGATAGCCGCCGCAACATCCAATTCAGTTGCGTCCGCCTCGATGCCGAGAGCTTCCGCCGCTGCCTCGATGCGCTCCAAGTCGGCGTCGCGGGAATAACCAATGGCGTCCTCCGGGATGATGTCACCGAGCTCACCACGCATCGCACGCTCGAGAGCAACCTCGGCCATGGATTGCGTGAGAATTTCCTCGTCGAAGTCGTGCGCCTCGCGGAGCGTCGCCGAGCGCGCTTCCGTCTCGAGACGCGGCATCATTTCCGGGATGGTTGCCGGAGGAGGGGCAACCGCCGGCGCATCGCTGCCCTGGCGCAACGCCAGCAAGCCGCGCTCCTCGAGCAGCGCTTCCATGCCATCGACGAATTCGCGCGCTGCGACTCGAGCGCTCGTCTTGCTCTCGGCCGCGCGCGTGGCGATGTCGCGCAACAGGTCGCTCACCGGGCCGGGGCGCGTGGCGAGCACGTCGATTTCGCTTACGAGCGCTTCGGCCAATTGCGCCTTGCGGGCGTTGGCCTCGGTGGCGAGCACGTTGCCAGCTTGCTCGAGCGCATCGGCGCTTCGCTCAGCCATGCGAAACACACGCTTGTCGTCTCGCAGGATTTGCGCGGCGTTGCGGATGATAACGGCGCGTTCCTGCATCCCCGAGATTACGAGCTCGTCGCCGAACATCGACATTTGCGCCACCTCGGCGCGGTGAACGGCAGCCATCGTCGCTTCGCGCGCGATGAAGGCCGCGTCTTTCAGCGTCGCCGGCGGGTTGCGCTGGAATAGCTGCACAAGCGCCTCATGCACCTCGGGGCGATCGCCAGCCACCTCGCCGATGATGGCGCCGAGACGCGGCTCAATCTGCCCGGCGCGCACTGCGTTGAACGCCGCTGGCGAGAGACGCGACAAGCCCTTCGCTTGACGGAATTCCGGGCCGCGCTGCGGGATGCTCGAGTCGATGAGCTCAGGCGCGTCGCGCATCAGCATGGCGGTGTCGAGCACGTCGCCCGGCGTTTCGCGCAGGTTCTTTTGTGCAGCGATGTTGCGCACCTCGCGCGCCGTCCAGCCGTCGGCCTCGCGGTAGCGATAGCCGTCAAGCAGGATGTCTTGCCCGCCGCCCTCGAGTCGTTGCGCGAGGCCGGTGCGTTGGTGGCCGTCGGCGACGACAAGCGCGCCGCTGTTGCGCTCGAACACGACGAGCTTGCCGGCCGACTGGCTATCCCACGCCTCCACGCCAGCGAGCCGCCCGGTCGATCCTTGCGAGCCCTCGCTGCGCTTGTATTGGAATTCCTCGGGCGCGAAGCCCAATTGGCTCGGCCGGAATTGCTCGAACGTGCGCGGTCGGGAACGTCCGTTGAACGTCACCATTTCGCGCGTGCCTGCCGCCGGCGGTGGCGAAGCATCTGACTGGCGCTCGGCAGCCTCAATCTCGCGCGGGTCCGGGCGACGCTGCGCCTCAGACGCCGCCGGCGCATCTTCCTCGCCGCGGACGTAGCGGTCGTTGGCGTTGATTTCATCGACGAGGTTTTCGATTGCCGCATCCTGCGGGAGCTCGAGCGCCGTTACGCGATCGCGTTGGTGGGCGCCGAAGATCAGCGACTCGGCCCGGCCTGCCGCCGCGCGTTGCATGGCGTCACCGCTGCCGGCCTCGTCAAAGAGCGGCACCGCATCACGATCACGCACCACGTCCTCGGCCGTGCCGCGCAGAGTCGACGGGCGATGGCCGAAAGCTGCCTCGAGCGTGCCGCCGAACAGCGCCGCAATCGTAAAGTCGATGGCTACCTGCGGCGCGTCGTATTGCTCGCCCATGCGGCGCGCGTCTTCGATCAGCGCCGGCTCGACCGCGCCTTGGGCGACGACGTTGGCGCCGGCACCGACGACGAAACGCTCGATGATGTTGAGGCCAGCACCGCCACCGCCGGCGGCAAGCTGCGCCACCTGCTCAGGCGAGCCCGTCGAAATGGCGCCGGAGAGCAAGCCGGGCGTCAGCATCAGACCGCGGCCGAAGCGCTCGAGGTCGGTGCCTTGGCCGAGATAGTTGTGGAAGTCCTCAGTTACGTCGCGGCGCAATTGCTCGGCGCGGCTGCGCACCGTGTCCGGCTGCGACATTGCGATGTAACGCTCGAGCTCCGGCCGGCCGCGCGCAAGCTCGCCGACGCGAAACTGGAATTGCACAACCGGGTCGCTGGCGAGATTGCCGTATCGATCCTGCATGTAGCTCGGCGTGCCGTCGAGGTCGTAGAACCGCTCGTCCATCGGGTTCGCAAGGCGCGTGCCCGTCTCGCGTTGGATGGCGTCAATGATTTCGTCGTAGGCTTCCACGCGGGCGATGCGCAACGCAGCGAGGTTGTCGCGGTAGCGGCCATATCGATAGCCGGTGACTTGATCGCGGGCGATGCGGTCAATGTCGGCGTCCATTTCCGCGCGACGCTCGGGGTCGGCGCCGGCGTAATCGAGGCCAGCGAACGGGAAGATTACACGCTGCGCCAGCGCGAGGTTCGTGCTCAGTTCATCCGTCTCGGCATCGAGCTCAGGATTAGGATTCTGCCATTCCCGAACCGGCGCGGCATTGTCTCGGCCAAGCCACGTCATCAGCGCACCACGGCGTCAGGGCGGCGCTCGGCAAGCCACCACCGCAAGCGGTTGAAGTCGAGAACGTAAGCCACGCCCGGTGCGCCTGGGATGCGAGCGCCGCTTTCATCGAGCAGGTAGTAACGGCCCGGCGCGTCGGCCGGCTCGAGGCGCGCGCGGCGAAGGTCGTAAAGCTCGGCGTTGGGGTGCGGCGCCTCGCGGTCGCCAGAACCAGCGATATACTCGTCCATGGTCAGGCTTTCGCGGATGTTGGCGAATTGGTCGTTCCTGATCCAATTCGGAATCACCACGCGCTCGTCATTGCGCAACAGCGCCACACCACCATAGCGACGCTGAGTGCCGTTCTCGTCGGCGCGCATCACGCTTCCGAGCGAGGCGCGGATCGCCGCTTGATAGGTCGTGTTGTTTGGCTCGCCACCTTGCGAAACCATGCCCTCGAAAACCAGGTCGGCGGTGCGGCGAAGCTGAGCGCGCATCTGCGGCTGAGTGACTGAATTGCCGACGTAAGACGCGATGAGTCGCTCGCGCGTGTCGCCTTCGTTCTGACCGGGCAGGGTGGGGCGCACATAGCCGTCGGTTTGGCGAAGGCGCTGCGCTTCCATGATTTGACGCGCCGTGCCGCTCGAGCTCTCACCACCGATCAGAAGCGTCGTGCCGGCAGCCATCAGGGCATCATCCCCGCGCGTCGCCACCTCGCCGATCATCCGCTGCGCGCGCACAAAGCCGTCGCCATCTTCGGTGAACGCGGCGCCGACAATAGCACGCACTGCGGCCAAGCCTTCTTCGCCACCGCTGCGCACGGCCGACGAAATGGCTTCGCGCTCGCCGGGCGTGAAATAGGTGGGTTGCTCCGAACCGAGCTCGTTTGCCGCGTTCTCCGAAAACCGGATGCGCGGGCCAATCTGCGAAACGTCGAAGCCGCCTTGGTCGGTGATGATCTGCGGGGGCGAGTCGCCGAAATGCTGCTGCGCTACAGTCAGCGGATCGCCGCGACGCAGGTGCTCAACGTAGGCGCGGCCGGCGCGCAGGGCGATTGCCGCCTCACCCGCACCCTCGCCACCCTCGGTGACGATGGATTGCAGGCGGTCATTCGCCATTTCGACTTGCGTGATCGACAAGCCCTGCACGTTGCGGCGGTACTGATTCTCGATCACGAGCTCATTGTATTGCCGCGCCAGCGCTGCCGAGCCCGAGCCTTCCACGATGCCGCGCAGGTTCGCCATTTCCTCGTCGGGGATGATGGAGAACGCTTGGGTGCGCGCGTTGAACTCGGCGAACGTGTCGCGCGCTTCCTCGCGGAGCTCACCGCGGTACGAACGCATTTCCGCTGCCGCCTGCCGGATGGCGCTCATGCGCTCTCGCTCGCGCGTCAGGATGCGGCGGCGACCTTCGCCAAAGAAAGCGTCGTGCTCGCCCTCGGTGAGCGTCAGGGCGTGTTCCTCGTCGCCGATTTGGAACGTGCCACGCGCCACCGACTGCTCGAGAAACGAGATTGCCGCCTCGGCGCTCTCTGCGTTGGCGCCGCCGTCGTCGTACATCGCCTCGGCCGTGTATTGCAGCGAGTTGGCGTACAAGCGCGAGAGCGTGTGCTCGCGGCGGAGCGCCCACTCGTCCTCGAACACACCGCTCAGCGGGTTCGAGGCGAGGGCGGCGCCGGTGGCGTCGTATTCACGCCAGCGCGAATTGAATTCGTCGGTGTTGAGGTCGGTGAAGCCCGAAAGCTGCATTTCCATCTGCGCCAAGCGCGCAACACCGCTCTGTTGCAATTGTTGCGTGGCGAATTCTCGCAGGCGGGTGCCGACACCCTCCCGCGCTGACAGGTGAGCGCGGTCGAACAGCGCGCCGGCCTGCATCGCAAAGTCTTCGTTCACGCCGGCGACGAAAGCCGAGCGCGCCTTCGTCACTGCCTCGTCGAAAATCTGCACATCCTGATCGATGGGGTGCTCGTTCTCGAGCCGGTCCACGATGTTGTCGATTTCCATGGAGTTTTGCACAGCGTAAAGCTGCTCCATGGCATTGTTGTAGGCTTCATCCTCGGCAACCAAGATGGTCCGGCGGTGAATGTCGCCCGCGGCGAAGTCCTGCTCGGCTTGCGCGCGCGCGAATTGGTCGGCCGCCGGCTGCAAGCGGCGCTGAATGTCGCCCATTGCGCTGCCGAGCGCGCGCCACACCGTCGATGTGTCGGCAACCGCGTTGCCGGGGTTCGTGATGGAGGCAATTTGGCCCGGCGCCTCAAACATGCCGGAGCGACGAATAGCCATCAGCCGCCTCCGCCCGGAACGACATGGTGAGCGTTCGACGTTCGCGTGAGGCGGCGCGGCACCATGCGTCCAAAGCGAGTCACCATGTCGGCCGTGCTGCCGATAGCGCCGAGCACACCGGCTTGGTACGCGGCCTTGCCCTGCGCGTTGGCAGTGGCGATCGCGTTGATTGCACCAAGGCGACGCATCCGCGCGTCAAGCACCTCGTTCGATTTCGACGTGAGGCTTTCGCGGGTGAACGAGCGCGTGATCGCCATTTCCGTCGGCGAGTCGCCGCTGAGATTGCTACCCGCGCGCGCCGCCATGATCGCAGAGAGGTTCGAGTTGAGCTCCGCTGCGCGTTGCGCCGAGATTTGCGTGGCCTGCAACGTCGCCTGACGTGCTTGCGTCTCGGCCGCGCGCGCTTCACCGGCGTAGTACGCCTGTTGCGCCTTCCCGGCGGCGTAGCTTGAGTATGCCGTCACGCCGGCGCTGATCGCCATGGCGCTGTACGTCACCCACGCCGGAATCGCTGCGAGCACGGCCATTCTTAACTAACCTCCAACGACACCGCCCGCACCTCGAGTGGCGCCGCTTCGATTTGTGAGAGCTCGAATTGATTTTCGCGCCCTCGGCCTGAGTACCGCCGGCTCCGCCAGCCCGTGCGAAGGGGAGGAGGCGCCGAAACATCATCGGCAGCGCGATAGGCCGTAAGGCGCTGCCCGTTGGCGTAGAACATGCCGCTGTTCAACACGTCAATCGACGCACGCTTAATGCGCACATGCTCCGATGGGCCCACCTCAGGATCGATGGGCGACCACAGCTTGACGAAAACGTGGAATCTGTCGCCGCCCTCGTACACTCGCTCGGTTTTTCCGAGCTCAGTGATGGTGCCGGCGCCGCTGGCGGTGAATTCGCCCATGTCGATGCGTCGCGCCTCCGCCACAAACGACGTGGTGCCATCCTTATTCGGCGTCGTGACGTTGACGGTGGTGCGCCAAACGATTGCGAGCGTGCGATTCGCCCACCCGATTTGCGTGGGGTAGCTGCCGCCGGGGTTTGAGCGAAGCGTCGAATTGTCGAGCAGGCGGTCGGGGTCGAAATACTCGAGCGAATAGTCGCCACCGCGGTTAACGCACGCCCACACCTCGTCGCCCATCAGCGCGACATCGATGAAAAGCCCGTTCGTTTCCCACGGCGTCGCGCCGGCGATTTCAGAATCGCGGCGATAGTGGACGCAGGTGATGCCGCCGCTGTTGTTCACAGCGAGCAGGTAGCGCTCCGGGCCCATGTTGCTGCCATCGACGAGCAACAGCCGCACCGGGCTTTCCAAAAGCGCGGACGCGATCGCCAGAATTTCCGTTGCGCCCCACACGCGGCGAAGCTGGCCGGTCGGCGCCAACAGCATCAGGCGGTCGCCCTGATCTTCGGAGAAGATGACGCCCTCGGAAGCCAGGATCGGGTTGCAGCCCGTCGCCGCCTCCGGGCCGATGCGCAGGAATTCCACAGTCGTCGGCGTGATCGGCGTGTTGGGGCCTTCGCCGACGTAGTAGCTGCCGGCATCGGTGAGCGACACCAATTGCTCGCTCGAAATGACGTGCCGCGCGCGCCGGCCGACGGCATCGCCGGGCCCATCAATGATCGCGTCGGCGTCGTCGCCCTCGCCGGTGTCGTAATCCGTCGGTTCGCGCAACACCGAGAGCGCGTGAATCTCCGGCGCCTGCGGAAAGTCGAGCAACACCAAGCGGCCCTTGTGATAGCCGCAACCGCCCGGATAGCCGCGGTACGCGGAAATCAATTGCTCGTCCCATTGCACGGTGCCGCCGAGCGTCGCGCCGGCGACGGCTGATATTGCCGTGCTGGCGTTCGGGCCGAGAATGTTGTTCGAGGCCGTCGTCGGCGACGTGAAGCCGCCGGTCAAATTCACGTCGAGGTGCGTGCCGTCGGGGATGGCGACCACCTCCATTTCGATGTCATCGACGCTCGAGAGGCACTGCTCGCCAACCGCGAAGCCGGTTGCGTCGCCAACGGTGAGCCGCACCGTGGGATAGAGCTTTTGAATCACATCGCAGGTCGCGGTGTCGCCATCGGTGACGGCAGTAATTTCCACCTCGCGGCCGAAGAAGCGGAAGCGCACGCCAACGTGGCCGGCGTTGAAGACGTTGGAGCCAACATCAGCTTGCAGCGTAACGCCGGTGCCGCTGTCCGCTGACGGCGTGATGGTGACGCCGCGCGTCTCGGGGAAGCGCCAGTAGGGTTGTCCGGTCGAACCGTCCTGCCGCACATAGAACTCGAGGTCGGCAACCGTGAACGCCGCGCCATCCCACGCGATGACTTGCGGGAAGAATTCGCGCGACGCCACAAAGATGCGGTCGTTCTCCGCGCAGGTCTGCAATTCGGCCAGCGCCGATTCCAGCCACGACACGCCGCTCGTCACCGTGGCGCTGAGCGTGCGGTTCTCGAGGTACACATCGAGCGCGCCATCGCGCAGCGCGAGTCGACGCTTGGTGCCGTTGCGCCCGGTGAAAGAGACAAGGCGGCATGGGCCCGTGGTCGCGGCGATCCGCGCGAGGCCAGGTCGGCGCTTGAAGCCGCCGCCGTTAATCAGCCGAACGTTCTTAAGCTCGGCAGCGCTGAGCAACCACAGGTCGGCATCCGCGCGGCGCCCATACTGCGGGTCCGCTTGGCCGGCCTCGAACGTGTAGTGGACGACGTTGCGGGGGCGCGGCATTAGCGACGGCTCGAGTTACGATTGAACCATGCTCGCAACAGCGGCGAGCGGTTGATCTGCTGCGGTGGACGCTGACGAAGCTGCTGGCGGAACGCGCGCTTGAACTTGCCGTCGGCGACCTCGCGCACCTCCATTGAGCGGATGCGCTCCTCGAACGCGCCAAGCAGACGGCCGAGCAATTCTTCTTCGACCGCGCCGGCGAAATCACCGGGCCACAATTCTTCGGCGGGCCAATAGGTGTAGATCAGCGTCAGCGGCTCGTCAGAGCTCCGGCGGGAGTAGATGACGCCCTCGGCAAGCTCGTAATCGATGCCGTTGCCGTATTGGTCGATGATGTCCTGCACGCCAAGCAATTCGCTCGGCTTCGGATATTCACACTCCCACGGCTCCGGCGGAGTGTTGCCGTTCGGGGTGAGCGCGCGCCACTTGGTAGCGAAGCGCCAGCCGATGCGCGCCGTAAGCTGCTCCTCGACGAGCGTGTCATAGATCGCGTCCTGCGCGATCAGCGCGTCCACGTCTTCGGTGAGCGCTTGCGGCACCTCCTCGCCCAATCGGGCGATCGCCGCTTTAACGATTTTGAGCTTGGATGGCATGACACAAAAAGAGCGCCCGGCACGTCACATCAGCAACGCACCGGGCGCCCTTACCGCCGCGCATGGATTGTGGAGGGTCAGCCTTGGCCGGGTTCAGTCGGCGGCGGCGGTGGCGGCTCGGTTGTGCCGGTCGTCGTGTCGGCCGGCGGCTCAGCCGGTGGCGTCGGCGCCGGGCTTTCGGGCGGGGCCGGGCGATTGACGATGCCCTCGACGCGCACGAGACGATCCTCGTGAAGCGTCAAGCCTTCATCGTGCTCGTCCACGTCCTCGCGCAGCTTGAGCGCCGTGGCCTCAACACCGTCGACTCGAGTCGTCAGCGCTTCGACCGCGGCCTTCGTCGCGTAGGCTTCCGGCGGCAGCACGTTGGCGTTCGCGCCTTCCAGCGTTTTGACGCGCTGCTCGAGCAGGACGTTCGACGCGGAGAGCTCGCGGACCAGCGCCAGCAATTCGGCGTTGGCGCCGGCGGCTTCGCCAGTCACGAGCGCATCGCGCTTGGCGGTGCGCCGCTGCTCGGCCGCGGCAAACGCTTCCTTGGCCTCGTCGTTCATCGGCTCGAGGTTCGGGCCCGGTTCGCCCTCGTACTTGATGCCGTTGCCGTCTTCACCGGCATAGCCGGCTTTCAACATGCGGTCGCCGTAGAAGAATTCGCTGACGACCCGATACTTCGCAACCATGGTGCGCGCTCCTTAGTAGTTGACGTAGCCGCGCGCAAAAGCCTTCCAGGCATCGACGTTCGGCGTGAAGCCAGCGATTACAGCACCGGCGGTCATCGGGCCAGTGGCAACCGTCCAATTGATGCCGATGTACCGCTTCGTGATCTTGCCGAGCGGCAGCCGGGTTTTGAACATTTCGTAGCCGGACACCAGCGTCGCCGTGCCGGTTGCCGCCATCAGCGAGAACAGCGTGTCGGCCGAGCTCAGGTCGGCGTTTGCCGACTGGATGAAATCGGCCGCCATCGTTGCAGCGCCAGCGGCGGTGAACGCGGTGGTCACTTGGCCGAGCAGCCAAAGGCCGTCGGCATTGGCGATGTCGCGGCCAGCGACTTGAAGGTCGATGGCGTTGGTGGACACGCGCGTCACCGTGATCGCGCTTTTCCACTCGAACTCGTCTTGCTTTGAGAAAACCGTCATTGCCTTCGTAGCCTCTTTTTGAGTTGCACCGCGTCGCTTCGCGTTAGGTCGTAACGCGCGCTTCGCCGTTGCTGATTGCGTCGCAGCGGACAACCATCATGTCGTCGAACACGATGACGCGCTGGCCGGCAACGGTTTCCCAGGTCAGGTTGTTGGCGACCTTCTCGAGGATGCCGAGGCGCAGCGCCGTCGTCACCGTCTTGTTCGCCGCAAACACCTTCTGACCACCCGGCGGGTCTTCGCAGCGCTCCGACAGTTGGATCATAACGGTGATGAGGTTTTTCATCGCCGTCGTGGAGGTGCGCAGGTCCGACACGTCGAGGTTCGCGCCGCGGCCCGTGCAACGCCAATCGGGGAGGGACATGCCCATATCCCATTGGTAGTGCGTGCGCAGCACTTCCATCATTTCGTTGTTGCCCATGTCCTTCGTTTGCTGACCCTTATCGTCAGCGCGAAGGCCGGCTTGCGTGCCCTTCGGGTACAGGCCGTGGAGCGATTGCGGGCCGAGGCCGAGCAGCCAGATTGACGTGTTGTCGGTGCTGGCGCCGAGGCCGTCGATGATGTTCTCGGAGGTCGCAATCGACGTGTTGAGCGACGCATAGCGCGCAGTCAGGCCGTTGAACTTTTCCGGATCGACGGTGGTGTTGCCGTAGAACAGCGCGTCCTCGGCGCTGTTGGACATGCCCTCAACGTGGGCGAAGTCCTCGTACATTTTCCACTCGTCTTTGTCGTCGCCGGCGAGCTCGTACTCTTTGGCGTCAACCTCGCCGTAGTCTTGCATCATGCCGAGCGTTTCGCGCACCGGAACCATGGTGCCCTTCGTCGCCGGGACACCTTGGTAGAGGCGGCGCCACAACGGCGTAGGATAGCCAGTGCGAACCTTGGTGCGGTGGCCGGTCGGGCCGTCGTTCGTCGGCACCCACGGCAACAGCTTTTGGAGCGGATTCCGGCGTTGCAGAATCTCGACCATCAGCACCTTGTCGGCGTCGGTGGCGAGGTCAACCAGCGTTTTGTAGTTTGAACCAACGGTCGTCATCTACGTCACCTTCTCACTTAAGACTGTTGCTTGCCGCGGTCGCGCCAGATGCGCGCACGTTCGGCGGGGTCGGCCGGAATGTTGTCCGGGCCAGGAGGCGGGGGCGGTACAGGCGGCGGCGGGTTCGGGCCGGCCGACGCGCGCAGCAATTCCTCGAGCGTGATTACGGCGTCGGCCGTGTAAAGCTGATTGCGGAGCGCTTTGGCCTTCGTGGTAGCGGCCTGCTTTTGCGCTTCGGTGGCGTTCTGGCCGGCGAGCAAGGCGGCAACGCCCGTCTCCACGGCATCGACGCGCTCTTTGTGCTTGTCGCCGAGCTTGGCTTCCTCAGCGCGCACGTTGTTGAGCAGCGTCTTGTGCTCGGCGAGCTCGACGCCTGCAAAGGCGCGAGCGATGGCGGAAATGGCTTTTTGCGAGACGCCTTCCGCGACCAACACCGGCGCGATCGCCTGAACGCGCGGGTCTTCGCGGTTGAGCTCGTACACCATGTCCGGCGCTTCCGGGTCGAGCGGATCGTTGCCGAGCGACCAATCGATTGCGTCGGCGTCTTTCGGCACCGAGGCCGTGTATTCAGCGTGCGCGGTGAGGTTCGCGTTGATGTCGGCCCACTTGGGCTCGTTCTTTGTCGCGTCCCAATAGGCGTCGCCTAGCCCGTCCGGCCGCGTCACTGCCGCCGGCGGTTCCGGGGGAGCAGGAGGTGCGGGCGGTGCCGGAGGAGCCGGCGGCGGTCCACCACCGCCGCCACCCTCAGGTTCCGGGCAGCGATGGCGAAGGTGGCGTCGGCTGTTGAGTTGGAAGCGCACTCGAATCCTCGGTCAGGGCCAAAATCTGATCGAGGAACTTCTTTCGCGTCTCGATTTCTCTCAACGCACTGTCCGGCGCATTTGCTGGCGCGGTCGCGCCGTAGCTGTGAAGGATCAAATAATCGAGCAAAAGCTGCCCGTCTGAGCTCTTAAAAATGTTCTTCGCGGCGGTGCGCAGCCTGTCCGTCGGCGCCGATTCGCTCTGACCGCGGAGACGACGCAAGCGCTCGAGCGGGTTAACGCCAAGAGCTTTGTACGATCCGCGCCTCATTGCACGCCCGCGTCTTGCATCTGCTGCATCTGTTGCGCCGCCTTTTCGAGCAATTCTTTCACTTCTTCCGGGGTGCGCAGCTTAACGAGCTCGTCGCCGATTGCACGCTTCATGTTCGCCATCGTCTCGACCGGCTCGATTGCGATTTTCGCCGCCTCTTGAAGCACCGTGCCCGATGCCGATGCGAGCAACCGCTCGGCCTTCGACAATTTCTCGAACGAGCGCGCCTTCACCTGCGGTGTTTGCGGCTTGAGCATGATCGCGTCGCTGCCGATTCGCACCTCGGGGAAGCGCCCGTGCTTCGTGCGAATCCATTGGTGGCCGCGCACGACCGGCACAACCCACTCGCGGATGATCTTGCCGCGCGGAATTTCAAAGCGTTGCTGCGATCGCGCGCTCTCGTCCGCCCATTGCGTTGCCGACGGCGGCGTGTCGCCGCGCTGCTCCGGCTTGTCTTGATAGAGCGCGCGCTTGATGAGCATACGCAGGTCTTCGGTTTTGTAGAACGCGGCCTGGAATTCGCCGTCGCCACCGAGCGCCTTTACGTCGAAGCCTTCGCCGAGCAACAGCCAATCGCCGGCGGTGATGCCCTGCTCGAGATTTGCCGAGCCGTCCGGGTCTGAATAGGCGTGCGGTTTATCGACGACGTTGTGCATCTGCGCCAGCACAAGCGCATGAAGCTCGCGCAGCACTCGCGCCGGTGCGCACGCTCGCCAACCAGCGCCGATGCCGTATGCCGACAATTCCTCGGTGCGCCAGCGCGCGACGTACATGCTCTCGGCGCCGTCCTCGTCAAACAGCTTTTCGTACACAAGCTCGTTCTCGAGCATGACGATCCGGCGCCATTGCGTCTTGCCGGGGATGTCCCACACGCGATGCACGCCATCGATGACGTACACCATTGCATCTTCCTTCATCGCGTCGAAGCGGACCTTCAATTCGCGCGGCAACACGGCCCATCGGCCATAGTTGATGAGGAAGTGCTTTTTCGAGATTTTGCCGTCGGTGCCGCGAAAGTCGGCTGAGCCATCGGGGCCGCGGTCGATGAGCAAGCCTTTGATCGGCACCGGCTCGTAGATGATCGGTTGCGCCGCGCCATAGTCGAGGCGCCGCATCCCCATCGTGCCGTTGGCGAGCTCGTGGAAGCACTCGTCGGCCGCGTCGTAGTAGCTACTCTCGCCGATGTCGTCCCAAAACCACGACACCGCGCTCGCCAGTTGCGACTCGACGGCTTTGCGCTGTTCTTCTTTCAGCACGCGCGTTGGTTCGTGCGTCACCCACGGTTCGTAGGGCGGCGTGAATTGCGCGATCATGTCTGACGCGAAATCATCGACGGTTTCGGTGAGCGTCGTGTCGAGCTCGTCCATCACCTCGTCGGCCGAGAGCGGTGACGTTTTCTCGCTGCCGATGCGCCCGCGATGCGGCGCGGCCAGGCGATAGAATTCATTGATGTGCGGCGCGCGAAGGTCGCGGTCCTTCTTCGCCTTGTTCACACGATCCTTGTACGCCTTGTTGCGTTCCTGGGCCGGCGAGAGTTTTGCTGCCGCCATTAGACGGGCCTCGGCAATTTAGGCGTCTTCTGCGGCTGCTCGAAAATCATCCAGCCAGAACCGAATCCACCCCCATAGCCGAGCGGGAATGAGCCACCGCCCCCGCCTTCGCTGCCGCCGCCGCCAGTTGGCGACGGTGCGCTGATCGAAACGCCGGCCGCGCCTTGGCGAGCGCCGAACAACCGCACGACTTGCCGCGTCTTTTTGGTGAGCAGGCGCCGGCCAGATGCCGCCTCGTCCGCGTCAGCGCGGGCTTGCATCGTGCGAATCCGCTCCTCCTCGGCGGTGCGCGCCGCGGCCTGCTCGGCGGTTTCCTTGCCTGCCTTTGGAGTTTTCACGGTTTCGCCTATTGAAAGAATAATGCCGAGCCCGCACGTTCCCCTCTGCAAGAGGGAGGTTCAACGCACCGCCATGTGGGAATTGGTCATTTATCTCGTGCTCGGCGATCCGGCGCAGGCCGACGTGAGCACCCCGCGCTACACCCACGTCATCGAATTCCCGAATCGCGCCGCGTGCTTGCAGTATCGATCCTGGCTTATCGACCGGATGCACCCGCCCACGCCCGCGAATTGGTGGCCCGGCGATCCGGGCGTTTCCATCGCCGACCTCGACCAGCCGCCTAGCGTGAACCCTCGGTGGGCGTACCAATCACAAGGGGTCGGCTTCTGCGCTCGAGCAGAGAATCAGACGGCAGGTTGAGCACGCCGGGCCGCGCCACCGTGGCCGCTTCCACCGAACCATCAAGCCGCGCACCGAATTCCACCGGCGTCGTTGGCAGCCCCTCGAGTCGACCGGGCGTGGTGTAATCGCGCCGGTGCGGTGAGCTTGGGTCTTGCCCCGTCATCCAATCGTAGAATTGCCGAGCCGTGCGCGGATGCCGGCGGTCGCCGCCAACAAAGAAATCGTTGGGGTGATTCGACACCGCGTTGTTCGGGCGATCCTGATTGTAGAACGTGTACGCCAAGCGGTCGGGGCGATCATTTGTGCCGACCGCGACGACGAGCGGAATCGCCTCCTCGCCGCCGTGGTGCAGCATATAAATGTCGGCGATGCTGGCGTTGCGGCCGAGGCGCGGCGCAAGCAGGCCAGCATGATAGCGCGCCATTTCCGCTGTCATCGCGCCGGAGAACCGCGGGTCATCGACGAGCGATGACCGCTCCTCGTTCGACATCGACGGCGCAATTCCGTACATCGATCCAACGCCGCCCGCCCAGGTGCGCCATGTGCCGTCGGTGAATTGGTGCGGCCCGCGCGCGCTTGAGACGCCGCCGCCTTCCGATGGCGGGCGATCATACGCCTCGAGGTACGGATAGTTCTCGCGCCGCGAAATCATGTAGAGCATCTGATCGGGCGCGCCGGTGGCTTCCGTCACATCGCTCATCACATCACGGAACGGCCGGCGTTGATCGACACCCCACCGAAACGTGCCGACGTTGACGCCATTCGGCCAGCCGCCAGCACCGCGGCGCCAGCCGGTCGCAACCTCGCGGCCTTCGGTGCGATAGGGGCGCTCGATGCGCGGAATGGCCGTCGCCACGCCCATCGGAATGTCGGCCACGATCATCGATGGCGCGTTGTACGCATCGACCATGCCTTGCCCGAAAATCTCGCGCGGGCCCGGCGGGGCATTGCGCGCGTTGCGCAGATTGCGCTCGGTGCGGTCGGCGCCTGTCTCGAGGCGGAGCTCGCGGCCAGCAACCGCTTGGCGATCGCGTTCGTGCTGGCGCTCGCGCGCCATCTGCCGAGCGAGCGCGGTGTATTGCGTAAACGCCTGGGCGTTGTTGATCGGTGGCGCCCACGCGGGCGCGTTGTTCGGGTCGGCTGCCGGGGTCGGCGCCGGGGCCGTGCGGCGCAAGTAGCTGGCGAGCGACTCGTTCGGGTGCGCTAGACCGGCGCGCTCAGCCGCGCGCTGACGACGCCGGCCGACTGGCGAATTCGGCGCGGCATAGGTGCCGTTCGGGCCCTCATACTGCTGCTGCGTTGGGTTCACCAACCGCGCTAGGGGTCGCCACCATTCCTCTGCCATCGTCGAAAGCCTCTACTGCGCCGGCGCGCTTAAGATCACGCCAAAGCGCGCGGGGGCGCCACGCACTCGAGCGGATGCCCGTCAGGTGGATGATCGCGGTGACACACCACATTCCGGTTTGCAACCATGACCGCTGCGGCGGGGGCGACTGCAAATCGTATTTCAGGATGGTCGCGCCGGACGCGCGGTTCGCCGCAATGAAACCGTCGATGCTGCCCGGCGGCAGCGCGAGCACCGCCGTTCCGACTCGAGTCACATCGTAAACCAGCCAACGATCCGCCGCGGCGTCGAAGCCGAAAGCGTTGACGTGTCGAAAGCCCTTCTCGGTGAACCTATCGACAAAGAAGCGGCGCTCGGCCGGCCCGGTGAACATGATGTACCAGCTAGGCACGAATTGAATCGTCTCAACGTCGTCAGCCATCTATCGCTCCGTAAAGAGGCCGCAACACGCGCAGGTGATGCCGTGCGGTTGAACAAAGAACAGGTCGTTGCCGCATTTGCAGAGCCACATGAGCTCATTCGCCGGTGGCGAAATAGGGTTGCGCCACTTGCCTTGCATCAGCGAGCAATTCGGACACTCGAGGTCGGGCACACCGAGCGGAGCTCGCGCCGACCATTCGTGCTTGCACGCCATGCAACGTGCGGTGCCGACGAGCTCGAACTCCGAGCGCTTCGGCGACTCGCGCGCGGCGCGGCGGTCGGCAAGGTTGATTGGCTCGTCGTTCATCGGCGCGGCCTCGTGAATGAGAACGGGCGGCGATCCTTCTTGATGACGTTGACGACGCGCGCCTTTTGCTGCCCGCCGGCCTGTTGCAGCACGAGCGCACCTTCTCCGCCGCCCCACAGCAAATACATCAGCGCCTCGATGACGTGCGAGGCCGAATTCTTGATGATCTCCTCGACGATCCGCGTGCCGCCATCGACCTTTTGCTGGCGCATCTGCGCGCCGCCATCAAGCGCGGCGATGAGGTGAACGCAGCGCGGGTGAATCATCAGCTTCGGCATGTCGTCGATCATCGTGTCCAAGCACGAACGAATCGCGGTGATGCGGATTTGCGGATTGTCTTTCAGCGCCGGCGATTTCATGGCGATGTCGTGCGCCGCGTAAATCTGGAATGTCGTGCGCCGCACTTGCTGGCCCTTCCAGTCGCCAGCGGGGTCGCCCCATGCGTAATAACCGCACCCGGTTTCACCGCCCACCCACGGGTAGCGCGTCAGCAAGTGGCCCTTCACCTCGGGCGCAAATTCGCTCGTCGTGCGGTTCGATGCCACGAGCTCGTCGAAGATGAACCAGCGGGCGCCGAGCTTTTGGCCGAACACCACCGCCGGCGTAAGGCCGTGGTCGGCGCCGATGCCAACGGGGATGCCTTCGATGGGCTTAACCTGTTGGCCGGTGACGTGGCGAGCGACACGGAACGTCGGCGTGAGCGGCGCGCCCTTGCGCGCTCGAGCCGTGCGGCCGAGCAAGTCGCGCGAGATTTCATCCGTTGACTTACCACCGACGATTTCGATGTAGCGTTGCGGCGCCGGCAGCGGGTCGCCCTTCTCCTGCGCGGCAAGCACCGCCTGCTCGAGCTCCAACGTCGAGCGGATGCCGTCGTTCATGTTTTGCAGGTTCTCAGCGGCGGGGTTCACCCGGTAGCCGATGAGCTTCTTGCCGTCCGGGCCGAACTCCTCGATGAGCGCCGGCGGCTGCCGGAAGAATTCGACGTGTGGCGGCTTGATGTATTGCGCCGCTTCCTCGGGCGGCATGTCCACAGGCAACGGCACGTCGCCGCGCATACGCCGAATCCAATGGTCGTCGGTGAACGGCGCGTTGTGATCGGCGATGACGCACTGGCGCAAGCCTTGGCCTGGCGGCAGGTTGTGCTCGATGTCGATGCGCTTGGGGTAGCGCCCGGTGCGCGATGCGATTTCAAAGAACAGCCGGCGTTGCGTGAACTGACATTCGTTGATCCACGCGGCGGTGTATTCTTTCGAGCGTAGCTGCCGGATCGTCTCGTCGCTGTCGTCGGCATAAGCCTCCATCACGATCTCGCAGCGCACGTCGCGAAAGCTGATGGTGTGGATGTACGGCTCGCTCTCGATGAAGCGACCGTAGATTTCCGGCTTGAACCAATCGAGCCACGTCTCGGCGGTCGAGCCGCGGAGGTTCGGATAGGTGTCGCGGGTGAACAGGATGCGCGATCGGCGCAAACCCTGCTTGTCGCGCGGCACCGTACACATCACCGAATACACGGCCATCGCCGATGTCGACGACTTGCCGCTCTCAATCGGCCCCTCGATGATGCGTATGGGCGACTTGCTGCGCAGGAATTCGCGCGCGACCGGGCCGGGCGGCGTGAATTGCATGGTCGTTACTTCGTCGTCATATCGTGCGCGTCGCTGTGATCGCCGGCCGCTTGTTCTGTTGCCGCGTTCTCGATGGCGTCGGCCAGCTTGACAAGTCCTGGCGTCGCCACCGTGAAGCGCATCTGTTGGAAGCGATCGGCGACAAAGGCGTAATCGGCGTCCTCGAGCGCCAGCGTCACCTTGTCACCCTCGAGCTTCGCAATCTTGTCGAGCAGTTTGGTCGCTTGCCGCACCTGACCGATGGTGTAGCCGCTTTGCATCGGTGCGCTCTCGAGCATGTTGCGGACGAACGCGACTTCCGGGTCGGCTTCGGTGTTGGCGAGGGTGATGTAGCGCACTGCACGTTCTCCTTTGTTGAGCGCGCTAGAACAACAACGGATACCCGAAAATTACAAGGTCCAATGTTGCCGCCGAGCCGTGTGGCGTCGAGAGCGACAGGTAGGGCGTCGCCGTGTTCGGCACACGCGCCGAGTTTTGCCCGGACGTAATGGTGAGGCCCTGACCGTTATTGGCCGAGTTGAACCCGGTGTACGCCTGCGACGCCGCGATCAGTTGGTTGCCGGTCTTCAACGCGCCCGTGTAAACGCCGCCAATGGCGCTCGCGCACGACGCCGAGCCGTTATAGCCAACGATGTTGTTGACGAGATAGCTGGTGAAGATGCCGAGCTTGGTGAATTGCTGGTCGGCCGTCGAATTCATATTCGCCGCTTCAAGGCGGAAAATCGGACGCAGGCAATCAGGGCTCAACCACATCCAGCCGGTCGCGCCATCAACGTTGACGTAGATGCCGTTGCCATCGCTGCGAATATACACCGAGCCGCGCGCCGCGCTGAGTGCCGGCTCTCCCGAGCCGAAGAACACACCAAAGCTCGCCGTCGTCGACATCAGCAAGCCGACGTCTGCCGTGCCGCCGGCGGGAATGGCGGTCGAGCGCTGAATGTGCAGCGAGAGCGGCGTGCGGAGGAGCAGCGCCGATGCGCCCGAGCGCGTCGCCGACATCACCTCTGAGCCGGTGTCCTCTGCGTCGTTCAACGTTTGCAGCGACCACACGCCGGCGGACAGGATCGTTTGCCACTTGCCGGAATTCGCCGCCGCGCCCGATTGGATCAGCAATTCGCTCAGCGCCGTGCCAGTGCGGCGGATTTGGCTGCCCGCACCGTTGATCGAGAAATTCGGCAGGCGCAGCGAGTAATCGCTCGCTGTGAACGTGGCGAAGTCGATGATGTTGGTGACGGCCACCGCGCCGGTGCCGCCGATGACGGTTGCCGTGTTTTTGAACAGCGTGCCGGCGAACGACGAGCCGCCGTCAAAGAAGATGCCCCAATGCGCCCATCCGACCGCGCCGATTTGGTTGACGACGTGCGCCGCCACATCCGTCACCGACGCGCTGACCACGTGGTCGTGGTACTGCGTAATGAGCAGCCCTTGGTGAATTGCCGCCGACGAGCCGGTGCGAAGCGCCGAGTTAATTTCCCACCCGGTTACGCGATACCAATTGAGCGCGCCGGCTTGGAGGATGACGTTCGAGTTGCCGCCGAGCAGGCTGCCGCGCGAACCGCCGAGTGTCGTGTTGATGCCGCCATCCGGCACCGACGCTTCCATGATCGAGGCAATGCCGGAATAGATCGGCGTCGGGTTTGATGGCGAGCTCGCCGCGTAGAAGAAGCCGTGCGCGATGATCGGCGCGCGCTGGCCTTTCAGGTTTGCGCCGCCGAAGCTGTGCCCGACGCGCAGTGCTGCCGCATCGGTGTCAACATCCATCGCCTCGCTATCGACGAGGATGTGGTTGAACCAGTGAGAGGCGCCGTGATCGCCAGTCGTCGGCCCGGTTTGGAGAATGTCGAGGCCGCGATCATCCGACGCTGCGGCCGGCCGGATAACGAGTCCGCCGAACTGCGGCGCGTCGGTGATGCCGAGCCCCGCTTGCAGCAAGCCAGCCGCGATCGTCGGCTCGGTGACGATCGCCGCCCACGCCACCGACACAGCAACGTCCGCCACGCCGCCGGTCCACAATTCGCTACGCTTGTTGCGCAGGCGCGCGTCCTGCACCTGCATCGTGATTAGCGAGAGCTCGGCGTTGAACGTGTCGAAATCGAGCGGGCCCTGCGCATAGTCGGCGGTGCGCGTGATCGGTGAGTCGCGCCAGAATTCTACCGTGACGTTTTCGACGGCCGCGAGCAGCACGGCCTCGCCGCTCGGGTAGCCGCCGGCCACTGCGTCGTCGGGGCTGAACACGAAAGCGTCGCTATCGAGCTCGACGCCATCGACGCTGCAACGCAGCGCGCCCTCCCAAGCCCGCGGCAGCGGGAACGGAATGATGAATGGCCCTGTGGTGCTCGTCGTTACGGGATAAGCGACATACGGGTCCACACCGGGAATCGGGAGCGCTGCATCGGTCATAGCCTAAAATGCGCGCGGATCGTCAGCGCACGCCACGCACTAGCCGGCAGCTTCCGCCAGCATGTGCAGCGTCACCGGCGCGCCCGGTGCTTCCCACGTGTCAAAGCCGACGAGCGTGGAGAGCAAGGCAATCACCGCCGGCAGCGTTCTCGAGCGCCGAACCCGCACCGAAACCGAGTCTTTGTCGTAGGTGAGAATCGTCACGGAATACTCGCGCGTGTCGCCCGAGCTCATCCGCACCGGCTGAAAATTGCACACCGGCGCTTCGGTGAACCGGCCGGCCGGAAAGTTCACGGTGAGCAGGCCGTCGGCGCCTGTCGTGACGATCGCGCAATTCCGTTTCCAGCTTGGGCCCGTGTCGCCCTTATCGCCCTTCGATGCGGTGATGTTCACCGTCGGCGCCGTGGCCGCGACATTCACCGCCGGCGCTGCCGGCTGCACATAAATGTCGGCAGGGCGCGACACGCCGGGCTCGACCGTCACCTCGGCCGACGGGTTCACCGTCAACTCAGCGACGGCGCTGCCGACCATCATCTGATCGCGCCGGCGCTTAAGGTTCGGTCGCGCGCACCGGCGCAAGTCCCAGGATTTCGCTGCACCCATCGTCGTTCACTTCCAATCTGGATAGAACAACGTTCCGCATCGGGTCTTGGTGTCAAGGATTTCGATGGCAGCCACGCGCGGCATGAGCCCGACGTTAAGCAGGATCGATGCCGGGCAAAAGCTGTTCCAGTGGATCATCGACCGCACCTGCGGATCGCCGGCGCTTTTGGCGAGCACGCGATCCAGGCTCGGCTCCTCGCGCCACACCCGCACCGTCACATCCTCGAGCACCACCGTCGTCATCGTCTCGTACACCCGATTCGGCGGGCACGATCGCGGCGGCGGCCGGCGCGCCAATTCCTCGAGCGTTTCGTGTCTCGTCGACTCCACCATCGTCGTCTCCCCTATTTCGCCGACCATAGTTCGCAGCGCGTAACTCAGTCAGCCCAAAGAAATGCCCGCACACGTCATCGTCCCGGTGGCGCGTGCCGACCGGGGTGCAATCTCCGAATTCAGTGGTTTCGTTGCGCGCGTTGCGGTGAACGCAAGCGCCGCATGATGGCAGCACCGCCGGCGGCGATGATGGGGCCGAACCAAATGATGAAGATGGCGCCGGCTGCAATGATGAGTCCCGCCCTTACAAATTCAGCCATGCCGCCCTCGAGAGGCCAGGGGCGGCGGCGGTGCTGCGATGGGAGGGAGGATTTGCAGGCACCGCCGCCGCGGGGGGCGGGGACTAACCACGCTCTTAAGGTAGTACCGATTCTTGCCAGTGGCAAGCCCATCGATTTTACGGCGCAACAATCTCGAAATGCGGACTGTCGCTTTCGCCGCGCTCGCGGGGCTGGCCGTCTGAATCCCAATCGGCGCCCCACCGGATTTCAACGCCGAGCTCGTGCGCGGCATCGAACATCGCCTTGCTCACCACGTCGAACGGCTTGGTGTCTTTCCAGTCGAACGGCGCCGGCAACAGGTCAACGGCGTGGCAGGTGCCGTCGGCTTGGATGCGGTGCTTGCTGTTGAGCGTCCACGTCACCTTGCGGCCCGGCTTGGTGCGGCCGATCGCGTAGAGCTCTTTTTGCTTCTCGAGCGTGCGCACGCCTTCGACCACCCAAAATTCAATCGGGCAATTCTTCGCCGCCAGCTTGACGACGTTAACCAGGTTCGGATGCACACCGCTCAGTTTGGCGAGCGATTTGGTGCTGAGTTGCATGAGGGTTCTCCACAAAGTCGCCGTCGATGCCGGCCGCGCGTGTTGTCGCCTGCTCGACGCAATGCTTCCACGCACGGTCGGCCCGCTCGCCATTGTCGAGAGCCACCATCGATTTGAACGTTTGCCGCCATGGCGCGGCGACGAGGGACCAATGATCGCGGCACATCCAGCACGCCACCTTGCCCTCGGGCACGTCCATCGACGTGTTGTGGTGGCAAAACGGCACCGCGCAGAAGATGGCTGTCAGCATGAAACACCTCCCAATGTTTCACATGAAAAACGAAAGCGGCGGGCCCCTTGGTGAGCCCGCCGCCTAGGGTTTTACCGTCGCCCCCGACACTCGCTCTGCGAATTTTGGACGCTGTGCCGATTGCCGGCGCCCGCGACTGTTCTCCTCGACACTCTCGCCCCCGGCCTAGGCACCTCATCCGGGGAGAAACTTTCTGCACCACACATCGACAAGACCGGCTCGCGAGCACCGGCGGCTCGATGGCAGTGAGTGCGCCCGTTTCAACGGCTCTTAAGAAACACGTCGCTCGCGGATCGTCAACGGGCTTACTTGCCGGTCGTCGCCGCCAGCACCGCCCACATGCTCGTCGTCTGCATGTTCGTGATCGCCACCGCGAATTCGCGCGCGCCTTCCGGCGTCTCCGCCCGTGCGCTCTCGCACTCGCTGATGAACGCCGCGGCCAACGCCTTAAGTCTGTTCACCCGGCCGAGGCCCGACGGGTTGAACGTAAATCGAACAGCCTGCTTTGCAGTTTCCGACAAATCGACCACCTCGGTCGAACCGGGCGCCTCGAATTCCAGCTTCACTCGCATGTTGCGTTCTCCGTAGTGCGGGCAAAATA
>JACDJC010000689.1_pt1 | contig 36560 bp, 29 predicted proteins | sample 7454191 | NCBI WGS metagenome assembly JACDJC01 (sample SAMN14253291, study PRJNA609438) | sludge metagenome | isolation source: sludge after 25d culture with pyrite and EDTA | collected 2018-12-20
CGACGCGTCGCCGACGAGCGGCGACCGGGCGCCGCGCGACCCGCCGGTGCGGGCCGCGAACCGCCCGCCCCTCTATAATCGGCCGCGAAACACGCCCCGCAGATGAAGCATCTCCTGTACGACGACAACGGCGATTTCCGCGCCGGCACGGCCTTGTCGGAGACGGGCGGCAGCCTGCAGGTGCAGACGGCCAGCGGCAAGCGCGCGAAGGTCAAGGCGAGCCACGTGCTGCTTCGCTTCGACGCACCGCAGCCCGATGCGCTGATTCCCGCCGCCCGCGAACTCGCCGACTCCATCGACGTCGGCTTCCTGTGGGAATGCGCGCCGCAGCACGAGTTCGGCTTCGACGAGCTGGCCGACGAGTATCACGGCCACCGCTCCGATGCGGTGGAGGCGACGGCGCTGCTGCTGAAACTGCATTCGGCGCCGGTGTACTTCCATCGCAAGGGACGCGGCCGCTATCGCGCCGCACCGCCCGAAGTGCTGCGCTCGGCGCTCGCCACGCTCGAGCGGCGGCGCTGCGAGCAGCAGCGCATCGAGGAGCACGCGCAGGCGATGCAGCGCGGGGAGCTGCCCGAAAAGGTGGCGGTGCAGGCGGCACAGCTGCTGGCGCGACCCGATCGCAATTCGCCCGCGTGGAAGGCGCTCGAGCGTGCGCTGTCGGCCGAGCATCCGACGCCCGAGCGGCTGCTGTGCGCGCTCGGCGCCTTCGAGTCGGCGCGTGCGATGCACGTGGCCCGTTTCGAGGCCGAGCACTTTCCCCAGGGATTCGGCGCCGCGCTGCGCACCGACCCGCTCGACGAGGCGCGGCACGCGATCGACGCGCTTCCGCGCGCCGAAGTCGACGCGTTCTCGATCGACGACTCGACGACCACCGAGATCGACGATTGCCTGTCGGTGCAGGCGCTGCCGCAAGGCGGGTGGCGCGTGGGAATCCACGTCGCGGCGCCCGGCGTCGCGATCGAGCACGGCGGCGAGATCGACGCGCTGGCGCGCGCGCGCATGGCCACCGTCTACCTGCCCGGCGACAAGATCACGATGCTGCCGCAGCCGACGATCGCCGCGTTCTCGCTCGATGCGGGGCGCGAGGTCGCCGCACTGTCGCTGTACGTCGACGTCGACGCCGACGGCGAGCGCATCGTCGCCAGGACGTCGCGCGTCGAGCGCATCGTCGTGGCGGAGAACCTGCGCCACGATGCGCTCGACGCGGTCTTCGACGAGTCCGCGCTCGACGCGGGCGCGGCGATCGACCACCCGCGCGCGGAGGCGATTCGCGTGCTCTGGCGGCTGACGAAGGCGCTCGGCGCCGGACGCGAGCGCGTGCGCGGCAAGCCCGAACCGCGCTTCGGCGCCGACTTCAGCTTCTACGTCGATCGTGAAGGCGACGACGAGCGCGTGCGCATCGTGCAGCGCCGGCGCGACGAGCCGCTCGATCGCATCGTGTCCGAGGCGATGATCCTCGCCAACAGCGAGTGGGCGCGGCTGCTCTCGCTCGCGCGCGTGCCCGGCGTGTTCCGCTCGCAGCAGGCCGGTCGCGTGCGGACGGCGACGCACGCGGCGCCGCACCAGGGGCTCGGCGTTTCGTACTACATGTGGTCGACCTCGCCGCTGCGCCGCTACGTCGACCTGGTCAACCAGCGGCAACTGCTCGCCGTGCTTGCCGGCCGCAAGCCGCCGCTGGCGGCCAACGACACCGAGCTGTTCTCGATCGTCTCGGCTTTCGAGGCGCGCTACGGCGCCTACCTCGAGTTCCAGCAGCGCATGGAGCGCTACTGGTGCCTGCGCTGGATCGCGCAGCACGCGCTGCGCCGCGCCGACGCCGTCGTCGGGCGCGACGACCTGGTGCGGCTCGCCGACGCGCCGCTGTACTTCCGGCTGGCGGGAATGCCGGCGCTCGCGCCGGGCCGGCGCATCGTCGTCGAACTGCTCGCCACCGACGAGATCGATCTGTCGGTGCAGGCGCGTTTCATCGAGGCGGGCACCAGCGCTGTCGCGGCGCAGGACGTGGCCATCGGCGACGGCGGCAACGACGGCGAAGATGGCGAAGACACGCTCGCGGCGCCGAGCGGGTCGTGCCCGGCGCAATGAAGCGCATCGCACGCAGCTTCGAATCGGTGAACGCCGCCGGCCTGGCGGCGTTGTGGCGCCGCGATCCGCTCGCCTTCTCGATCGCCGTCTCGATCGTGCTGCACGCGTTTGCGCTCGCGCTGCGTTTCGCGCCGCCGACGCCGGTTTCGTTCGCGCCGATCGACCCGCAGCTCGAAGTGGTGCTCGTCAATGCCAGGACCGACGCGCGGCCGCTCAAGCGCGAACTGCTCGCGCAGGAGAACCTGGTGGGCGGCGGCGAGCACGAGCAGGGCCGTGCGCGTTCGCCGTTGCCGGCACAGGCGACGGTGCAGGACGGCGACGCCGTCGCGCTGCAGCGGCGCCGCGTCGCCGAGCTCGAGACGCAGCAGCGCCAGCTGCTCGCGCTCGCACGCGGGCCGCAGTCGTACGTGCAGCGCGACGCACCCGTCGAGCCGTCGCCGGTCGTCGAGCGCGGGCGCGACGCCGACGACGTCGACGCGGCGATCGCGCGGCTGCAGGCGCAGATCGACCGGCAGGTCTCCGACTACAACAAGCGCCCGAAGCGGCTCACCTACGGCGTGAACGCCACCGGCGTGAGCTACGCGCGCTACGTCGAGGACTGGGCCGGGCGCATCGAGCGGCTCGGCACCGAGCGCTATCCGGTCGAGGCGCGCGGCCACATCTACGGAAGGCTGATCATCACCGTCGAGATCGATCGCAACGGCGAGGTCGTCGACGTGGTCGTCAACCGCAAGTCGAAGCACGAAGTGCTCAATCGCGCGGTGCGCGAGATCGTCCAGGCGGGTGCGCCGTACGAGCGCTTCACCCCGGAGATGGCGCGCGACGGCGACATCCTGCAGATCGTGCGCACGTGGAACTTCACCAACGACGTGCTCGAGACGGCTGCACTCGGCCCCGGCGGGCTCGAAGAAGAAGAGCGTGCCGGAGCCGACGGCGAGCGTGCCGGAGCCGACGGCGAGCGTCCGGAAACCGACGGCGGCGCTGCGCCGGCGAAGCGGGCGCCGGCTGCGGGCCCCGCACGCGCGGCGCCGTCGAACCGCAAGGGCAAGCCGGGCGCCGCGCCGCGCGAGGGCAGGCCGGTGCAACGCGAGCGCGTGCGAAGCGCCGCGCCCGACCGCGGCACGAGGCAGCGATGACCGTGCGCTGCGCGGTCATCGGCAATCCGGTCGAGCACAGCCGCTCGCCCGGGATCCACGCGCAGTTCGCGCGCCAGACCGGCATCGACCTGGAATACGGACGCATCCTCGCGCCGCTCGACGGTTTCGTCGAAGCGGTCGAGCGTTTCCGCGACGCGGGCGGCAGCGGGCTGAACGTGACGCTGCCGTTCAAGGTCGACGCCTTCGCATGGGCCGCGCGGCACAGCGAGCGCGCCGCCGACGCGGGCGCGGTGAACACGCTGCGCTTCGATGCGCAGGCCGGCGAAGGCGCCTGGGGCGACAACACCGACGGCGCCGGACTGGTGCGCGATCTCGTCGAAAGGCAGGAGTTCGCGCTCGCCGGGCGCTCGGTGCTGCTGCTCGGCGCGGGCGGCGCCGCGCGCGGCGTCGTCGGGCCGCTGCTCGACGCGGGCGTGGCGCGGCTCGTCGTCGCCAACCGAAGCCGGGCCAACGCCGCGCGCCTGGTCGAGAAGTTCGCCGCGCGCGCGGTGCATCCGGTCTGCGTGGCGCTCGACGCGATCGAACCGGGCTTCGACCTGATCGTCGAGGCGAGCGGCAGCGGGCTGCGTGACGAACGCGTGCCGCTGGCCGACGAGGTGTTCGCTGCCGCCACGCTCGCCTACGACCTTTTCTACGCCGGTGCGCCGACGGCCTTCGTGCGGCAGGCGCGCGCCGCGCGCTGCGCGCGGGCCTGCGACGGACTGGGCATGCTCGTCGAGCAGGCCGCCGAGTCGTTCCTCGTCTGGTTCGGCGTGCGGCCTGCCGTCGATGCCGTGTACCGGGCGCTGCGCGAAGCGCTGGACGCGGAGCACGCGGCGCAGCGAACGCCGCAGCGATGAAGCGTCGGGCGAGCGCGCGCGCCGCGGGCCGACGGCGCGTGTTGCGCATGGTCGCATGGAGTGCGACGCTGCTCGCGTGCGCGGTGCTCGGGCTGCAGCTGTGGTACTTCGCGCACGTGCTGTGGTGGAGCCGCTTCGATCCCGGCTCGACGCGCTTCATGCGCAGCGAGCTGGCGCGCCTGCAACAGGCCGATCCCAGGCGCGAGCTGCATCATCGCTGGGTCGACTACGAGCGGATCTCGACGAACCTCAAGCGCGCCGTGATCGCCTCCGAGGACGCCAACTTCTCCGACCACGACGGCGTCGACTGGGACGCCATCGAGCGCGCGCGCGAGCGCAACCGGCGCAAGGGGCGCGTCGTGCTCGGGGGGTCGACGATCACGATGCAGCTCGCGAAGAACCTGTTCCTGTCGGGCGAGCGCAGCTACCTGCGCAAGGCGCAGGAGCTCGTCATCGCCTACATGATCGAGACGGTGATGACCAAGCGGCGCATTCTCGAGCTGTACCTGAACGTGGCCGAATGGGGCGTCGGCGTCTTCGGTGCCGAGGCGGGTGCGCGTCGGCACTACGGCGTGTCGGCGGCACAGCTCGACCCGGGGCAGGCGGCGCGCATGGCGGCGATGCTGCCGCGCCCGCGCTACTATGACGCGCATCCCGAGTCGCCTGCGCTGGCTCGGCGCGCCGCGATCGTCGCCCGCTGGATGGGCGCGGTCGATCCCCCGTGAAACCGTAGCGAACCATGGCCGAGCAAGAGCTCGACGAGGCGCCCGACGCCGTCGTCGATCGATCCGAAGCGCCCCGGGGCGCCGCGCAGCCGCGCGACCCCGAGGAGGCGTCGCGCGCGCTCGCCGCGGTGCAGGAGCTGCTACGCCGGCACAACCTGACCGTCGATGCCGCCGAGCGCGAGCGCGGCGACGCGGAGGAGTCCGGCCGCGCGGCTGCGCTCGACACGCTGGTCGACCAGCAGTACCTGCAGGACCTGGGCGCGCGCATTCAGCGGCTGCATCCGGCCGACATCGCCTACATCCTCGAGGCGCTGCCGCACGAGGACCGGATGCTCGTCTGGGATCTCGTGCAGTCGGACAAGGACGGCGAAATCCTGCTCGAGGTCTCCGACTCGGTGCGCGAGTCGCTGATCCGCTCGATGGACCGCGCCGAGCTCGTCGAGGCGATCGAGTCGCTCGATGCCGACGAGATCGCCGAGCTCGCGCCCGACCTTCCCCGCGAGGTCGTCGACGAGGTACGACGCGGCCTGACGCAGCAGGAGCGCGAGCAGCTGCGCGCCTCGATGTCGTTCCCCGAGGGCTCGGTCGGCGAGCTGATGGATTTCGAGGCGATCACCGTGCGCCGCGAATACACGCTCGACATGGTGCTGCGCGAGTTGCGCCGGCTCGACGAGTTGCCCGATCACACCGACCAGGTCTACGTCGTCGACGCGCGCGGCGAACTGCAGGGAGCGCTGCCGCTCGATCGGCTGCTGATCAACCAGCCCGAGGTGCAGGTCGAAGACGTGATGCGGCGCGACGTGCTCACGCTGCAGACGCTGGACGACGCGGTCGACGCTGCGCAGGCCTTCGAACGCTACGACCTGGTTTCGGCGCCGGTGGTCGACCCGGCCAACCGCGTGATCGGCCGCGTGACGGTGGCCGAGGTGATCGACCTGATCCGCGAGGAGGCCGAGTCGGAGATGCTCGCCAAGGCCGGCCTGCGCGAGGAGGAGGATCTTTTCTCCAGCGTCTGGGCGTCGGCACGCAACCGCTGGCTTTGGCTCGCGCTGAATCTCTGCACCGCATTCGTCGCCTCGCGCGTCATCGACGCGTTCGAGGGCACGATCGAGCGCGTGGTGGCGCTCGCCACGCTGATGCCGATCGTCGCCGGCATCGCGGGCAACTCGGGCAACCAGACGATGACGCTGATCATCCGCTCGATCGCGCTCGGCCAGGTGAACGCGGCCAATGCACGCCGCCTGCTCGGCAAGGAGATGGCGATCGCCGCGCTCAACGGCATCGTCTGGGGCGGCATCGCCGGCCTTGCCGCGTGGCTGCTGTATCGCGACACGCCCTACGGCGTGCTGCTCGGAATGACGATGATGCTCGCGGTGCTGCTCAACCTGCTCGTCGGCGCGGTGATCGCGCTCGTCGTGCCGCTGACGCTCGAGCGGCTCGGGCGAGACCCCGCGCTCGGTTCCTCGGTGCTGCTCACGTTCAGCACCGACAGCATGGGCTTCCTGATCTTCCTCGGACTGGCGACGCTGCTGTTTCGCTGAGCGGCCGCGCCTTCACCGGCCGCGCCTTCACCGACCGCAGAACACCGGCGTGGTGAACGAACGCGCGCGCAGCGCGATTTCCTCGTTCTGCAGCGGCGCATCGTGCGCACTGCCGCCGACGTAGCGCACGCCGTTGCCGTCGAGCAGCGCCTTCAGCGGCGCCAGTTTCACCGCGAAATTGATGTTCTGCGGGATGTCGCCCGTCATCTGCGCGACGCGCAGCGCATTGAGCTTGGCGACGACGACGCCGACGACGAGCCCGCGACGGTCCAGCAACGGACCGCCGCTGTTGCCCGGCTGCACCGGCACGTCGATCTGCAGGTGACCCGGGCGATCGCGCAGCCCGGCCAGCGCCGAGACCATCCCCGCGCCGAGTTGTCCCGACGAAGACAGCACGCCCTGCAGCGGATAGCCGTAGGTAAGGACGGGCTCGCCCTGCATCGCGTCGGGCGCGACGCGCAGGCGCGCGGCGTCGGACACCGGCGGCCCCTTGAGCAGCGCCAGGTCGTTCTTCTCGTCGACGGCCACGAGTTCGAGCGGCGTACCGTCGCCGCGCGCCAGCCGCGTGCAGCCGTCGACGACGTGCTGGTTGGTGACCAGGTAACCGTCGCTGGCGACGTAGAAGCCGCTGCCGCTGGAGACGTGCATGCGCCGGGCCGGCTTCGCGGTGCCGGTGCCCGGCGGCGTCGAGCGCGGCGAAGGCGCCGGCGTCGGCAGGCTGCCGTTACCGCGGTCGAGCAGCGAGCCGGGAACCGGTGTGGGGGCGTCGGGCAGTCCGCGGGCGGTGGCGGATGGCAGGCCGAACGCCGTGATCGCCCCCAGCAGCGCAAGGGCACCGGCAACGACCCCGATAGCGTTCCAGGCTGTGACGATCGCCGCCTGACCGCCGGCCGCGCCGGCTGTGCTCGGAGAAGCAGCGGCGTCCGCACGTGGTGCAGCGTGAGAATGCGATTCGGTCATCGTCGCACTGTACGTGTCCGGTGCCATCGGTGGAGCGATGTCCTTGTCGAAATATTTGACATTCTGAATTCGACCGATCCGCGAGTTCGTTGATTTTTTTCGCGTTTGGTCCGACGGAACGTTTGTTGCTTGGAATGGGAGAGGGGAAACCCCCCGAACGACATCTGCACGATGGAGAAGCAACATGAACATTTCGGCTCGCACCCGCCTCGTTCTGCTGCTGTTGGGGTCGGCATTGTGTCCGTGGATCGCAAATGCCGCGCCAACGGAAACGTCTCGACGATCGGCAACATGGGTGTGGTGATGACCGACATCGCCTTCGATCCGTCCGGCAACCTCTACGGCGTGAGCTTCACCGACCTGTACCGCATCGACCGCGGTACGGCGGCCGCCACCAAAATCGGCAGCCTCGGCGTGAGCAGCATGAATGCGCTCGTGTTCGGCAGCGACGGCACTCTGTACGCGGCCGCCGCCTCCACGCGTAATCTGTACACAGTGAGCCCGTCCACCGGGGCGGCGACGTCACTCGGTTCGACCGGGTTCTCTTCCGGCGGCGACCTCGCGTTCTTCGGCGGCGACCTCTATCTGGCCGATTCGTCGAGTCGTCTCGTGCGCATGGATATCGACACGCCAGCCGATTCGGCTCTCATCGGGCCCTTCGGCTTCTCGAGCGTTTTCGGGCTCGCCACCGGCAACGACGGAGTTCTGTACGGCGTCGGCGGCACCGAGATCTTCAAGGTGAATGCCGCGACCGGTGCCGGTACGCTGGTCAGCGACTATAGCGGGCAGGGACTCGGTCAGGCGTACGGCCAGAGCTTCGTCACCGAAGCAGGCGCTCCGCAGGAGCCACCCGCCGGAGTGCCACTTCCTTCGACGCTCGCACTGCTGATTGCGGCTTCGGCATTCGGGGCACGGGCGATGACGCGCTACCGGTGACCGATCCGCAGAGGGCGTCGCGCGCGGGCGGCGTTGTTCCGTCGATCATGTCAGCGGGCGAATGAGCAGCCCGGTGGTCGAGACGCGCAGCTCGTAGCGCATCGGGACATCGGCCGGAACGAAGCTCGCCGAACCGTATTCGGCGTCGTACAGCGGCGCAAGCGAAGCGAAGCGACGACGCAGCGCGAACAGGTCGACCGGCGGGTCGTCGGCCAGCGCGTGGACGGTGCGCGGGCCGCTGCGCTCGTCCTCGATCGCGCGATAACGGCCCGAGATGCGCTCGAGTGCCCACAGCGTGTGCAAGCCGATCAGGTTTCCGAAGGACTTCCACTTCAGGATGCGCGCGTCGACCTGGATCTCGTCGCCGGCGAGCTCGTAGCGGACCGTGCGCCCGTCGGGGAAGCGCAAGCGGGCTTCGAAGCGCTGCACGCCGAGCGGCGAGACGGTGATCTGCGCGATCGGCTCCTCGTGCGTCAGCGAGCGGTAGCCGTGCAGGCTGCCGGCGAGCGCTGCGCAAAGCAGGCCGACGGCCAGCAGCAGCGCACCCGGCAGGCTGCGCAGCGCGAACCGGCCCAGGCGCAGGCGCACGAGCGCGCCGAGACCGGCGAGAATCGCGGCGAGCCCGACGATCGCGAAGGCGGCGGCCAGCAACCACAGCGTGTCGACGGTGCGTGCGACGTCGGGACCGGACATGAGCGTTCGGGGCGTGCGCTACTCGGACGCGACCCACGTTCCCGATTTTCCGCCGCGCTTCTCGAGCAGGTGTACGGCGTCGATCACCATCCCGCGGTCGACCGCCTTGCACATGTCGTAGACGGTGAGCAGGCCGACCTGGACCGCGGTGAGCGCTTCCATCTCCACGCCGGTGCGCCCTTCGCATTCGGCCGTGGCGGTGCAGTGAACGGCGCTGTCGGCCTCGTCGAGCTCGAATTCGACCGCGACCCGCGTGAGCGCGATCGGGTGGCACAGCGGGATCAGCTCCGACGTGCGCTTGGCGCCCTGGATGGCGGCGATGCGCGCAACGCCGACGACATCGCCCTTCTTCGCGCTGCCGCTGCGCACGAGCGCCAGTGTCTCGGGTTTCATCCGGATCGTTCCGCGCGCGACGGCGACGCGGTGCGTCTCGGCCTTCGTGCCGACGTCGACCATGTGCGCGTGCCCGGCGGCGTCGAAGTGCGTCAGTGCGCCCGCCGCGCTCTCGGCGGGCGCCGGCGCGGCTGCGGGGGTGGCGTTCGCGGACGCGGTGGGGTGCGGCGAGCTCTTCATGGTGCGGCGGGGGTCGCGTCTATCATAGCAACGCCGTTTCCGGAGGTGTCGCAGTTGACGAGCGCTCGTCTGCCGTCCCGTTGCATGGCGGGCCTGCTGGCCGCCGTGCTCGCGTTCGTTCCGCCGCTCGCGCAGGCGCAGGTCGACAACCTGCCGCGCCTGGGCGACGCGGGCGCCGACGAGCTGTCGCCGTCGATGGAGCGGCGCATCGGCGAATCGATCGTCGGCGAGATGCAGCGCCGCGGCATGATCGACGACGATGCCGAACTCACCGACTGGCTCAACCGCTTCGCGCTCGCGCTCACGAGCACCGCGCCGGCCACCGGACACGACTTCCGCTTCTTTCTCGTACGGGACCCGACGTTGAACGCCTTTGCGTTGCCCGGCGGGTTCATCGGCGTGCACACGGGGCTGATCGTCGGCACGCAGTCGGAATCCGAGCTCGCTTCGGTGCTCGCGCACGAGATCGGTCACGTGACGCAGCGGCACATCGCCCGCATGCTCGCGCATCAGCGGCAGGGATCGGTGGTCATGATCGCGGCGATGGTGCTCGCCGCGCTGGCAGCGGGCTCGAATCCGCAGGCGGCCGGCGGCCTGGCGTCGCTCGGCAGCACGGTCGCGCAGCAGCAGATGCTGGGCTTTTCGCGCGACGCCGAGCGCGAGGCCGACCGCGTCGGCCTGGAGATGCTGCGCCAGGGCGATTTCGACTCGAACGCGATGGTCTCGTTCCTGAACCGGCTGCAGAGCGCCGGCAGGCTCTACGACAGCGGCGCTCCCGAATACCTGCGCACGCACCCGGTCACGTCGGCGCGCATCGCCGACATCCAGGCGCGGATCAGCGAAGGCCGCTATCGCCAGCGAGCCGACAGCACGGAATTCCGGCTCGCGCGCGCCAAGCTTCGCGCGCTCACCGACACCACCGTCGACGGCCTGCAGGCGGCGCACGTGTATTTCGAGCGGCAACTGCGCGACCGCACGATCGACGAAACCTCGGGCTGGTTCGGGCTGGCGACGGTGGCCGCTGCGCAGCGCGACGCGGCGCAGGCGCGCGCGGCGATCGTCCGGGTGCGGCAGCGCCTGGCCGAGCCGCACCGTTTCGTCGAGCGCCTCGCCGCGCAGGTCGAGCTCGACGCCGGCAAGCCGCGCGCCGCGCTCGCGGTGCTCGATGCGGCGCTCGTGCGCGACCCGTCCGCGCGCTCGCTGCTGCGGTTGCGCGCCCGTGCGCTGCTGGCCGAGAAGCGTTACGCCGACGCTGCGCCGTTTCTCGAACAATCGCTCGCGATGCACCGCGACGACCCGCAATTGTGGGCGCAGCTCTCGGAGGCGCAGCAGGCGCTCGACCGGCCCGCGCTGGCGCACAGGGCCGCCGCCGAGCGCTTCGTGCTGCTCGGCGCGCTGCCGGCGGCGGTCGAGCAACTGCGCCTGGCGCAGCGATCGCCGTCGTCCGATTTCCACGTCGCGTCGCAGATCGATTCGCGGCTGCGCGAACTCGAGGCGCAGTGGATGCGCGAGCGCGACGATCGGGTGAATTAGCCAAGGCCTGTTCCCACTGCGATCGTCCCCGCGTGAGCCCGGGAAAAGCGCCTGGGCCCGGCGGGCCCGGCGTTGCTAGCCAGGTCGGTCGGAACCCGATGCGGCGGGGCGGGATGCGGCTTCGTCGCGCGGCCGCGCTACGAAGCCCAGCACGCGTTCGGGCGCGTCGGTACGGTCGATCGGCAGCGCGCGTCCGTTCCATCGCAGCGTGAGCGAGTCGGCACGCCATTCCAGCGGCAGCGCGGCGAGATCGAGATCGTGCACGACGGCCCCGCCGAGGTCGGTGCGCAGCAGGAGCTGATCTTCGGGTCCTGTCCATGCGCCGTCGATGCGCGATACCTCGGCGCCCGTGTGCGCGACGAAGCGCACCGTGCCGGGCGCGTCCGCGCCGGCAGCCGCATCGGTGCGTTCGCCGGCGCCGCCCACCGCGCGCAGCACCAGCGGCGCGGCGTCGATGTCGACGTACACGCGCTGCGGGCCGTTCTGCCAGAACCAGCGCCCGTGCTCGTCGCAGGCATAGTTGCGCGCGATGAAATCGACGATGCGCGGATTCGTGATCGTGCTGCCGGGCGCGTCGCGCGCTTCGTCGAAGTCGGGCCGTCCCCGGTCGACGAGCCGCCAGTTGCCGCGTCGGTCGAGCCGCAGCCAGCCGAACACCGCGGGCACCGACGGCCAGCGTTCGAGCGCGCGCAGGACTTCGTCGTCCACGGTTCAGTGCAACCGGTCGTGGACGACCGGGCTCGCCTGGCGCAGCGCGGAGTGGTGCAGCATCATCCGCCAGCCGCCGGCCTGCTTCACGTAGACATTGGTCGCGATGCACTCGACGACCTGGAGACCTCCGGGCGGTGCGCCGTGCGGATCGCCCTGGAGCGTCTGTTCGACGACGTTGTGCACGGCGAGCACGGCACCGGTGTGCACGCGCACGTCGCAGCGGCGGATCTGGACGCGGCCATGCCGGAAGATGCTCGCCCACGACTCGCGCACGGCGGCCAGTCCGACGAAGCGATCGCTGCCGGGATGGACGCAGACGACGTCTTCGTCGTCCGCCCACAACGCCATCATCGCCTCGAGGTCGCCGCGCTGCATCGCCTCGTAGAAGGCCTCCTCCACCACGTCGGCCGTGCACAGGATCGCGCGCCGCATCGGTCTATCGCAGCGGACGTGCGCCGGTGGTCTCGAAGCGCATCGCGCGGGACAGCGACTCGAAGACCTGCGACGGCGCGATGCGCTGCAGGCAGGCCTGGTGGCCGAGCGGACAACTGCGCTCCGAGCACGGACTGCACGGCAGGTGCAGCCACTCCACCTGCGCGCGCGGCGAACGCGGTTGCGCCCGGCGCGGATCGGAGGGACCGAACAGCGCGACCTGCGGGCGCGCATACGCGGCAGCCACGTGCATCAAGCCGTTGTCGACGGTGACCACGCCGGCAGCCTGCGCGATGAGCGCGATCGCTTCGTCGAGCGAGGTTTCGCCGCAAAGATTGCGCGCCGCCTGCCCGGACAACGCGGCGATTTCGGTGGCCGCCCGCCGTTCGGCGCGGGGACCGAGAAGCAGCACGTCGGCCTCGGGCGTTTCGGCGGCGAGCATGGCGATCAACGACGCGAAGTGTCGCGCGGGCCAGCGGTGCGACTCGCCGCCGCCCGTTGCCGGGCACAGCACGATCGGCGGTGCATCGCGGCCGACGTCGAATTTCGCGCGGACCATCCGTTCGCGTTGCACACGATGGGAAAGGCGCGGCTCGAGAACGATCCCGGGGCGCGGCGCGCGTGCTTCGAAAGCGAGCCCCGCGTAGCGCTCGGCTGCCTGCGGCGCGGTCGCGCACGCCGGCTCCTGGATGCGATTGAGCAGCAGCGCGCGCGACTTCCCGCGATAGCCGATGCGCTCGCCGATGCCGGCGAACCACGGAACGAGCGCGGCGAGGCGGGTCTCCGGCAGGACATAGGCGCGCTGATATCGCCGCGCGTGCAGCGCGCGGCCCAGTCGCCAGCGCGTCGTCCACAGCGCGCGCCGCTCGGAAGCCGGCCCCACGAGGACGTCGCCGACTTCGTCCATGCAGCGGAACACGGGTGCGACGGCCTCGTCGCACAGGACATCGATGCGCATGCGCGCGTTCTGCTGGCGCAGCAGCGCCAGCAGGGGCTGCGCCATGACGGCATCACCGATCGTGTCCGGCGCGATCACCAGCGCTCGCGAACCCATCGTCGCCCCCGACCCGGCCATTGCCTCGCTTCGATCCTAACCCGATCGCGGGATTGTGGTTCGAAGGGCAGGTCGGCGCGTCGATCTTTTGCACGTCGGGAGGCTTTACATCGATCCGCCGCGTGCCGGGCGGCGTGCGTCGGATCAGTGTCCGTGCGGCACTGCGCCGGGCGCGAGCCGGTAGCGCGTACCGCAGTACGAGCACATCGCCTTGCCCGTGCCGCGCAGTTCCAGATAGACGCGCGGATGCGAGGACCACAGCGGCATCTTCGGATTCGGGCAGAAGGCGGGAAGGTCGGAAGCGTCGATTTCCACGACGGCGTCCTGCGCCTGCGGCAGATCGGCGGCGGCGTCGGTGCCGGTGCCGTTCATCGCGACGCTCCGATCGGGGTCAGCCAATCGCGGTAGCGCGGATTGCGCCCGGCGACGATGTCGAAGAACAGCCCTTGCAGGCGTTCGGTGATCGGCCCGCGCCGTCCTTCGCCGATCGTGCGGTCGTCCAGTTCGCGGATCGGCGTGATCTCGGCCGCGGTTCCGGTGAAGAAGGCCTCGTCGGCGCAGTACATTTCGTCGCGCGTGATCCGCTTCTCGCGCACCTCGATGCCGGCGTCGCGCGCGAGGGTGATGACGGCGTCGCGCGTGATGCCGTCCAGGCACGAGGCGACGTCGGGCGTGTAGACCACGCCGTTGCGCACGAGGAAGACGTTCTCGCCCGAGCCCTCGGACACGTAGCCTTCGGTGTCGAGCAGCAGCGCTTCGTCGTAGCCGTGCGCCGCCACCTCCTGATTGGCCAGGATCGAGTTGATGTAGTAACCGCTCGCTTTCGCGCGTACCAACGAGACGTTGACGTGGTGACGAGTGAACGACGAAGTCTTGACGCGGATGCCCTTGGCGATCGCCTCCTCGCCGAGGTAGGCGCCCCACGGCCAGGCGGCGACGGCGACGTGGATCGTGTTGCCGCGCGCCGAGACGCCCAGCGCCTCCGACCCCACCCAGGCGATCGGGCGCAGATAGCAGGATTCGAGCGCGTTCATCCGCACCACGTCCTTCTGCGCCTGGACCAGCGTGTCGAACGAGAACGGCAGCCGCATCTGGAAGATCTTCGCCGAGTTGAACAGCCGCTGCGTGTGCTCGTTCAGCCGGAAGATCGCGGTGCCCGCGTCGGTCTTGTAGGCTCGCACGCCCTCGAACACGGCCATCCCGTAGTGCAGCGAGTGGGTGAGTACGTGGATGCTGGCGTCGCGCCAGTCGACCATCTTGCCGTCGAACCAGATATGACCGTCGCGGTCAGCCATCGACATCGCTTTCTCCCGGGAGATTCCGCAGCCGCGCGAAGATGCGCACAAGCCTCTCATTTTAGCAACCGGCGTCCGCGGTAGACTCGGCGCCATGACGATCGCGCCGCATTCGCGCTTCGGCTCGCAGGTCACGCTGCTCGTCGTGCTGCAGGCGCTGCTGCTGACGAACAACGTGACGCTGATCGCCGTCAACGGCCTCGCCGGACTGCAACTCGCGTCGACGCCGTTGCTGGCAACCTTCCCGGTCACCGGCTACGTGCTCGGCGGCGCGGTCTGGGCGATGCCGGCCGCGCTCTTCATGCGCCGCTTCGGCCGGCGCGCGGGCTACACCGCAGGCTCGCTGGTGGCGATGCTCGGTTCGCTGCTGGCGTGGCACGCGATGAACGCCGGCAGCCTCGCGCTGCTGTGCCTGGCCACCTTCGTCTGCGGCCTGTACAACGCCTTCGGCGCGAGCCTGCGGTTCGCCGCGGCCGACGTCGTCGACGCCGCGCCGGAGGTCCAGGCGGCGTGGCGCGAGCGCTGGCGGCCGCGGGCGATCTCGCTCGTGCTCACCGGCGGCATCGCCGGCGGCGTCGTCGGTCCCGAGATCTCCAAGTGGTCGCGCTCGGCGCTGGCGACGCCCTTCGCGGGCAGCTACCTGACGTTGGTGGCCTTCGCCGCGCTGTCGCTGCTGCTCGTGCAGGCGCTGCACGTGCCCGTGCCGGCGAAGGCGGCCACGCTCGGCAGCGCCCGTGCGCTGCGCGAGATCCTGCGGGATCCGGTCTGCCGCGTCGCGATCCTCTGCGCGGCGCTGGCCTACGGCGTGATGAACCTGCTGATGGTCGCCACGCCGCTGGCGATGGAGGTCTGCGGACTGCCCTACGACGACGCCGCCTTCGTCATCGAGTGGCACGTCGTCGGCATGTTCGCGCCGGGACTGTTCTGCGGCGCGCTGATCGGCCGTATCGGCGCGCTGCCGGTCATCTTCGCCGGTGCGGTGCTGATGCTCGGCTGCGGGGCCGTGGCGCTGTCCGGCGTCGAACTGATGCACTTCGTCGTCGCGCTGTTCGCCCTCGGCGTCGGATGGAACTTCATGTACACCGGCGCGACCGCGCTGCTGACGAAGGCGTACCGGCCCGCGGAGAAGAACAAGGTCCAGGGTTTCATGGATTCCGTCGTGTTCGCGACGATGATCACCAGCTCGGCTTCGTCGGGGGCGCTGCTCTTCGTCGATGGCTGGTCGATGCTGAACCTGCTGGCGCTGCCCTTCGTCGTCGTCGCGATCGTGGCGGTGTCGTGGCTTGCCGCACGAAGCGGCTGGACGCTCGGCCGCGCGGGCGTCGGCGCAGCGTCGTAGCACCGCTTTCGAGGCGCTGCGCGCTTCGGCGCGCGCGCCCTTCGTTCGCCCGCCCGCTCGTTCAGCCCGGACCGAACAGCCACTCCCACAGCGCCCGCACGGCAGCGCGTTCCGCGGCGACGCGGTCGGGCTCGACGCGCGCGACGACGTCGTCGAGCCGCGCCTGGTGCTGCAGCCGGCGATAGCGGCGATAGGCGTCGGCCGTGCGCTGCGCCAGGTCCGCGTCGATCAGCCCGAATTCGCCCGCTCGACCGAGCAACGCAATGTTGCCGGCGTTGTCGAGCAGCGCGCGATGCTCGCCCGAGTGCGCGAGCACGAGAAACTGCACGATGAATTCGATGTCGACGATACCGCCGCGATCGTGCTTCAGGTCGAAACGGTCGCTGCGGTTCGGGTGCCCTTCGCGCATGCGCGCGCGCATCGCGCGCACTTCTTCGCGCAGCCTGTCGCGGTCGCGCGCTCGCGCGAGCACGTCGCGCCGGATCGCCTCGAAGCGTTCGCCGATCGCCGCGTCGCCCGCAGAGAAGCGCGCGCGCGTGAGTGCCTGGTGCTCCCACACCCAGGCTGCGTCGTTCTGGTAGGCGGCGAACGCCGCGACGCTCGAGACGAGCATTCCCGACTGCCCGTTCGGACGCAGCCGCAGGTCGGTGTCGAAGAGCAGGCCGGCCGCGGTGCGCGTGGACAGCCACGCCGAGACGCGCTGCGCGAGCAGCGCATACGCCTCGGGCGCACGCTCGTCGGCATCGTCGTAGAGGAACACGAGATCGAGGTCGGCGGCATAGCCCAGTTCCTTGCCGCCCAGCCGGCCGTAGGAGATCGCCGCGAAGCGCGGGGTGTCGCGGAAGCGCAGCCGCAGGCCGCTCCAGACGAGATCGAGAACGAGGTCGAGCACCCGGTCGGCGAGCTCGCTCAGGTGGTCCGACAGGCGCTCGACCGTCAGGCGGCCTTCGAGGTCCTGCACCATCAGCCGGAAGACCTGCGCGTGATGCGCTTCGCGCACGATGTCCATCTGCCGCTCGACGTCGGGCGCGCCATCGTGCGTCGCCGCATCGACGCGCTCGCGCAACTGCTCGCTCCAGGCGGCGTAGTCCTGCGGTTCGAGCAGTTCGCCGTCGAGCAGTTCGTCGAGGACGACCGGGTGCTGCATCAGGTATTCGGCCGGCGACTTCGCCCAGTCGAGCACGCGCAGCACGCGGGCGAACGCGTCGCGGAACCGGTCGAGCAGCGCCACGTAGCCGGGCCGACGGCAGATCGCCTCGAGCAGGTCGACGAGGCGCGCGAGCCCGTTCGGTCCGGTGCCGAGGCGAACCGCCTCCGCGAGCAGCCGCTCGATGGCCGCCCGCGTCTCGCTGCGCGCGGCGCGGTAGCGCGCGCCTTCGCGCAGGGCAGCGAAACGGCGTCCGGTTTCCGGGTCGGGCGCGCAGGCGTCGTCGACGAGCTGGGGTGTCTCCGCGTCCTCGCCCGCGGGCGCGAGCAGCCGGTCGAAAATGCGCGCGGTCGCGTCGGTGCATTCGTCGATGGCGGCGTCGAACTCGCCGCTCGCCAGGCCGAGCATCGCCGCGATCGCCTCGCGCGCCTGCGGCGCGCGCGCCAGGCGATGCGTCTGCGCGTCCTCGCGGTACTGCAGCATGTGCTCGGTGCGGCGAAGCAGCCGATAGGTGCGCGCGAGCGTCTCGCACTCGTCTTCGGGCAGGAGTCCCTTGGCCGCGAGCGCCGCGAGCGTCTCGAGCGTGTGCCGGCCCTGCAGCGTGGGGTCCTGGCCGCCCCGGACGATCTGGAAGAGCTGTGCGATGAACTCGATCTCGCGGATGCCTCCGCGACCGAGCTTGACGTCGAAGGCCTCGGGGTCGCGCGCGCCTCGCCGGGCGACCTCGGCGCGCACCTTCGCGTGCAGTCGGCGCAGCGCTTCGATCGCGTCGAAGTCGAGGTAGCGCCGATACACGAAGGGGTCGACGATGCGCGTGAGCGCGGCTTCGTCCTCGTCGCGCGCGTCCCGGCCGGCCGTTCCCGAATCGGCGATGACGCGCGCCTTCAGCCACGCGAATCGCTCCCACTCGCGGCCCTGCGCGTAGAAGTACTGCTCGAGCATCGGCAGCGAGGCGACGAGCGGGCCCGAGTCGCCGTTCGGGCGCAACCGTGCGTCGACGCGGAACACGAAGCCGTCGGCGTCGCATTCCGACAGCAGCGCGATCGTTCGCCGCGCCAGGCGGTGCATCCATTCGCTCGCCGCCAGTCCGCCGCCGCCACCGGGTGCTGCGGCGCTCTCGCCCTCGCCGCGGAACACGAAGACGAGGTCGAGATCGGAGGAGACGTTGAGCTCGCCGCCGCCGACCTTGCCCATGCCGACTGCGAGCAGGTCCTGCGCCCGCCCGTCGCGATCGAATGCCGGGCCGTGACGCGCCGCCAGCGTCGCGCCGGCCGCGCGCATGGCGAGCGACGTGGCGATCTCGGCGAAAGCCGTCATCGCCTTGCAGACCTCGTCGAGCGAGGCCCGGCCGCTCGTGTCGCGCTCGATGAGCGCGAGCATCAGCCAGTTGCGCGCACGGCGCAGCGCACGTGCAAGCGAGCCATCGTCGGCTGCGCCGGCCGGCGTGCGCGAAGAACTGCCGCTGCAGGCCGAGCGCTCGCTTTCGACCAGTGATTCGATCGCCGCGCGCGACACGCAGGTCGCGGCGAGTGCTTCGAGGCGAGCTCGTGCGCTCGCCTCGGTCGAACGCGCGGCGAACGCGGCCAGCGTGCGCCGGAAGTACGCCGAGTGGCGCTCGCCGTCGAAGCGCATGATCGCTCGTCCGAAGGGTTATGCTTGGGTCCGATTGTCGCTCATGCACGCCTGGACACCGCCGGTCGCCGGCCCGACTCGACTCGAGCGCGCGCTCCGGTGGCTCGCGTGGAGTGTGCTCGCCCTCGCGTTGGCGGCCGCCGGCGCCTACGTTTCGCTGCGGGTGCTGGTCTGGCCGAATCTCGAGCGCTGGCGGCCGCAGATCGAACGGCACCTGTCCGGGGCAGCCGGCCACGAGGTGCGCATCGGCTCGCTGTCCACCGGTTTCGAAGGTTGGCGGCCCTGGATCGTCGTCGAGCGCCTCGCCGTGCTCGACGACGACGGCGTCGAGGCGTTTGCCGCCGGGCGCGTGCGCGGCGTCGTCTCGATGCGCAAGGCGCTGCGAGGCCGCTTCGCGCTGGCGCTGCTCGAGATCGATTCGCCGTCGCTGCGCGTCGAGCGCATCGCTTCGCGCCGGTTGCGCGTCGGCGGCTTCGACCTCGACCTCGACGCGCCGGGCGGACCGGACGTGCTCGGAAGCCTGCTCGCGCATCGCCGGATCATCGTGCACGACGCGCGCATCGAGGCGATCGATCGCCCGAGCGGGCAGCGTCTCGCGCTCGCCGGGGTCGACGTCGCGGTGGGATCGGTAGGCCGGCGACATCGTGCGTCGCTGCACCTGCCCGCCTGGGGCGAGGTCGCCTACGACGTCGATGCGGCCATCGAGTTCGCGCATGCCGCGTTCGCCGCGCCCGCCGACTGGCACGACTGGCGCGGCGAGGCGTACCTCGGCGCGCGCAGCGTCGAGCTGGCGGCGGCGTTCGCTCACTGGCAGCAGTGGAGCGCGATCGCCGGACTGCCGGCGCCGCCGCCGGCGCTCGCCGTCGAAGCCGGCCGGGCGGGTTTTCGCGCCTGGACGCAGTTCGACCCCGACCTCGCGAAGCGCAGCGCGCTGAAGCTCGACGCGACGTCGCTGCGCGTGAGCGTCGACGGGAAAGCGATACCGGTCGCGGCGCTGCGGCTGGACGGGCAGGCCACCTACGACGCGGCCGATCGCACGACCTTCGTCTTCGAGAAGCTCGAGATCGACGACGGCGATCACCGCCGCTTCGATGCCATCGCCGGCGAACCGATGTTGCGCCTGGGCGCCGACCGTCGGCTGCTCGCCGCTCGCCTCTCGCTCGGGCGCTTCGATGCCGCACGCACGCTCGCGTGGCTGCGCGCGTTCCCGCTGCCGGCCGACGTGCGCGCGCGCGTCGATCCGTTGCACGTCGAGGGCCAGGTCCGACGCGTCGCGCTCGAATGGTCGGCCGAGCCGGGCGATCCTCGCAGCCGCGTCGAGGCCGACTTCGAGCACCTTTCCTTCGCATGGCACGAGGGCGAGGCGCTGCGCCCGGGCGAGTTGCGCCTGCCGGGCTTCGGCAACGTCTCCGGGCACGTGCGGCTTACGCGCGACGGCGGCGAAGCGACGCTCGACGGTCGCGACGCCGTGCTGCGCTTTCCCGGGTTGTTCGCCGAGCCCGACGTGCCGCTCGAGCGGCTCGAAGGGCGCGCGACGTGGACGATCGCCGAGGCGCCCGGCGACCAACCGCCGAAGGTCGCGCTGCGCATCGAAGCGTTGCGCTTCGCCAACCGCGATGCCGCAGGCGAGCTGTCGGGCAGCTGGCGCAGCGGCGGCAAGGGCGCGGGCGTGGTCGACCTCAGCGGGCGGCTCGAGCGCGCCGAGGCCGCACGCACGTGGCGATACCTGCCGCTGGTCATTCCCGCCGAGGTTCGCGACTGGGTGCGCAACGCCGTGCGCGGCGGACATTCGGACGACGTGCGTTTCGTCCTGCAGGGCGATCTCGAGGACTTCCCGTTCCGCGATCCGGCCAGCGGCAGCTTCGTCGTCGCCGCGCGGCTGTCGGACGCGCAGCTCGCCTACGCGCCCGGATGGCCGGCGATCGAGCACGTGCGCGGCTCGTTGCGCTTCGAGCGCGCCGGCATGGAGATCGACGCCCGCTCGGCAGCCGTGTGGAACGTCGCGCTCACCGACACGCATGCGCGCATCGCCGACTTCGACGAACCGCTGCTGCTCGTCGAGGGAAAAGGCGCGGGCCCGGCGCAGGACATGATCCGCTTCGTCGACGAGAGCGCGCTGCGCACGAAGGTCGAGGACTTCACGCGCGAGACGACGGCGGCGGGCGACGCGAAGCTGCAGCTCGCGCTGAAGCTTCCGCTCGACGACCCGGCCGCCGTGCGGGTGCGCGGTGCCGTGGAGTTCTCCGGCAACGACGTTACGCTCGATCCGACGCTGCCGCCTTTCGAGGCGGTCACCGGTCGACTCGAATTCACCGAAGACCGCCTCGCGTTTCGAGCATTGCGTGCGCGCTTCCTCGGCGGCGAGTTGCAGGCCGATGCGGACGCGCCCGCGCCCGGGCGGCTGCAGCTCCGTGCGAAGGGTTCGCTGGCGGCCGCGTCGGTGGCGCAATGGACGCAGCGTTCGTTCGCATCCCCGTTGCCCGGCCGAGTGGCGGCTTCGCTGGGCGGCTCGCTCGCCTTCGACGCCCGCTTCGAGTTGCGCGACCGCGTCTCGCGCCTGTCGATCGAATCCGACCTGGCGGGGCTCTCCAGCACGCTGCCTGCGCCGTTCGCCAAGCGTTCCGACGAGCGCTGGCCGCTGCGCATCGAGTCGGACACCTCGGCGGCCGGCGTCGGGTCGCTGCGCGTGCGGCTGCGCGACGACGCGCGCTTCGTGCTCGAACGCGCCCGGGCGCCGGACGGCGGCGCCGGCACGCACCGCGCCGCCATCGCACTGGGTACCGAAGCGGTGCTGCCCGACGCGGGCTTCGCCGCGCGCGTGCGCGCGCCGGAACTCGACCTCGACGCCTGGAATGCGGTGTTCGCCGGCACGCCGGCGCCGGCGCCGGCGCCGGCGCAGGCTCGCAGCGCGCCGCCGTCGGGTCTCGACGCCGTCCTCGTACCCGACCTGGTTTCCGTCGTGTCCGACCGGGTTCGCCTGGGAGGCCGCACCTTCGAGGACGTCGTCGTCGGCGCCACGCGCGTGGACTCGGCCTGGCGCGCCAACCTGCACGCGCACGGCGTCGACGGCTACCTGCACTGGATTCCGGGCGCCGACGCGCCCGCCGGCGCAGCCGACGCGCCCGCCGGCGGCGCGGGCGGACAGTTGTCGGCGCGCTTCACGCGGCTGTCGATTCCGCAGGACCGCATCGACGAGATCGAGCAGCTGGTCGATTCGACGCCGCGCTCGTTGCCGGCGCTCGACGTGGTTGCCGACGAGCTCGTGCTCGGCGGGCGGGCGCTGGGGTCGTTGCAGCTGCGCGCGCGCAACGACGCCGCACAGGACGCACCGGTCTGGCGGCTGCAGGAGTTGCAATTGCGCAATCCGGCCGGCAGCCTCGATGCGACGGGGACCTGGCGCGCGCGGCGCGGCGACGCACCGGCGCAAAGCGCCATGCAGTTCACGCTGTCGGTCGCCGACGCCGGACGGATGCTCGCGCTGTTCGACTATCACGACGTGCTGCGCGGCGGCGCCGGCGAGTTGAGCGGCGAGCTGCGCTGGAACGGTTCGCCGATGCGGCTCGACGCACGCTCGCTCGGCGGGCAGATGAAGCTGTCGCTCGGCAAGGGGCAGTTCCTGAAGACCGATCCCGGTATCGCGAAGCTGATCGGCGTCGTCAACCTGCAGTCGTTGCGCCGCCGGCTCGTGTTCGATTTCCGCGACGTATTCGCCGAGGGTTTCGCGTTCGACCGGATCGAGGGCGCCGTCGCCGTGCACGACGGTGTCGCGCGCACCGACGACTTCCGCATGCGCGGCGTCTCGGCGCAGGTAGCGATCCGCGGCGAGGCGAGCATTCCGGCCGAGACGCAGTCGCTCGTCGTCGAGGTGCGCCCCGAACTGAACGCCGGGCTCGCTTCGCTTGCCTATGCTGCGCTGGCGAATCCGGCGCTGGGGCTCGGATCCTTCGTCGCGCAGATGGTGTTGCGCGAGCCGCTGCAGCGGATGTTCGCATTCGAGTACGACGTCACCGGCCCGTGGGACGATCCGCAGGTGGTGCGCCGCTCCAGGCCCGCGCCGGAGGCGCTGGTCTCGCCCGACCTGCCGCCCACCGCGTCCGGTGGCGGGTCGTCCAGCCGATGAGCGCGCTGCTGCGGTTGCGCGCGCCTTGCAGGAGTCGAAAATGTCCTCGAAGCCCGTGGCGGGTTTCTCCGCTTCGTCCGGCACCCGGCCCGAGGCGCGCCTGCGCGTGGCCGCGGTGCAGATGGTCTCTTCGACCGACGTCGACGAGAATCTGCGGCGCGCCGGCGCGCTGATCGCCGAGGCCGCCGGCGCCGGCGCACGGCTTGTCGGCCTGCCGGAGCACTTCGCGCTGCTCGGGCGCAGCGATCGCGACAAGCTCGCGATCCGCGAGGCGAACGGCGACGGGCCGATCCAGCGCTTTCTCGCCGCGCAGGCGTCGGCCAACGGCGTGTGGCTGGTCGGCGGCACCTTGCCGCTGTTCAGCGCCAACCCCGGCAAGGTGCTGAACACCAGTTTCATGTACGGACCCGACGGCACGTGTTTCGCCCGCTACGACAAGATCCACCTGTTCGGCTTCCAGCTGGGCGACGAGCGCTTCGACGAGGCCGCGACGATCGTTGCCGGGCGCACGCCCGTGGTCTGCGACGTCGAAGTGGGCGCCGGCGGCGCCGCTTCGCGCTGGCGCGCGGGGCTGAGCGTGTGCTACGACCTGCGCTTCCCGGAGTTGTATCGCACGCTCGCGCCGGCGGACTTGATTCTCGTGCCTTCGGCCTTCACCTACACGACCGGGTCGGCACATTGGGAAGTGCTTCTGCGCGCGCGGGCGATCGAGAACCAGTGCTACGTGCTGGCGCCTGCGCAGGGGGGCCGCCACGAGAACGGCAGGCGCACGTGGGGACACTCGATGCTGGTCGATCCGTGGGGTGAAGTCGTCGCGATGCACGATGAAGGCGAGGGAATCGCCATCGGCGACATCGAGCGCAGCCGGCTCGATTCGGTGCGCGCGAGCGTCCCGGCCCTGCGACATCGCGTCCTGTAGCATGCATTCATGAAACTCGTCGAAACACCTTTCCAGACGCTTTCGCTCGCGCGCTCGGTGCTGCTCGAGCCCTACGGGCTCGACGACAGCCACCTTGCCGCGGCGCTTGCCGAAATCTTCCGCCACCGCGTCGACTACGCCGACCTCTATTTCCAGTTCACGCGCAGCGAGGGCTGGAGCCTGGAGGAAGGAATCGTCAAGTCGGGCAGCTTCTCGATCGACCAGGGCGTCGGCGTGCGCGCCGTGTCGGGCGACAAGACCGCCTTCGCCTACTCCGACGTGATCGGCGCCGAGGCGCTGATGAACGCCGCGCGCGCCACGCGCACGATCGCCGCGCGCGGCGCCGGACGCGTCAAGGTCTCGGCGGCGCTCGTTCCCGGTCACGGCCACGCGCTGTACGGACCCGACGACCCCATTCCGCGAATGGAAGCTGCGCAGAAGGTCGCGCTGCTCGAGCGCATCGAGCGCATGGCGCGGGCAAAGGATCCGCGCGTGCGCCAGGTGATGGCCGGCCTGGCCGCCGAATACGACGTCGTTCTGGTCGCGCGCTCCGACGGGCACGTTGCCGCCGACGTGCGTCCGCTCGTGCGCGTGTCGGTCAGCGTCATCGCCGAGCAGGGCGGGCGACGCGAGCAGGGGCACAGCGGCGGCGGCGGCCGCGTCGACTTCGCGCACTTCGACGAAGAGCGCCTCGAGCGCTATGTCGACGAAGCGGTCCACGCCGCGCTCACGAACCTCGACGCGCGCCCGGCGCCGGCGGGCACGATGACCGTCGTTCTCGGCCCCGGCTGGCCCGGCGTGCTGCTGCACGAGGCGGTCGGCCACGGCCTCGAGGGCGACTTCAACCGCAAGGGTTCGTCGGTGTTCGCCGGCCGCATCGGCGAGCGCGTCGCCAGCCCCGGCGTCACCGTCGTCGACGACGGCACGTTGTCGCAGCGGCGCGGCTCGCTGAACGTCGACGACGAAGGCAATCCGACGCAGCGCAACGTGCTCATCGAGGACGGCATCCTGAAGGGTTATCTGCAGGATTCGCTCAACGCACGGCTGATGAAGAGCGCCGTCACCGGCAACGCCCGGCGCGAATCCTTCGCGCACCTTCCGATGCCGCGCATGACGAACACCTACATGCTCGCCGGCGAGCGCGATCCGCGCGAGATCCTCGAGTCGGTCGAGCGCGGCCTGTACGCGGTGAACTTCGGCGGCGGGCAGGTCGACATCACGAACGGCAAGTTCGTGTTCTCGGCCTCGGAGGCGTGGTGGATCGAGCGCGGCCGGCTGCAATACCCGGTCAAGGGCGCGACGATCATCGGCAACGGCCCCGACGCGCTGCAGCGCGTGACGTTGATCGGCAACGACATGCGCCTGGACCCGGGCATCGGCGTGTGCGGCAAGGACGGCCAGAGCGTTCCGGTGGGCGTGGGCCAGCCGACGCTGCGCATCGAGCGGATGACCGTCGGCGGAACGGCCTGAGAAGCGCCCGGCCGGCCCGATCATCGCGAGCTCGCCGCCCTTCCGCCTGCGCAGGATCGCGCTGGCGGCGTTCGGCCCGTCGCTGCTCTTCGGAGCCGGCGAGGGCGCGATCCTGCCGATCGTGCCGCTCACGGCGCTCGAACTCGGCGCTTCGGTTCCCACCGCGGCGCTCGTCGTCACGCTGATCGGCGTCGGCTCGCTGGTCGGCAACATCCCGGCGTCGCTGATCACCGCCCGCTTCGGCGAGCGTCGCGCGATGGTCGGCGCGTCGTTGTGGGCGGCACTCGCGATGCTGCTCTGCATGTTCGCGCGTGAACTCGCCGTGTTGTCGCTGGCGATCCTGATGGTCGGGATGTCGGCGGCCGTCTTCAACCTGGCGCGCCTGAGCTGGCTCGCCGAAGCGGTTCCGGTGCCGTATCGGGCGCGTGCGCTGTCGACGCTCGGCGGGGTGCTGCGCATCGGGCTGTTCGTCGGTCCGTTCGCCGCCGCTGCGGCGATCCACGCCTTCGGCCCGGCCGCCGCCTACGGTACGGGCGCGGTCGTGCTCGTCGCCGGTGCGCTGCTCGCGCATTCGGTGGCGGAACTCCCCGGACATGGCGCAACGCCCGCCGGCAGGGCGCTCGGCGCCGCGCCGCTGCGCATGCGGCAGATCTTGCGCGAGCATCGCCGCGTGTTCGCGACGGTCGGTCTCGGCGTGGTGCTGATCGCCGCGGTGCGCGCGTCGCGCCAGGGCATCGTTCCGCTGTGGGCCGAACACATCGGGCTCGGCGCAGCCAGTGTCTCGCTGATCTACGGGCTGTCGAACGCCGTCGACATGCTCGTGTTCTACCCCGCAGGGCGCCGCATGGACCTGCGCGGCCGCCGTGCCGTCGCGGTGCCTTCGATGCTGATCATGGGTGTCGCGTTGGCTGCGGTGCCGTTCACGCATTCGGCGCCGACCTTGCTTGCCGCCGCGCTGCTGATCGGCTTCGGCAACGGCCTTGGCTCGGGGCTGGTGATGACGCTCGGCGTCGACCATGCGCCGGCGCACGCGCGCACGCAGTTCCTCGGCGTCTGGCGCCTGCTTTCCGACGTCGGCGCAACGGCTGGTCCGGCGCTGCTGTCGGCGATCGCCGTCGCGGCGCCGCTGGCGGCAGCGATCGCGGCGATCGGCGGGATCGCTTTCGCCGGCGCGGCAGCGTTCTCCCGATGGGTGCCGCGCGCATCCACCGACTGACGCCGCTTGCGCTTGCGGCCGCGCAACGCGCGACGTACACTGCGCGGATGTTGCTGCACTGCAAACCGGAATCTCCGGGCACGGTCGACGTTGCGCCGGGCGCCTGCCGTCGGAGCGCGGCCGCCCGACCGCCGACCGGCCGAGCGTCGGTCGGACGAGCGTCGGTCGGCCGATTTACGCGCTTTTTCTTCTGCTTTCCCTGCAGCTGGCGGGGCGAGTCGGCAGTGCGCGCAGAAAGCTGAGCAGCGACCACCGAATTTCGCGAACCGCCGGCGATGCCCGGCGGTTTTTTTTTTGGCGACACGCACGATGACACACACCACCGACGATCTTCGCATCCGCGCAATCAAGGAGCTGGCGCCTCCATCGCATCTGCTTCGCGAGTTCGCGATCGACGCGCCGGCGGCCGAGACGACCTTCGAGTCGCGACGATCGATCCACCGCATCCTGCACGGCGAGGACGACCGATTGATCGTCGTGATCGGACCGTGCTCGATCCACGACCCGGACGCCGCACGCGAATACGCCCGACGCCTCGCCGCGCAGCGCAAGCGCCTGGCCGCCGACCTCGAAGTCGTGATGCGCGTCTACTTCGAGAAGCCGCGAACCACCGTCGGATGGAAGGGGCTCATCAACGACCCTGACCTCGATCACAGCTTCGACATCAACAAGGGGTTGCGCATCGCGCGCGAACTGCTGCTCGACATCAACCGCATGGGAGTCGCGGCGGGCACCGAGTTCCTCGACATGATCACGCCGCAGTACTACGCGGACCTCATTTCGTGGGGCGCGATCGGCGCGCGCACCACCGAGTCGCAGGTGCACCGCGAGCTCGCCTCCGGACTGTCGTGTCCGGTCGGATTCAAGAACGGCACCGACGGCAACCTGCGCATCGCGTTCGATGCGATCAAGGCGGCATCGCAACCGCACCACTTCCTGTCGGTGACCAAGGGCGGCCACTCGGCGATCGTGTCGACCAACGGCAACCGCGACTGCCACGCGATCCTGCGCGGGGGCAAGCACCCGAACTACGACGCGGCGAGCGTGGATGCCGCCTGCCGCGCCGCGGCCGCCGAAGGCCTGCCGTGCCGGTTGATGATCGATGCGAGCCACGGCAACAGCCAGAAGCGGCCCGAGAACCAGATTCCGGTGGCCGCGGCGATCGGCGCGCAAGTGGCCGCAGGCGACGCGCGCATCGTCGGCGTCATGATCGAAAGCCACCTGCAGGCGGGACGCCAGGATCTCGTGGAACGCGCCTCGCTTCGCTACGGACAGAGCGTCACCGACGGTTGCATCGGCTGGGACGAGAGCGTGCAACTGCTCGATACGCTCGCCGAATCGGTTCGTGCACGCCGGCTTTCGATCGAGAGCGGCGCAGCGCGCCAGGCGGGCGGCGGCGCCGTGCAGCGCACCGCCGCGATGCGCCGCACCGATCCTTGCTGAAACGATGCGCGTCGAACCTCGTGCAGACGCCATCCGTCGGAAAAAGCCCGAAACCGGCAACGAGTGACGCGCGCCGTCGGGAGGGCGGCGTTTACCATGCGAGATACGTTGCAGTGTTTCGGAGAAATCGATGGAAGCGGTGAAAGGCGGTGCAGCGCCCGAGTCGGCTTCGAGCGCATCGGCGGCCGCGCGGCGAACGCCGCACGAGCGACTGCTCGCCGTCGGGCTCAAACCCGTCGGACGCGCCAGCGACTTCGCCGACCAGATTCACGGCCTGATGGCCCGCACGCCGCTGTTCTCGGGGCTCGACATCGACGAGACCCGCAAGCTCGGCACCTTCATGTACGTCTACGAAGCGCCGCCCGGCGTCACGATCATCAACGAGGGCGAAACGGGCGACTTCATGATGCTGCTGATGCAGGGCATGGTCGACGTCCTGCGTCGCAACCGCTACAACTATCCGTCGCGCATCGCCGTCGCGCACGCCGGTCATTCGCTGGGCGAGATGTCGATGTTCGACGGCGAACCGCGTTTCGCTTCGTGCGTCACGCTCGAGAACAGCCGCATCGCGGTGCTCACCCGCGACGCGCTGATGCTCGTGCTCGGCGACGAACCTGCGCTCGGCAACAAGATCCTGCTCAAGCTCGTGCAACTGCTCTCCGAGCGTCTTCGCCAGACGAGCGCCAAGCTCGTCTCCTATCTCGAGGCGGCGCGCGATGCCTGACCGAAAACGCCGGCCGGATCGCGCTGCGCGCTAGCGCGCGCGGTCCTTCTGCCACATCACGTCGCCGACCCCCGCGTGCGCGTTGAGCACGCGCGACAGCACGAAGAGCAGGTCCGACAGCCGGTTCAGGTAGCGGCGGCAGTCGGGGCGAACCTCCTCGGCATTGCCCAGCGCGACGAGCGCGCGCTCGGCGCGCCGGCAGACCGTGCGCGCCAGGTGCGCGTAGGCGGCGCCGCGCGAGCCGCCGGGCAGCACGAACTCCTGCAGTCGCGAAAGCCCCGCGTTGTGCTCGTCGAGCAGCGCATCGAGCCTGGCGACCTGCGACTCGTGCAGGTTCTCGAAGCCGGGAATGCACAGCTCGCCGCCCAGGTCGAACAGGTCGTGCTGGATGCCGATCAGCTGCTCGCGAACGTTGTCCGGCATCGGTTCGGTGAGCAACACGCCGATCGTCGAATTGAGTTCGTCGACCTGGCCGATCGCCTCGATGCGGGGACCATCCTTGCTCGTGCGCTTGCCGTTGCCCAGGCCCGTCGTCCCGTCGTCGCCGGTGCGCGTTGCGATCTTCGACAGTCGATATCCCATCGTGGCGGCTCCTTCGTTCGATCGTCCGAGTGTATCGCCGACCGGACGGCGCTCCCGTCGAAGCCCCGCTTCGGCTCGCGTCGCCGCTTCCGGGCGGGCTGCGGCGTTCGGGGATACCATTTCCGCGACGAGCCGGCCCGGCCCGCGCGTCGCCCCGCCCTTTTCGAAGAAGTGCCATGAACAGCCCCACGATCGTTGCCGACACCCTGAAGCGTCCGTTCCCCGATGCGCTCGCCGCGGCGCTGCGCGCGCGCTTCGGCGAGCGCTTCAGCACCGCCGCTGCCGTGCGCGAGCATCACGGCCGCGACGAATCGCCGTTTCCGCCCACGCCGCCCGACGCGGTCGTGTTCGCGCAAGGCACCGACGACGTCGCCGACGTCGTGCGCCTGTGCCGTGCGCACCGCGTGCCGGTCATCGCCTACGGCGTGGGCTCGTCGCTCGAAGGCCACCTGCTGGCGGTGCGCGGCGGCGTGTCGGTCGACCTGTCGCAGATGAACCGTGTGCTCGCCGTGCAGCCCGAAGATCTCACCGCCACCGTGCAGGCGGGCGTCACGCGCGTGCAGCTGAACGACGAACTGAAGGGAACGGGCTTCTTCTTTCCGATCGATCCCGGCGCGAACGCGAGCCTGGGCGGCATGGCCGCCACGCGTGCCTCCGGCACGAACGCCGTGCGCTACGGCACGATGCGCGAGAACGTGCTCGGCCTGACCGTCGTCACCGCGCAGGGCAAGGTGATCCGCACGGCCGGGCGCGCGAAGAAATCGTCGGCGGGCTACGATCTCACGCGGCTTTTCGTCGGCTCCGAGGGGACGCTGGGCATCGTCACCGAGGTGACCGTGAAGCTCTACCCGGTGCCGGAAGCGATCTCGGCGGCGGTGGTGAATTTTCCCAGTCTCGCGTCGGCGATCGACGCGGTGATCCAGGTCATCCAGATCGGCATTCCGGTGGCACGCTGCGAATACGTCTGCGACCGCGCGATTCGCGCGATCAACGCGCACAGCCACACGACGCTGCGCGAGGCGCACACGCTGTTCTTCGAGTTCCACGGCAGCGAGACTTCCGTGCAGGAGCAGGCCGAGGCTGCGCAACAGATCACGCGCGAGCACGGCGGCGAGGACTTCGAATGGGCCACGCGCCCGGAAGACCGCACGCGCCTGTGGACGGCGCGTCACAACGTCTATTTCGCCGGACTGCAGGTGCGCCCCGGCGCGCGCGCGATCACCACCGACACCTGCGTGCCGATCTCGCGCCTCAGCGATTCGATCACCGGCGCGCGGCGCATTCTGGATACCGCGAGCTTCCCCACGCTGATCGTCGGCCACGTCGGCGACGGCAATTTCCATTCGATGCTGCTCATCGATCCCGACGACCCGGTCGAGATGGCCGAGGCCGAGCGGCTGAACGACGAGATCGTGCGGCTGGCGCTGTCGATGGACGGAACCTGCACCGGCGAGCACGGCGTGGGCCTGCACAAGATGGACTTCCTCGAGGAAGAAGCCGGCGAGGATGCGATCGAACTGATGCGCCGGATCAAGCGCGCGCTCGATCCCGACGACATTCTCAATCCCGGGAAGATCTTCCGGCTCGGGCCGGCAGAAGCGGTTCCTCAGCGCCGGTAGCGCTTCGGCACGAAGGGCAACGCGGCGCGCGCGATCGGCAGGCGTCGATCGCGCACGAGCGCGAACAGCGGCGCCTGCGCTGCGGGCTGCAGTGCGGCGCTTTCGACGCGCGCCAGCAGGATCGGATGGCCGAGCGTGGGCGAGACGGTTCCGCTGGTGACCGTGCCGATCGCGCGTCCGCGGTCGTCGACGATCGGCGCGTGCGCGCGGATCGGCACGCCTGCGTGCGACACGAATCCGGCCAACTGCGTGCGCACGCCGACGTCGAACTGCTGCAGCACGACGTCGGCGCCCGGAAAGCCGCCGGCCCTGGCGCCGCCCGCGCGGCGCGATTTCGGGATCGCGAACGCCAGTCCCGAATCCCGCGGCGTCGTCGTCGCGTCGATGTCGTTGCCGTGCAGCGGCAGTCCTGCCTCCAGGCGCAGCGTGTCGCGGGCACCGAGCCCGGCCAGGCGCACGCGCGCGTCGTCGAGCAGCCGCTCGACGATCGCGCTGGCGCGATCGAGCGCAAGCGAGAGCTCGAAGCCGTCCTCGCCGGTGTAGCCCGAGCGCGTCGCGAAGCAGCTCGACCCCAGCAGGTCGAGCGTGCGCGCCTGCAGGAATCGCATCGATGCGCAGGCGGGATCGAGCGTGGACAGGACCGCTTCGGCCTGCGGACCCTGCAGCGCGATCAGCGCCGCGTCGAGCTCGTCGAACACCAGCGCCGGGCACAGCGCCCGCAGCCGCGCGAGGTCGGCATCGCGATTGCCGGCGTTCGCCACGATGCGCACCTCGGCGCGGTCGCCGTCGACGACGTGCACGAGCATCAGGTCGTCGTCGATGCCGCCGGCGTCGTTCAGCAGCAGCGAGTAGCGCTGCTGCCCGTCGCCCCAATCGGCAAAATCGACCGGCAGCGCGGCCTCGAGTTGCGCGTACAGCGTCTGGCGCCGTCCGTCGGCCGCGCGCACGCGGAACTGGCCCATGTGCGAGACGTCGAACACGCTCGCTGCGGCGCGCGTGTGCAGGTGCTCGGCACGCAGGCCGTCCGGATACTGGATCGGCATCCGGAAACCGGCGAACGCGCCCAGGCGCGCGCCGCGCGCTTCGTGCAGCGGCTGCAGCGGGATCGCGCGCAGCGGGGAGGTGGGTTCGCTCATTCGACGTCGGCGCTGGTGGGCCAGGTGCAGACGAGGCGACGATCGCCCGCGGCATTGTCGATGCGCGCGACGCTCGGCCAGAACTTCGCCTGCCGCACCCAGCGAAGCGGATACGCGGCTTCCTCTCGGCTGTAGCAGTGGGTCCATTCGCCGGCGATCGCCTCGGCCGTGTGCGGCGCGCCGCGCAGCGGATTGTCGTCGCGGTCGAACTCGCCGCTGGCGATGCGCTGCAACTCGCCGTGGATGGCGATCATCGCGTCGCAGAAGCGGTCGAGCTCGTCCTTCGGTTCCGATTCGGTCGGCTCGATCATCAGCGTATCGGCGACCGGGAACGAGACGGTGGGCGCGTGAAAGCCGTAGTCCATCAGCCGCTTGGCGACGTCCTCGGCGCTCACGCCGTATGTGGCCTTCAGCGCGCGCAGGTCGACGATGCACTCGTGCGCGACGAGGCCGCCCGCGCCACGGAACAGCACCGGAAAATACGGGTCGAGCCGTTGCGCGACGTAGTTCGCCGACAGCATCGCCATTTCGGTCGCGCGGCGGATGCCGCACGCGCCCATCATCCGGATGTACATCCACGAGATCGTCGTGATCAACGCACTGCCGAATGCCGAAGCCGACACGGCAGTCTCGCCGTCGGCCGAGACGAACGGGTCGGTCGGCAGGAACGGCGCGAGATGCGCGGCGACGGCGATCGGGCCCATTCCCGGCCCGCCGCCGCCGTGCGGGATGCAGAAGGTCTTGTGCAGATTCATGTGGCAGACGTCGGCGCCGACCAGCGCCGGCCGCGTCAACCCGGCCTGCGCGTTCAGGTTCGCGCCGTCGAGGTAGACCTGCCCGCCCGCCTCGTGCACGAGACGGCAGACTTCGACGATTCCCGGCTCGAACACGCCGTGCGTCGACGGCCAGGTGATCATCAGCGCGGCGATCGACGCACGGTGCTCGCCGACGCGGCGCGCGAGATCGGCCAGGTCGACGTTGCCCTGCGCGTCGCAGCCGACGACGACGAGTCGCATCCCCATCATCTGCGCGCTCGCCGGGTTCGTGCCGTGCGCCGAGGCGGGAATCAGGCACACGTCGCGCGCACCTTCGCCGATCGATTCGAGGTAGCGCCGGATCGCGAGCAGCCCGGCGTATTCGCCCTGCGCGCCCGAGTTCGGCTGGAACGAGACGGCCGCAAAGCCGGTGATCTCGCCGAGCCAGCCGCCGAGTTGCGCGAGCATCTCCCGATAGCCGGCGGCCTGCTCGGGCGGCGCGTACGGATGCAGGTTCGCGAATTCGGGCCAGCTGATCGGCGCCATCTCGGCCGCGGCGTTGAGCTTCATCGTGCACGAACCGAGCGGAATCATCGAGTGCACGAGCGACAGGTCGCGGTTCTCGAGTTTCTTCAGGTAGCGAACGAACGCCGCTTCGCTGCGGTGGCGTGCGAACACCGGATGCGAGAGCACCGCGTCGGTACGCAGCAGCGCGGCGTCGAGGGCGGTGTCTTCCAGCGGAAAGGCGACCGCCAGTGCGTCGAGCTCGCCGGCGTCGATGCGCTCGCCGGTGAACACGCAAGCGAGGTCGGCGACGTCGGCGAGCGTGGTGGTCTCGTCCAGGCTCGCACCGAAGCGGCCTTGCGCTGCCGGTCCGACGGCGTGCTCGCGCAGGTTGATGCGCTGCGCACGCGCGCGCTCGCGTACGGCGTTCGCATCGCTCACGTCGAAGACGAGCGTGTCGAAGAACGCCTCGTGCAGCAGGGTCGCCGGGCGCCGGGGCGCCCCCGCCACGAGGTGTGCGAGCAGGCGTGCGAGCGCGTGCACGCGCTGCGCGATCGCGCGCAGTCCATCGGGGCCATGCCACACCGCGTAGAACGACGCGATGTTGGCGAGCAGCGCCTGCGCGGTGCAGATGTTGCTCGTCGCCTTTTCGCGCCGGATGTGCTGCTCGCGCGTCTGCAAGGCCATGCGCAGCGCAGGTTTTCCGGCAGCGTCGTGCGAGACGCCGATGATGCGTCCGGGAACCGTGCGCAGCAGGTCTTCGCGCGCGCCGAGGAAGGCCGCGTGCGGGCCGCCGTAGCCGAGCGGCACGCCGAAGCGCTGCGCCGAGCCGATCGCGATGTCGGCGCCCATCGCGCCGGGCGACTCGAGCAGCATCAGCGCCAGCGGATCGCAGCCGACGGTGACGCGTGCGCCACCGGCATGCAGGGCCGCGATCTGCGGCGTGAAGTCGCGCACGCGTCCGAAGGTGTCGGGCGTCTGCAGGTGAGCGCCGAAATACGATGCGTCGCCGTCCAGCGCCTGCGCGTCGTCGACGTGGATTTCGATGCCCATGCGTGCCGCGCGCGTGCGCAGCACCGCGACGACCTGCGGGTGCGTCGCGCACTCGACGAAATAGCGTGACGACTTCGATTTCGAGGCGCGCCGCGCCATCGCCATCGCCTCGGCGGCAGCCGTCGCCTCGTCGAGCAGCGAGGCGTTGGCGATCGGCAGGCCGGTGAGGTCGGTCACCATCTGCTGGAAGTTCAGCAGCGCCTCCAGCCGGCCCTGCGCGATCTCGGCCTGGTACGGCGTATAGGCGGTGTACCAGCCCGGATTCTCGAGCACGTTGCGGCGGATCGCCTCCGGAAGGATCGTGCCGTGGTAGCCGGCGCCGATGAAGTTGCGCCACGTCTCGTTGCGGGCGCCCAGCGCGCGCAGTTCGGCGAGCGCCTGCGTCTCGTCGACGGGTGCCGGCAGCGCAAGCGGCGCATCGAGCAGGACCTGCGGCGGCACTGCGGCACGGACGAAGTCGGCGCGCGTGGCGAAACCGAGCGCATCGAGCATCGCGCGCTCCTGCTCGGCGTTCGGGCCGATGTGCCGCGAAACGAAGTCGTCGCGGGTGGACAGCGCGCGCAGCCGCGCGCCGAGGGATTCGGGAGCGTTCATCGAAGGAGACCCCGGCATCGAAGAGGGAAGGTCGTGGCGGTGGGGCGTGGGCGCGCCGGTCGCGGCGCGCCGGCACACCGCGCGGGAATCACTCCGCGCCGGGGCCTGCCGCGTATTGCGCGGCGTCGAGCAGCGCGTCGACCTGCGAAGGGTCGCTCGGGCGCAGGCGGAACAGCCATCCCGCGCCGAAGGGTTCCGCGTTGACCTGTTCGGGAGCATCGGCCAGCGCGCCGTTCGTCTCGACGACTTCGCCGTCTACCGGCGAATAGACGTCGGAGGCTGCCTTCGTCGATTCGACGACGACGCAGGCCTCGCCCTGCTTCAGCGCGCGTCCCGCATCCGGCAACTCGACGTAGACGAGTTCGCCGAGCGCGTCCTGCGCGTGGAAAGTGATGCCGACGGTCAGCGTGCCATCGGCCTCGCGACGCACCCACTCGTGGGTGGCGGTGTAACGAAGTTCGGTCGGGTTTTCCAAGGCAGGGCTCCGGAAGCGGCGCGTCTTTTCGTCGCGCATGACGGACGGAATCGGAGCCCCCTCTGTCCGTTTGCCTGAGACATTCGACGAAGCCGCGGCATCGTCTGTTTCCTTCGGCGAGGCCGGCAACGCGCACGTGTCGCGATGCTGCCTACTCTCCAGAGTACCGGGCGAAGCGCGGCGGCCGATGCGACGGTTGCTCGCACGGCAATCACGGATCCGCTGGCCGCTGAAGTCCTTTTGCCTGAGAGTTTACGGGGCGATGTACACCTTCGGCGCCGCATGCGGCCGGCACCTTCGAGGCGGGCTGCACACGGTCTCTCCCACAGCGGCTGACCGGCTGCGCGCCAGAATGCCTAGGCGCGGTGCGGCTGTCAAATTTGCCGAGGGCGCTTCGGCGGCGTCGTGGCTTCGCTGGTGCCGCTGCGGCCGGCGGGCGCGTCCGCCGGCGTGGGCGACGGGCTCGCCTGCGCGTGCTCGCCGGCGTTGCGCGACGCGGCGGCACCCATCGCTTCCGCGCTCGCGGCGGTCGACCCCAGCGCCGGCGGCGGGCTCGTTGCAGGCCTGGGACGTGCGTGAACGGCGTCGGCCGGTTGCGTCGATGCCTGCTGCCGCCACTGGTTCGCCCGCTCGTCGATGTCGACCGAGCCGCAGCTCTCCAGGATCTCGGCCGCGCGATCGACGCGATCTCCGTCGGCAGCGTCGACGGTGACGACGCTTTCGCCGCGTCCTATGGCTTCGGTGTAGATGCCGACGTCCTGGTCGTCGTCGAAGCCGAACAGCGAGCGAAACCAGTCGGCGACCGTCTCGCCGATCGAGGCCTGCGTCTGGTCGTCGTACGCACGGTCGTCGCCGCCGCCTGCGTCGCGCCAGGCGCGATCCGCCGTGCCTGTTCGCAGATCGACTTCGTCGTCGGCGAACCCGGCGCGAAGCAGTTCCTCGCGCGCGCGCTCGGCGGCTCGACGATCTTCGAAGATTCCGATCAGTGTGCTGCGCATGCTCGATTCCTCTCGGGTGATACGTTTGCTCCTCGGTGCGACGGTCGGACGCCGCCGGGAGCCGCCCTCGTGTGCGTGCCCTCTGGGCGAACCGTGCAATGCCCGTACCCGCGAGCGGCGTTCCGTCGGCCGCGGGCCGGGCGAAAGAAAAGGAGTCGATATGCGTGTGATGACGACGTCGTTGCTGGTGTCCCTGATCCTGTTCGGCTGCGGCAGGCAAGAGCCGCCCCCGACGAGTGCGCCCGAGCCGGCGGCGAGCGCGGCGCCCACGGGTACGGCGCCCGCGGACACGGGGCC
>JACDJC010000691.1_pt1 | contig 36364 bp, 27 predicted proteins | sample 7454191 | NCBI WGS metagenome assembly JACDJC01 (sample SAMN14253291, study PRJNA609438) | sludge metagenome | isolation source: sludge after 25d culture with pyrite and EDTA | collected 2018-12-20
GCGGCCGCATCCGGCACTGCGATGGCGATGTGACCATAGGCGTTGCCGTGCTCGTACTGCGTCGTGCCGACATTGTGGGTCAGTTCCAGCACGGCATCGGTGGCCTCGTCGCCATAGCCGACGAAGGCCAGGGCGTAGCCCTCCTGGGGACGATCGACGCGTCGCAGCAGTTTCATGCCCATCACGCGCGTGTAGAAGTCGATCGAGCGTTGCATGTCGACGATGCGCAGCATCGTGTGCAGGATTCTCATCGGTTCGGTCTCCTGTGGTCAGTCTCGGGTGAACGGATGCATCATCGTACGGTGTCGGCGGGTCCGTCGCGCAGCCATGCCCGGGCCTGGCGATAGTCCGGGCAGAGTGCAGCCACCATCTCCCAGAAGCGTCGGCTGTGGTTGAATTCGCGCAGGTGCACGAGTTCGTGTGCAATCACGTAGTCGATGATCCACGGCGGGAAGTGCACGAGGCGCCAGTTCAGGCGGATCGATCCGTCGGCACTGCAGCTCCCCCAGCGCATGCGCGCCGACGACAGTGCCCAGCGCTGCGGGGCCAGGCCGTGCCGGCGGCTGAACCAGTCCAGACGTTCGGTGAAGACTTCACGCGCCTGTGCCTGCAGCCAGCGCTGCACCCGGCTTTGCAACTGCTCCGCGGCGGTGTGCGCCGGCAGTCCGATCACGAGTTGCCCGTCGTGCTGTGTGATGCCGCGCGCGCCGGCGTCGAGCCGCAGTTCCAGCGTGTGGCCGAGCAGCGGGATCGTGCCTCCGTCTTCCCAGCGGATCGCCTGCCGTTCGAGCCGCTGGCGGCGCGCATCCCATTCGGCGAGCTTGCGCAGGATCCATGCACGCTTGTCGACCAGTGCCGATTCGATGCGCGCGATCGATGCCGGTCGCGGTGCAATCACGCGCAGGCCGCCGGCATCGATGACGAAGCCGATCGTGCGCCGGTCGGATCGGCGCAGTTCGTAGCGCAGCAGGCAGTCCTGGAGCCGGATTTCGCGCATCACCCGCGCGTCGGCGTTGCCGGATGGCACCGGCGTGACCGGGGAGGCGGACAGGAGTGATCCGGTGTGCAGGGATCTGCCGGACGCTCCTGCCGGGCGCGTGCGAACGGTCATCATCGGTTCCGGCGGGTGTTCGGGCGCTTCGGCTTGCAGCACTGCAGTATGACGATCCGGCACGCAGTGTCAGCGGGCCAGCTCATCGGCGAGCGCCGCCAGATCCGCGCGCACGATCGTCGCCGGCGGCAGGTCGCCGGCGGCCAGCGTCGCGTGTCCCTTGCCGGTGAGCACGAGCACCGGCCGACATCCGGCGCGGTCGGCCGCCTGCAGATCCCGCAGCCGGTCACCGACGGCGAGAATGTTTTCCGCTGGCAGGTCGTAGCGGGCGAGGATTTCCTCGAACATGCCCGGCAGCGGTTTGCGGCAGCGACAGTGATCGTCGGGGCCGTGCGGGCAGAAAAAGACGGCATCGATGCGCCCGCCCGCTTCGCGCACGACGCGGTGCATTTTGGTGTGGATCTCGCCAAGCATGCCCGGGTCGAACAGCCCGCGCGCAATGCCCGACTGATTGGTGGCGACGACGATCTGGTAGCCGGCCTTGCCCAGGCGGGCAATGGCTTCGATGCTGCCGTCGATCGGCTGCCATTCGTCCGGGTTCTTGATGAAGGCATCACTGTCGTGATTGATGACACCGTCCCGGTCGAGGATGATGAGTTTCACGACTGGTACCGCGGCCCCGGATCGTCAGCCGAGCTTCGAGATGTCGGCCACGCGGTTCATCGCGGCGCGCAACTGCGCGAGCAGGGCCAGACGATTGGCCCGCAGGCGCTCGTCCTCGACCATCACCATCACCTCGTCGAAGAAACGATCGACGGCCATACGCGCGCCGGCCATCACGCACAGCGCTCCGGACCAGTCCCCGGCCAGCATGCGCGTATCGGCGGCGGGCGCCAGTTCCTGCAGGCAGGCGGACAGCTCCTGCTCGGCCGCTTCACCGAACAGTGCCGGGTCGACGGCCGGGAGGCCGGCCTGCGGTGCCTTGCGCAGGATGTTGGCGATGCGCTTGTTCGCCGCGGCCAGTGCCTGCGCTTCGGGCAGGCCCGAAAACGAGCGGACGGCGTCCAGGCGCGCCGCGATGGTGTCCAGCCGCATCGGTCGCAGGGCGATGACGGCCGAGACTTCCTGGACCGCATGGCCGTGTTCGCGCAGCCAGCCCGACAGGCGCTCGAAGAAGAAGTCGGTCAGCGCCTCGCGCGGGCACTCGATGTCCGCGCCGAATGCGCTGCAGGCTGCTTCGATGAGCGCGTCCAGCGGCAGTGGCAAGGCCTTTTCCATCAGGATGCGCAACACGCCGAGCGCGTGCCGGCGCAGGGCAAACGGATCCTTGTCGCCGGTGGGCTGCTGGCCGATGCCGAACAGTCCGGTGAGCGTCTCGAGCTTGTCGGCCAGTGCCAGCACGATGCCGGTCATGCTCGCCGGCAGCGCATCCCCGGCAAAGCGCGGCAGATATTGTTCGGCGATGGCCGCAGCCACCGCCGGATCCTCGCCGTCGTGACGCGCATAGTAGCTGCCCATCACGCCTTGCAGCTCGGGGAATTCGCCCACCATGCCGGTGAGCAGATCGGTGCGCGCCAGCAGTGCGGCGCGTTCGACGTGCGCGGGATCGACATGCATGGAATCGACGTGCGTCGGATCGACGTGTGTGGAGTCGACGTGCGCCGGGTCGACGTCGAGCAGCGCCGCGATCGCACCGGCGATCCGCTGCACGCGCTGCGTGCGCTCGGCCTGCGTGCCCAGCCTGGCGTGGTAGACGACGTCGCCCAGCGCCGGCACGCGGCTTTCGAGTGTCGTCCGGCGATCCTGGTCGTAGAAAAAGCGGGCGTCGGCCAGACGCGGACGCACGACGCGCTCGTTGCCGGCAATGATCGGACCGGGGTCGGCCACTTCCATGTTCGAGACGATCAGGAATTTCGGCAGCAGGCGTGGCTGTCCGGACGTGCCTGCCTGATCCCTGTGCGCCCGCCCGTCGTGCACCCGCCCGTCGACGGAACTTTCGAACAGCGGAAAGTATTTCTGGTTGGTGCGCATCGTCAGGATCAGGCATTCCTGCGGCACCTGCAGGAAGGCCGGTTCGAATCCGCCGACCAGCACGGCGGGCCATTCGACGAGCGCCGTGACCTCGTCCAGCAGGCTCTGCAATGCCGTCTCGTCGCCGAGTGACGCGCCGAGGCCGGCCGCCTGTGCGCGCAACTGTGTTTCGATCCGGCTGCGACGTTCGGCAAACGACGCGATCACGCGGCCGGTGTCAAGCAGTCTTGCCTCGTAATCGCGCGCATGATCGATGACGATCTCGCCGTCGCTCTGGAAACGATGCCCGCGCGTGCTCCGGCCGGCATCGAGTCCGAGCACGGACGCAGGCACGACGCGCGTGCCGTGCAGCACGAGCAGGCCGTGCGCCGGGCGCACGAAGGCCACCGTGGTGTGTCCGTCGGCGAGCTGGTAGTGCATCGTCTTCGGGATCGGCAGGGCGGCGATCGTCTCGCCGAGGGCCGCATCGAGACCGGCCTCGAGCGTCTGTCCCGGTGCGATGCTGCGATAGCGGAACACGTCCTGCTTGCCGTCGTTGGCCCGTTCGAGCGCGTCCAGCGGGGCGCCGAGTCTTTCTGCCCACTTGCGCAGCGCCTGCGTCGGCTGGCCGTCGGCATCCAGGCCGACGCGCACCGAAGGCCCCTTGTGCTCGATCGGCCGGTCCTGCGCGCGGGCAGCCACGTCGTCGATGCGCACGGCCAGCCGGCGTGGCGTGGCGAAGCGCTCGACCCGTGCGTCGGCCGCGGCCAGGCCGCGCGTCTGCAGCGCCTGCAGCAGGCCATCGGCAAATGCCGCGCCCAGCCGCTGCAGCGCTCTGGGCGGCAGTTCCTCGGTGAGCAGTTCGACGAGCAGCGGAGCGCGCGGATCAGGCTGCATCGTGCACCGTGTCGAGCATCGGGAAGCCGAGACGTTCGCGCGCGTCGTGATAGGCCTGCGCGACGGCACGCGCCAGCTTGCGCACGCGGCCGATATAGGCGGCGCGTTCGGTGACCGAGATGGCCCCGCGCGCATCGAGCAGGTTGAAAGTGTGCGAGCAATCGAGCATGCGCTCATAGGCCGGCAAGGCGAGACCAGCCTCGATCAGATGCACGGCTTCGCGCTCGTGGTCGTCGAAGTGGCGCAGCAGCCGGTCCACGTCGGCATGTTCGAAGTTGTAGGCGGATTGTTCGACTTCATTCTGGTGAAAGACGTCGCGGTAGGTGATGCCCTCGGTCCACTCGAGATCGAAGACGCTCTCGACTCCTTGCAGGTACATCGCGATGCGTTCGAGCCCGTAGGTGATCTCGCCGGTGACCGGCTGGCATTTCAGCGAACCGACTTCCTGGAAATAGGTGAACTGGGTGACTTCCATGCCGTTCAGCCAGACTTCCCAGCCCAGCCCCCAGGCGCCCAGCGTCGGCGACTCCCAGTCGTCCTCGACGAACCGGACGTCGTTGGCCGACAGATCGATGCCGATGGCGCGCAATGAATCCAGATAGCGCTCCAGAATGTCGACCGGCGCCGGCTTGAGCACCACCTGATACTGGTAATAGTGCTGCAGGCGGTTCGGGTTTTCGCCGTAGCGACCGTCTTTCGGACGGCGCGACGGCTGCACGTAGGCGGCCCGCCAGGGCTCGGGGCCGATCGCCCGCAGGAAGGTGGCGGTATGGAAGGTGCCGGCGCCCACTTCCATGTCGTGCGGCTGCAGCAGGACGCAGCCCTGGCTGTCCCAGTATTGCTGCAGACGCAGGATCAGTTGCTGAAAGCTGGGCATGATGCCGTGCAGGTGGAGGGGCCGGTACATGCGGCCGTTGTGTTCATGGATGGGTGACAGTGGAGATGACAGCGCGGGAATGCCGCCCGCATTCTAACGGCTCCGCAGAACCCCGGCCCCGACAGCCAGCAGCGCGAGCGCCAGAATCAGCGCCGGCAGGTTGCCGTAGCGCGCGGCCGGCGTCAGCCGATCCTGTCCCTGCACCGTCACGTCGAGCACGCCGGCGGTGTATGGCGGCAGTTGCGCCAGCACGCTGCCGTCGGCATCGATCGCGGCGGTGACGCCGGTGTTGGTGGCGCGCAGCATCGGTCGGGCCGTTTCCAGCGCGCGCATGCGGGCGATCTGCAGATGCTGCGGCAGCGCGTGCGAATCGCCGAACCAGGCGATATTGCTGACGTTGATCAGAATGGTCGCGCCTTGGCGTACCTGGGCGGCGATTTCCTCGCCGAAGAGATCCTCGTAGCAGATGTCGAAGGCCAGTTTCTGTGTGCCGAGGACGAAGGGCGGCTGGTCGGCGCTTCCGCGCGCGAAGTCACCGAGCGGGATCTGCATCAGGTCGACGAACCAGCGAAAGCCGGGCGGGACGAATTCGCCGAACGGAACGAGATGGCGCTTGTCGTATCGCCAGGCGATCGATCCGTTGGCGTCGATCAGGGCCGCGCTGTTGGTGATCCGGCGAGGTTCATCGGCATCGGGCGCCGGAAACCGGGCCCGGGCCTGGGCCTGGGCAGACAGCGGCATGCCGATGGCGAGTCGGCCACCGCCGCTCAATGCGGCCAGCAGGGTTTCGCGCACGCTCCACGGGGTGTATTGCCACGGAACGGTCCAGGCGGTCTCCGGCAGCACCGTCAACTGCACCGGCGCCGGCGCAACCTGGCCGGCATACCACTGCATGGCGGCGAGCGTGCGTTGCGGATCGAACTTCAGATCCTGGGCGATATTGCCCTGTACCAGCCGGACGCGCACCGGTTCACCGTGCGCCGAGGTCCAGTCGATCTGCGCCAGCGCCAGACCGCCCGCAACCGGTACCAACGCCAGCAGGATGCCGGGAGCACGCAGGTTCCTGCCGGTCACTGCGAGGCCGATGCCGCTGGCGCTCAGTGCGGCCATGGTCGAGACGCCGTAGACGCCGAGCCAGGGTGCGAACGATGACAGCGGACCGTCGACCTGCGCATAGCCCGCGGCCAGCCAGGGAAAGCCGGTCAGCAGCCAGCCGCGAAGCATTTCGGCCAGCGTCCAGGCGCCCGCAAAGCAGGCGGCGATCGCGCCGGCGTACCGCGCGGCAGTCACCTTCGTTCGGCCCGGTCCGACCGCGCAGCGCTGCAGCACGCAGCAGGCCAGCACCGGAAACAGGGCGAGCCAGCCGGCGAACAACAGCAGGGCCAGCGCGGCGAGCGGCGCCGGCATGCCACCGTAGCGGTGCATGCTGATGTAGAGCCAGGACAGGCCGGCCACGAAGCAGCCCAGACCAAAGGCCAGGCCGATCCAGCCGGCACCTTGCCGGGCACGCAGGACGCACGCGGGCAGCACGGCCAGGGCGGTGATCGTCAGCCACCAGAATGGCCACGGCCAGAAACCGGCCGCATAGACCAGACCTGCAAGGAAGGCGATGGCCCGAATGGCCGACGGATGCATCCTGTGCGTCCCGGAACCTGCGTCGTGACCGGCCGTGGCTGACTGCTTCACGCGTCCCCGGGTGCTCGTGCCGCGCGACGGCTTCCTGGCGGCCGCTTCAGTTGCCGTGGGCGAGCGTACCGGTCGCGCGCGGGCCGGTCAGCGCGAACCCTGGCAGTGTCGCGTCGGCACGATCGTCGAGATTGCCGACGATCTGTTCGGTCACGTCTTCCAGCGTTACGAGTCCCGCCGTGCCACCGTATTCATCGACGACGATCGCCAGGTGCGCGCGATGCGCACGCAGATCGCGCAGCAGCAGATTGAGTCGGCGCGATTCGGGAACGAAGAGAGCGGGCCGCAGCAGCTCGCGCATTTCGGTGCTCTCGTGCGCGCACAGGCGCAGCAGCGACTTGCTGTCGAGAATGCCGAGAACATTGTCGCGATCGTTCTCGATCACCGGAAAGCGTGAATGGCCGGAGCGTACGATTGTCGGAATGGCGGCTTTCAGCGGCTGCGAGACATCGACGACTTCCATCGCCGCGCGCGGCACCATCACGTCGCGTGCCGTCAGTTCGCAGATCTGCAGCACGCCTTCGATCATCGACATTGCCTCGGCGCCGAGCACATCGTGCTCGTGCGCCTGGCGCAGCAATGCAAGCAATTGCTCGCGATCCTCGGGAACACGGATCAACAGGGTGGCCAGCCGCTCCAGCAGCGATTTTCGTTGATCAGGACCTGGGGGTTCATCGGGCATCCGTAACAGTCGGAAGGCGGGTATTCCGTCGCAGCGCCCGCGATGGAGGCGAGGGCGACGATCCCGTCCGTTCCTGGAAGTGGTACTCGATGCAGGATACCCGATCGGCGCCCGTCGGGGGAAGCAGCCGACGTACGTGCGGCTGCGCTGTCCGGATCCGGATTCGCGGCGGCCAGGCGGCGGAAAAGTGTGGCTTGCCCGTCGCCGTTTCGTCGCATCCGCCCCGGCCCGCTGCGGCGTTGCGTTCCGGTTCGGACCCGTCAGTCTCGACTGGTATCCGCGGAAGCGGGCGTCGCTTCGTCCGTTGCGATCCACGGATCCGGCAGGCGCAGACGGCGCATGATCTTCGTTTCGCGCGTCTGCATGCGTGCCGCACCGGCAGGGCTGTCGTGTTCGTGTCCGCCGGCGTGCAGCACGCCATGCACGACCAGGTGCGCCAGGTGCTCGCGCAGGGTCTTGCCCTGTTCCTGCGCTTCGCGCTCGACGACCGGCAGGCAGATGACGATATCCGCCACGATCGCGCAGGGATCGTCGTAGCAGAAGGTCAGTACATTGGTTGCCTGGTCACGCTGCCGGTAGCGGTGATTGAGCTCGCGCCCTTCGTGTACGCCGGTGAAGCGCAGGGTGATCCGCGCATCGCTGTCGATGGCTGCGGCCACCCAGCGGCGCAGGCGCGCACGCGGTTCCGGCAGCACGTCGATTTCTTCGCCAAGCTGCACGGACAGCGACAGGCTCCGGGGGGGATTTTTCACTGCTGATCCCGCTGCGCGCCGTGCGCCGCGGCAGCCTCGTAGGCGTCGACGATGCGCGCCACCAGCGGATGGCGCACGACGTCGGAGCTGTCGAATTCGGTGAAGGCGATGCCGCGGATCCGTGCCAGGACGGCGCGTGCTTCGATGAGCCCGGAATGCTGGCCGCGCGGCAGATCGATCTGGGTGACGTCACCGGTGATGACGGCACGCGAGCCAAAGCCGATGCGCGTCAGAAACATCTTCATCTGTTCGGGCGTCGTGTTCTGGGCTTCGTCGAGAATGATGAACGAGTGGTTCAGCGTGCGGCCGCGCATGTAGGCCAGCGGCGCGATCTCGATCGCCTGCTTCTCGAACATGCGCTGCGTGCGCTCGAACCCGAGCAGATCGTAGAGCGCGTCGTACAGCGGTCGCAGATAGGGATCGACTTTCTGTGTCAGGTCGCCGGGCAGGAAGCCGAGCCGCTCGCCGGCTTCGACAGCCGGGCGGGTGAGGACGATGCGCCGCACGGTGTCGCGCTCGAACGCATCGACGGCGCAGGCGACCGCGAGCCAGGTCTTGCCCGTGCCGGCCGGCCCGGTGCCGAAAGTGATGTCGTGCGCGAGGATGTTGCGCAGATATTCGCGCTGATGCGGCGTTCGTGCCTGGATGCCGCCGCGACGCGTACGGGAGGGAAGATCCGGCACCGGGGCAACCGTGCCGGCGCCGCCCCGGTGCGCGACAGCCGTATCGCCACCGGTCCCGGTCTCCTGACCGGTGCCGGTCCCACCGTCGGCAGCCCACTGCGCCTTGAGTTCCACCAGCCCGAGCTGGATCTCCTCGAGCGACAAGGGCTCGGCGGCCAGCGCCAGGAAATGTTCGAGTGCCAGCCGGGTCCGGCGCACGGCATCGGTGGCGCCGTCGAGATGGAAGCGGTCGCCGCGGCGCGTGATCCGCACGTCGAAGGCTTCTTCGATCTGGCGCAGGTTCGCGTCGAGCGCACCGCACAGGTTCGCCAGGCGCTCGTTGTCGCTCTCCGCGATCCGGAATTCTCCGGCCCGAACATGCGCAGCGGAGCGGTGCGCGGCGTTCACGGCTGCGCCACGAGTTCGCCGCGCAGCGTGTGCGCGCCCGCCCCGGTGATGCGTACGTCGACGAACTGGCCGATGAGTTGCGCATCGCCACGGAAATTGACAACGCGGTTGTTCGAGGCGCGGGCGGCGAGCTCGCCTTCATGGCGCCGGGCAGCGTGTTCGACGAGTACGCGCTGCACGGTGCCGATCATCGCTTCGCTGATCGCGCGCGCGTGGCCGTCATTCAGTGCCTGCAGGCGCTGCAGGCGTTCGAGCTTGACCTCGTGCGGCGTGTCGTCGGGCAGATCGGCCGCCGGCGTGCCCGGGCGCGGACTGTAGACGAACGAAAACGAGGCGTCGAAGCGGATTTCCTCGATCAGGCGCAGCGTCTGCTCGAAGTCGGCGGCGGTCTCGCCGGGAAAGCCGACGATGAAGTCCGAGGTCAGGCTGATGTCCGGACAGGCGGCACGCAGGCGACGCACGATCGACTTGTATTCCAGCACGGTGTAGCCGCGTTTCATTGCGGTCAGAATGCGCTCGGCTCCGGACTGGACCGGCAGATGGACGTGTCTGGCCAGCTTCGGCAGGCGCGCATGCGCATCGATCAGCCTCGGGGTGAACTCGCGCGGATGCGAGGTCGTGTAGCGCACGCGCTCGATGCCGGGCAGTTCACTGACCAGTTCCAGCAGCAGCGTCAGATCGCCGGTCTGTCCGTCTGCGCCGCCGTTGGCGCTTGCGCCCGATACCGCATCGGTACCGATGCCGGTGCCGGCCTCGTCGATGCGCCCGCGCCAGGCGTTGACGTTCTGGCCGAGCAGCGTCACTTCGCGCACGCCCTGGGCGGCCAGTCCGGCGATTTCGGTCAGCACGTCGATCAGCGGCCGCGAGATCTCGTGCCCACGCGTATACGGCACGACGCAATAGCTGCAGTATTTGCTGCAGCCTTCCATGATCGTCACAAAGGCGGTCGCGCCGTCCGTGCGGGCCGGCGGCAACCGGTCGAACTTCTCGATCTCGGGGAAGCGGATGTCGACCTGCGAGCGTCCGCTTTCGCGCCGCCGGGCGATCAGCTCCGGCAGGCGGTGCAGGGTCTGCGGGCCGAACACCAGATCGACGTAGGGCGCCCGTGCGACGATCGCCTCGCCCTCCTGGCTGGCCACGCAGCCGCCGACGCCGATCAGCAGATCGGGCCGGTCGCGCTTGAGCGCACGCACGCGACCGAGATCGGAGAAGACCTTTTCCTGGGCCTTCTCGCGTACCGAACAGGTGTTGAACAGGATGATGTCGGCATCCTCGATGCGGTCAGTCTTTTCCGTGCCTTCGCTGACGGCGAGGATATCGGCCATCCGGTCGGAATCGTATTCATTCATCTGGCACCCGAAGGTGCGGATATACAGCTTCTTCCTGCCACTCGTCATCTTGTCACTCCGGGTGCCGCGCACGAGCGCAGCGGCACCAGTACCTCAGCGCCTGGGGGCGGGTTGCTGCCACTGCGTCGATTCCCCTTGACCCGTCCGGGCGAACCGGCGTGGCACGGCCAGCAGGGCCAGCAGGATCAGAACCGACAGGACGGCCATCCCGGTGAACAGGTCGGCGGTCGCCACGCCGATGGAATCGCGCAGCCAGGCGTTTGCCGTGGCGTCCGTGCCGCTGGTATGCAGCACTTCCATCACCTGGTCGATATTGTGCGGCAGACGGTCCCGCAGGGCTTCGGGCGCGTGTGCCAGGCGGTTGCCGACCGAGGCGTTGAAGATGGCACCGAACACCGCGGCGCCCAGACTCTGTCCCAGATAGCGTGAAAACATGTGCGCCCCGGTGACGACGCCGCGCTGCTCCCAGCCGACCGCCGATTGCACGCCGACGAGCAGCGGCGTGGACAGCAGACCGAAGCCGGCTCCCAGGACGACCTGGTCGGCGACGACCATCCAGACGGGTTGCGGTTCGGGCATCCAGCCGAAACCGGCCGACGCCAGCAGGATCAGCAGCGCCCCGCCCAGCGCGGTGTCGCGAAAGCCGAAGCGCATGTACAGCGGCCCGGACAGTGCCGACGCCGGTGGCCAGCCGAGACTCATGCTCGAGAGCACGAAGCCGGCGCCGATCGCGCCCAGCCCCTGAACGGATTGCAGGAAGACGGGCAGATAGGCGCTGGGCGCCATCATCACCATGCCCATGCCGAGTGTGGCCAGATTGGATCCGGAAATGGCGCGCACGCGCCAGAGCCAGCCGGGCAGCACCGGTTCGGCCGCCCGGCGCTCGACCCGGATCGTCAGAAATACAAGGACGATCGTCACGACCAGCACTGCCGCCATGGGCAGCGAGAACCAGGGCCAGGTCTGGCCGCCCTGCAGCAGGCCGAAAATGAGCGTGCCGACGGCTGCCAGCACGAGCAGCGAACCGATGTAATCGATCCGTGGCTGCCGCCGTTCGAACGATTCGTGCAGGAAGATGACGATCAGTACCAGGGTCAGCGCCCCGATCGGCAGATTGATCAGGAAGATCCAGCGCCAGGAAGCGTATTCGGCAAAGGCGCCGCCCAGCAGCGGCCCGGCGATGGCGGCGATTCCCCAGACACTGGACAGCCAGCCCTGCACGGCACCGCGCTCGTGCACCTCGTACAGGTCGCCCGCCAGCGTCGAGACGGTCGCCATGATCGCGCCTGCTCCCAGACCCTGCAGGCCGCGGAAGGCGATCAGGCTGGGCATGTCCCAGGACAGCGAAGAGGCAGCCGAACCGGCGAGAAAAATCAGCGTGCCGACGATCAGCACCGGTTTGCGCCCGTACAGATCCGAGAGCTTGCCGTAGACCGGGATCGTGACCGTCTGCGCGAGCAGGTAGATCGAGAACACCCAGCTGAACAGGCGCAGGCCGCCGAGATCGCCGACGATCTGCGGGATTGCCGTCGACACGATGGTCGTGTCCATCGCCGCCAGCATCATCGTGCACATCAGCGCAACGAGTATCCAGCGGCGCGACTCGCGCGCCGGCGCATCTGTTTGCGCGCCAGCGGTGCAATCGGTTTCCGGTTCCGTTTTCAGGCCTGCATGATCTGCCGTGATCGCCCGCGGATCAGGTCGATCTGCAAGGGCGGCCAGGCTGCCCGGCAGAACAGGAATGGGGATGGTGGCGCATCAGGGACTCGAACCCCGGACCTGCGGATTATGATTCCGTCGCTCTAACCAACTGAGCTAATGCGCCAGTGAACCGGTGATTCTACTGATTCCTGCCTCATGATGTCAAAACATGGGACTGCTCAGCCGCTGCTCCGGCTCCTGGCAGCCTGTGCCGACGCAGCCTGCAGTGCTTCGCTGGTCCGGCGTGCCGCCTGCGCCGCCGCCTCGGCGAAATCCTCGCCGCTGCTCGCATACAGGATGGCCCGCGACGAGTTGACGAGCATGCGCGTACCGCCGGCGCGTACGGTGGCGTCGACGTCCGCGCCCTGGGCGCCGACGCCGGGCACCAGCAAGGGCATCGGGCCGACAATCTCGCGCACGCGCGCGAGTTCCGCCGGAAAGGTTGCGCCGACCACGAGTCCGATCTGGCCGTTCGTGTTCCAGTGCCGCGCCGCCATCTCTGCCAGTCGTTCGTACAGCGGTCGGCCATCGACGTCGAGTGCCTGCAGGTCACTGCCGCCTGGATTGGACGTACGGCACAACACGAAAACGCCGCGATCCTTCCAGGCCAGCCACGGTTCGAGCGAATCGAAGCCGAGCCAGGGGTTCACGGTCACGGCATCGGCACCGTAGCGTTCGAAGGCCTCGATCGCATAGCGCTCGGCAGTGCTGCCGATGTCGCCGCGCTTGGCGTCGAGCACCACGGGCTTGCCCGGATGGGTGCGATGGATGTGCTCGATCAGCGCCTCGAGCTGGTCTTCGGCGCGGGCTGCGGCGAAATAGGCGATCTGCGGCTTGAAGGCGCAGGCGTGCGCGGCGGTCGCGTCGACGATCGCCCGGCAGAATTCCAGGATCGCCTGCGGGCGCTCACGCAGCGCTGACGGCAGGCGCGCGGGATCCGGGTCGAGGCCGACGCACAGCATCGAGCCGGACGTGCGCCAGGCGGCTTCGAGCCGGGAGAGAAAATTCGCCGCCGGTGCGGCCCGGGTTTCGGCAGTCATGTTGCTCAGCGGATCGGAACGCCATCCTCGAAGCGTTCTTCCGGCGCATCGGCGCCGGCGGCGAACTCCGTGCCCGGATAGTACTTCGTCATGTCGTCGCGCACGCGTTGTAGCGGCAGGTCGGACCAGGTGCCGTGTTCGGTCAGATACTGCATGTGACGCCGACCGTGGGCGTCGTGCTCCTGATACAGGGCATCGCCGCGGCCGTCGAATTCGGTCGGCTGTACGCCGAAGCGTTCGCACAGCTCGATATTGAACGCCGGTACGGCCTTGACCCACTTGCCGTCGATCAGCAGGGCCGTGTAGCCATGGTCGTAGAAGAGGTCGCTGCCGCCCATGCGCGCGCGCAGTTTCTCGGTGTTCAGATGGTTGATGACGTCCGCCAGGCCGATCGCCGACGGAATGCCGATCGAGCGGGCACAGGCGGCCAGCAGACCGGCCTTGGGCACGCACCAGCCATAGCCGGCCTGCACGACATTGCTCGCGAGATAGGCCGGCGATTCGTAGCTGATGCGAAACGGATCGTAGCGGATCTTGTCGCGCACGGCATAGAACAGACGCACGGCGCGCTCGCGCGGGCCCTGTGCGTCACCGATCGCATCGCGCACGAATGCCTCGACGACAGGATGGGTGTAGTCGAAATAGGGCGTGGTGCAGAGGTACGGTGCGAGTGTTGCGGGATCGTCGGTGACGGGTGGCAGTCCGGGCAGGTGGATCGTTTGCATGTGATGCCTTCACGGGGTTGGTTTGCCGATCAGCCTCGGTGGCGTCGAGCCCGCGCTCGCATCATCGCTGGCGCGAGCCTGCGGGGGTGTCCGGGTGTGGCGGATCGGTTCGGGAGTCTGGAGGCCGGTTCGGGAGTCTGAGGGCCATTTCGGACCCGATTGCAGGGTTTCGCTACGATTTGTATCAAACTTTGGGTCGAATCCTCGTTATCGGCAGTCAAGGGAGATCCGGAATGGACAAGTCGGGGGCTTTGGTTCTGACGGCGGCATTCAGCGCGTTGATGCTGGCCGGGTGTGCAAACATGTCCGAGACCGGCAAGCGCACGGCCATCGGCACGGGTGCCGGTGCGCTCGCTGGTGCGGCGCTGGGCAGCGCAATCGGCGGCAGCGGGACGGCAACCCGCAACATGGCGATCGTCGGCGCGGCTGCGGGCGGCATCGGTACTTATGTCTGGTCGAGCCGGATGGAGCAGCAGAAGCAGGCCATGGAGCAGGCCAGCGCGGGTACCGGTGTCGAGGTCGTGCAGACCGAGGACAATCGGCTCAAGCTGAACGTGCCGAGTGACATTTCCTTCGATACCGGCAGTGCCGTGATCAAGCCGTCACTGGCGCCGGTGCTCGACCGGTTCGCACGGACATTGAACGACTATCCCGGGACGAGCATCACCATCATCGGTCATACCGACAATACCGGCACGGACGCAGTCAATGATCCGTTGTCGGTCAACCGGGCAGCGAGCACCCGACAGTATCTGGCCGCGCAGGGCGTCGAGCCGTCGCGCATGTCGATCGACGGGCGCGGCTCGCATGATCCGGTTGCCGACAATTCGACCGCCGCCGGGCGGGCGATGAATCGCCGGGTGGAGATTTTCGTGGCGGAAGCCGCACCGGCACCAGCACCGGCTCCGGCCCCACGCTGATCCGCCGCCGGCCTTTGGCGATGGTCGCCAACGGGGAATCCATGTGCCGCAAGTGAAGGAGGCGCGTGATGCCGCAGAAAGCAAGGGAGATCCAGGGTCCGCAGGCGCTGGGTCCGTTGACGTGGCTGGTCGGTGAATGGGAAGGAAACGTCGGTGTCGATCTGTCCTATCACAATGTGGATGACGAGACGTCCGAGACCGGGTATTTCGAGCGCTTCCGCTTTCATCCGATCCCGATGCAGGTCAACGGTCTGCAGACGCTCGAGGGTCTGAAGTACGAGAACACGGCATGGCGCCACGGCGAAGAGGCGATGAATCCGTTTCACGACGAGATCGGCTATCTGCTGTGGGACAAGACCAACGGGCAGGTCATGCGTGCCGTCGTCTTCGGCCGCGGCATCGGTATCCTGGCGGGCAGCGACGCCGGCCCGCGCGACCGGAAAATCCATTTCAATGCGCAGGCGGGCGACGCCAACTACGGCATCGTGCAGAACCGGTACCTGTCGCAGCGGGCCGAGCTCAAGAGTTTCCAGGGCAGTTTCTGGCTCAATGACGACGGCACCTTCAGCTACGACCAGACACTGGTGCTCAGGCTGGCAGCGCTCGGCGGCGAGGAGATGAGCCACACCGATCGCAACACGCTGCACCTGGTCAGGCGCTTTCACCCGAGTGTCGAGATCGGCGGCTGAACGACGGCGCCGCATGCCGGCGACAGAACGCCGCCGACGGACGAAAAAAGACCCGCCGAGGCGGGTCTTCTGCCATCCGGCGACAGGTGCCGCCGGCGAGCAGCGGGACTTACATCCCCATGCCACCCATTCCGCCCATGCCACCCATGCCGCTCATGTCCGGCATGCCACCGGCCGGCTTGTCTTCCGGCGCTTCGGCGATCATCGCCTCGGTGGTGAGCATCAGGCTGGCGACCGAGGCAGCGTTTTGCAGTGCGGTACGCGTGACCTTGGTCGGGTCGACGACGCCCATCTCGACCATGTCGCCATAACCGCCGGTGGCGACGTTGTAGCCGAAGTTGCCCTTGCCTTCGAGCACTTTCGCGACGACGACGCTGGCTTCCTCGCCGGCATTGTTGACGATCTGGCGCAGCGGCTCTTCGACGGCACGCAGCACGATCTTGACGCCGGCGTCCTGGTCGGCATTGTCGCCCTTGACCTTGACGGCACCGCGTGCGCGCAGCAGCGCGACGCCGCCGCCCGGGACAATGCCTTCCTCGACGGCCGCACGCGTGGCGTGCAGTGCGTCTTCGACACGGGCCTTCTTCTCCTTCATCTCGACTTCGGTCGCTGCGCCGACGCGGATGACGGCCACGCCGCCAGCCAGCTTGGCGACGCGTTCCTGCAGTTTTTCACGGTCATAGTCGCTGGTGGCTTCCTCGATCTGCGCGCGGATCGCCTTCACGCGGGCCTCGATGGCCGCGGTGTCGCCGGCGCCGTCGATGATCGTCGTGTTTTCCTTGCCGACTTCGACGCGCTTGGCCTGGCCCAGATCCTGCAGCGTGGCTTTCTCCAGCGTCATGCCGGTCTCTTCCGAGATCACGGTGCCGCCGGTGAGGATGGCCATGTCCTCGAGCATCGCCTTGCGCCGGTCGCCGAAGCCCGGCGCCTTGACGGCCACGGTCTTCAGGATGCCGCGGATGTTGTTGACGACCAGCGTCGCCAGCGCTTCACCCTCGACTTCCTCGGCAATGATCAGCAGCGGCTTGCCGGCCTTGGCGACCTGCTCGAGCAGCGGCAGCAGATCGCGGATGTTGCTGATCTTCTTGTCGTGCAGCAGTACGAACGGCTCTTCGACGATCGCAACCTGCTTGTCCGGGTTGTTGATGAAGTACGGCGACAGGTAGCCGCGGTCGAACTGCATGCCCTCGACGATGTCGAGTTCGTTCTCGAGCGACTTGCCGTCTTCGACGGTGATGACGCCTTCCTTGCCGACCTTTTCCATCGACTCGGAGATGATCCGGCCGATTTCCTCGTCTGCATTGGCCGAGATCGAACCGACCTGGGCAATTTCCTTGCTGGTCGTGCACGGCTTGCTGAGCTTGCGCAGCTCTTCGGTCAGCGCTGCGACCGTCTTGTCGATGCCGCGCTTCAGATCCATCGGGTTCATGCCGGCGGCGACGAATTTCATGCCTTCACGCACGATCGCCTGTGCCAGGATCGTTGCCGTCGTCGTGCCGTCACCGGCGGTGTCCGAGGTCTTGGAAGCCACTTCCTTGACCATCTGGGCGCCCATGTTCTCGAACTTGTCCTTCAGCTCGACTTCCTTGGCCACCGAGACGCCGTCCTTGGTCACGGTCGGGGCGCCGAACGAGCGCTCGAGCACGACGTTGCGGCCCTTGGGACCCAGCGTCACGCGCACGGCATTGGCGAGAAGATTGATGCCGGTGACCATCCGCGTACGGGCGTCTTCGGCAAAATAAACCTGTTTGGCTGCCATCTGTCTGTATCTCCTGGAGGTTTCCTGAATCTGTCCGATTACTCGACGACAGCCATGATGTCTTCTTCGCGCATCACCAGCAGTTCGTCACCGTCCACCTTGACGGTCTGGCCGCTGTACTTGCCGAAGAGGACGCGATCGCCGACCTTGACGGCCAGTGCGCGTACCTTGCCGTCATCGCCGACCTTGCCGGTACCGACGGCGACGATTTCGCCCTGGTCGGGTTTCTCGGCGGCGGCGTCGGGGATCACGATGCCCGAAGCGGTCTTGTGTTCGTTGTCCAGGCGCTTGATGATCACCCGATCATGAAGGGGTCGCAGTTTCATGCGAATTGACTCCTCGATTGAATCGACGAAGGAAAGATGGACCGGGGCAGGCCATGCCTGCAGTCCGGAACACGGATCCAGCGCGATGAGTGCGGATCGACCTTGGTTCGGCCGGATTGTTAGCACTCGACGCTGACGAGTGCTGATTGTATGGAACCTCGCTGCGCTTTTCAAGTGCATCAGTGCGCAGGCGCTGCAGCAGGGACGCTGTCAGCTGGTTCCGACACTTGCGCCGGAACACGATGCCGGGGCGGGAATGCCCGGTTCGGAGAGGTATCGGGAGGGGATTTTCCGCGTTCCCATCCGCAGTCGTTTCCGGGGCGGGTGCGGAGTTGAACCGGCCGGGCGTGTGCCCGGCCAGCCGCCCGGACGGCCGATGCAACGGCGCCCGGGTGTTTCGTCAACGCTGGATTACAGCGGACGGATGGCCGAAGCCTGCAGGCCTTTCTGTCCCTGCTTCACAACGAATTCGACTCGCTGCTGCTCCTGCAGGGTACGGAAACCGTTGCCCTGGATTTCGGAGAAATGCGCGAACAGGTCGGCGCTGCCGTCATCGGGGGCGATAAAGCCGAAGCCTTTGGATTCGTTGAACCATTTGACCACACCGGTCACTCGATTGCTCATGTTGCGTGCTCCATACGATACGCGTTCAGGAATACACCACGACGCCCTGTGCAACGTACGACGCGGCACGGACTGTGGCGGCAAACAGGTCAAGAGGGGACAATCAGGTATTCGAGACGCGCTGCCCGTGGGGCAGGCCGGCTGGACACGCAGAGCTGTACCGACTCCTTCAGCATGCGGGGCGCAGCTTACTGGCAAGCATCCTGCATGTCCAGCATTATTTTTCGTTGCTGCTTCCGCGCCACGCCGGGTGCTCGATGATCCAGGCTGGCGGGCTGTCCGCGGCTCCCGCCGATGGTCGCGCAATGGTTCAGGCGATGCGCGAGTAACTGGCGCCGCCTTCGCGTCGGGCGATCTGTTCGGCGAGGTGGCGGTCGAAGGCCATGGCCACCGCGCGCACGAGCAGGCGTCCGCGTGGCAGCACTTCGATGCCGCTGTCGTCGATCCGGATGGCGCCGGCTTCGGCAAGTGTGGCCAGCGCTTCGCGTGCATCGTCCAGACGGTCACGGCTGCCCGCGCCGTGGCGCGCATCGAGGGCGCTCCAGTCGAGCGCGAAGTCGCACATCAGCGACTGGATGGCGTCGCGCCGCAGGAAATCGTCGGCATCGAGCGCGATGCCGCGCGTGGTCGGCAGCTCGTCGCGCCCGACGCGCCGGTAATAGCCGTCGAGCACCTTGTCGTTCTGCGCATAGACGTCACCGACCGAGGAGATCGCCGACACGCCCAGGGCGATCAGATCGCCCGAGGCATGCGAGGAATAGCCCTGGAAATTGCGGTGCAGCCGGCCCTCGCGCTGCGCGATCGCCAGTTCGTCGTCCTCGTGCGCGAAATGATCGAGGCCCAGGTGGCGATAGCCGGCTGCCTCGAACATGCCGACCGCAGTCTCGAACATGCGCGCCTTTTCTTCCGACGAAGGCAGATCGGCCTCGGCGATGCGCCGCTGCGGCTTGAACAGCGCCGGCAGGTGCGCATAGTGATAGAGCGCGATCCGGTCCGGTGCGGCGGCAATGGTCTTGCGCAGGGTCTCGGTGAACGTCGTCGCGTTCTGTTTCGGCAGGCCGTAGATCAGGTCGACATTGATCGAGCGGAAGGCGACGTCACGCGCCGCCTCGATCAGGGCAATCGTCTTCTCGTACGACTGGATGCGGTTGACGGCGCGCTGCACGTCGGGGTCGAAATCCTGCACGCCCAGGCTGAGACGGTTGAGCCCCATCGCACGCAGTGCGCGGATGCGCTCCGGGCCGACAGTGCGCGGATCGACTTCGATCGAATACTCGCCATCGTCGGAGAATTCGAAGCGCGTGCGCAGCAGGTCGACCACCTCGCCCAGTTCGGCATCCGGCATGAAGGTGGGCGTGCCGCCACCGAAGTGCAGATGCTGTACCGGCTGGCCGCGGCCGGTATGGCTGGTGATGAGATCGGCTTCGTGCCGCAGCGCTTCCAGATAGGGGGTCGACTGTTCGACGTGCTTCGTGCCGATCTTGTTGCACGCGCAGTAATAGCAGATCACCCGGCAGAACGGGATGTGGACGTACAGTCCGAGTGGCTCGCCGCGTCGGTCGGCACGCGCATCGAGTGCAAGCGCATAGCGCTGCGCATCGACGCGTTCGTCGAAGCGGTCAGCCGTCGGATACGAGGTGTAGCGGGGGCCCCGGCCGCCGAAACGCTCAAGCAGTTCGGCATCGATGACCAGCGGTTCGCGCGATGCAGGCATTTGCCGGCGATTATAGCGCCCGGGCATACCCGGTCTCGCGCCGTGGGGATAATGACGCAATGAGCGAACCAGGTCTTTTCCGACAGCTTCGGGCAGTGTTTCCGGCGGTGGTGGTCGCCGTCATGCTGCATTGCGCACCGGCCGGAGCGGTCGGTGCGACTGCCGCCCCGGCCTTCTCGCCGTCGGTGGCCGCCTGGTCGGAAGCGGCCGGGCTGGACGCCCGTGAGGTCAGTGCGATCGCGGTGCCGCTCGATGGGCATGAACCCCTGATCGCGCATCAGCCGCAGCGTGTGCTCAGCCCAGCCTCGACGATCAAGATCGTGACTACCTGGGCGGCCTTGTCCCTGCTCGGCCCGCAGTTTCGCTGGCAGACGGCGTTTCATCTGCGCGGAACGCTGGCCGACGGTGTGCTGCACGGTGATCTCGTCGTGCGCGGCGGCGGCGACCCGAAGCTGGTGATCGAGCATCTGGAGGAGATCATCGCCGGCCTGCGGGCAGCCGGACTGGAGCGGATCGAAGGCGATCTGGTGCTCGACGACTCGATCTTCGAGGCTGCCTGGCAGGACCCGGCGGACTTCGACGGCCGGCCATGGCAGCCCTACAACGTGTTGCCGTCGGGAGTGCTGCTCAATTTCAAGTCCTCGCGCCTGATTGCGCGTCCGGTCGGTGGACAGGTCGAATTCGCCTTCGATCCACCGCTGGACGGTGTGGCGATCGAGAATTTCGTGCGTGTGGTCTCGGGTCCGTGTCGCTACGGGGTGGCCGCCTTGCACGTGAGCGACGAGTACCGGGTGGATGCGGGCGAGGCGGACATGGGCCGGGCGGATGGACACCGGGCTGACGGGCCCGCCCGGACCGGTCCGCACCGGGGTGACGTGGTCGGGCCGGACATCGGTCGACACCAGGCTGATGTCCGGAGCAGTGAGCCGCCGCGGGTGCGCGTGAGCGGTGCGTATTCGCGAGCCTGCGGTGTGCAGGACGAATTCGTCTCGGTGCTCGATCACCGTGCCTTTGCCGGGGCACTGTTCGGTGCCGCCTGGAAGGCGGCGGGAGGACAGTGGCACGGTCATGCCCGCATCGAGCGCGGTGCGGCACAGGGCGAGCCCTGGTTCGTCTGGACTTCGCCGCACACGCTGGCCGACGTCGTGCACGATATCAACAAGCGCAGCAACAATGTGATGACGCGTCAGCTGCTGCTGCAACTGGCGGCCCAGGCGGGCGAGAAGCCGGCGACACTGGCCGGTGCGCGTGCCCTGTTGCGTGACTGGCTGCGTCGGCAGGAGGTGGATTTGCCCGCCATCGTCGTGGACAACGGCTCTGGCCTGTCGCGCACGGCGCGCGCCAGCGCTGCCGATCTGACGGCGATCCTGCGCGGCGCGGCGCACGGCAGCCAGGCGGAACTGCTGCGCGAGTCACTGCCTCTGGTCGGTATCGACGGCACCATGAAGGCGCGCTTCAGTGGCGAAGCGCTTGTCGGGCAGGCCTGGATCAAGACCGGCAGCCTGCGTCACGTACGCGCGATTGCCGGCTATGTGCGTGCCGCTTCGGGGCGCATGTACGCCGTCGCCTTGATGGTCAACGGCGAGCGCGCGTCTTCATCCCGTCCGGTGCAGGATGCCTTCCTGCGCTGGGTGCACGAACACGGCTGATGCCGCCGCACCTCGTGCGGCGCCGTCGGGCGTCGTCGTGCCGCGCCTGATCCTCTACAGCCCGAGTTCGTCCCACAGGGCATCGACCCGCTGTACGGTCTGCGTGTCGAGCGTGATTGGCCGCCCCCATTCGCGGTTCGTCTCGCCCGGCCACTTGTTGGTGGCGTCGATGCCCAGTTTCGAGCCCAGTCCGCTGACCGGGGAGGCGAAGTCCAGCGAATCGATCGGTGTCTGCTCGACCATCGTGCTGTCGCGTGCCGGATCGACGCGTGTGCTCATGGCCCAGACGACTTCCTGCCAGTTGCGCACGTCGATGTCGTCGTCGACGACGATAACGAATTTCGTGTACATGAACTGGCGCAGAAAGCTCCAGATGCCGAACATCACGCGCCGGGCATGACCCGGGTATTCCTTGCGGATTGCGACGATGGCCATGCGATACGAGCAGGCTTCCGGCGGCAGGTGAAAGTCGATGATTTCCGGAAACTGCCGGCGCAGGATCGGCACGAAGATCTCGTTCAGCGCGACACCGAGCATGGCCGGCTCATCGGGCGGCTTGCCGGTATAGGTGCTGTGATAGATCGGGTTGCGCCGCATCGTGATGCGCTCGATCGTGAAGACCGGATGCCATTCGCGTTCGTTGTAGTAACCGGTGTGATCGCCGAAAGGTCCCTCGGGCGCCATTTCCCAGCCGGTGCGCGCCGCTGGTGGCAATTCCCCGGCCCGGCCGTTGCCGGCGCCGCCGTTTCTCGCTCCGGATCGATCGCCGGGGTCGTCGCCCGGGCCGAAATCGAACTGTCGGGCATTGGCCCGGGTACGCGCGCCTTCGGGATCGGGGCGGATTACCCCCTCGAGGATGATTTCCGCGCGTGCCGGCACGTGCAGCGTCGAGCCGAGGCAGCGTGCCACCGCCGTGCGTGCGCCACGCAGCAGTCCGGCAAACTGGTATTCGGACATCGCGTCGGGAATCGGTGTGACCGCCGCCAGCATCGTCGCCGGATCGGCGCCCAGTGCGACGGCCACCGGAAACGGTTCGCCCGGATGCGCCTGCGCGTGATCGCGGAAATCCAGCGCACCGCCGCGGTGGGCCAGCCAGCGCATGATCGTGCGGTTGCGATCGAGCACCTGCTGTCGGTAGATCCCCAGGTTCTGTCGTTCGCGCCGCGGTCCGCGGGTGATGACCAGCCCCCAGGTGATCAGCGGTGCGGCGTCTCCGGGCCAGCAGGTCTGGATCGGCACGTGCGCCAGGTTGACGTCCGCGCCCTCCAGCACGATTTCCTGACAGGGCGGATGCGCCTCGGGCGTGCGCACCGCCATGTTCATCGCCTGACGCAGGATCGGCCATTTGTTCCAGGCATCGCGCAGTCCGCGCGGCGCTTCCGGCTCCTTGAGCCAGGCGAGCAATTCCCCGATCTCGCGCAGGGCTTCTGTCGAATCGGCGCCCAGCGCTGCGGCCACCCGCTGCGGCGTGCCGAACAGATTGGCGAGCACCGGCATGTCGAACGTGCGGCCCCCGGTTCGCGCGCATTCGAAGAGCAGGGCGGGCCCGCCCTTGCGCAGCGTGCGGTCGGCCAGGGCCGTCATTTCGAGATGTGGCGACACGGGCAGCGCGATGCGGCGCAACTGGCCAGCCGATTCGAGGGATGCGAGGAACTCGCGCAGGTCCTGGTATTTCAAGGCGATGTCCGGATGGATGCAGACGGTGGATGGCTACATGCATTCCCGGAACGGGATGCCCATTGTGTCATCCCGGCTACGTTTCGGGAGCCGAAACGTGAACTGTTTCTCACATCACGGAATGCAAGGTTGACCCTTTGTATACATACTACCTAGAATCCGTTCCATTCCGGCTGCCGCCGAACGCGGTCTGCGTTTCGTGTCTTGCATCCGGTAGTGCCCGGTTTTTGCCGGGTACGACAAGCGGCCTTCGTGCCATGCGGTCGGCGCATCCCGATGGTGCGCGGCCAGCGAAGCCGCCTGGTGACCGATTCCGTCCCGGTCGACGTTCGCACGCCGCGCGTTTCCGCTCCGGTTGCCGACGTGCCGGGTGGGTCGTGTCGGCAACATGTGAAGCAATCCGTCACATTCACGCCCAAGCAGAGAACGTGAATCCGTCATCCACGCCTGACCAGCGCGTCATGAAGCGTCCGTGCCTGACCGTCGATGCCGGCCATGCCGCCCGATGTGGCGGTCATGGCCATCGTGCCCGGTGCTGCGCGGCAATGCATGCCGGTACGCCGTGCAGACGCGGTCGATCACGGCGCAGGTTCTGAGAGGGCCCCGGATGCACCAGGATCAGGCCGATGCCGACACCGGGGCGCCCGCGCAGACGGCATTCGCAGCAGTCGAACAGACCGTCAGACGGCGACGTCAGGCGCGGATGATGGCGACCGCCGGTGCCTGGACCATCGTGTTTCTGGCCATCCTGGCCGTGCCGGCACCGCCGAAGGCTGCATCGATCGCGGTCAGCGCCACGGCACCGATGGCAGGGTCCGGACCGCCGATCCGGCTCGTGCAGGAAGACCGGCACATCGATCAGGCGGCTGCCATATTGGTGCGTGACCGTCTGGCGTTTCCGTGGCTGATGAACCCCGCGGCGCGCGAAAAGGCGGTGCGTACGGGCACGGGCAGAAGGGCGCAGCCATCCGGTGCGATGGTTCCCGTGCGAACGGCAGCAGGGGCCGGCGGCACCTTCCTGCCGCTCAGGCTGTCCGATGAACAGCGCCGCATATCGCGGTTCGTCTCCGGCCGCTACCGGGTGAAACCGGAAAATGCCCAACGCTACGTCGCCTACGCTTACCGGGCGGCCGACGAATACCGACTCGATCCATATCTGGTCCTCGCCGTCATGTCGATCGAATCGGGTTTCAACGCGCAGGCGCGCAGTGCCGCCGGTGCGCAGGGACTGATGCAGGTCCTCACGCGGGTGCACCATGACAAGTTCGAGGCGTTCGGGGGCGCCGCAGCCGCCTTCGATCCGGTCGCGAACATCGCCGTCGGCGCCCGCATCCTGAAGGAATATCTGGTGCGCGAAGGCAGTGTCGAAGGCGCGCTGAAATCCTATGTCGGCGCGGCCCTGCTGGCGCACGATCATGGCTACGGAAAGAAGGTGCTGACCGAACGCGGCCGGATCGCCGCCGTGGCACGCGGGCTGTCGGCATCCAGAGCGATGTCGGCACGACGTGACGAGGTCATCCGTCTGGCGATGTCCCGGACGCCCGTGGCCGTGGCCAGCGCCGGGTTCATCGATGCCGGCACGAAGGTGACCCGGATCGACTGAGGGGCACCGAAGCAATCCCGACGCGATCCTTCACGCCCGTTTGGCTCTTCGAAAGCATCAGGGGGCCAGGGGCCGTGCCGTCAACGGACTTCGATGCGGTCACGCCGCCGATCGCGGCAGCCAGGTTTCGATCCGCTCGAGTGCTTCCTCGATGAGTTCCAGCGAAGTCGTGTACGACAGACGCAGATAGCGTTCCGTTTCATTGCGGCCGAAATCCGCTCCCGGGACGACCGACACCAGCGCCTCTTCGAGCAGCCGGCGCGCAAATTCCTCACTGCCGTCCCCGTAGGCGCTGCAATCCGCCCAGACATAGAACGCACCGTCGGGGCTCACCGGTACCGGCAGCCCGATGGCCCGCAGGCGCGGGACGATGAAGTCGCGCCGTTGGCGAAACGCCTCGCGCCGCTGCCGGTAGATGGCCTGGGCTTCGTTGTCGAAGCAGGCCAGGGCGGCGTGCTGGGCCAGCGTCGACGCGCAGATGTACAGGTTCTGCGCCAGCTTCTCGAAGACGGGAGCCAACGCCGACGGAACGACGAGCCAGCCCAGCCGCCAGCCGGTCATGTGGAAATACTTCGAGAAACTGTTCACGACGATGACGTCGTCGCCCAGCTCCAGTGCGCTGCGTGCCGCGCCGTCGTACTGCAGGCCGAGATAGATCTCGTCGACGACGGTGAAGCCGCCACGGGCCCGTACCGCATCGACGATGCCGGCCAGTTCGTCGAAGGCGATGGCGGTCCCGGTCGGGTTGGCCGGCGAGGCGACGAAAACGCCGCGCGTGTTCGCGCGCCAGTACGATTCAACCGCCGAACGGGTCAGCTGGAAACGGGTCCGGGGGCCGACGGGAACCGCTTCCGGCACGCCGTCGAAGGCGATGACGAAGTGCCGATTGCACGGATAGCCGGGATCGGTCATCAGAACGGCAGCGCCGGGATCGATCAGCGCACAGCTGGCCAGGGCCAGCGCGGCGGACGCACCGGCCGTCACGACGATGCGCCCCGGATCGAGATCGATGCCGTGACGTGCGCCGACGTCGGCCGCAATTGCGCGGCGCAGCTCGGCCGTGCCGGTGGCGGCGGTGTACTGGGTGTGTCCTGCGCGTGCGGCCCGTTCGAGTGCGGCGATCACGGACGGCGGGGCGCTGAAATCAGGCTCGCCGATGCTCATCTGGATGACACGGTGTCCGGCGGCCTGCAGTTGTGCCGCGCGCGCCGCCACCTCCATGGCCTGGAAGGGTGCGATGTCCGCCGTGCGCCGGGCGAGACCGGGCAGGCGGCCGGTGTCGGGCGTGTTTCGCGTCGACGGCGACGATCGTTGCGTACGGGGAGGGGTCATCGACCGGCCATTGTAGCGGCTGCGCCGGCGCCCCGGGCCCGGGCCGTCGACCTGACATAATCGCTCCTCCGGGAGCCCGTGCAGCAGTCGTTCCGGACGCGTCCGACTGCGCCACGGGTTCCGCACTGGCAGGAAGCGGCGATGATGAGCGGGGCGATGACGGACGGTGAATTGACGGGCGGGCCGGGTCACGGTGCAGCGGGCGCCGATGCGCCGAATCCGGATCTGCGCCAGGCCGCGCTGGATTATCACGAAGCCGGCCGCCCCGGAAAGATCGAGGTCACGCCGACCAAGCAGTTGCTGTCACAACGCGATCTGGCGCTGGCCTACTCGCCGGGCGTCGCCGTCGCCTGCGAGGAAATTCTCGCCGATCCGGTCAATGCGTTCCGCTATACGGCGCGCGGCAATCTCGTCGGGGTCATCACCAACGGCACGGCCGTGCTCGGCCTCGGCAACATCGGTCCGCTGGCGGCCAAGCCGGTCATGGAAGGCAAGGCGGTCCTGTTCAAGAAATTCGCCGGCATCGACGTCTTCGACATCGAGATCGAGCAATCCGATCTCGACCGCTTCATCGACACCGTGGCCGCGCTCGAACCGACCTTCGGCGCGATCAATCTGGAGGACATCCGCGCGCCGGACTGCTTCTACGTCGAGGAAAAGCTGCGCGAGCGGATGAAGATCCCTGTCTTCCACGACGACCAGCACGGTACGGCCATCGTCGTGGCGGCCGCCGTCCTCAACGGGCTGCGCGTGGTGCGCAAGGAGATCGGCGAGATCAAGCTGGTCTGCAGCGGAGCCGGCGCGGCAGCACTGGCCTGCCTCGGGCTGCTCGTCGACCTCGGCCTGAAACGCGAGAACATCTGGGTGGCCGACATCGTCGGCGCGGTCTGGAAGGGCCGCACGGAGTTGATGGACCCGGTCAAGGAAGGCTACGCACAGGACACGCCGCTGCGCACGCTGGGCGAGCTGATCAGCGACGCCGACGTCTTTCTCGGGCTGTCCGCCGGCGGTGTGCTGAGCGGCGAGATGGTCGAGCGGATGGCGCCGCGTCCGCTCGTCTTCGCCCTGGCCAATCCGGTACCGGAAATCGATCCGGAGATCGTGCGCCGCGTGCGCCCGGATGCGGTCATGGCAACCGGTCGCACCGATTACCCGAACCAGGTCAACAATGTCCTGTGCTTTCCGTTCCTGTTCCGCGGTGCGCTGGACGTCGGCGCGACGACCATCACGCGCTCGATGGAGGTCGCCGCCGTACATGCGATGGCCGATCTGGCCCGGGTCGAGATTTCCGATGTCGTGGCTGCCGCATACGGCCGGCACGACCTGTCGTTCGGGCCGGAATACCTGATTCCGAAGCCTTTCGATCCGCGCCTGATCATACGGATCGCGCCGGCCGTGGCCCGTGCCGCCATGGAGGCAGGCGTGGCCAGAAGGCCGATTGCCGATTTCGACGCCTATCACACGCAGCTCGAACAGTTCGTCTATCACTCCGGCCACTTCATGCGACCGATCTTCCTGCAGGCGCGCCTGAGCGCCGGCAAACGGGTCGTGTACGCCGAGGGCGAGGAAGAGCGGATCCTGCGTGCGGCCCAGGTGATCGTCGATGATCACCTGGCACGGCCGATCCTGATCGGACGCCCGGCGGTCATCGAGAAACGCCTTGCGCGTTTCGGGCTGCGCATGAAGCCGGGCGCCGATTTCGATATCGTCAACCCGGAACAGGACGATCGCTACAACGAGTACTGGCGCGAGTACCATCGCCTGACCGAACGTGCCGGCATCACCGAGCAGTACGCCCGCATCGAGATGCGCCGGCGCCTGACCCTGATCGGCTCGATGCTGGTGCGCATGGGCGACGCCGACGGCATGATCTGCGGCACTTTCGGCTCGTTTGCCGCGCATCTGGCGTACATCGACCAGGTCATCGGCAAGCGTCCCGGTGCGACCGTGTACGCGGCGATGAACACCCTCGTGCTGCCGGACCGGCAGGTCACGATCGTCGACACGCACGTCAATGCCGATCCGGATGCGCACCAGATCGCCGAAATGACGCTGATGGCCGCCGATGAGCTGGTGCGCTTCGGCATCGTGCCGCGGGTGGCGCTGCTGTCACATTCCAATTTCGGCACCTCGAATCATCCGACCGCCCTGCGCATGCGCGAGGCGCTGGAACTGATCCGGGCGCGTGCGCCAGGGCTCGAGATCGATGGCGAGATGCACGGTGACGGCGCGCTGAATCTGGCCTTGCTGCGCGAAGTGATGCCGCGCTCCACGCTGAGCGGAGATGCCAATCTGCTGGTCATGCCCGGCATCGACGCTGCCAACATCTCGTACAACCTGCTCAAGACGGCGGCCGGACACAATATCGCGATCGGGCCGGTGTTGCTCGGTGCGGCCCGGCCGGTACACATCCTGACGCCGGCCGCGACCGTGCGCCGGATCGTCAACATGACGGCGTGGATCGTCGTGGACGCAGGCACGCCGCGCGCCGATCGGGGCTGATCACCGCCTGCGCCCGGCAATTCGCCGCTCGTCGGAATCCCGGCTGAATCACCGGTCCCGGACCGTCTCTTCGTGCCAGTCTAGCGGGCGGGCGCGAAAGATGTGGCCCAGGATGCATGCAATTCTCCCTCCCGGTGGCGAGCCCCGATGATGTCTGCTGGTCTGCCCGAAATCTCCGGATCCGTCGGTCAGCGGGATCGCGAGGAAGCGGATGTGCCGCTCGATCCACGCCGACGGCTCAGGTTGCTGCAGGAATGCCGCGACATGGTGGTCGCGCGTCTGTCGACATTCATTGCCGAAGCGCTCGACGAGATCGGCGTCGAACTGGCCGGGGCTGCCGTGAAGGCGTCCAGTCACGAAGAGCAGCAGGCCCTGTTCGACGCGTTGACTCTGGTGCGCAGCCGTCGTCATGACCTCGAGTTCCGTTTCCGCAAGATCGCTGCCGAGCTGTTCGAACAGCGTCTGTTCGAGCCGGCATCGGCGTCTGTACGCACGTCGGCCAGCCTGTCCGGCGAGCTGACACTGCTCGACGACAGTGCCATCGACGATCGCATTGCCGTTGACCGCCTGGCGCGCAACGCACGTCGTCAACTGGACCCGGACGAAGTGCTCGGCGTACGTGCACGGCTGGCCACGCTGCTCGGCCGGGAGTGGTTCGATGAGACCGATTACCCGGCTTCTCCCGAGCTGGTCTTCCAGGCGCTGCTGGATTCGCTCGATGAACTGGCCGTGTCGCCGCCGGCCCGCACGGCGCTGCTGCAGGCCTTCGAACCCTGGGTGACGGCCAGTCTGGCCGACATGCATGCCAGTCTGAACCAGCGCCTGCTCGGTGAGAATGTCCTGACGTCGATCCGCCTGCGCCCGGTGCGCACCGGGGACACGACTTCGGTCGGCATGCTGGAGGCACCGCCGGCTGCGGGCAGCCATCCGGCGGGTGCCCGGCAGGTTCCGACCTGGCACCATGCCCTGGCCGGCAGTGGTCCCGGGGGCGGATTCGCCACCGGTCTGCAATCCGGGGCGGTGTCTACCGATCCCTCGCGGCTGTTCGAAGAACTGGTGCATCGCATCCATGCGGACCAGGGAGATCACGCCGGCGTGCGACGCGTGGCCGCCGGTGTGCTGTCGGATCCGGGAACCTTCGCTGCGACGGCTGCTCCGATGCCGGCCGCAGCGACCAGTCTGATCGAGACCCTGCACGCGCTGCAATCGAGTTCGCGCGATGCGTCCGACGTCGCCCCGCTGATTGCGCAGGCCATCGACCATGCGCGCGAACAGGGGTCACCGCTCGACCGCCTGACGGTCGATATCGTCTCTCTCGTCTTCGACTACATCTACGCGGATCGGCGCCTGCCCGATGCGGTCAAGCAGCAGTTGCTGCGCCTGCAGGTCGTGGCGGTCAAGGCGGCCCTGCTCGATCGCAGTTTCTTTGCGCGGCGCCAGCACCCGATGCGTCGTTTGATCGACCGGATCAGCCGCCTGGCGACCGACCCCGACGTCGACTCCACCGGCGGCGCAACCCTGATCGGCGGAATCACGTCGATCGTCGACTGGATCCTGGAGTGTTTCGACGACGATCTGAAGATCTTCGACGAGGCGCTGGTCCGTTTCGACGAACTGGCGCAGGCCGAGGAGGATCGGCGCGCAGCTGCGCTGACCGAACTGGCACGGCAGGCCGAGCAGGCGGAAGCGCTGGTCATCGCGCGCGAAGCGGCCAATGCGGACCTGGCTGCCTGCATCGACGGGACGACACCCGTCTTCATACGCGCATTCCTCGACGACTGGTGGTCCGGTGTCCTCGCCTGCGCAGAGGTCGACGGCAGTTGTGCCGGCATGGATCGGGCAGCAGCCCTGCGCGTGGCGCAGACACTGATCTGGAGCGCGGCCCCCAAGACACCCGACGAGGTCGTGCAACTGGCCGCCTGCCTGCCGCAGATGATCACCTCCCTGATCGAATCGCTGCAGGAAACCGGCATGGACGAGACACAGCGGCGGCAGTTTTTCGATCAGTTGCTGCAATGGCATGCACAGATGGTTCGTGACGCCAGGAAGGGCTATCCGGATTCTCCGTCGGCGCGCTTCCGGCCGGGTGCCGCGGACAAAGGCGCCGTCCATGTCGACCGGCGGTCGGCGGCATCCGGGACCTCCACTGCCGGCGCTTCGCAGGCACCCGCGGCTCCGGTCTTCGGATTCGCCGCGGTCGATGCCTTGCAGCGCGGCGACCTGATCGAGTTCGATGATGATGACGGAGTCGCACAACTCGTCAGACTGGCCTGGGTCAGCCCCGGGCGTCGCCTGTACATCCTCTCGCGCTTCCCCGATTTCGGCAGATCGCTCGAGCGTGCCGAACTCGTATCCTGGATCGCCTCCGGACGCGCCCGCCGGATCGAACCGCACAGCACGGTCGATTGCGCGCTCGACGCGATTGCCGCCGGTGGCAACGAAATCGAAACCGGAACCGTCTCCCGGGAATGCACGCCGTGATCGGCTGCGCGTTGCGCGCGGCTGATCTCCGTACCGGCGCCGAGCCACAGGCTCTTGTCGAATCGCGGGCTCTTGCCGGGCCGTAGACTCCTTCCCGGCCGCAGGCTCTTTCGTCGCCGCACCCCGCGGCCGGATTCCGGAACCCCGAAGTGTGCAAGCCCGGTCCCCGTCATGGCCCGGGCTTGCGCGCGGCCGATTCTCCGATAGCATGCTGCCAGTGCGGTGTGAAACATCGCAGTCAGCGTTTCCCGGAGGAGTGCGCATCGCATGGGTACCCTGAGCAATATCGCGCCACACGCCGTGCTGCCCCTGCAATCGTACGATCGGAACGCGCTGCGTCTGGCGGCTGCCGACGCCGGTCAGCGCGTATTGCAGGCGGACTGTGCGGGTGCGGGCGATCCGGACTCGGTACTCGGCCGGATCGCGGCGGATTTTGCGTTCTCCGGGAACGGAGCGCCCAGCCACGATGCGCTCTATCAGGAAGTCACCAGCCTGCAGCCGGATCCGGCGGCCGAATCACCAGGCTTCGTCGTCTTCCTGGAGAATCTTCCCGAGACACCGGCCTTCGATCGTGCCGCGCGTGATCGCCTGCTCGACGTCTTTCGCGAAGCGGCCGATTATTTCTACGATCAGCAGACCGCGTTTCGCGTGTTCTACTCGGTGCGCAGAACCTCGTAGCGATCGGATGTGCCGGTCATGCCGGCACCGGGGCCGGATCCCGGATGAGCCGGGCCGGCAGGGTCGGAATTGCCGGTTGCCCCCGCAGAGTTGCCTCAGCCGTCCCGGAAATCGCCGCCCAGCGCCTGCAGTGCAGCCAGTGCGGCGATCCCGGCCGTCTCGGTGCGCAGGACGCGCGGACCGAGCCGTATGGCCCGGAAACCCGCTGTCCGTGCGCGGGCAAGTTCGATGTCCGTCAGTCCTTTTTCCGGACCGATTAGCAGTTCGATGGCGTTCGCAGGGTCGATGCCGGAGTCGCGCAGGCTGCCCTGGCTTCCGGGCGCGAGGACGAGGGCCGTCGGTGCACGTGCCCGGGTGTCGTCACCAAGCCAGGCTTCGAGCGGCCGGATCTCGTGCAGAGTCGGCAAAACGTCCCGGCCGCACTGCATGCAGGCCGCCTCGATCAGGCGTTGCCAGTGTTCCTGTCGACGCCGGCTGCGCGGGTCGTCGAGCCGCAGCGGTGAATGTACCGAGAGCAGCGGTTGCACGGCGTGCACGCCCAGTTCGGTGACCTTCTCGATCAGCCAGTCCATGCGTTCGCCGCTGCAGATACATTGTGCGAGCGTTACGTTCAGCGGACTCTCGGTCGGCACCTGCCGGGGCTCGCCGAGCCGGATGGTGCAGGCGCGCGGATCCGCCGTTTCCAGCCAGGCGTCGAAACGCGTGCCGCGTCCGTCGAAGCATTCCAGCACCGCACCGGGTTTCAGCCGCAGCACCCGTACCAGGTGATGCGAGCGGTCAGCGTCCAGTTGCAGCGCTCGCGCGTCTCCCGCCCGGACGTTGGCGAGCAGCACACGAGGCCGCATGCTGCCGGACCTGCCGCTGCGTGCCGAATTCATGTGGGGGGCGGGGCGATCCGGCCCGGTCCGGATGGACTGGCGCTCAACCGGCGCGTGCGAGCGGGACGATCTCGGCACCGTGATTGCCGTTGTCGGGCAGCAGTTCACGGTAGAAGTTCGGCAGGGCGAACAGCCCCTGATGCGTGGCGCCGTTGTAGTAGCGAAGATCGTCGATGCCGCGTTCCTGCAGGCGGCGCGCAGCGCTGTCCGGATCGAGTGCGAGCGGATCCAGGCTGTCCGAGGCGCAACACAGGCCCCAGTAGGCGCCATACAGCGGAATGAACAATCCGAGCGGGCGAACGATACGGAAGACGCGGGCGAGTTCGGCCAGCAGGCGGCGCACGAGTTCGGGTTGATACAGGGGCGATCCGATGTGCAGCGTGATGGCCGCGCCCGGATTCATGGTTTTCCTGAGCAGACGGAAGAAGTCGGCCGTGTACAGGCGGTGTGCCGGCGTATCGGGATCGGTCAGGTCGAGCACGACCAGGTCGAACCCTTCTCCCGGCGGGCGCGTGAGCTGCTCCACCGTTGCCCAGCCGTCGCCGATGCGGATGTCGACGCGCGGATCGTCGAAGGCGCCATGATGGACCTGCTGCAGATGCTCGCGCGCGACGCGGATCACTTCGGCATCGAGTTCCGCCAGAACCACCTCCCGCATGGAGGGATGCTTGAGCAGTTCCTCGGTGGAACCGCCATCCCCGCCGCCGATCACCAGTGCGCGCTCGGGCTTCGGATGCGCGATGGCCGCCGGATGCGTGATCGCTTCATGGTAGAAGAATTCGTCCCGCTCGGAGGTCATGTAGCAGCCGTCCAGGCGAAACAGCTTGCCCCACTGCGGCGTATCGAAGACTTCCAGCGTCTGGTACGGCGTCCGGATGGTTTCGAGCCGACGCGCCGCGCGAAAACCGAAGGCGGCATCCGGACTCAGCCATTCGAGCAGGAGTTCACCTTCGCCGGATTCGGGGTCTTCCGAGCCGCGCAGGATCCGGTTCGTGTTCTGCCGGTGCGGTGCAAAGGCGACGATCAGGTCGGCGAGCAGGCTCTCGGCCTTGGCTGAATTGTCGGTCGAGAAATTGCATACGTAGACGTCCAGCGTGACGCCGCTGCGCTCCGGCCAGGTATGCACCGCCACATGGGATTCGGCCAGCAGCACGGCGCCGGTCACGCCGCCCGGCTCTCCCTGGTAATCGGGAAAGGTGAAGAATTTCTCGTCGACGAGCGTCAGCTCCGCCTTGCGCACCGCGTCGCGGCACATGGTGGCGAGTCGTTCGGCTTGCGTGAACAATGCCAGGTCGCACTGGCAGTCATACAGATCGGCAGTGAGGTGCAGTCCCTGCATTTCGTTCCAACCCAGTCCCTCTGGTGAGGGTGAAGACCCCAAGACCCCCGGACGCGCCTCCTGCATCCGCCCCCGTATGGAGCAGATGCGAGCATCGCGATCGGGATGTCGCAATGTCGGCGCTTCCGGGACGCTCCGGAGGACGTTCGCACCTGGTTGCGTTCGCTGGACCGCGTCCGCATGACTGCGCCCATCGTCCGGGCTCCGGCCCCGTGGCGGCGCCGGAAAGCCGTGCGTCACCGCCCGGCCAGTCCCTGAGTATCCCCACGGTGATTCCTCGGGGATCCAGATCAGTGGAAATGTCGCCGTGTCCTGCGATCGCGGTGTTTCGGCGCGACCGGCAACCCGGCGAGAAAAGCCGTCGATTCTATACGATTTTCCGGAAGGGCCGCCAGTCCTCGGGCAGGCCGTTTGCTAGAATGGCAGTCTTTCATTTTCCTTGCAGGATCCGCCTCCGATGACTCCTCCCGTGGAACCTGTTCCGCCCCCGGCTGGTCAGGTCGCTTCGACGGATATCACCTCTGCCGATGCCGCCGTCGAGGATGCAGACGCGCAGTCCACTGCGGGAAGCGGGCGCCGCCGCCGGATGGCCAATGCGGTCCGCATGCTGGCGGTCGACGCGATCCAGCAGGCGGGCTCCGGGCACCCGGGAATGCCGATGGGCATGGCGGACATCGCCGTAGCGCTCTGGGATGGAATCCTCAGGCATGATCCGGCTGATCCGCAGTGGCCCGATCGTGACCGTTTCGTGCTCTCCAACGGGCACGGTTCGATGCTGCTGTATGCGTTGCTGCACCTGACCGGCTACGACTTGCCGCTGGACGAGCTGCGGCGCTTTCGCCAGCTGCATTCGAAGACGCCCGGCCATCCCGAGCACGGGCTGACACCCGGTGTCGAGACGACCACGGGGCCGCTCGGGCAGGGTCTGGGCAATGCGGTCGGCATGGCGCTGGCCGAGCGGCTGCTGGCGGCGCGTTTCAATCGGGACGGATTCGCCCTCGTCGATCATTTCACCTGGGTTTTCGCCGGCGACGGCTGCCTGATGGAGGGCGTCTCGCACGAAGTGTGCTCGCTGGCCGGCGTGCTGCGTCTGTCGAAACTGGTGGTGCTGTACGACGACAACGGCATCTCGATCGATGGGCCGGTGCGCGAGTGGTTCCGTGATGACACGCCCGCGCGCTTCGAAGCCTACGGCTGGCACGTGATCGCCGATGTCGATGGCCACGACGTCGACGCGCTCGAGGCGGCGATCCGGCTGGCGCGCGATTGGGGTGAACATGGTCGCGATGGCATCTTCGCGCCGACGCTGATCCAGTGCCGCACGCAGATCGGCCATGGGTCACCGGGTCGTGCCGGTCTGGCGAAATCCCACGGCGAGCCGCTCGGCGTCGACGAGGTGGCGGCCACGCGCAAGGCGCTGGACTGGCCGTGGGGGCCTTTCGAGATTCCCGATGATGTCCGCAGCGACTGGAATGCACGTGCGCGTGGTACGCGCTCGCATGACGAATGGCGTGCGCTGTTTGCGCGCTATCGGGAGGCCTGGCCGGACGACGCCCAGGAATTCGAACGGCGCATGGCCGGCCGTCTGCCGGCATCGTATGACGACGCCTTTGATGCGGCGCTCGACGAGGCACTCGAGCAGGCCGCTTCGATCGCCACGCGCAAGGCGTCACAGAATGCGCTGAATCATTTCGGCAGCGCCCTGCCGGAACTGCTGGGCGGTTCGGCCGACCTCACCGGCAGCAATCTCACCGGATTCGCCGGGGCTGAAGTCCTGCGTACCGGCGAGCGCTTCGTCGCCGGTCGCTACGTGCATTTCGGTGTTCGCGAATTCGGCATGTGCACGGCGCTGACCGGTATCGCGCTGCACGGTGGTTTCGTCCCTTATGGCGGGACTTTCCTGACTTTCTCGGACTATGCGCGCAACGCCGTGCGCATGGCGGCCCTGATGAAGCAGCGTGTGGTCTATGTGTTCACGCACGACTCCATCGGTGTCGGCGAAGACGGGCCGACCCATCAGCCGATCGAACACACCGCTTCGCTGCGACTGATTCCGCACCTGGACGTCTGGCGTCCGTGCGACACGGTCGAGTCGGCGTCCGCCTGGGCAGCGGCGATCGCACGCGACGACGGGCCGTCGGCGCTGCATCTGTCACGTCAGAACCTGCCCTTCGTCACCCGATCGCGCGCGCAGATCGACGCGATCCTGCGTGGCGGCTATGTACTGCGCGAAGCCGAACAGCCGGCCGTGGTGCTGATCGCCACCGGCTCGGAGGTCGCACTGGCCCTGCAGGCACGCGACATTCTGGCTGCCGCCGACATCGACGTGCGCGTCGTTTCGATGCCGTGCGCC
>JACDJC010000693.1_pt1 | contig 36294 bp, 32 predicted proteins | sample 7454191 | NCBI WGS metagenome assembly JACDJC01 (sample SAMN14253291, study PRJNA609438) | sludge metagenome | isolation source: sludge after 25d culture with pyrite and EDTA | collected 2018-12-20
CCGCTGCGAAACAGCAGCCACTGCAGTCCCATCCGCGCCTTGCCCCACAGGCTGCGCAGCTGATCGTTCGTGGTGATGGGTTTGCTGACTTCGTAGATGAGGCGCAACTGCAGGTGATCCTGCAGGTTTTCGCCCACACCGGGCAGGGGGTGAACCACCGGAATGCCGTATTGCTGCAGCAGTGCGGCGGGCCCGATACCGGACAGTTGCAGCAGTTGCGGTGACTGCAGGGCACCTGCGCACAGAATGACTTCCTTGCGTGCCTGCAGCGTGGCGAGCCCGCTGCCGCCCGCCCGCCGGTACTCGACCCCGCCGGCGCGTGTGCCTTGCAGGATCACGCGGGTGACCTGGGTGCGCGTGAGGATGCGCAGATTGGGGCGCTTGCGGGCCGGATTCAGGTACGCCACAGCGGCCGAGCAGCGTCGCCCATGGCTGGTGGTCAGCTGGTAATAGCCGACGCCTTCCTGGTCGCCGGTGTTGAAATCGGTTGAGCGGCGCACACCGTTGGCTTCGGCCGCGTGGATGAACGCTTCGACCAGTTCATGCGGCGTGCGGATGGAGGATGCTCTTAGCGGGCCGTCGGTGCCGCGGGTGGGTCCGGGGCCCAGGTCGTTGTTTTCCAGTTTGCGGAAGTAAGGCAGGCAGTCATCCCAGCTCCAGCCGGGGTTGCCCAGCGCCTCCCAGTGGTCGTAGTCCTGCTTTTGCCCGCGGATGTAGATCAGGCCGTTGATGGAACTGCTCCCGCCCAGCGTCTTGCCGCGCGGCCAGTAGATTTCGCGATTCAGCATGGTGGGCTCGGGTTCGGTATGAAAACCCCAGTTCAGCTCCTTGTTGAACATGGTTTTCCCGTAGCCGATGGGAATGTGGATCCAGATGTTGGTATCCGGTGGGCCGGCCTCGAGCAGGCAGACGGTGTACTTGCCGTTCGCGCTCAGGCGGTTCGCCAGCACGCAACCGGCAGACCCTGCACCCACCACGATGTAGTCCACGGCTTCTGTCATTGCTGATTGACCCCTGTGTCCGCCAGGCAGATCCGGCACGTGTCGGATCTGCTCGCAAGCATGGACGCTTGTTCGTCCTCTTTGCCACAGCTTGGCGGATCGCAAGAATCGGATCTACGGGGTAAGTACCAAGAATTTCACTGGCGGAACAAAATGTGCCATCATGGTTCCGATACACGATGATGCGTCTGTGGCCATGATCCTGGAAACTGCATGCGGACTCGGTCGAGCTGTCGCGTCAGGCACACCGTGCCATGTCGGCCGAGTCCATGGAGCGTTCATGGCGGCCGATCGGGTGCTTCAATTTTTCAGGGGTTCAGGCGTGGACAAATCCATCGAACGTTCCTTGCGGGTGCTGCGGATCCTGGAATCCATGGCCAGTACTCAGCATCCACAAACGCTGTCGCAGCTTGCGCAGCGCACGGGTCTGCCCAAGACCAGCGTGATGCGCATGCTCGAAGCGCTGGAGCGCCGCGCCTATGTCGCGCGCATCCCCGGGCGGGGCGGCTATGTGTCCGGCCCGCGGGCCCACCAGCTGAGCCTGTCCATCCTGCAGACGCCGCATCTGTTGCGGGCTTGTCGCAGCGTCCTGAGCAAACTGGTGGCGATCACGCGGGAGACCTGCAATCTCAATGCCCTGAACGGGGACTTTGTGCAGTACCTGGTGCGGGTGGAGGCTCAGGATCCGATGCGGCTGCAATTGCACATGGACATCGGCGCGCGCGTGCCGCTGCATTGCACCGCCAGCGGCAAGCTGTTTCTGGCGCTCACGCCGCAGCCGTACCGTAACCAGGTTCTGGAACGCCTGGAGCTGTCTGCCTGCACGCCGCGCACCCTCACGCAGCGCGCCGCGCTGGCAGCCGAACTGGCCCTGATCCGCGCTCAGGAAATCGGCGTGGACAACGAGGAATTCGTGCGCGGCATGGTGGCCATTGCCGTGCCCGTGCGTGATGCGCAGGGGGCCATGATCGCCGCACTGGCGTGCCACGGACCGACGGCCGAGACATCGCTGGAGGACCTTCTGGCCCACACCGGGCCCATGCGCCAGGCTGCCGGGGAACTGTCAGGATTGTTTTCGCGGGAATCACCGCAGGGCGAACCTCAGGCTGCGCCATCGGCCTGAGCGCGCGCCAAAGCGCAAGCTTGCGCGATTCTTCATGGGGAGTGCGGGGGCCCCATCCGTTCGGCGCCGGATTCTTTACGGGGAGTGCGGGCCCCATCCGTTCGGCGCCGAAGACCCCCCGGGTGGTGACGGAAAGGCTTCGGCCGATGGTTTCAATGCCCGTTGAGCGTGTCCAGAAAACCTTTCAGGAATTCCCGCGTGCGTTCTTCGCGCGGTTCGGAGAAAATCTCCTCGGGCGGGGCCTGCTCCACGATCACCCCCTTGTCGAAAAAGCATACCCGATCGGAGATCTGGCGTGCGAAGGCCATCTCGTGCGTCACCAGCAGCATGGTCAGGTCGTGCTCTTCGGACAGGCGCTGGATCACGTTCAACACCTCGCCCACCAGTTCGGGGTCCAGGGCGGAGGTGGGCTCGTCAAACAGCATGATGTTCGGGTGCATGGCCAGGGCGCGGGCGATGGCCACGCGCTGCTGCTGGCCTCCCGACAGTTGGCTGGGGAATTTTTCCGCATGATCGGTCATGCCGACCAGATCCAGGTACTTGTGGGCCCGCTTGCGGGCCTTTTCGCGCGACAGCCCCAGCACGTGCATGGGGGATTCGGTGATGTTGCGCAGTACCGTCATGTGCGGGAACAGATTGAACTGCTGGAACACCATGCCCATTTCCTTGCGCATGGCGCGCAGATGCCCTTCGCTGGCCGGCACCAGCCGGCCATTGTGGAATTCGTGCCACAGCGGCTTGCCGGCCACGTAGATGAGGCCGTCGTCAATGGTCTCGAGCGTCATCAGGATGCGCAGTACCGTGGATTTGCCCGAGCCCGACGGCCCGATGATGGTGACTTTTTCACCTTTGGCGACCTCGAAATCCAGGCCGTCGAGCACGACGGCATCGCCAAAGCGCTTGACGACCTTTTCCATCTTGATGATCGGTTCGGCGCTCGGGCTCGCTGCGCCTTTGGCGGCACGGATGTCGGCAGTCGCGTCGGCGGACGTGGCGGCCGGGGCCGTGGGCTGTGGGGCATCATTCATGATCGGGCTCCAGGGATCGGGTTGGTCAGCGAGCGCCTGGCCACGGCGCCGCGTGGCCGGCCGACGGGTTTGGCATCAGGCACATCATCAGCGCAGCGGAATGCCGCGCTTGGGCAGGCGTTCATCCAGATAGCGTACGCCGGCCGAGGCAAACAGGGTCAGGATCAGATAGAGTCCGCCCACCATCGTCAGCGGCACCATGTAATTGAAGCTGCGATCCCCGATGATGCGCGCGACGTTCAGCATCTCCAGGATCGACACCACCGACAATACGGGAACGTCCTTCATGATGGACACCAGGTAATTGCCCAGTGCCGGGATGATGCGCGGAATGGCCTGCGGCAGGATGATGTCGCCAAAGATGCGCAGGGGAGAAATGTCCAGCGCCCGCGCGGCTTCGGTCTGGCCATGGGTGATCGATTCCAGGCCCGCACGGTAGACTTCGGACATGTAGGCGCTGTACTGCACGCCCAGGGCCAGCGCACCCGTCAGGAAGGCGGGCAGCACCAGCCCGTATTCGGGCAGTACGTAATACAGGAAAAACAACTGCACCAGCAGCGGCGTGTCGCGCAGGAACTCGGTGAACACCCGCGCTGGCCAGGCGATCACGCGCAGCCGCGCGCCTTTCAGCGCCGCCAGCACCAGGCCCAGCAACGCACCCACGACGAAACCCAGCAGCGTGGCTTCAATGGTGACCACCATGCCACGCAGCAGAATGGGCAGGATCGACCAGGCGAAGAGCCAGTCATTGGTAGTGTCCCATTCGATTCCGAACAGCATGCTCAGGTTCCTCGCGCGCGCCAGCGACCGACGCGCGTCTCCAGAAGGCGCATGAGGCCGGCCAGCACCAGGGCCATGCCGAAATACATCAGCAGCAACAGGGTATAGACCGAGACGCTGTCCTGAGTGAAATTGCGGATGCGTTCGGCCTGAAAGGCCATGTCGCCCAGGCCGATCAGCGACACCAGCGCGGTGTCCTTCAGGTTCTGGACGGCCAGGTTGCTGAAACTGGGCATCATCTCCGGGATGGCCTGTGGAATGGCGATACGCCACAGCGTCTGGCGCGGGGTGAAGTCCAGTGCCTTGGCTGCCTCATGCTGGCTGTAGGGTACTGCCTGGATGGCGCCGCGTACGACCTCGGCGCCGTAGGCGCCGATGTTCAGGCTCAGCGCCAGTGTGCCCGCCACCACGGGTGGCAGGCGCAGGTCTATGCCCAGCACCTGCCCCAGCACGGGCAGGGCAAAGAACAGCCAGAACAGCTGCACCAGCAGGGATGTGCCGCGAAAGATCTCGATCACCGCGATCGAGGCCCAGCGCACCGCGCGCGCGTCCGACAGGCGCCCGACCCCGAACAGGAACGAGAACAGCGCCCCCAGTACCGTGGAATACAGGGTCAGTTCGACGGTGACCCCGGCTCCGGTCAGCAGAGGGCGCAGATAGGACAGCCAATCCATGGCGATGTGTGCCGATCAGCCAGTGCAGAGCTGCTCGGTCGTGCGCTTGAACGATTCGGACGCATCCTCCTTCGAGAAGCCGTAGCTGCTCATGATCTTCGCCCAGCCGTCGGTTTTCTTGAATTTGGCGAGCTCCTTATTGAAGGCGTCACGCAGGGACTGTGAATCCTTGGAGAATGCAAAGGCTCCCCAGCTGCGCACGGGCGTGCCGTTGACCACCGGATCCTTGAAGTGCTGCGCGGCCTCGACCTTGCCCTTGCCCTTGGCAGCGAGCTCACCGACGGTCAGGCTGGTCGCGGCATAGCCGTCGGCGCGGCCGGTGGCCACGGTGGAGATCGCGTCGGCGTTGCTTGCGATCGTGACGATCTGACCCGCCGGCACCTTCAGCGCCTGCAGCATCTCCAGCTGATCGGCGCCCGCCATGACGGCGATCTTGTTGCCTGAAGTGGCGAAGCTTTCATAGTCGTGAATGTCTTTCGGGTTGCCCTTGGCCACCAGCAGGCCTTCGCCGTAGGAGCTGTCTGGCTCGGAGAACAGCACCTGCTGGCAGCGCTGGGGCAACACGGCCATCTCCGCCGCTACCATGTCGAAGCGATCGGCCTGCAGGCCGGGGATCAGGGAGCCGAAGTTGGTGGTCGTCCATTCGATTTTCTTGATGCCCAGAGCCTTGGCAATGTGCTTGGCCACGTCGGGACCGACGCCCTTGGCTTCACCATTCAGATCCATGTAGCCGTAAGGGATTTCGTTGGCCACGGCCACACGCAGCGTGCCGCTTTTCTGCACGGCGGCCAGATCGGCCGATTGTGCGGTGGCACCCAGTGCCAGTGCAAAGGCGGTGGCTGCACCAAGCAGCCAGGGTTTCAGTAAAGGGGTCATGGGGGATCTCCTTGCTTGGTGGGGAGGGGCGAACCCGGATGCTGTCTGGCTGCAGACGGCCCGAGCCGCGCGTTTCGGATGGGAAGATGGATCCATATGAAATAGTCGCATCCATGATGATGCATTATAGAATGATAAGAACACTAATCAATTCACACGGAATGATTTGGTCAAATGCTGCTGGGGTTGCCGCACCCCCAGATCGGACATTTCTATTTAGCCTTGACACAAGCACCAACCCTCGCACCAACACGCACCAACACCCGATTTGGAATTCCCGCCGTGCTGTGCTAGCATATGCGGATGCACGCGAATTCCTGGTTTTTCTACTTTTTTACGTTTCCAAAACCGCTGGTGGAGGAAGGGAATCGCTGTACAAAAAGGTAGTCAACACATTTCCCAAAAAGCCGCCGGCGCTGCCAGGCGGCTTTTTTGTTGCCGCCCCTGCCTGCGGCACATCCATGGAGCCTCACCGTGTCACACAATACCGACGATATCCGCATCCGGGAAATTCGCGAGCTCGCGCCGCCCGCTCACGTGATGCGTGAATTTCCCTGCACCGGGGACATCTCCCGCACCGTCCACGACGCGCGCCACGCCGTGCACGACGTGCTCTACGGCCAGGATGACCGCCTGGTGGTGGTGATCGGGCCCTGCTCCATCCACGATCCGCAGGCTGCGCTGGAATATGCCCGGCGCCTGGCCGAACAGCGCAGGCGCTTCGCGCCCGAGCTGGAAATCATCATGCGCGTGTACTTTGAAAAGCCGCGCACCACCGTGGGCTGGAAGGGCCTGATCAATGACCCGGCCCTGGATGGCAGCTTCGACATCAACCAGGGGCTGCGCACGGCGCGCAGCCTGCTGATCAACATCAATGCGCTGGATCTGCCGGCGGGCTGTGAGTTCCTGGACATGATCACCCCCCAATACATTGCCGACCTGGTGTCCTGGGGTGCCATCGGTGCGCGCACCACGGAAAGCCAGGTGCACCGTGAACTGGCCTCGGGGCTGTCCTGCCCGGTCGGATTCAAGAACGGCACGGATGGCAATACCCGCATTGCCATCGATGCGCTGAAGGCCGCGTCACAAGCGCATTATTTTCTGTCGGTCACCTAGGGCGGTCATTCCGCCATCGTGTCCACGCGCGGCAACGAGGACTGCCACGTGATCCTGCGTGGCGGCAAGTCCCCGAACTATCAGGCCGAGCACGTCCAGGCAGCCGCGGCCGCGCTGGAAAAGGGCGGCATGCGCCCGCGCATCATGGTCGATGCCAGCCACGCCAACAGCAGCAAGGACTACACGCGCCAGCCGCAAGTCATCGAGGACATCTGTGGCCAGGTGGAAGCCGGCGACACGCATCTGTTTGGCGTCATGATCGAAAGCCACCTGGTCGGTGGCCGTCAGGATCTGGTGCCGGGGCGCCCGCTGGTGTATGGTCAGAGCATTACGGATGGCTGCGTGGACTGGGAGGCTTCGGTGGCGATGCTCGAGCGCCTGGCCACGGCGGTACGCCAGCGTCGTCGGCGCCTGGCCAGCGCGGGTGCCGAATCCGTCGGTAGCGCGGCCTGACATCTTCCGCCTGGCGGCCTTTCTGGACTCTACATGGATACCTTGCACATCACGCAGCACCCGCGGCTGCTGCCGGACGGCTTTCTGGCCGAGCTGCAGACACGGTTCGGCGACCGCTTTTCCACCGCGCGGTCGGTGCGCGAACACCATGGCCGCGACGAGTCGCCGTATCCGGTGATGCCGCCCGACGCGGTGGTCTACGCACAGACGGTCGACGAGGTCGCCCAGGTGGCACGCCACTGCCATGCCCATGGCGTGGCGCTCATCCCTTACGGCGCCGGCACCTCGCTGGAAGGCCACCTGCTGGCGGTGCAAGGCGGAATCTGCCTGGACCTTTCCGGCATGAATCAGGTCCTGGCCGTACACCCCGAAGACCTGACCGCCACGGTTCAGGCCGGGGTCACGCGCAAGCAGCTGAACGAGGCGCTGCGCGATACGGGGCTGTTCTTCCCGATCGACCCGGGCGCCGATGCCAGCCTGGGCGGCATGGCGGCCACGCGCGCATCGGGCACCAACGCCGTGCGCTACGGCACCATGCGCGAAAACGTCATGTCGCTCAAGGTCGTCCTGGCCGACGGCCGGGTGATCGAAACCGCCAACCGCGCCCGCAAGTCCTCCGCCGGCTACGACCTGACGCGGCTGTTCGTGGGCTCCGAGGGCACGCTGGGCATCATCGTGGAAGTCACCGTGCGCCTCTATCCGCAGCCCGAGGCCGTGTCGGCCGCCATTTGCAATTTTCCGGATCTGGATGCCGCGGTGCGCAGTGTCATCGAGATCATTCAGATGGGCATTCCCGTAGCCCGGGTGGAATTCATGGATACCGGCGCCGTGCGTGCCACGAATCGATACAGTCACCTGTCGCTGCGTGAATCGCCGCTGCTGCTGTTTGAGTTTCATGGCAGCCCCGCCTCGGTGCGCGAGCAGGCCGAAACCGTGCAGCAGATCACGCACGAGCACGGCGGCCAGGATTTCGAATGGGCCGAACACCCCGAGGACCGCAGCCGCCTGTGGACGGCCCGGCACAATGCCTATTTTGCCGGGCTGCAGCTGCGCCCCGGGTGCCGTTCCAGCACCACCGACGTCTGCGTGCCGATTTCGCGCCTGGCTGATTGCGTGGGGGACACCGCCCGCGAACTGGACCAGGCCAGCTTCCCCTACACCATCGTCGGTCACGTCGGCGATGGCAATTTTCATGTGCTGATGCTGCTGGACCCCGACAATCCGCAGGAATGGGCGGAATCCGAACAGATCAACCAGCGCCTGGTGCAGCGCGCCATTGCCATGCAGGGCACCTGCACCGGCGAACACGGCGTGGGCCTGCACAAGCAGGCCTTCATGCGGGCCGAACATGGGCAGGACGCACTGGATGTCATGGCGGCACTGAAGGGCGCTCTGGATCCGCGTGACATCCTCAACCCGGGCAAGGTGCTGCCGCCGTCGCGGCACCCCTGACTGAAGGAACCGACATGGACATGGCTTCCCCCGTGGATACGCATCAGGCCGTGGTGCCCGACTTCCCCGGCTTTCTGGCGCAGATCGGTCACGATCTGCCGGTGCACTGCATCCTGACGCGCACCGACCAGACCCGGGTCTACGAATGCGACGGCCTGCCGCTGTATCGGGAACTGCCGCCAGTGGTGGTGCTGCCCGAGACCGAAGCGCAGGTGATCGCCGTCGTGCAGGCCTGTCGCGAACATAACGTGCCGGTGGTCCCGCGCGGAGCCGGAACGGGGCTTTCGGGCGGGGCCACCCCGCATCCGCAGGGCGTCGTGATCGGCCTGGCCAAACTGAACCGCATCCTGCGTCTGGACGCCGAAGCCGGCATTGCCGTGGTCGGCCCCGGGGTGCGCAACCTGGCCATTTCCGAGGCCGCTGCACCGCACGGCCTGTACTATGCGCCGGATCCCAGCAGCCAGATCGCCTGCTCGATCGGCGGCAATGTGGCGGAAAATTCCGGAGGCGTGCACTGCCTGAAATACGGCCTGACGGTGCACAATGTGCTGCGCGTGCGGGTGGTCACCATCGAAGGCGAGGTCATTGAACTGGGCGGCGAGGCGCCCGATGCGCCCGGTCTGAACCTGCTGCAGGCATTCATCGGTTCCGAGGGCATGCTGGGGCTGGTCACCGAGGTCACGGTGCGGCTCATCCCCAGCCCGCAGCTTGCCCAGGTGGTGATGGCCAGCTTTCCCAGTGTCGAGCTGGCGGGGCAGGGCGTCACGCGCATCATTGCCGATGGCATCATCCCCGCCGGGCTGGAGCTCATGGACAAGCGCTCGGTGCACATGGTCGAGCCCTTTGTGAAGGCGGGCTACGACCTGGAAGCCGAGGCCATCTTGCTGTGCGAATCGGATGGCACGCCCGACGAGGTGGCCGAGGAGATCACCCGCGTCGAAGCGCTGCTGCGCGAGGTCGGCGCGACCCGGCTGCAGGTGTCTGCCTCCGAGGAAGAACGCCTGCGTTTCTGGGCCGGGCGCAAGAACGCCTTTCCGGCGGCGGGGCGCATTTCGCCCGATTATTACTGTATGGACGGCACCATTCCGCGGCGCCACCTGGGGCGGGTGCTCGGGTCGATCGCCGACATGGAACACCAGTTCGGCCTGCGCTGCGCCAATGTCTTTCATGCCGGCGACGGCAATCTGCACCCGCTGATCCTGTTCGACGCCAATCAGCCCGAAGAGGTCGAGCGCGCCGAGGCCTTTGGCGCCGCCATCCTGGAGCTGTGCGTGCAGGTGGGCGGCACCATCACCGGCGAACATGGCGTGGGCATCGAAAAGATCAATCAGATGTGCAGCCAGTTCACGCGCGAGGAACTGGACGCCTTCTCGGCGCTCAAGCGCGCCTTCGATCCCTACGGTCTGCTCAATCCGCTCAAGCTCATCCCCACACTGGTGCGCTGCGCCGAGTATGGCAAGATGCACGTGCATGGCGGCCGGCTGCCGTTTCCCGACATCCCCAGATTCTGAAATGGTCTCCATGGAATTCGTACTGGCTGAACTGAGCGAACAGGTCGTCACGGCGCGTGCCGCCAAGCGGGCGCTGCTGATCCGCGGGGGGGGCACCCGCCTGTTTTACGGCGGGCCCTTGCCCGCCGACGATGCCTTCACCTGGCTGGATGTCTCACCCTACCAGGGCGTGGTGGACTACGAGCCGTCCGAGCTGGTGCTGACGGCGCGCGCCGGCACGCCGCTTGCCGAAGTTGAAGCGCTGCTGGACGCGCACGGCCAGATGCTGGCCTTCGAACCCCCGCGTTTTGGCGCGCGAGGCACGCTGGGCGGCTGCGTGGCCGCCGGCCTGTCGGGGCCGCGGCGCATGGCTGCGGGCCGTCTGGCCGATTTCGTGTTGGGCACGCGCCTGCTGAACGGGGATGGCAACGTGCTGCGCTTTGGCGGCGAGGTCATGAAAAACGTCGCAGGCTACGATGTCTCGCGCCTGCTGGCCGGGTCGCTGGGCGTTCTGGGTGCGCTGGTGGAGATCTCTCTGAAGGTCGTGCCCAGGCCGCGCTTCGAGGCCACGCGCGTGCTGGCGCTGGACGAAGGTGCTGCCCTGCGGCAGTGCCTGCAGTGGCGCGTGCGCCCGATTCCGGTGTCGGCCACGGCCTGGCTGGCGGATGACGCAGGCAGCGGCGGACGCCTGACCGTGCGCCTGTCAGGAAACGAATCGGCGGTGCGCCAGGGCCTGGCCGAAATCGGCGGCGAGCCCCTCGAGGATGCGCAGGCACAGGCGTTCTGGCTGAGCCTGCGCGACCAGACCCACGCGTTCTTTGAACAGCGCCCACTGTGGCGCCTGGCGCTGCCACCGCGCACGCGCGCGCTGGGCCTGGGTGCCATGTTGCACGAATGGGGCGGGGGGCTGCGCTGGCTGGGTGGCGTGCAAGACGCCGCTGCGCTGCGCGCACGGGTGCAGGCGCTGGGCGGCTCCGCCTGCCTGTACCGGCGCGGGCGCGCCCATGACGCGGATGACACTCCTGCGGCCAGCGACGGCACGGACACGGCCGACACGACAGACACTACCGCGGCCATCGACGCCGCCGATGCGGCCGTGCCCACTTTCCATCCGCTGGCGCCGGGGGTGCTGCAGATTCACCGCCGACTGAAACAGGAATTTGATCCGGCCGGGCTGTTCAACGGCCAACGCCTGTATCCCGAGTTCTAAGGACTTTCAAGGACGACTTTCAAGGACGCTTCCACATGCAAACCCAACTCGCCGACTGGGCGCGTGACACGGACTTCGGCCGCGAGGCAGACGAGATCCTGCGCCGTTGCGTGCACTGCGGCTTCTGTCTGGCGACGTGTCCCACCTATCTGATCCTGGGCGACGAACTCGACAGCCCGCGCGGGCGCATCTACCAGATGAAACAGGTGCTCGAGGGCGTGCAGCCCACCTACGTGACCCAGCAGCACCTGGATCGCTGCCTGACCTGCCGCAACTGCGAGACCACCTGCCCTTCAGGTGTCAAATACGGCGCGCTGGTGGACATCGGCCGCCAGCTGGTCAGCGAGCGCGTCGAGCGCCCCTGGCGCGAGCGGCTGCTGCGTGAATCCCTGCGCCGCCTGATGGGATCATTTTGGTTTGGCCCGCTGTACCGCGTCGGGCGCTGGGTGCGACCGGTGCTGCCGCCCGTGCTGCGCGCCAAGATCACCCATGCGCCGCCGGCCGGGGCGCTGCCGGCCGATCCCCAACGTCACGCACGCCAGGTGCTGATGCTGTCGAACTGTGTGCAGCCGGCCATGATGCCCTCCATCGATGCCGCCACCCGGCGCGTGCTGGACGCGGTCGGCGTCGGCACGCGTTTCGTGGCGGGCTCCGGCTGCTGCGGGGCGATCAATTTCCACCTGGATGCCCAGGAAGCCGCGCGCGACCAGATGCGCGCCAATGTGGACGCCTGGCTGCCGCTGCTGGAATCGGGCCAGGCCGAGGCCGTGGTGGTCAACGCGACCGGGTGCGGTGGCCTGATCAAGGAATACGCCCATCATCTGCAGCACGATCCGGCCTATGCCGAGCGGGCCCGACGCCTGATGCCCTATGTGAAGGACATTGCCGAATTCTTGGTGCCTCTGGCAGCTGACGTGCGTGCGCGCATGCAGCGCGCGCCGGGGCGCACGGCATTTCATCCGCCTTGCACCCTGCAACACTGGATGGGCCTGCGCAGCCTGACCGAGCGCCTGCTGGGCGAACTGGGTTTCGACCTGCAGGCCTTCGACGAAACCCATTTGTGCTGCGGCTCGGCCGGCACCTATTCGATCACCCAACCCAAGCTCTCGAAGGGGCTGCGCGATCGCAAGCTGCAGGCCATCCAGGCCACCTTGCCCGACACCATCGTGTCGGCCAACATCGGCTGCATCTGTCACCTGCAAAGCGGCACCGACACGCCGGTGCGCCACTGGATCGAGGCCGTGGATGAGGCCGTTCGTGGCTGAAGACATGATGGTGGATCTGGGTGGGCCGTTCGTGACCGAAGCGGGGCCGCACGCGGCTGCACAAGTGCCAGCGCGTGGGGCGCATGTCGTCATCGGCCTGTCGGGCGGGGTGGATTCCTCGGTCTCGGCCTGGCTGCTGAAGCAGCAGGGTTACCGCGTCACCGGCCTGTTCATGAAGAACTGGGAAGACGATGACGACAGCGAATACTGCTCGGCGCGCCAGGACTGGCTGGATGCCGCCAGCGTGGCCGACGTGGTCGGGGTCGATATCGAGGCCGTCAATTTCGCCACCGAATACAAGGACCGCGTCTTCGCCGAATTCCTGCGGGAATATTCCGCCGGGCGCACGCCCAATCCGGACGTGCTCTGCAACGCGGAAATCAAGTTCAAGGCCTTTCTGGACCATGCCATGGGGCTGGGCGCGGACTACATCGCCACCGGCCATTACGCCCGTGTACGCCGTGTCGATACGCCCCAGGGCCCGCGCAGCGAGCTGCTGCGCGGCGTCGACCCGGCCAAGGACCAGAGCTATTTCCTGCACCGGCTGAATCAGGCTCAGCTCGCGCAGACCCTGTTTCCGCTGGGTGAGCTGCACAAGACCGAGGTGCGGCGCATCGCGCGCGACATCGGGCTGCCCAACGCCGCCAAAAAGGATTCCACCGGCATCTGCTTCATCGGCGAGCGGCCGTTCCGGGAATTCCTGAACCGCTATCTGCCGACCCGGCCCGGACCCATGCTGACGCCGGAAGGCCGCCAGGTCGGCCAGCATCAGGGGCTGGCCTTTTATACCCATGGCCAGCGCAAGGGACTGGGCATCGGTGGCGTGCGTGGCACCCAGCGCGACGACGGCACGGCCGATGCCTGGTACGTGGCGCGCAAGGATCTGGCAGACAACACGCTGTACGTGGTGCAGGGCCATGACCATCCCTGGCTGCTTCAGCGCACCTTGCGGGCCGAGGACGCCAGCTGGGTGGCCGGCGAGCCACCTGTGCCGGGTGTCTACGGAGCCAAGACGCGCTATCGGCAGTCCGATGCGGCGTGCACCCTGGCACCGGAGGGCGCCGGTGCCTTCAGCCTGAGCTTCGACACGCCCCAGTGGGCGGTGACACCAGGGCAGTCGGCCGTGCTGTACGACGGGGCCATCTGCCTGGGTGGTGGCGTGATTGTCTGAGCCTGGGCGCGTCGATCGCGCGTCAGGCGCCCCCCGGCAGGAACAGCCGGGTGAAAGACCAGCGCGATGCTTATGGACCAGCGCGATGCTTATGCTGCCGGCGGACGCGTGGCAGCAAACGAAGGTCGGTGATCGAGCTTGTCGGCCAGGCGGGCCAGGTTGGTGTGATGGGTGCGCCAGTCAATTTCCGGATTGCGCAAGTCCAGGTAGCCGAGTGCGGCACCCACGGCGATGTCCGCCAGACACAGGTTCACGCCCATGCAGTGCGGCAGTTCGCCCAATTGACTGTTCATGTACTCCAGCGCCGCATGGATCTTGTCCAGCTGGCGGGTGACCCAGGCCGGGTTGCGCTGGGCCTCGGGCCTGCGATGTGTTTCCAGGAACGCCGTGGCAGCGGCATCCATGAGCCCGTCGGCCACGGCTTCCCAGCGTTTGACCTCGATCCGCTCACGACCCGGGGGCGGAATCAGACGCCCGACGGGCGAGAGCGTGTCCAGGTATTCCACGATCACGCGGGAATCGAACAGCGCCCCGTTTTCATCCATGATCAGACAGGGGACCTTGCCCAGCGGGTTGTGTACCGTCACCTGGGCCTCGGATCCCCAGGGATCGTCAAGAATCAGTTCATAGTCGAGCTTTTTCTCGGCCAGAACGATACGGACCTTGCGAACGTAGGGGCTGGTCAGCGAACCAATCAATTTCATGGCGAAACACGATAGTCGGAGGCTCGAAAAGTATAGCAGGACGAGGGCATACGCTTCGGGTCGGCAGGATGTTTGACGCTTTTTTGGCACCTGGTCACGTCTGGCTGTGGTTTATCTGCCCAGATGGACCGACATGCCTGAATTCGCTTGACGCTGCGCCGGGATGCTCGCCGCTGGCGTCCTGTTTGCTTGGTTTGTGCACTTATATTCGAATTAGCCAAACGGGACGCCAGGTTCAAGTCCGTGCCGGACCGTTGTGGCCTGTTGCGGCTGGCGGTGAGTGGTAGAATCCGCCTGATTCCCGGTCCGCCGGGTCCGCCAGGTCCCGCGCAGCATGCGCCGTGCCTGAAGGCGGCACACGCCGCCAGGCGCCGCGCCAACGGCCTCCCATACCATCATTCCCTCGTCGATCGCCAGCCCGCCATGCCTATTGATTCCACCCTGAGCGTCCTGAATGCGCTGTCGCCCCTGGACGGCCGTTACGCGGCCAAAACGGATGGCCTGCGCCCGTTCCTGTCCGAGGCCGCCTTCATGGCTCATCGGGTCGAGGTCGAGATCGCCTGGCTCATCGGCCTGTCGGACGCGGGCCTGCCCGAACTGCCGGAATTTTCCGTGGCGGCACGGGCGCGCCTGCAGACGCTCGTGCAGCAGTTCCGCGAATCCGACGCGGCACGCATCAAGGCCATCGAACGCACCACCAACCACGACGTCAAAGCCGTCGAATACTGGCTGAAGGAGCAGGTGGCCGACGATGCCGAACTGGCGCGCGCAGCGGAATTCATCCATTTCGCGTGCACGTCAGAAGACATCAACAATGTCTCGCACGCACTGATGCTGGGCCGGGCGCGATCACGATGCATCGTCCCCACGCTGGAAGCCGTGACAGCCCGGCTGCGCGAACTGGCGCACGAGCACGCCGAGCAACCCCTGCTGTCGCGCACCCATGGTCAGCCGGCCACGCCCAGCACAATGGGCAAGGAATTCGCCAACGTAGTGGCACGCCTGGATCGCGCCCTGGACGCCATCCGCGCCGTGCAGCCGCTGGCGAAAATGAATGGCGCCACGGGCAACTACAACGCTCATCTGGCCGCGTACCCCGAGATCGATTGGCCGGGGTTTGCGGCCCGCGTGCTGGCGGGCCTGGGCCTGGTCCAGAACCCGTATTCGATCCAGATCGAGCCGCACGACTGGATGGCGGCCCTGTTCGACGCGATTGCGCGCGCCAACACCATTTTGCTGGACCTGAATCGGGATGTCTGGGGCTATGTAGCGCTGGGCTACTTCAAGCAGCGCCTGAGAGAAGGCGAGGTCGGTTCGTCCACCATGCCGCACAAGGTCAACCCGATCGATTTCGAGAATTCCGAAGGCAATCTGGGCCTGGCCAACGCGCTGCTGCGCCACTTGTCGGAAAAGCTTCCCGTGTCCCGCTGGCAACGCGACCTGACCGATTCCACCGTATTGCGCAATCTGGGCGTGGCGCTGGGCTACAGCCTGGTGGCCTACGACGCCTGCCTGCGCGGCCTGGACAAGCTGGAACTGAACGCTGCGGCCATCGACGCCGACATCGATGCCTGCTGGGAAATCCTGGCCGAGCCCGTGCAGACGGTGATGCGTCGCTACGGCCTGCCGCACCCCTACGAGCAGCTCAAGGCCCTGACGCGTGGCAAGGGCATCACCGAAGACGCCTTGCGCGGCTTCATCGCCGGGCTGGATCTGCCTGCCGAACCCAAGGCTCGCCTGCTGGCCCTGACACCGCGCACCTACGTGGGCCTGGCGGCACGGCTGGCCAGTGCGGTCTGAGGGCGGCTGGGCCTGCCTGCACGCAGACGTGCAGGCGTGCCGGCGTGCCGGCGTGCAGGTGTGCAGGTGTGCAGGCGTGCAGGCGTGCAGGCGTGCAGGCGTGCCGCCAGCTTCGCAGCGCTTGATTTTGCGTCTGCGGAAAAAACGTGTATAGTTTCGTTCTTCGCAAAATTTGCGACGGGCTGTTAGCTCAGTTGGTAGAGCAGCGGACTCTTAATCCGTCGGTCGAGCGTTCGAGCCGCTCACAGCCCACCATCAATATCAATGATTCAAGCCGCTTTATGCGGCTTCTTGTTTTCTGGTGGCGACGGATATCTTGTCACGCTGCCCAATCTTCGCCAGCGCATCCTCGAGGACCTTCGCCGCAAGCCGGGCGTACCGCTTCGTGCTGATTTGCTGCGTCCCCGGCTACCCTGAATGCCTTACCGACGCAGCACCGGCCACCTGGCAAAGGCGAACAACCAAAGCCCGATCAGGTTCACCACCGGGACGAACGCCAGCAACACCCAGAGCTTGCTGTAGCCTGCCTTCCCGAGGATCACCGCTGCCGGCACGCCGATCAGCACCAGGTAGCCAAGCAGCGGCCAGAGCATGCCGTAGCCCATGCCGTAGTCCATACCGTAGCCGTTCGTCATTCCCATGATTTACTCCTTTGCGTTTCTTCCGGTGGCCGGCAGGCCTGCTGTGCCAGCGAGCACGGCGCCATAGAGCAGCCCCGCAGAGCCGCGTCATTGACAGTAAGACAGTAATTTGGCCGCTTGCCCAAATTTTGCAGGATCACTTTGCCGTTTTGCCGCGGCTCTTTGCTGCTCGACGCACGGGTTTCACCGGTTCGTGGATGATTCGGGGCAGTGGCCAGGCCGGTGTCGTCGAAGCCCCTTCTGCCGTAGTTGCCGGCGCTTTTCCTGGGGCAGTCTTCAAGGCCTTTTTCGCAGCAGTGGCCGGCGCTTTTCCCGCCGCAGTCTTCGAGGCTTCTTTCGCAGCAGTTGCCGGCGTTTTTTCTGCGGCAGTCTTCAGGGCTTTTTTCGCAGCAGTGGCCGGCGCTTTTCCTGGGGCAGTCCTCGAAGCTTTTTTGGCTGCGGTCGTGGATGGTTTCCGGGTTACGGTCTTGGGTGCTTCTGCTGTGGCTGCACTGGATGTTGTCTTTGTGACTGGCTTTGGAGAAGCAGTTGTCCGCAGTGGGTCCGGTCCGTCTGCGATTGCCAGGTCATTGCCCGCTGCATCAGGCTTCGATGCGACAGGCTGCGGCGCGCGCTCGAGTGTTTCAGGAGCGGAAGAGGCGACTTCCTGGATGGCCTTTGCCGGGCGTTGCGGGTGTGGTGTTTCCACCCGCTGTGCCGTGGGCGCGCTTGGAACTGATTCGAAATTTCCTACAAGTACCGATTTGGCCTCGTGCGTGACTCCGGTTTTACTTGCGGCTTCGGTTTCCGGTGCGACTTCAGCTTCCGGTACGATTTCAGTCCGTACGGCTTCAGCTTCGCGCGAGACTTCGTCCTTGCGGGCGTGTCCGGCTTCCTGCGGTACGCCAGCTGGCGGCAAGACATGTCCCATCGATGTGCCAAACCCCGTCTGGATCTGCACGAGACGTTCCTGACCGAGTCGGGTCAGTTCTGCCTGCATCGCTGTGACGATATCGCGCAGCTGCTGGCCATAAGAGAGCACCTTTTCCATGTCGGGCTGCAGCAGGGTACGCACGCTCGCGCCGGGATCCTGTAGCCCTTCGACACTCGTTGCCGAAAGCGCGCTCTCCGTCATTTCCCGCAGACTCTCTCTGGCGAGCTTCAGATTCAGGGCGGCGATGCTTTCAAACCCCTGGAAGAGCAGTTGTTGCACGGTCGTCAGATGGTCGAGCAGCGCAATCTGGCTTGCGCGGGCCTGTTGCTGTACCTGGTGCTGAATGTCGGACATGGTCGTGTCTCCGTTCGAGTGAATGCTGCACTGCAGCAAATCAGATTCTACAGCAAAATCATGGGCCCGGCAGGAAATGCACGGCGCGCGGTCAGACACGCGCATGCGGGCTGGGCCACGGACTGCCGTGTGCTCACTGCCGCTGTGCTGACTGCCTCGTGCTGACTGCCTCGTGCTGACTGCCGCTGCGCTGGCAGAGTTCGCCGTCGCGCTGGCAGACAGGAGTTCGTCAGGTGTACTATGGCGTTCATGTAATGAACACGTTCATGCTGCGCGCCCACCGAGCTTGTGTCGGCTGGCGGTAGCGTGCGCAGAAGACCGCCTTGTCGCAATCCCCTTACGAAGAAAGTCACCTGAAGGTGCTGCGCCTGCTGCAAGCCGATCCGGGCCTGAGTCAGCGTGAACTGGCGCAGGCCCTGGGCATCAGCCTGGGCAAGACCAACTATTGCATGCGCGCCCTGTTGGACAGAGGCCTGATCAAGATGCAGAACTTCCGCCAGAGCAACCACAAGCCGGGTTATGCCTACCTGTTGACCCCGGCGGGCATCAAGGCCAAGGCTGAGATGACGCGGGATTTCCTGCGCATCAAGCAGCGCGAATACGAGGCCTTGAAGCAGGAAATCGACCAGTTGCAGCGCGAGGCTGCCCCATGACCCTGTCGCAGCTGGCGCGCGGCTTCTGGTCGCACCTGAGCCGGCGCCGCAAGCGGCAACTGGGATTGTTGCTGGTCCTGATGGTGCTGGCGTCGTTTGCCGAGGTGCTGAGCCTGGGGGCGGTGCTGCCCTTTCTGGGGGTGCTGACCCAGCCCGATCGCGTCTTTGGCCACCCGGCCATCCAGCCCGTGCTGCAGTGGCTGGACATCCAGAACTCGCACGATCTGCTGCTGCCGGTCACCCTGGTCTTCATCGCCGCCGCCTTGCTGGCCGGAGCAATGCGCTTGCTGTTGCTGTATGTCAGCGCCAAGCTGTCGTACGCCGTGGGGGCCGATTTCAGTTACCAGATCTATCGCCGCACCCTGTATCAGCCGTTTGCCGTGCACGTGGCGCGCAACAGCAGCGAGGTCATCAGCGGGGTCACCAGCAAGGTGACGGCTGTCATTTCCTACTTCCTGACACCCGTTCTGACGCTGCTCAGCAGTCTCATCATCCTGGTGGCGATCCTGGCAGCACTGTTGCTGGTGGACCCCTGGATGTCGCTGACGGCGCTGCTCGGCTTCGGGCTGATCTATGGCGTGATCATCCTGCTGACCCGCAAGCGGCTGGCCCGTTACAGCCAGCGGGCTGCCGTCGAGGCCGTTCAGGTCGTCAAGGTGCTGCAGGAAGGCCTGGGCGGCATCCGTGACGTGCTGATCAGTGACACCCAGGATACCTACTGCAGCCTCTACCGCCAGGCCGACGTGCCGCTGCGACATGCCGAGGCTGGCACCGTCATCATCAGCGGGTCGCCGCGCTTTGCGGTCGAGGCCCTGGGCATGGCGTTCATCGCCATCCTGGCCTATACCATGGCCAGCCGGGAAGGCGGCATGGGCGACGCCATCACCTTGCTGGGTGCGCTGGCGCTGGGGGCGCAGCGCCTGTTGCCGGTGCTGCAGCTGGCCTATCAGTCGATCATTCAGCTGCGTGGCCGTCATCACACCCTGCGCGATGCGCTGGCGCTGTTGAGCCAGCCCATTGATCCTGCCGTCTATGGTGAGGATCCGCGTCCCTTGCCATTCCGGCGTGAAATCCGCTTATGCCATCTGGGCTTTCGCTACACCCCACAGGCCCCGCTGGTGCTGCAGGATGTGAACCTGCGCATTGCGCGCGGCAGCCGCACCGGATTCATCGGCACCACCGGCAGCGGCAAGAGCACCTTGCTGGACATCCTCATGGGCCTGCTGACGCCCACTCAGGGCAGCATCTGGATCGATGACGTCCAGCTGTCGCCAGCCACCCAGCGCGCCTGGCAGCGGCACATTGCCCATGTGCCGCAGTCCATTTATCTGTCGGACGCGAGTGTGGCCGAGAATATTGCTTTCGGGCTGCCCCCCGAAAAGATTGATCTTGAACAAGTTCGCAAGGCAGCCGAACAGGCACAAATCGCCGCCACCATCGAGGCCATGCCGGCTGGCTACGCGGCCGCGGTGGGCGAGCGCGGCATTCGCCTGTCCGGCGGCCAGCGCCAGCGCATCGGCATCGCCCGTGCCCTGTATCGCCAGGCCCGGGTCATCATCTTCGACGAGGCGACCAGCGCCCTGGACACCGAGACCGAGCGCGCCGTGATGGACGCAATCGATGCGCTCGGCCCGGAGCTGACCATCCTGATCATCGCGCACCGCCTGACGACGCTGCAGCGCTGCGATCAGGTGGTGGAATTGAAACATGGGCGCGTGCTGCGTTCCGGGCGTTATGCGGACATGGTGGCGACGGCGTGAGGGCTGGTTTGCCCCAGCCAGTTGCGGCACTCAAAAAAATGACGTGTCAAGCAGGGTATCGCTTTGTTCGAATTGTCACGGCCGAGTCATCAGCAACATCCAATGCCGTGGTGTTGTGCAGCGGTCGGGAAGGGCTCAATCAGAGATATCAATTGGGGTGGTTGGTGCAACCGTTGGACATGTACCGATTGGCGAAATTTTCGCATGGCTTTGTCTACAGGACGTGTTGTTATCTTGTGAAGCGCAAATCCGCACAGGAAATCCTGACATGCCAACCGCGATCACTGACTCTGGCAGACATGTGGGGCAAATTCTTTAAAGCAACGGACACGCGGATATATTTTTGCAAGATGTTCTCGCATCCAGAAGATCTGTCAGTCAGGACGACAGGATGGAGCCGAGCGGTGAGGTCTTGCGCCATTTGGCTATATCGGCATGACTGACAGATCGCGACGCAGGACCCTGGTCATCATGCTTGCAGATGCATCCGGAGGTGTAAAAACGGTGAGCTACGCCTTGTTTCGCGGGTTGATCGATCAAGACGTTGATGTGTTCATCCATAATATGTCCGACCGTGGCGGCAGCCGCTTCATGCAGTATGCCCATGCTTTCTGCTCATTATGCTTCAGCGGGCTGGGCGATGCCAATGCCAAAGGCAATGAGTACATCATGATGCACCTGGATGCCATTGTGGTCGGACTGTTTGCGTCCATGCTGCGATGGTCGTTGGCTCGCAAGATAGTGAATGTATATCATATTGACTTATTATGGTATTACAATGGACAGCATGGCTTTCGGAGGGTGCTCTTGCGGACGCTGTTTTGGTTGCTCAGACGGCGAAAAAGTGTTTTTGTGTCATACGAAGCGCAATCGCGTGCCAGTCGGCGATTCGGGTTCAAAAATTCCAGTGTCATCTACAATATCTTCGAACCCGATGGTGCCGGCAATCGTTCAATGACCGCAGAACAAAAGACCCGTTCCAGAGGGCCCGTATTGGGAGTTGTGTCGCGCCTGCATCGTGTGAAGAACATTGACTTGGTCGTGAGGCTCGTCGACGCCGCACGGCGGCGCGGAGCGGACGTTTCCCTGGAAATATTCGGAGCGGGCCCGGAACATGATCGCCTGAGACATTATATTCACCGTCTTGACTGTGCGGATTTCGTTCATTTGCGCGGATATTGTGATGACAAGAATGAAATTTATCAATCCATTGATGCGCTTGTTTCCATGTCTCTTGTGGAGGGGTGGGGAATGACCATTCTGGAATGCATTGATCATGGCAAACCCGTCTTTCATACAGATTGCTACAGCGGACCCAGGGAAATCCTTTTCCCGCATGGTGATCCATCCGGGAAGACGCAATCGTTCGAAATGACAAGAAGCGGGTTTCTTGTAAAGCCCGTTGGTCATGCTGCCACCTATCTAGATCGTCCGGCTGACTCAGAGCAGGCATACGTCGACTATCTGTTGCAATTCATGGAAGTACTGATGAGCGGCGGATTTCAGCCGGGATCCGACATTGATTTCGACCGATTTCGATCGGACAGGATTGTCCCGCAGTGGCTGAGCCTGGCGGGTGATTGATATTTGAGCAAAATTGTACACGGAGGCCTTGACAAGGTTGGTGCGGTGGGTAAGAACGCGCAAGCCACGAAGCAGGGCGGCTCTGTTGAAGCCAGCCTTGTCAGCATCATCATGCCGGCCTTCAATGCGCAGGAAACACTTGCTGCGGCTGCGCGATCCGTTCTGGAACAAAGCCATCGAACGCTGGAATTGCTGATCATCGACGATTGTTCCTCGGACGCCACTGCGCGCATCAGCCAGGAACTGGTGCGTCAGGACGCGCGCGTGCGCCCGTTGCGGCTGGACCGGCATGTCGGCGTTGCCGGTGCACGCAATCGGGGCATTGAAGCGGCATACGGGCGATACATCGCGTTTCTGGACGCGGATGATCTCTGGCTGCCGGACAAATTGCAACAGCAGCTGGCCCTGATGCAGGAACGTGACGTTTCAGCCTGCATGGCGTCGTACTACCGGTTTCTGTTTCCCGGTCAGTGGTTGGGCGTGACGCGGGCACCAGCATGCATCACCTACCCGGAACTGCTCAAGGGCAATGCGGTCGGGAATCTTACGGGTATTTATGATTGCCATGTTCTGGGGAAGATCTTTCAGAAAGACGTTTTCCATGAGGACTACCTGATGTGGCTCCAGGTGGTGCGCAAGGCAGGCAGGATGCTGGCCGTCCAGAAGCCATTGGCTGCATACCGGATCAGTCAGGGGTCTCTGTCATCCAATAAATTCAAATCAGCCAAATGGACCTGGGACATTTATCACAAGCACTTGGGCCTCTCGGCCACTCACAGCATCTGCCTGATGCTGCATTATTTTCTCAAGGCAGCTTCGAAACGTCTTTGAACCCGCAAAGCCCATGCCAATAAACAGCTCGGATCGTCGCCACTCGCGCTGGTATGAAATCCTCTTGCTCGGGGCGCCGTTCCAGCTGCTGGTTGGCGTTTGTCTGGTCGTGCTGCTGCCGGCCGTCTGGATCTGGGGCAAGCGGTTCTGGTGGGATCTGGATGCAGTTCGCATCACCACGCTCTGGTCGGCGGGCCTGGCGTTTCTGGTGATCATCGTGACGTTGCGTCGCTTGCGACGTTTTTCCGGGGGCAACGTGATGGCGCATGTCGCACCCGTTGTCAGCGGCGTGTTTCTGCTGACGTTCGCGCTGCTGTTCTTCACACGCAGCGCCTATTCGCGTCCCGTGCTTTTGACTGCTTGCGCGCTGAGTCTGGTGTGGTGCTACGCGGACCATTTTCTGGGCGTGCGCTATCGCAGGCTGAGGTTTGCGCTGCTTCCCATGAATCCACCGGCGATGTTGCGGTCCGCGGGAAATCTGGAGGTTCATCATCTGAGCGGTCCGGATCTGCAGGGTGCCCGCTATGACGCGATTGTTGCCGACTTGCGTGGCGCAACCATGACGCCCGAATGGGAGCGCTTTCTGGCCGAGTGCATTCTGGCACACATACCCGTATTCAATGTCAGCCGGATCGCCGAGGAGCTGAGCGGTCAGGTTCAGATTCGCCACCTGTCCGAAAACGAGGTCGGCGCCTTGTTGCCGTCCGCGCTGTACACCGTCATCAAGCGGGTCTTGGACGTGCTTGCGGTTCTGGCTACCTTGCCTGCAACCTTGCCGCTCATGGCGCTGACCGCGGCCGCCATCCGCCTGGACAGTGCCGGACCCGCGCTGTTCGTTCAGAAGCGCGTGGGTCTGGGCAACCGGGATTTTCTCATTTACAAGTTTCGCAGCATGGCCAATGATGCAGAAGCCGCGGGTGCGCGCCTGGCCGGCGAGCGCGACGAACGCATCACCCGTGTGGGCCGCTTCATCCGCAAAACCCGACTGGATGAACTGCCGCAACTGTGGAATGTGCTGAAGGGCGACATGAGCCTGGTTGGCCCGCGCCCGGAGCAGCGCGTGTTGGTCAGGCAGTTTGAAGCGGAAATTCCGTTCTACATCTACCGGCATGTCGTGCGCCCCGGCATCACGGGCTGGGCGCAGGTGATGCAAGGCTATGCCGCAGACGTGGATATGACGCGCGAAAAAATTCAGCATGATTTCTATTACATCAAGCATTTTTCATTCTGGCTGGACATGCTGATCCTGTTCAAGACGGTCCGGATCGTGCTGACCGGGTGGGGGGCACGTTGAAAGCGATGAAAATCACTGTTGTGGGGTCAGGCTATGTGGGCCTTTCGTGCGCCATCATGCTGGCGCGGCACAACGAAGTGGTCGTGCTGGACATCGCGGCCGAGCGGGTGGCCCTGCTGAACCGACGCACGGCGCCCGTGCAAGATCCCGAGATCCAGGCGTTTCTGGAGCATGAGTCGCTGAGCCTGCGCGCGACGCTGGACAAGCAGGATGCCTATATTGGCGCCGATTATGTCATCGTTGCCACTCCGACGGATTACGACGCACAGCTTCGCTCTTTCGATACGCGGTCCCTGGATGGCGTCATCCGGGATGTCGTGGCCATCAACCCGAATGCGGTGGTGATCATCAAGTCCACCGTTCCCGTGGGCTATACGGCCAAAGCCCGACGTGCGGCCGGCACGGACCGGTTGATTTTCGTGCCCGAGTTTCTGCGTGAGGGTACCGCGCTGCACGATTGCCTGAACCCCAGCCGGATCGTGGTGGGCGAGGAGTCCGAGCGCGCGCAGCACTTTGCCCACCTGCTGCAGCAGGGGGCGACCCGTCGGGACATTCCGACGCTGTTCACCGGCAGTGAGGAAGCCGAGGCCATCAAGCTGTTTTCGAACACCTTCCTGGCCATGCGGGTGGCTTTCTTCAACGAGCTGGACAGTCATGCCATCACGCACGGGCTGGACACCCGCCAGATCATCGCGGGGGTCTGCCATGACCCGCGCATCGGCCACTACTACAACAATCCCAGTTTCGGCTATGGTGGCTATTGCCTGCCCAAGGACACCCGGCAATTGCTGGCCAACTGCGAGCAGGTGCCGCAAAATCTGATCCGCGCCGTCGTCGAGGCCAACGCAACCCGCAAGGACTTCATCACCGCGGACATTGTGCGGCGCAATCCGGGTACCGTGGGCATCTATCGGCTGATCATGAAGGCAGGATCCGGCAACTGGCGTTCATCGGCCATGCTGGGCATCATGAAGCGTCTTGCGGCAAAGGGAGTCAGGATCATCATCTTCGAGCCCCTGCTGGATCAGGACGAGTTTCGCGGCGCGCTGGTGCTGAAGGATCTGGCTGCGTTCAAGCAACGTGCCGACCTGATCCTGACAAATCGGCGAACCTCTGCCTTGGCCGATGTGCAGGGAAAAGTCTATACGCGCGACCTGTTCGGTGGCGATTTCTGAGAACTCACGAAGCAGCACATGAGATATTCCCTGATCGTTCCCCACTATGACGATACGCGCCGCCTGGATCGCATGCTGCGGTCCGTGCCGGCCGACCGGGCCGATGTGGAGATTCTGGTGGTCGATGACTGCAGTCCGGATCAAGACTCCCTTCAGGTTCTTCGGCAGCGCTGGCCCGGCGTGCGCTGGCTGTCAACGGCGGAAAACGCTGGGGCGGGCGCAGCCCGCAATGTGGGCTTATCCAACGCGCAGGGCGATTACCTGATATTTGCGGATTCCGATGATCAGTTCCTGCCCGGGGCGTTCCGCATCTTTGACGAGTGCATCACTCCTGAGACCGAACTGGCGTATTTTCTTGCGCAGGGCTGGCAGGAGGCAGACGACACGCCCTCGATGCGGACCGAGTGGATCAATCAGCTTTGTCATACCTTCCTGGATGATCCCAGCGACGCCGCCCTTTTGCGCCTGAAGCTTTGTCATGTGGTGCCCTGGGCAAAGGTCTATTCACACCAGTTCATACGGAACATCGGTGTTCGTTTTCAGGAGGTGCGTTTCAGTAATGACGTGGTCTTCAATGTACTGGCAGGCTTTCAGGCCAGAAAGGTTCTGGTCGTACCCGCGCCGGTGTATGTCTGTTACAGGCGCCCCGACAGCCTGACGGCCAATCCTGAGCCTGATGCATTTCTGGTGCGCGTGGGGGTGCAGGTGCACCTGGCCGAGCGTCTGAAGGCGATTGGCGCCGCAAAACAGTATCGGCCCGCCAAGAGCGGCCCCCTTCTGGAAGCGCTGTTTGCTTACGGGCCCGTCACGGCCTGGCGGGCCTGGAGGCTGATGGGTTCATCGGCCATGAGGCCACTGGAACTGCGCAAGGCGGTCGAGCCGAGCTTGTGGCTCAGGTTCTTCAAAAAGTGCTTTGCCGAACGGACAGAAAGGCGCAAAGCGGCTGAGCGCCTCACGCGGGTACCGTGATCATGATGCTGCAACCAAGCCTGCAACCAAGCGTTTCCTCATGTACCCGCATTGCTTGCTGTCCCTTACCGGGTAGACGCGAGGCTCTCCCTGTCCCTTACCGGGTAGACGCGAGGCTCTCCCTGTCCCCTACCGGGTAGAAGCGAGGCTCTCCTTGAACCGGCTGCCACCCCACCAGAGGCCCTGAACGCATGATCTGTTTTGTGATTACCTGGCCGCAGAAGACCCTGCGCAAGCTGCGCGGCCTGCCCGGCATGCCGGAACATCGTGTCTGGTCCTATGATCGGTTGTTCCGAGCCTGGCGCTTTCCGTTTGCGACCTGGATTTTCACGGATTTTGACCGGCTTGGCACCTGGGAACTGGAATTGGCTGCGCGTACGTATCGAATGCTGCAACGGCAGGGCATGCGGGTGATCAATGACCCGGCAGAGGCCGTGGGCCGGTTCGACCTGTTGCAGCGACTGCATGCAGCCGGTCTGAACCGCTTTGCAGTCTGGCGCACCGATGCACTGGATACGATCGATCGCTGGCCGGTTTTCCTGCGTACGGAAGCCGCTCATCGGGGGCCGCTGACGGATCTGATCCACAACCGTCGTGACCTTCAGGCGCAAGTCGATCATGCTGTGGCGTGCGGCCACCCGGTGCGTGACCTGATGGTCGTCGAGTATTGCGCACAGCCCCTGCGCCCGGGCCTGTTTCGCAAGCATGCGGCCTTTCGCATGGGTGAGCGTCTGCTGCCCACCCTGGCCGTGCATGACACGAACTGGGTCGCGAAATACGGCAAGCTGGGCGCGGGCGATGCGGCGTGCTATCAGGAAGAGCTCGACACCATTGGATGCGACCTGGCCGATCCCGGGTTGCACCAGGCGTTCCAACTCGCCCGGCTTGAGTACGGCCGCGTCGACTACGCGCTGGTGGATGGCATGCCGCAGATCTATGAAATCAATTCCAATCCCACCATCGGGCGTCTCAAGGAACACCCGAGCCCGTTGCGCTTGAAGTCGGCCGGGATTGCCGAGCGGCGCATGATCGAAGCGTTTCAGGAAATGGATTCCATCAAGGGCAAGGGTGTTTTCGTCAGTGACAAGACACTGGTGAAGCAACGCAAGCATGATTGTTTGATGACCCGATCACGTTGGGTCCTTTGAGCGGATCACCTGCAAATGGTGTTTCTGTCACACCGACCGCGGGTCACCTGCGGTGACTGTCACAGCGACCGCTGATCACCTGGGCTGCGCGGATTTCAACTGCTCCTGACTTCGTTCATGTAGCCACGCGCCGCATCCATGACCGCCTGACCGGTGGCTGTCAGGATTCCGTGCCGGGCCACCACCTCATATCCTGCCTCGAAGTTTTCGGTGTCCGCGCGGCGTGCCTGCTCGGCATGGTCACGCTCCGTCGCGGAAAGCGAAGCAGACGCCAGCAACCGCGACATGGCCCAATGCATGCGCGCAGAGACAAAGGTTGCGTGGTAGATGCCGTCCATCGGGCGCGGGTCGACACGCAGCGGGGATGCAAACAACTCCGTGTCTTCGTTCAAGACCAGCGCTTCATCCAGGGAATGGCCAAACAGCAGGCTGTGGGCGCTTTCGTGGGCCAGCACCTCGATGAGCTGGATGTCGGTCTCGTGCGAGGCAATGTTGAGGAACAGGCCACCCCAGAGCATGTACGAAGAACCGCCGTCGAACTGGTAGTGCGCCTGCGGGTCGCCGGTCACCAGGCAGATCTCCCGGATGAGGCCGGAGATCTCGTGGGCCAGGGCTGGCATGGTGGCTTGCATCATGCCGAATGCCCTTTGGTAGCGTTCCGTGAAGGCGCGGACCGTATGTGATGGGGGAGGCTGCATGGCGAAGGACGCCTGGGGGTCCGTATCCATCAGGGTCTGATAGAGTCTGGCGTCTTCATCAGCAAGCGCGTCGAGCGCAACGAGCTGAAGCGAAGCGTCTGCCGACGGAAGGTGAACCAGGCGCGCCGCGACGCTGCGGGCTGTGCCGAGCTGATCGTCCATGACCGCCAGGGCAAGCTGGTAGTACAGACCAAAGCAGACCGGCCCGAACCGCTCTCCGGAGCGGATGCGTGTGATCAGAGGGGTCAGTGCGCCCGCGACGCCCAATGCTTGGCCAGCCTGCACCTGTATGTGCTCCAGGCTGTCGGCCAGCAGGGCGTGCGCCCGTTCGTCGAGCAGGCGCGAGCGCGTCCCGTCAGGCGCGAACCGATGGTCAATGGCAGGTGGAATCACGGAGGTCATCAAGAGAGGCAGCATTGCTGCTGCCTCGTCAGTTCAGGAGGATTCACCTGAATTCAAATCATCCGCTTTATGCCCAGCTTTGAGCCGATCTTCGCGCCTATTTTCACGCCTGTCTTGGTGCCGATCTTTGCACCCACTTGCGGAGCGATCGGCTTGCCGCCCACTTTGGAGCCCAACTTGGCCTCCGGTTGTGCGGTCTTCAGAATTTTGAATCCCAGCATTTTTGACTGGTCCAGCTGCACACTGCTCATGGAGAGTCCCCTTGCTTGATAGTGATAATGAATGTCAGGTGTATCTTCCGGGACAGTGTATCTTCGGGGACTGTAGATCACAAGAGACCATGCAGCATTCCCGGAAAATATGTTTTGCCCAGCAAGATCACGGCGGCTACCGCGGCGATCACGGCAAAGGCGATCTGCAGCAGGCGCGCCGGCATGCGCGCGGCACTCAGGCGGCCGATGATCATGCCGACCACGGCAGCGGCCACGAACTGCCAGCCCAGGGCCGGGATGATCAGGCCGTGCGCCAGCACGCCGGCCACCGTGCTCAGGGAAACCAGCGCGATCACCGTCAGGGACGTGGCCACGATGGCGTGCATGTCCAGATTGGTGTAGCGCTTGAAGGCGGGCACGATGACAAAGCCGCCGCCCACGCCGAACAGGCCGGCAAACAGGCCGGTGGTGGCGCCGATGCCCGCCAGCGTGGTGGCGCACAGCGGCGTCCAGTGAAGCCTGCCGGTCTGTGGATCCAGCATGCAGTTCTTTTGCACTTGCAGTTCGCCGGCCGTCACGGTAGCGCGCCTGCCATACAGCATGCGCCAGGACGTCAGCAGCATGATGCCGGCGAAAATCGTCACCAGCGCGGCTTCCGGCAGCCTGTGCGCCAGCGCGATGCCCGCGTACGAAACGATCCATCCCAGAACCGCCATCAGCACGGCGGCGCGGTAGCGTACAATTTTTTTCGACAGGCCGTCAAAGGCGCCCACCAGGGCCGACACGCCGACGGCCATGAGCGAGATCGGCACGGCCGCCGTCATGCTCAGGCCCAGTCCGGCCACCAGGGCCGGGACGGCCAGAATGCCGCCGCCGGCACCAGTCAGACCCATGACCAGGCCAATCAGTGTGCCAAGGAAACTGACCATCAGCATGTCGTTCGTTCCGGTGGTAAGCGCCTTGGGGGGTGCGCCGACGAGCAGGCCGGTGGCTGCCGCGCAGATAGACGGCACGGGTTGCATACGACACGGCTTGCAGCCCGAGGGCTCGATTGGATATGCGCTGTATTCTATATCTTGAATAGCTATATAGGTATATTTATAAGTCATGAACCATGAGCAAGTCATATGGATATCCAGTGCTGTGGCATTCGATGCGGCACGCTTCAACAGCGTTTCTCGCTGACATGGAGTTCGATCCATGGGTGTGAGGGGCCGGCGCATTCTGATCGTCGAAGATGATGTGACGATCGCGGGCAATCTGTACGACTACCTGGGCCGTCTTGGCATGGTGCCGGATGCCGCCTATGACGGCCGGGCGGCGCTGGCGATGCTGCGCGACGAAGTTTTCGATGCCGTGGTGCTGGACCTGGGCCTGCCGGGGCTCAGCGGACTGGATGTCCTGCGTGCAATGGCGCGTGAACCCGCATTGCGGCGGCCCGTGCTTGTGCTGACCGCGCGTGACGGACTGCAGGACAAGCTCCAGGCGTTCGAACTGGGCGCCGAAGATTATCTGATCAAGCCGTTTTCTCTGGCCGAAGCCGCAGCGCGCCTGCGTGTGTTGCTGCAACGCGGCAGCCGGATGGCGGGTGAAGCGCCGCTGAGCTGTGGTGATCTGCGCTACGACCCGGGCACGCATGCCGTGACGCTGGCGGGCCAGGCGCTGACATTGCCACGCAAATCGGTACTGGTCCTGGAAGCACTGATGCGACAAGCGGGGCAGCCGGTGAACCATGCGCGTCTGACAGCGTTGCTGTGGCCGGACGGCCCGCCCTCGGATCGGGCGCTGCACGATCAGCTGCATTTGTTGCGCCGGCGTCTGCGTGACGCGCACGGCCCGACTGTGCAGGCTGTGCACGGGCGCGGCTGGCGACTGGTGCCGCCGGAAAACGGGCAGGGAGCCTGAACGTGGCGCCGCGGCCATCCGCCCTGCAGCGGCGCGTGACCTGGGCCATGACCGGAACGCTGGCGGTGTTTTTGGTCGTGATGAGCCTGCTGGCCCGTGCGGTGTTCGATCGCATGGAAGACGATCTGGTCGACAGTGTCCTGGCGGCACAGGTCGACGCCCTGCGCGAGGGGCTGGCGCAGGGGCACTCCTTGCAGACTCTGTTGCCGGCGCGTTCCGCCGACGGCGGGCAAATCCAGGCCTGGCTGATGCCCGCGGGCAACCATGCCCCGCCACCCGGGGTGGTGTTGCCGACCGGGGATGCACGTGATGTGACGCAGGCCGGGCGAACCTGGCATGTGTGGGTCGAATCGGTGCCGCAGGGCACTTTGTATGTGCGTTACGACGCGACGACACACGAATCCCGGGTACGCTTGTTCGACTGGCTGCTGCTGGCGGGCGCCGGCCTGACATTGCTTTGTGCCTGGTGGGTCGCCCGACGGCTGGCGCGGCGGGTTGTGGCGCCGATTCGCGAAGTGTCCGCGCGCCTGGCGACCTGGGGGGACGGCGAAGCGGCGACGCTGTCACCCGCAGGGGATGAAGCCGCGCAGCTCATCGAGGCGTTCAATCGGCTGCAGGATCGAGTCGACCGTGCGATTGCAATCGAACGGCGCTTTTCGGCCAACCTGAGTCACGAACTGCGCACGCCTCTTGCCGCCTTGCGATCCGATTGCGAGATCGCCCTGCTCGACGCCGGGCAGGATTCGCCCCTGGCGGCACGACTGCAGCGCATGATGGCGCAAGTGGATGCCGCGGCCAGCAGCCTGTCGGGCGCGGTGGCGTTCAATCGGGCCGATCCGGTGCGCGTGCAGGAGGTGGACGTACGTCAGGTACTCGAGGAAGCCTGGTTCGCGCTGCGCCCGATGGCACAGGCACGTCAGCTCGAGCTGGACAACCGGATTCCCGCCGGCAGGCGGCAGCGGCTGGATCCGTACGCCTTGCTGATCGTCATGCGCAACCTGCTGCGCAATGCCATCGAACATGCCGCACCTGCCACACTGACCGTCCGGTGGGAACCCGAGAACAGCGCCCTGGTGTTCCAGGACGATGGACCAGGCCTTGCTGCCGATCGACTGGCCGAATGGCAGGAATGGCGCAGCGGGCGGGCCGACCTGGCCACCAGCGCCGCGCCGCCCCGTCCGGTCCTGCCGGTGGCGGTGCCGGGCTATCGGGCAACGGCCGCGTCGGCCAGCCGGCTGGCGGCGGGCAGGGTGGAGCGCACGTCAGCCGACGCAGAGCGATCCGGGCACGGTCTGGGCCTGGGGATCGCCCGGCATGTCTGCGAACTGCAGGGCTGGCGCCTGGTGGTCGAGTCGTCTGGCCAGGTGACGCCAGGCTGGACCCGGTTCACGCTGGTGCTTTCGCGCAGCACTGCATGAGCAGCGTGCGCATCGAGCAGCGTGCGTATCCAGCAGCGTGCGCATCCGGTAGCGTGCGCACTTGTGCGACGCCATTCCGGGAATCAGGGGGTCTGAGCTGGCGTCCGTTCAGCTTCATGTCAGCGCGATTCGTGGTTTCTTCGATGAATGGCGGATTACGCTTTCATCATGCCCATACCGATTCCTGCCTCTCTGTCCGACACCACGGTCTGCGCCGAACCGGATCGCCGCCTGGACGCCACTTGGGAACATCTGGCGCGTGCCCAGGTGCGCCGCCGCCATGCCCTGGGCTGGCTGGGGGGTGTGGCGATCTGCGCGCTGCCGTGGATCGGCTCGGCGTGGCCCGAATCGGGCTGGATGAATCAGGGGCTGGAATGGGCCGGCCTGGCCTTGATGGTGCAGGCGCTGCTGGGGCGCAGCGCCTGCATGCTCTATCTGGGGGGCCGCAAGGGTGCCGACCTGGTGGCCGAAGGGCCTTATTCCGTCAGCCGGAATCCCTTGTATATATTCTCGATCCTGGCGGTCCTCGGCATCGGTTTGCAGACCGGCAGCATAGTGGTGGGGCTTGTGCTGGCACTGGCAGCCGCCGTCATTTTCCGCTGGATCATCAGCGAAGAAGAACACCTGCTGCAGCAGGCCTTTGGTGCGGACTTCGACGCGTATTGTGCGCGGGTGCCGCGCTTCGGGCCACGCTGGTCGGTGTGGAGTTCGCCGCAACAGGTCGTGGTCGATCTGCCCGGCGTCTGGAAGACGGTGCGCGATGCGCTGCCGTATTTCCTGTCGATTCCCGTGTTCGAAGCGATCGAGGCCGCCCAGCGGCTGGGCTGGCTGCACGTGCGTCTGCTGCTGTTCTGACAGCCGACACGCTGCACGCCGCTGCACGGTGCAAGCCGCCACAAGGAGCAAGTCGCAGCACGGTGCAAGTCGATGCCAGGAGCAAGGCGCTGCCAGGAGCAAGGCGCCGCATGATACATTGGCTGCGTGTCTTGAATCGCCCCGGAGCCAGGCCATGCGGCACCCGTTTCAGCCCAATTCCCGCACCTCTGTGAATTGCCCGTCGGCGCAGCCCGTTGCCGGGTCCGCTTGCCGCCACCCAAGCGGGCGGATGTGACATGGACATCCTCTTTGCCTCGGAAAAGGAAACGCGCGCGCACGACTGGGTGCGGGCCCTGCAGCAGGCGCTGCCGGAACACGCGGTGCGTCTGTGGGGCGACGGTCAGCCAGCCGGCCACGCCGATGTGGCCGTGGTCTGGGCGCCGCCTAAGGATCTTTTCCTGCGCGAGCCCCGGCTCAAGTGGCTCTTCAATCTCGGGGCCGGCGTGGATGCCGTCCTGTCGCTGCCCGGCCTGCCGCCCGAACTGCCGCTGGTGCGCCTGGAAGATGGCGGCATGGCCGTGCAGATGGCGGAATACGCCTTGTACTACCTGCTGCAGGAATCGCGTGGCCTGGCGCGCTATGCGCAGCAGCAGGCGGCGGGGCACTGGCAGCCGCTGGAGGACATCGATCGCGCAGCCTGGCCCGTGGGTGTGATGGGCGCCGGTGCCATGGGGGCGCGGGTGGCGCAGACTTGCGCCGCACTGGATTACCCGGTGGTCGTCTGGTCACGCAGCGGCCGCTCGGTGCCGGGTGCCGAGTCGTTCGGGGGCGAGGCCGGTTTGCCTGCCTTTCTGGCGCGTACGCGCGTACTGATCAATGTGCTGCCGCTCACGCCGCAGACGCGCGGCATCCTGTGCCGCCAGACCTTCGAACAGTTGCGCCCGGACGCCTTCCTCATCAATATCGCCCGCGGCGGCCATCTGGTCGAGTCCGACCTGCTGGCCTGTCTGGACAGCGGCCAATTGCGCGGCGCCGCGCTGGACGTGTTCGAGACCGAACCCTTGCCGGCGGGCCATCCCTTCTGGGCGGACGCACGCATTCGCGTGACGCCGCACATTGCCGGTGTCAGCCTGCTGGCCGAGACCGTGCGTCAGGTGGCCGACAAGATCCGCGCCGTGGCGCGCGGTGACGCGATCACCGGCGTGGTGGATCGCACGCGCCATTATTGACGCCGCGCCGGCACACCGGGCACCGCTGCGGCTGACACGGTTCGGGCAGCGCTTGCGCGGCTGGCGCGCACATCACGCCGACGCCGCCACAACGGATGGTGTGACTGCGGCGCAAGCCTTGTGCACATCGTCAGTGTGCCTGGCTGGCCTGCCAGGCCAGGCGTTCGGCCAGGGCCTGGCGCTCGCGGCTGTGTTCCAGACCGTCCAGAAAGCGCGCCGGAATGGCCTGGATGCCGCCGATCGCGCCCGACAGGGCCCCCGTGAGCATGGCGCGCGCCTGGTTCTGACCGCCGCCATTGACGGCATGCAGCACGGCGGATTCAAAATCCCCCTGAAAGCGGCTGGCCAGATAGTAGGCCGCCGGGAACTGATGGTAGACCGCGCACGGCATGCCATAGACCAGCGAGGCCTTCCAGGCGGGTTCGATGCGGATGTCGGGATCGCTGGCGGCGCGTGCGATGGCCGAGACCGTCAGCAGTGCGTCGGGGGACGGGAACTGGCCCGCGTGGCGCGGGGCTTCCGGCCCCGGGGGCGGCGTCTGTTCGCCGGATGCGGTCACGGAATGAAAGGGCAGGACCCCGTCGTGCACCAGCGCCATCAGCCGGTCGGAGGTCTGGGCATCCAGCGGCTCGCCGCGCACCAGACTGCCCAGCACACTGGCATAGGCCACCGTCATGGCCATGACGGTGGTGTCGCGCTGGGTCAGCCCCGTATTGGCCGCCACCTGAGTGGCCAGTGCATCAGGCTCGCGCGCGTAGCGGATCGCCAGGGCCAGGATGCGTTCCGCGGCTTCGGTGGTGTCGGCCACACCGCTGACTTGGCCCCAGGAATGCTGCTCGCGCACGCGCAGGCGCCAGGCCTCGCGGATGGACTGGCTGGTGTAGCCACCTGGCCCCTGCATGGGCGTGCCATCCAGCAGCGGGAACAGGTCCTCGTCGAGGCGACGGCAGAAGTCCGCCTGGTCGTACTGGCCGCATTCGTTCAGGGACCGCACCAGCAGATCCAGGATGAAGCCCGCCTGACCCGACTGGCCGGCCTTCAACCCGGCGTGATAGCGGTCCGGGCGTGGGTCGGTGTAGTCGCTGATCCAGACGCCGTAGTCGCGCCGCAGGGCGTCCAGGTCGTAGTACCAGTGCGGGCCCAGCGCCAGCGCGTCGCCGACGTAGGCGCCCAGCAGCGCGCCCCGGGCACGCTGTTCAAATGAAATGTCGTGCGTATTCATGATGATTCCCGGTGCCTGTTGCACCACGTGATCACCTTACGATACATCAAGCGGAAATCCATCGGTGACACCGATTCCCGTCTGGCGCATTTCCAGCAAGATGGTCTTGAAATAGCCTTCGTGCACCGCATCGGCGGCGCGCAGCCCCAGGTTGATCGCCAGCAGGCGCTGTTCGGCCTGCTGCAGCAGGCCGTGGGCGCGCGCCAGCATGTAGTGCGCACACACGCCGACGCCCGGCAGCATGTGCTGCAGGGTGCGCGCCGCCGAACGGATGGGCTGCAGGCCCTGGGCATCCCCCTGAAAGGCCCGCAGCCATCCCTGCAGGATGTCGCTGCCGCTTTGCCACAGGCGCAGCTTGTGCTCGTTGGATAGCGTCGTCAGCCGCCGGGTCAATGACTCGACCGCCGCTGTGTCGCCCTGAAAACTGGCCAGCATGCCGGCAAAGAACAAGGCAAAACATTGCGTGTTGGGCCGCCCCAGTGCGTCGGCCAGGGCCAGGGAACGGTCGCTGGCCAGGCGTGCTGCGGCATACTCGGCCCGGCGCGCGTGGGCCCACGACAGGTGCCCCAGGCAGGTCACGCGCGCGTTGAGCCCTTTGAACTCCGGGTTCGGCGGGGTGCTGCCGGCATCCAGCGCCAGGCAGGCTTGCGCATGCCGGTTGGCCAGCAACAGATCGTTGCGCCAGAGCGCCGTGTTGGTACAGGCCGCGTGGGCCTCGATCAGCAGATCGGGCTCGCCGCTTTCCTGGCCCATCAGCAGCAGTTCTTGCGCCAGCGCCTCGGCCTCCAGGTAGCTTGCGCCGCTGCGGGCGGTGGACAGCAGCCACTGCCCCCAGAGCGTCTCGAAGCGGTAGCGCAGGGGCGTGGTATCGCGCCGGTTCAGTGCCAGGGCGCGATCATAGACCTGCGCGACGGCATCCGAGCCGTA
>JACDJC010000694.1_pt1 | contig 36265 bp, 33 predicted proteins | sample 7454191 | NCBI WGS metagenome assembly JACDJC01 (sample SAMN14253291, study PRJNA609438) | sludge metagenome | isolation source: sludge after 25d culture with pyrite and EDTA | collected 2018-12-20
CTTTACGATGTCAATCCTTGATTTTATAAGAATAAGGCTACGTTCAATGATGTTTAGTTGAACGGATAAAAACTCACTTTTATCCTTTAAGAGATTGCTTTCATAAATCTTCTTTTCTGAGCTATTCGTAATCTTCTCGTTCTTGTGTTTCAAGTACGACTTGTAATCAATAGAATAGACGTCAATCTCAGGCAGATAGTAGGTTTTCAGCTGTTCAAACTCGATTCTATAATTTTCAAGAATTTCAAGTTTTGTGGTAAGAGATTCATCAGATTCAATGAGATCACCAAGTTCTCTTCTGAATTCATTAAATTGTCGTTCGATAAAATTCTTGTAATCCTCAGGCGTGGCATATCCCTCGAATTGAATTGAGAAGAAATACCTAAAACACAGGTCAAATTCCTCATCATTCAAAATATCTCCTTCGGAGTAACCTGGCAACAATAAATCCAACAATCTACCATAAATAGCCCCATCCTCATAGATGTTAATACTGACCTGCACTTCACTAAACTCCGCAACAAGTGCTTCTCCTGGCTTATCCGCGATTTTCATATCATAATAATTTCAGAACATTTTATTTAATGTGTCATCTACGGCTTCTTCGTCAAATGATGCCAGGTATGCCTCTGTTACCTTTACACTTGAATGACCGAGAGCCTTTGACAAGTTATATAAATTATCGGTCTTTTTTCGTGCTATATCTGCGAAGCTGTGCCTGGCGGTGTGGGTAGTCACATTCTTTTTTATCCCGGCTTTCTCTGCAATATCCTTCAGGTAACTATTGATCAGGGCCGTCTTTGAACCGATCTGATTGTGGAGGAACATCGCATTTGAATAGTCATACCTATCTGACAGGAATGGGAAGATATAAGATTCTCCTTTATCCTTATACAGCTCCAGTATTGCGAGTGGTTTCGCCTTCAAGATCAATGAATGTGGCTTAGCCGTCTTGTACATTTTGTATACCAGCCTCCCGTTCTGAATGTTATCCCAGGTCATCATTAGAATATCACTAATTCTTACCCCTGCATTGTAAAATGAAAACATGAATGCATTTCGTACATGCCAGATTAAAGAACCTGCTTCTAGTTTAAGATTCACAATCTTTTCAATCTCAGATTCAGTAAGTCGATCTTTTGATGGCTTCCCTTGTTTAAGTTTAAATGCGAGGAACGGACTTTCTCCATATTCGATTATTCCTCTCGCAGTAGCCTTATTAAAGAGTGTCCGAATCTTGGAGAAGTATCCATGTATTGTAGTCTGCTGCTTATCCTCTTTGATAAGAAAAGCCTGGTAATTACTCAAAAATTGTTGGTTAATTTCATCGAACATCAGGGTTTCGCCAGTATGATACTGCTTAAGTGAGTTTAACACTGCTGTGTATTTCTTAAAGGTGCCAACGTTCTTGCCCTTTCCAAGCTCCTGGATATAGGTCTCAACGAATTTATAAAAGTCCTTCTGTTTTGATTCTTGCAGTTTTGCCTTCACAGTTTGGATTGTTATTGCCTTTCCTTCCTGTTCCAGTCCTGCAATAAGATCTTTTGCTTCGCCTATTTTTTGATTAATATAACCATTGATCTTAGTATGATCAGGGTGGTTGTCACGAATGTATTTTGATCCCTTACCGTTGGGATTAAACTGCCTTTTAGTGCAGGAATACATTAGTGCCTCCCGTATGTGTTTTCTGTCAACAGTAATCCTGAGCAATAATTTATGCCGGTTACTTCCTTGAATTGGGGTACTGTTTAATTCTATATTAAAGCTTGCCATAACGACTATAAAGATACATTTTACTGAAACAATGCTGAAACAAATTTCACTTTTTAATGCATTATATTGCTTTTGGATGCAAAGCGTGAATTTCTAATGCGCTGAATAACAGAGCATATAAATGCAGTGCAAAGAAACAGAAGGAAATAGTTCGAGCCCCTGTGGGTCAACAAAAGAAAGAGAGTGTGATTGAGAGCGAGCACTCTTTTTCTTTTATCTCACACCCGCTTTCGTGCTCAGTCCATCTCCTTTCCGTTTTCGATGAAGTCTGTCAGATCACCCAGGAACCTGACCATGGGTGCACCGTCAATGACATCATGATCAACGAGCACAGTCATATTCAAAACTTCCCTGGCCTTTATCTCATTCCCGATGACTACGGGCTTCATGAGCACTGACCCGACTCCAAACGAGATGGGGTGAACCGATTTATGAATGAACCACCCGTTGACCTTACCTATCATTCCTACTGATGTGACAGATACGTTTCCCATCGTTCTGAAGGCTGCTTTCGGCCTTTTTAGCAATACTACCCAGAAGAATCTCCGGAAGAAGCCCGGCATTCGGTAATAAAACCTCTCGTATGCTGATGATTTTTTCTTCAGGACTATATCACCACTGCTCAGCTCCCGGCCTTTGGCAGCATCAATTTCCTCCGAGATCTCCGCCGCAGGTTTTTTGTTCACCTTTTCTATAACAAGGGGTATCGGAACCCTTGCGTCACCTATCTTCTTTTCAACGATAAGAGACACGTTGATGTCATTGAAGATTATGATTTTCCTTTTGTTATAGAAATAAGCAGCAGCTTCGGGGTGTTTTGCAATCACACTTCCGATCACTTTTATCAGCCAGGCATTGAATGAGATGCTGATACCCTTTTTTCTGAGTTCCCTGAGCCCGGACCTGCTTTCGGTGACATCAAACTCAAGCATCGCCGAGATGTGATGCTTCTTCAGGCCAACCCCGAAAATATCAAAGGTTGCTGTCCGGGACCGGACAATATCCTGAAAATAGTAGTTCCTGGTCATGAGATTGTAATACTCTTCCCGGTGAAGATTTTCGGGAGCGTTCTAGAAGATAATCCCGTTATTGTAATACAGTACCGACTGGTCCGAATCTTTTACGACCGCAACCGGGTAATCTGATTTTTCCGGTTTTACAAGCCAGGCCAGAACATAATCCGGAGTTGATCCGCCTGACATTCCGGCAATGTCATAATAGACCAGTTCACAGGTAATGCACCCGTTGGCAACACTTTTACTGTTGCGGAAGAAGCTGTCCTCATTCATTCTCCCGAGAAAGCGCGATTCAGCCTGCGTGACATCCATGGAGGGTGATGTTCCTGCATCGATGGCGGAAACAATATCTCCCGAGAGACTCTCGAATCTTCCGTTTTTGTCGAAATGGAAGAACAGGTCGTCGGTCCATACTTTCAGGTCATTGACATACTGGTGGCAGCTGACATAAAACTCACCCGAGAGGATACACTCGAGACTGTAGAACTGATAGTTCTCATATGAGAGATTGCTTGCCCGGAAGAGTGTTTTAATGGTTTTCAGCTCTGAGTCATCGACCAGGTGGCCTTCCGGTTTTCCTTTAACCAGTTTCGGGCAATCTGACAGCATTTCGCAGGAAACTGTGAGAACCAGTAAAAGTGGAATTACGATTCTTTTCATTTCATTAACGGTTAGGGGTCAGTGAGTTTGCCACAATAATTGTACCAGAAAGAAGCAATTGGCGCAGGCAAATGACCATCCGGCAACACAGACCGGAATTCAGACCCTCAGTGAACCGCGGAATCCCCTGACGGCGTAATAAGATGATGCGCCATTATGATAGATAAATACTCGTCCGAAGCGGCGGTCACCGAAGATTGCTCCGCCGAGCTTCCTTATGTCTGCAGGTGTCTTAATCCAGCTTGATGTTTTTGTGTCGAAATCGCCGAGTGTCTGAAGATGGAGATATTCCTCCTCCGTGAGGAGTTCGATGCCCATGGCTGCTGCCATGTCTGTGGCGCTGCCGGATGGTTTGAACTCCTTCCTGGAATCAAGTGCTTCACGGTCATAGCAGAGGTTACGGCGCTCCTTCGGGGTCTCGGGTGAACAATCATTGAAAACAATCTGACCTGTCGTACTATCACTGGCAACGACATCCGGCTCGCCGCCGGTGCGTTCCATCTCAAAAAGCGACCGGAGTTTCAGCCGGTTGGATTCCAGCTTTTGCTGCACTGTTTCCCACTCAATTCCCTTATGGCGCGCAGGATTCTTCATGAATCGGGTCCTGAGCAGCGTGAGCAGCTGCTGCAGTTCTTGGGGCGCCGGTTCCTTATGTTTGCCGGTTTCTGACATGTTTTCCGCTCACCGCCTGGTGATTATGGTTCCGGATCATATAACAACCGGCAGGGGATTTTGTTATTGCTGCGGGAAGTATGACTCTTTTGCGTAAACCCTGACATAGTCTATGTCATGGTACTGAGGAAAGACCGTTGTAGAGTCAGGATTTCCCGGCCAGCCTCCGCCAACGGCGGTGTTAAGTATCAGGTAATGTGGCTTATGGGGAATGCCGCTGGCAGTTGCGTGTATCCGGTTGCCGTCGATGAACCAGCGGATGGAGTCGGGCTCCCATTCAAGCACATAGGTGTGAAAATCCTTTGTATAGTCAACGGTGCCCCTCCATGTTCCGGAGCTTGATCTCCTGGTGCCGTCAAATGCACAGTAGTGGATTGTGCCGTACAGGACAGAGGGTTCATGGCCGAGGAATTCCATGATATCTATCTCCGTATACCAGGGTCTCTCTTCCGGGATGAGTCGTTCCTTTCCGGCGGCAACGGCATCTTCCATGGTCTTTTCCATTAGCCAGTCGCGCTCCTGTGGGTAGAGCCAGTGAGCAGGCCAGAGGCCCTGTCCGCCAGGGAGTTTGGCGCGTATCTCGAAGCGACCGTAGACAGGGGCAAATTTACCTTCCGTATCCAGCCTGCCGCTGGTGTACTCCTTTGAGCCGTACCTGCGCACCCGGCTCCGGATCCTCAGGATGCCGTTCTCAACGTAAACCTCGTCAGGCACATAGTATTGCAGTTCGTTGTGCTTGCTGGTCTCCCGTATCAGTACGTTCCATTTCGAGGTGTCAGGGCGCGTTCCGTTGAACTCATCCTGCCAGACAAGTTGCCAGTCGTTCTGATGCTTAACCTGTTTCTGGCCTTTAATTGCTCCTGCGCATAACGCGAAAGCCACAAGAATCGCGAAAAAAGTACTTTTCTTCATATTTTCACAAACTTCAATCCCATATAACTGAAACTTCTGCCGTCAGGCCCGAAGATCACACTCTCGCCTCCTCCGCGGCCATAGCCGAGCACGAAGGCTTCATTGTCGTTCACCAGGTTCAGTGCAACCGAGGCATTCTGCCCGAAACTCATTTCCGGGCTGAATCCGTACCTGAGAACGACAAAGCTGTCTTCAACCGAGATGCTCATTTTTTCTATCGTAGGGGCATCGCCGGGAGCGGCATTTGAAACGACATAATCACCGGCCCTGTTTTTCCAGGTCTCCGAAACAGGTTCCGGGGTCACCCGGGTACCGATGATATTCAACCCTCCCCATGGCATCACCTGTATGAAGTGCTTTTCTCCGTTTATCTCCTCGAGGAGGAAATACATCCGTTTCGATTTGAACAACATCCCCAAAAACCACTTTGCGGGTATGAAGGAACCGGAGTCGTGCTGAGCCAGGTAAAAGTTCTGTCCGTCGATTGTCGGGGAAAGCAGGTTGTGTTTCCAATCGATCCTGCACACCAGTCCGGGCATGGCATAGTTGCCCGCAAATGACTGCAGGTTCTTGCTGCTTACCGGTGTGAACAGCATTTTCTTTTCACGGTTAAATCTCCTGTCGGGAGTGATACCTGCCGACCTGCAGTATTCAACCATGAGCTGTTCGTCAAGTCTCCAGGCATTATCCTTTCCGTTCGGGGAATCAGAGAGGAGGACGCAGGCCAGGCCTGCATCAGGGGCTATTGTGAGCTGTGCACGGTGGTACATGGTGGCACCGCCGTGTTCGAGCAGCCTCCCGAGTTCCGGTGCTTTGTTCTTGAAGTTAAAGCAGAGGGCCGACCTGTGGTCAAGGTCCAGGAGGTTGTCAGCGTTCTGCAGCTCAAACATCTGATCCAGGAACTCCTTTCTCAGCAGTATCTCTTTCCCGTCGATAAACGCACGTCCGAACCTGATCATGTCGGTTACCGTTGAATATATGGCGCCTGCCGGTTTATCGCATATGGGCAGTTCGGTTGTCAGGTTACCTTTGCCATCGTATGCTGCGGAAAGACTTTTCTGCGAACCATAATCAGAATAGAGACCGGATGAATTCATCCCAAGAGGTTCAAAGATGTGCCGGGCGATGTATTCCCCGTACCTCATGCCGCTTACACGCTCAATAACCACACCCAGCAATGCATAACCCAGATTTGAATAGGCCCATATTTCTCCGACCGGGTAACAGGTGTACAGGGTGTTGAGGTAACCGGGAAGGTCAATGAAGTCATTCGGCATTTTGCTGAATTTATGAAGGTAGTTGTCGGAGGGGATTCCCGCATGATGGGTCATAACAGCCCGCAGTGTAATGGGAGCTGATTCAGGGAACCGCTGCCGTATCTGAAAATCCGGGACATAATCCGAGACAGGCCTGTCAATGTCGATTTTCCCCTCCTGGTACAGTTGCATGATGGCAACGGCGGTGAAGACCTTTGTGACGGACCCGATCAGGAATGGTGAGTCGCCGTCGGTTCCGGTTCCGGCGGCGCTGAAGCTGTCCTGCAGTATTACCGAGTCAGTGCAGAAGACCGCATATGAAGCATTCGACACATGCAGGCCGGCCAGTTCTGCCCTGAAATCAGCGTTGAAGGTTTCGATAAAATTCCCTGAGTCCCGGCGTTCTGAACATGCAATACAGATCAGGCAAAACAACCAGGTTAAAAGACTTTCAGGAATTGTCTTCATGGTTTTTCTTATTATCCGGGAAAGAGGCCAGAATGATAGTAAAGTTACCTACATCATTGATATTTGCAACTTACCGCGGGGCACCGGATCAGATTTTTTTTCGAACCAATCCGCCATATCTTTGTTTACTGTTTGTTAAACCGGATTGAAAAGCAAAACCGAAGACAATGGCATATTATTACTCCAAAACGCTCAGGACATCATTTGATGATGCAGTAGAAAAGGTTACCGCCTCTCTTTCCGCCGAGGGATTCGGTGTGATATCTGAAGTCGATCTGCATGAGAAGATCAAGTACAAGCTCGGGGTCGATTTCAAGCGCTACCGTATCCTCGGGGCATGCAACCCGGCCTTTTCCTACAGGGCCCTGCAGGCCGAAGACAAGATCGGGGTGATGCTTCCATGCAATGTGCTTGTAATAGAGCAGGGCGAAGGCGAAACGGAGATAGCTGCAGTTAATCCCTCAGAGGCGATGTCAGTTGTCCGGAACGAGGCAGTAAATCAGGTTGCTGCGGAGGTAGGTGAAAAACTTAGGAAGGCGCTGGACAGCCTTTAGCGGGCATCCGGCCAGCCGGCAAAGGCTCTGATCATTTATATCCGTCGAGTATCCGGGCATACCGGTACTCATCGCAGATTTTCCCGTTCTTTATCACGGCAGCCTTCAGCACCGCTTCCAGGGTAAAGCCGCATTTCTCCAGCACACGCTGCGAAGCGGTGTTGAATGAAAACACCCCTGAAAATATCTTGATGACATCCAGTTCGCGGAAGCCGTATTCGCAGATGAGGTTCACTGCCCGTGGAGTTATTCCCTTATGCCAGTAAGGTTCTCCTATGAAATAGCCGAGTTCGGCCGTCTTGCGATAAACGTCACCCTGCCTGTGCAGGCCGATGTTCCCCACATATTCCCCCTCAAATTCAATGGCAAATATCCCGTATGGCACCTGCCTGAGACACATCGAGATGAATTTCTGAGCATCTTCCAGGGTATAGGGCGAGGGGAATGCATCCCTCAGGTTGGCAGCCACCTTTTCATTGTTGGCTATCTCTGCCATGCGGAATTTGTCACTCCGCCTGAACTTGCGGATTGTGACCACTCCGTCGGTAAATCTCAGTGGTTTTGAACTCATTGCTGTATGACCGGGTTAGGACCCATAAAGGTATTAAATTGAGTAATATTGCATGATGAAAAAAGCACTCGCCTGCATACTGCTTCTGCTGACAGTTGTTACAGGCAGCCGGTCACAGCCCTCATTACCGGATAACGGGCAACTGTTCACTGACACTGTGGTCCCCGTGGTATACATAACCATCAATCCGGACACACTGGCATGGCTTTATGCCAATCCGTACAGTGACAGGGAGTTCAGGTCAGTATTTGTCTTTGACAACGGCACTGTGCGTGATACCATTGATCCGGCAGGTTTCAGGCTTCGCGGGAACACCTCGCGTGACTCAAAGAAAAAGTCGTTCAAGGTCTCCTTCAACACCTTCACCGATGGCGGCAAGTACCACGGTGTGGAGAAGATGAACCTCAATGGCGAACACAATGATCCCTCTGTTATGCGCTCGAAAATAATGTGGGACATCCTCCGCAAATGGGATGTTCCCGCCCCGCGGGCAAACCATGTCAGGGTTTACATAAACGGGAACTATTACGGACTTTATATCAATGTGGAGCACATTGACGAGGAGTTTGCGCTTTCAAGGTTCGGGAATAAGGACGGGAATCTCTACAAGTGCCTCTACCCGGCAGACCTGAACTACAGGGGTGATGACCCTGACAGTTACAGGATATGGAACGGCTCCCGCTGGATCTATGAGCTCAATACCAACGAGGAAGAAAATGACTTTTCAGACCTCGCCGGGTTCATCGGAATTTTGCACAACACTGGCAATGAGGCTCTCCTGTGCGAGCTCGACAGGGTCTTCAACGTCCAGGACTACCTGAAAATCATGGCCGTGCAGATTTTATGCGGCGACTGGGACGGATACATCTACAACAAGAACAACTTTTACCTCTATCACAACACCCTGACAGGCAGGCTGGAATATATTCCCTATGACGTTGACAATACCTTCGGAATAGACTGGTTCGGGATTGACTGGGCCACGCGGAATATGTACGGCTGGCAGCCGGGAGGCGACCAGCAAAGGCCGCTGTACGACAGGATAATCAATAATCCGGTTTTGCGTGAGCAATTCAGCTTCTATGCAGCCCGGCTTGTCGGCGGTGTGCTGGACCTGGACTCCCTGATACAGTCTGTTGATGCCAGGAAGGAAATGATCTCACCATATATTGCCAATGATCCTTATTATCCCCGGGACTACGGATTTGACCACAGCGACTTCCTGAATTCTTTTACTTCAGCCTTTGGCGCCCACGTCAAATGGGGCATTTATCCTTACCTTCAGGTGAGATTGGCCTCGATGGCTTCTCAGGCTGAAGAGGCTGATCCTGATCCTGTAATAAAATACATCGCACATGACCGGAAGGCGGGAGAGCCGCTGTATATCAGCTGTACCGTCGAGGCAATCTCAGCCTCCGCTGCCGTGAAGCTTATCTATACTGTCGCCGGAGGCACTTCCCTTGAAGCAGAGATGAGCACTTCCGGCAGCGGAAGATACAGCGTCACCCTCACCGGAATTCCTGATGAGGATGAGGTGGCTTACCGGGTGCAGGCCACAGGGGGAGACGGGGAGATGTCCCTGTTGCCGTGTGTCGCCGCACTTGCAGCTCCTGTTGGCGGTGAAACACCACTGCTGTTTATCAATGAGTTCATGGCAGACAACGAGATGACTGTGGCAGATGAGCACGGATACTACAGCGACTGGATCGAAATATACAATGGCGGTAATGAAGCTGTTGATCTCGGTGAAATTTGCCTGACAGACAATTTCAATGACCCGCTGAAATGGAGGATGCCCTCTGTAGTGCTTCCTGCCGGAGGCTTTACGATCTTCTGGGCTGATGGGATCCCCGGGCTGGGAGAGAAGCATGCGCCATTTAAACTTGACAAGGAAGGGGAGGAGATAGGCATATATACGCTTAATAAACTTATGGTTGACACTGTCTCTTTCGGCCTTCAGCAGGAGGATATCAGCACCGGCAGGAAGAGTGACGGGGCTGAGGAGATTGTTTTTCTTGCCACGGCCACTCCCGGAAGGTCCAATAACATCACCTCTGCCGGTAGCACTTATGCAGACATGGGAGTGAAAATCTATCCCAATCCTGTCATTGGAGAAACTTTATGGTTAAGTGAAGCTGCCGACTGCAGGATTTACAGCATTACAGGCGTCATGCTGTTCTCGGGAACTGATATGACGGAGATCGACGTGAGCGTATTCCCGGCAGGCATTTATATACTTGTGACCGGTGACGGGAGGGCTGTCAGGTTTGTCAGGGCCGGAAGGTGAGACACCCTGTTCTGCAATGAAGGAATGCAGCATAAAGAATTCTGCCGGCTGACTACGCAAATAAAAAACCCCCCGGGATGCCGGAGGGTTTCTTGTGTGCAGCTGAGGATTAATTGTGTATGATCGGGTCAGCGTCGCCGTCCGGGTCGTTCTTCACATAACCGGAGGTTTTCGGATTTCCGTTGGTGACCAGCAGTACTCCGCAGGCATGCGGTGCAGCCATTGAGGTACCGCTCATGGTTGTATAACCGCCACCCTTATATGTTGAGTAAATGTTTACTCCCGGGGCGCAATAGTCAATCGGAGGATTACCGTAATTTGAGAAGTAAGCCCAGACATCTTTGCTATCACAGGCAGAAGTTGTATAAATGTTTACCCCGTTAGCCCTGGCAGGTGAGTGATTGTTGGCATTATCGCTCTCATTACCAGCAGCCAGGGCAACGCGGATACCAGCGGCTGCCATATTTATAACAGCCAGATCAATAGGTTCATAGGCTCCGCCACCAAGGCTCATATTGGCAACATCTCCGGGTGTGGCGGCTCCGGCCACGTAATTAACGCCTGCTATGATTACCGAATATGCTCCCGAGCCACGTCTGTCAAGCACTTTTACCGGCACTACGGTAGCACCTGCAGCTACGCCGACAACTCCAATAGTGTTATTTTTTGCAGCAACAATACCTGCACAATGAGAACCATGACCATTATCGTCATCAGGGGTTTTGAGGGTTGAAATGAAGTTCCTGCCACTGCCTCCGTCCACATTAAGGTCAGGATGATCCAGGTCAATCCCGGTATCAATTATCCATGCTTTTGCCGATCCGGTATAATTAACCGGTCCGCCAACCCTTGTTATCCCGGGCGGGGTCGCCTGTGCAGCCGGTGGGGTTGGGGTCGTCCCTGGTTTTGCAAGGGTAAACATCTGATCAGGCCAGATGCCCTTTACGTTTGGGTTCTTTTCAAGAGCAGCAACCTCTGAATCGCTGAGGTTAACGGCAAATCCCTGAATTGCTTTTGAATATACCTGCAGTGGCTCACGGTCATAGATTCCCGCTTTTGCAAGGATGTCTTTGGTCAAGGCAGTCATTGCCAGCTGGGCATCATCATAACTCATGGTGCCTGACTTGACATAGCCGAATTCACCCTTCAGCAAAACGACATACTGACCAGGGATTACCTCGAGAGAGGTATTAATGTAATCATCCTCCTGAATGAAGGGTTCGGGTGTTCTCTCACACGCTCCGAGCAGCAATGCAACTGCCGCAGCGCACAGTAGAATTTTTTTCATTTGAACAGGTTTAGGTTAAACTTGGGATTAACTCACACCTAAAATTACCTGAAATATCTCTTCGGCGTACTCCCTGTTTTATGTTTTTTTAACAATTTTCTTTTAGCCTGTTCATAAAATTCAAATGTAGTCAGACCCTCAGACCCTCAGACCCTCAGACTCTCAGACCCTCAGACCCTCAGACCCTCAGACCTTCAGACCTTCAGACCCTCAGACTTTCTAATCCATGTACGGATATCGGAAGTCGGTTGCCGGCAGGAATGTCTCCTTGATGGTCCTCGGCGAGACCCACCTGATCAGGTTAAGCCTGCCGCCCGCCTTGTCATTTGTCCCCGATGCCCTGGCGCCCCCGAAGGGCTGTAAACCCACCATCGCCCCAGTAGGCTTGTCATTGATGTAAAAGTTGCCGGCTGCATATCGAAGCACCTGACATGCTTTTACCATCGCAGGGCGGTCAGTAGAAAAGATTGATCCGGTCAGCCCGTAAGGTGAGGTTTCGTTGACAAGCCTAAGAGTCTCTTCGTACCTGTCATCCTCGTAGATATAAAGGGTTACCACCGGACCGAAGATCTCCTCTTTCATGGTGATGAAATGCGGGTCCTTTGTCAGAATGATGGTCGGTTCCACGAAGTATCCCTTGCTCTTGTCACCCTTTCCGCCATGAAATATCTCACATTCAGGTGATTTCACAGCCTCGTCAATATAATGCATGATATTGTCAAACGACTTTTCGTCGATGACGGCATTCATGAAATTCCTGAAGTCAGCAGGATCGCCCATCTTTATCTCTTCGGCCTGCCGTTTGACATGCACGGAGATTTCCGGCCAGAGTGAACGGGGGATATAAACCCTGGACGAGGCGGAGCATTTCTGTCCCTGGTACTCGAATGATCCCCTGATGATTGCTGTGGCCACTTCCTGGGGATTGGCCGAGTTGTGAATCATTATGTAATCCTTGCCGCCTGTTTCGCCTACGATCCTGGGATAGGATTTGTATTTATCGAGGTTGGTTGCGGCAGTCTTCCAGAGCGCATTGAATGTGCTGTTGGAGCCGGTGAAGTGAATTCCGCCCAGGTCGGGGTGCTTCATCACCACTGAACTGATGACTGATCCCTGCCCCGGCAGGAAATTGACCACGCCTTCAGGCAGGCCGGCCTCCATGAACACCTTCATCAGTATCCAGCTCGAGAAGAGCGAGGTCGTCGCCGGCTTCCAGACCGTGGTATTCCCCATCAGCGCCACGGCCATGTTCAGGTTTGATGCAATGGCAGTGAAGTTGAAGGGTGTGATTGTATAGACGAATCCTTCAAGCGGCCTGTACTCGACCCTGTTCAGCTGGTCAGATGCCGACCGTGGCTGCTCCTGGTAGATCTGGCCGGCAAACCAGCTGTTGAACCTCAGGAAATCTATTGTCTCGCATGCTGCCTCAACCTCGGCCTGATGCACCGTCTTGCTCTGCCCGAGCATGGTGGCGGCAACGATCGTATACCTGTATTTCTTCGAAAGCAGCTCGGCAGCCTTAAGCATTATCGAGGCCCTTTCAATCCATGAGAGGGTAAGCCACGCCTCCTTTGCCTTCATGGCAGCATCAATGGCGTCAGCCGTTTCCTTTTCTCCGGCCATGTGGTAGGTGGCAAGCACATGCCTGTGGTCATGGGGCATGACCACCTTTCCCGTACGCCCGGTTTTAACCGGCTTGCCGTTAATCAGCAGGGGTATTTCTATCGTCTCCGATGAAATCCGTTTCAGTTCCTTTTCAAGTTCATCGCGCTCGCGGCTTCCGCGTGCATAACCCATCATCGGCTCATTCTCAGGCCTGTGGATCGAATAGATAGCATTATTCATATTTATTCGGTTTATTTCAATATGCAGATTTATGCATATCGAAAATCAGGAGCAATTATAATAATTAAGTCTCTATTAATTAGCAACAACTGTCATGCAGAAATTGTTCCCGGCTGCCTTTCACTCATTGATACAGCCTTCGCCGGTCCTGTCCGGCCGATCAGGCCTTAGGGTTCTCAGTGAGGCCGGGGTTCGGAGAGGGCTCTCAGTGAGGCCGGGGTTCGGAGAGGATATTGCTGGCCAGGGCAATCATTTCAGGCTGGCCCAGCAGGTATACTATATCATTACCGTGAATGAATGCTGATGGTTCAGGATTAGCAGTAATATTTCCCGCGTGGTTGATTGCAACGATAGTGACTCCGGCTGTCTTGCGCATGGCTGTTTCAGCAATGGTTTTCCCCGCGAACAGGGATTCCCCGCCAACCCTTACGGCTGCAATCTCGATGTCAGGGATATCCTTCAGCAGGGAGTATCCGCGTACCTTGCCGCGATCCCTGAAAATGCCGTAGTTGTCTTCCCTGACACGGGCGATGGCCCGCTCTATGTCCATACGCGGAATCAGGTATTTCCCCAGGATTCTCTCAAAGAAGTCGATGGCTGTTTCAAATTCTTCCGGAATGACCTGGCTGGCTCCCAGCCTGTACAGTTCCTCTACGTCCGTGACATGCCTGGTACGCACGATCACATGGGCATGCTTGTTCATTGACCGGATATGTTCAACGATGGAGAGGGCCGTTATCAGGTTGCCCACGGAGACAATCACCAGCTCGGCTGTGTGGACGAATGCCTCTCTCAGCACCGGCTCGAAGGTGGCATCACCGAACACTGTCAGGTTTCCTTTTTCCATCTCCGCCCGTGCCCTGTCAGTGTCAAAAACAACAGAGGTGAAGGGGAGCTCCATCGATCTGATCATCTCAGCCAGGTTTATGGCCCTTGAATCTTTGCCTATCAGCACAACATGCTTGCTGATCTCGGGGATTTCCACCTGTTTGAGGGGGAAGAGGCCGTTGACGATGTATGGCGGGAGGGGCAGTTTCAGTATGAGGTTGGCCAGCGGTTTTGATGTTTGTATCAGGAGCGGTGACAGTGCCATTGAAGTGATTGCGACTGCCAGGAAGAGCTGGTAATGAACGGGAGTGATGATGTTGTGTGTGAGCCCGAGCCCCGCAAGGATGAATGAAAATTCACCCACCTGTGCCAGGGAGAGCCCCACAACCACCGTCCCGAAGAAGGTATGCCCCAGGGTGAAGGCCGTCATGCCCGCTATAAAAGCCTTGAGGATAATGACCAGGAGCACTGACCCGATCACCAGGCCGGGATGGTCAGCAACGAATCCCAGGTCGAGCAGCATCCCTATTGACACAAAGAAAAAGCTGGTGAATACGTCCTTGAACGGGATGAGGTTCCCGAAGGCGCTGTGGCTGTATTCGGTGTCGGAGATCATCAGTCCGGCGAGGAATGCCCCGAAGGCCAGTGACATCCCCAGTTCGTGCGTCAGCATAGCTACAGCAAGGCAGATGAGAAGCAGGCTCATCAGGAAAAGTTCGTGGCTTCGTGTCATGGCTATAAGATGCAGCACCTTCGGCATGAGCCACTTCGTTCCGGCCCAAATGAAGATCAATATCCCTGCGGTTTTCAGCATCAGGATAAGGAGGTCATGGCCCACGTCAGCCGTTGCCCCGCCAAGCATGGGGGTGAAGAGAAGGAGGGGTATCAGGATTATATCCTGGAATATCAGTATGCCCACCACCGTTTTGCCGTAGTGGGTAGTGAGTTCTGATCTTTCCTGCAGCAGTTTGAGAACCACGGCGGTGCTGCTGAGAGCTGTCAGGAAACCTACAAAGATTGATTCTGTCCATTCAAAGTGGAAAACCCTTGCCGTGAACATAGTCACACCCGCGGTGAGCAGCAGCTGCATGAATCCGCCCAGGAAGACCACCTTCCTGATGTTCAGCAGGTGGTTCAGTGAGAATTCCAGGCCGATGGTGAACATCAGGAGGATAACGCCAATCTCTGCCATTACCTCAACATTTTCAGGTGAACTGATAAGCCTCAGCAGATGGGGTCCGGCTATGACGCCGGTTATCAGGTAACCTATTATGGCGGGGATGCGGATCCTTGTGAAGATGAAATTCACAAAGGTGGAGAGTGCAAAGATAATGACGATATCCTTTAGGACACCCAGTTCCATTGATTACTGCAGTTGATGCAATAAAGATATGAAAAGATGCGGTTGGATGAATCAGGAGGGTTTTGCGGTATCAGAGCAGACCGGATTGTCTGAAAGGAGGCATTCCGTCACCGCCTCAAGAATATTCTTGCTTCCTGCCAGCACAATAAGCCTGTCGCCCGGCTGAATGACCGTCATACCGTCAGGAATGAGGTATTTGTTTTCTCTTTTTATCATCGCAATGCGGGCATTCTGCGGGAATCCCAGGTCAATTATCTTCATGCCGGCTACGACACTTTCAGGCGCTATTGTGAATTCGGCGAATTCCGAGTTCATTGGTTCAGAGAGAAGCACATCCGCGGCAGTAACGGTCTTGACTCTTGCCGGGAGTGAAACATGAAGCCATTTAGCCACAAGCGGTACGGTTGTGCCCTGCAGCAACACCGAAGTAAGTGAGATAAAGAAGACAATATTGAAAATCATCTCAGCCTTTTCAAGACCTGCCATCAGCGGGTAGGTGGCAAAAACAATCGGTACTGCACCGCGAAGCCCCACCCAGGAGATGAAGAGCTTTGTCCTGGTCCGTACCCTGAAAAATGCCAGGATGAGAAAGGTGCTTACCGGCCGTGCGATAAATATCAGGAAGGCCGATACCAGCAACCCGATGCCAATGACCGGTACGATGTGACTCGGGAAAACGAGCAGCCCCAGCACGACGAAGAGAATGATCTGCATCAGCCATGCAAGACCGTCAAACATCTTCATGATTGTACGCTTATGCATCAGATCCTGGTGTCCGAGATAAAGGGCTGATATATAGACTGCAAGAAATCCGTTTCCTCCGATAGCCGTGGTTACCGAGTAAGTGAGTATCATGAGGGTGATTGACAGTACCGGGTAGAGTCCCTCGTAGTCGAGCTTGATATGGTTGATTACATATTTGCTTCCGAGGCCGAAGAGATACCCGAAAGCACCTCCAAGGAGCAACTGGGTGAAAAACATCAGAAGCACGGGCCAGAATGACTGTTCTCCGTTCTGCACCAGCCCGATGAATACGATGGTGAGTATGTACGCCATCGGGTCATTGCTTCCGCTCTCGAATTCCAGGGTGGGTCTGATGTGACCCTTCAGCGCCAGGCTTTTTGATCTGAGGATGGAGAAAACCGCGGCGGCATCGGTTGATGAAACAATTGCCCCGAGCAGTAGTCCTTCATAGATGGTGAAATCAGTCACCCACCAGACAAAGAGTCCGATAGACAGGGCGGTCAGCAAAACACCCATCACGGAGAGGGCTATTCCCTGCCACATAATGGGTTTTACCGAGTTCCAGTCGGTCTCGAACCCCCCGGAGAACAGGATGAAGTTAAGCGCCACAATGCCTATGAACTGTGCAAGGCCGGGGTCATCGAATGGGATTTTCCCTATCCCTTCCGATCCTGCCAGCATCCCCACGGCCAGGAAGAGTATCAGGGTGGGCACTCCAATCCGGAATGAGGTCTTGCCGGCCAGCACGCTGATAAAAATCAGAACTGAAGCAATCAGCAGTATGTTTTCTGGAGTGACAGTCACCGGCTGTTATGTTTTTTCAAGCAGCTAAAGATAGAAAAAAGCGGTTTTGCCACAAAAAAAATCCCGGTTGTTCAGGCCGGGAGATTGAAGAGTAAAAAATACGCAGGTGCAGACTTATTGATCTGTCCAGTCGTCTATCGAGCGCGGATAGCCATCCACGATTTTCCATGCCGGGTTCTCCCCTGAAAACAGATGTAAGTTAAGGACATCGGGTGAAACCCCCTGTACGAACCTGATCTCGGTCCCTTCAGGGAGCCGTATGTCAATATCAACCATGGATCCGTTCCACCTGGCACCGGCCGGAAGAGTGCAATACTCGTCGAGGTAGAGGGTATCACCGGACATCTTCCAGTTGTATTCGATCTGCCGTGCATTTCTGACGGCCTCAGTATCGGAGTTGCTGTAAGCCCTTCTCTCCACCGAGATGTACCCGGTGCCGTTATCGCTGCCGCGGATGCTCAGATCCGGCGATACGCGCAGCACACCGTCAGGGCTCTCCATGAAGAACCTGAAATCTTCCACCGAAGCATACCTGTAATAACTCAGGCCCGTCTGCTTCTTCATCGTGTTTATCCAGAGAGTCTCAGGCGCCGGATCCAGTGTCAGCCTCTTCTCAACCGACTCGCTTTCGGAATAGACCGAGAGGCGGAGGATCAGTATGATTGCCAGGGCGCAGAGCGAAGCGATCCAGACCAGGAAGAGGATAATGTTCATTACACGGAATCTCTCCTTAATTCTGAATATCAGCTTGACGCCCAGCCAGATGAGAGCTGCCAGCGGCAGGAGCGTCACCAGCGCCGTCAGAATGAGTATCGGCCATACGGCATTGGTGCTGAGCACTATGCCAAGCATGTCGTGAACATTTGTCATCTGCGGTTCCATCACGGAGGAAAAGAACGGGACATTGTTGAAGAAGATCACAATCACGAAGGTGAAGAAGAGCAGGAATCCGAAGAGGGTGAATAACGCTCCCAGTATTATTGCAAATACCCTCAGGATTGCCGAAATCAGTTTTCCGAATGCCCTGAAGAATTCTGACAGCCCCCTGCCCACCCTGGCCGAGAAGCTGTTGGGATCATACATTGATTTCCTTACGTACAGCGTCTTGTTCTTCGCTGCCGGTCCGTCATCATAATAATCCTCCGGTGCACCCATGATGTTGATCATGTCGGTTACCATCTCCTTCGAGACAAGAGTGGGAGGCTCCTTGCCGCCCCCGAAAATCTCCGCAATGCGCGCTTCTATGTCTGCGAGTGTCTCATCTCCTCCCTGCTCGGTTTTGAACCTGGCAGAGACGTGGTCAAGATAGTGTTTCAGGACCTCCCAGGCATCCTCGTCCACACGGAAGAGCTGCCCGGCAATGTTGATGTCAAGGTTTTTTTTCATGGCTGCCTTTATTTCCTGTCACGTATCTGGTTAACCGATTCCACAAGCTCGTCCCATACCTTGTCGAGTTCCCTGAGATATATCCGTCCCAGCTCGGTGAGCTCGTAATATTTCCGTGGAGGGCCCTGCGGCGACTCCTCCCAGCGGTAGCTGAGCAGCCCTGCGTTCTTCTGCCTGGTCAGCAGGGGGTAGAGTGTTCCTTCAACGACTATCACCTGGGCTTTCTTGAGCTCATTGATGATGTCAACGGCGTAGCAGGAATTTCTCGACAGCACTGCCAGTATGCAGTACTCGAGAATCCCCTTGCGCATTTGTGCTCTTGTGTTGTCCGTATTCATGGCTTGTTCTTTATTGTCAGCTTTTTACGCCTTCGGCGAAGGTCAGAGATTCATCTTTTCCTTTACGGTGTTGAATTCCTGTCTGACCGAATCCTTAATGTTTTCAATGGTTACCGGATCACCCCGCATCTCCAGCTTCTGTGCGGTTGTCTTTGCCTCGGGAAGCACTATCCACAGAATAAGGTAGAGCAGAAGGCCGAAGCCACCTGCGAATATCAGCGCCGCGAAGATGATCCTGATTATCAGCGGATCCCAGTCGAGGTATGCCGAGATGCCGGCACACACCCCTCCGATTATCCTTCTGTCAGGATCGCGGTACATCCTGCGCTGTGACCTGGGCGGCACTTCGCCGGCAGGCTCACCCCCGCTTATGTCTTCGGGAGATCCCAGTATGGCCATCACCTCCTCCACGTCCTTCATTGTAATGACCTGCTTGTAGCTGCTGAGTTTCCCCCTGAACAGCTCCGATATCCTTCCCTCGATATCGGACATTATCTCAGTAGCCCCCGGCTCGCCTGAAAATTCCTTTTCCAGGCGCTTCATGTACTGCCGGAGCCGCTCGTAAGCGTCATCGTCGAGGTTGAATGCGTATCCCCCGAGATTGATGTTGACAGTCATTTTCATCGTTTTTATTATAAGGTACCTGTTAATGCAAGTTAATTTGGTATTGCAAATATATAAAATAAAAATAATACTATGCAATACATAGAAGTAAATTTTTTAAAATATTTTTTTTGAGTGGATTTTGAACTCATCAACCGGGCTATGGTTAGATAGGGGATGAATGACTAACTTTATAGAAAAAAGCAAGGATATGAAAGCGTACAACTGGGGAATCCTGGGGACAGGCAACATTGCCCACAAGTTTGCGAGGGCGCTGATGCTGCTTGATAACGCGCATCTTTATGCGGTTGGGTCGCGTGATGCCGGCAGGGCAGAGAAGTTTGCCGGGGAGTTCGGGTTCAGCAGGCATTTCGGGACCTATGAGGAGATGCTGGCAGACCCCGGTGTTGAGGTGGTTTACATCTCCTCGCCGCATTCCATGCACATGGAGCATACGCTCATGGCTCTCCGCAACGGCAAGCATGTCATCTGTGAAAAGCCCATGTCGATCACGGCAGCAGAGGTATCACTGATGTCTGATGAAGCGCGGAGGAGCAATCTTTTTCTTATGGAGGCATTATGGCCCCCGTTCCAGCCATCGTACCTTAAGGCAGAGGAGATCCTCCGCAGCGGGAAGATGGGACGGCTGCTGCATATGCGGGGTAAGTTTGCCTTTGTTTCTCCGTATGATCCGGAACTGCGCACCTACAACCTGGCCCTTGGTGGTGGTTCACTGCTTGACATCGGCATATATCCGGTGATGGATATTTTGAGGTATCTGGGTGAACCGGAGAACATAGTGGCCACTTCTGTATTTGCCCCAACCGGCGCTGACGAGAGCACGGCAATGATCTTCAGGTTCAGTGACGGCCGCATGGCCGAGGCCTACAGCTCATTTGGAAACATGGGCGGTGTCTCCACCGAGTTTTACTGTGAGAAGGGCAACCTCATACTCACACGTGGCCGTGACCGTAATCAACACCTTATCATAGAGATGCAGGGTGATGTTGATGACCGCATATTCACCCCGCCCGCCCAGGGTTACCAGTATGAGGCTGCCGAGGTGATGAACTGCCTTGACCACGGACTTGCGGAAAGCCCCGTCGTCCCCCTCTCTTTCAGCCTCTCGCTGGCCCGCATCCTTGACGAGGTCCGCCGGAAGACCGGCATAAGGTATCCGGGACGTGACCGTTAGTGTAATCAACTTCTGAACGGCATGACGAAAGACTCATCTGCCGGTGAAAAGAAGCGCCTGCTGCTCAGCATGCTCATCCCTTTCATGCTGGTCTTCCTCATGTGGCTGATGACGGGGGCGTCGCTGCTGTTCGGCACCGAGTTTCATTTTCTTGGCATTTATCCCGGCAGGGTCTCTTCTCTCACCGGCATCATCACCTCTCCGTTTGTTCATTCCGGGTTCAGGCACCTGTTCAACAACTCCCTTCCTCTTTTCATCCTTGGCACGGCGCTGTTCTACTTTTACTCACAGGTTTCATTCAGGGTACTGCTGTGGGTCACGCTTCTCACAGGCCTGGCTGTCTGGATTACAGGCCGGCCGGCATGGCATATCGGGGCAAGCGGCATTGTTTACGGTCTGGCTGCTTTTCTTTTCGTCAGTGGTATTATCCGCAGGCACATCCCGCTGATGGGGCTGTCACTGCTGGTTGCCTTTATATATGGTGAGATGGTCTGGGGAATTTTTCCGGGATTCAGGATGGACATATCATGGGAGTCGCATATGCTCGGTGCGGCTGCCGGGGTGGTCCTTGCAATATGGTACCGTCATGAAGGGCCGCAGAAGCCGGTGCCATTCTATGAACGCGATGAGGAAAATGAGGCCGGAGAAGATGCCGGAGAGGTGGCCGGGACTGATCCCGTGGCCGGGGTCCACACCGCAGCAGGAACAGGTGCAGGACCCGGGCCTGAGGCCGGAGCTGAAGAAAATGAGGCCGGCCCGAAGAATCAAGAGAATTAATTGTTAATTTTAGCGCCACTAAAACCAACCTAAAGGCCCGGTAATGTACGTCAGAACTGGAACTCCGGCATTTGATGAGCTTATCCCGAGGATAAGCAGGTTCCTGGAACAGGATCTCCTCGAGCTGAACATTGATGGTGAGAAGATAAGAGGCTACAGATCGCCCGATGCCCGTTCCGTATGGATCAGGAACTATTCTGACATGATGCGTGCCCTGCGCTATACCGAGGCTGACCTGAACAGTGTGGTAAGACACTTTGCTGACAACCAGTCGCGCAACGGCCGGATCTTTGATTACTTCACAACATTTCCCGAGAAAATGCCATGTGAGCGGGAGAACTGGACCAAATATGTAAGGACTCCGGTGGAGGCTGATACCGAGTTCAGGTTTATCAAGGCAGCCTGGCTGGCATGGCAGGCAACAGGCGATGACGCTTTCATCCGCAACCTGATGCCCTCATTTGAGAGAGCCCTTACCTATGTGATGGAGGGACGGTATTTCGACAGGGAGAAATACCTTTTCCGGAGGCCTTATACCATTGATACCTGGGATTTTGCATATACGGCAGGGAGTCATGACTGGCTTCAGTTCCAGATAGACGATAACACCTTCTGGGGATATTTCCACGGTGACAACAGCGGGTACTACGAGGTGTTCCACTTCATGTCATACTGGTACAGCATGTTTGGCGACAAGGTTCGCTCGGCGCTCTGGCGTGACCGTGCACTGCGGCTTCGCAAGAGCCTGAACACCCATTGCTTCAACGGATCATTCTATACTCATTTCGTAAAGCAGATCCCGGTGACAATTGAGGGAGTGGACGAAGCCAGCCAGCTCAGCCTGAGCAATCCCGCCGCCATCAACAGGGGCGCTGCCTCACCACGCATAGCCACGGCAATCATAAATGAGTACATGAAGAGGCGTGAAACCACAACCGCCTTTGCCGAGTGGTTTTCCATTGATCCGCCTTTTCCCTCCGGGATTTTCGGCGACTACAAGCTCTCAAGGGGGGCTTACTGTAATGGCGGCATCATGCCCCTCACCGGGGGAGAGCTGGCCAGGGCTGCTCTTGAATACGGATTTGAACAGTATGGCATTGACATACTGATGCGCTATTATGACCTAATCTCACGTAACGGCGAAACCTATCTCTGGTACTTCCCTGACGGGAAGCCCTCATCAGTTGAGACCAGCACCTCGCCAGAAGCAAAACCGACCGATGGCTGGGGATCTTCAGCCATGCTCTACGCCCTCGTCGAAGGGCTGGCCGGCGTTCAGGACAAGGACAAGCTCTTCAGGAGGGTCCGCCTGTGCCCCAAGTGGTTATCGGCAGGAGTGGAGAAGGCAGATGTGAAAATAGACTACAAAAGTTCGGGGGCTTATGTCAAATATGCCTACAGCCATACCCGTGATCAGCTGATCATCAACCTTTCAGGGAGCTATGAATACATCCAGCTCTCTCTTCCCGTTCCGGGAAACTATACCGCAGGTGACCTGATGATTGGAGGGAAGAAGAAAAAGTACATCATGGCGTCATTTAACCAGAGCAGTTACCTGATTGCCGATGCTGATGTAAAGGGTGAATGCGAAATCATCCTGGATCTCCGGAAAAAGCCTTGACCAGAAAAGTGTGACATATGAACCCAAAACAGGTAGCTATTATAACCGGAGCGAGCAGGGGAATCGGCAGGGCCATCTCCCTGGCGCTGGCTTCGGAGGGTTATGACATAGCAGCCATCGCGCGCACCTCTGACAGTGAATGCATGCTCTCCCTGCAGCCCGAGATTGAGGCGCTCGGTGCCCAGTTCTTTCCCATCGGGCTTGACGTGGCTCATACCAACCTCCATGATGAAGCCATATCGAGCATCCTTGACCGTTACGGCAGGATCGACCTCCTCATCAACAACGCCGGCATAGCTCCCATAGAACGCAAAGACCTCCTTGACCTTGATGAGGAGACCTTTGACCGCGTGCTCAGTGTCAACCTGCGGGGCCCCGTATTCCTTGCCAGACGGGTAGCCAGGGAAATGATATGGCTCAAAGATCAGGTCAAGGATTACCGCCCTTCCATTATGTTCGTGACATCATTCCTTGCCTATACCTCATTCACCAACGGGGTTGATGTCTGCATCTCAAAGGCAGGTCTGAGCATGGCAGCGCTTGTCTTCGCCGACAGGCTCAGCGAGGAGGGAATAAATGTTTATGAGATCAGACCCGGACTTATAAAGACCGAGCTTACCTCACGGAGCAAATACAAATTCGACCGGCTCATCACCGAGGGACTCATACCCCAGAAAAGATGGGGTACCCCGGAAGACGTTGCAAAAGCCGTGGCATCACTTGCACGGGGCGACTGGGCATTCTCGGCCGGGACCATCTTCGAGGTAAGCGGCGGGATGAATATCCAGAGTATCTAATAATCAACAGCTTACCGCACAGGAGCTTCGCCTTTTCACGATATCATTCAACTTTTGTTGAACAAAATGTGCTTTTCCGTGGTTTAACCTGAAACTAAACACTGAAAAAAATGAAAAGGATATTCTTTATACTGACAGTTTCTGTTTTTGCTGTGGCGCTTCTGCCGGCACAGAAGAAGCTTGTGGCGGATGCGGCGGCAACCAATATTGAATGGCATGGTCATAAAATAGTCGGTGCTTCACATACCGGCAACATTGACCTGCAGAGCGGATGGCTTGTCCTGGAAGGGAATTCCGTATCCGGAGGAGAGTTCATTGTTGACATGAACAGCATCAAAAACAGCGACGTGAAGGACGAGAAGATGCGCGACAGGCTTGTAGGGCACCTGAAATCGGATGATTTCTTCGGCGTGGAGAAGTACCCGCTGTCAAAGCTGGTCATAACCGGCAGCAGCAAAACACCTGACGGAAAGACTCTTTTTAAGGGCAACCTGACAATCAAGGAGGCCACGCATCCTGTGGAGTTCACTGCAACTGAATCAAAGAACGGAGGGGTCTTGACATATACCGCCGACATTAATTTTGACCGTTCGCTTTATGATGTGAGATTTGGTTCAGGCAAGTTTTTCTCGAACCTTGGTGACAACGCAATAGTTGACGAAATCAATCTTAAGGTAAATCTTGTGGTGAAGTAATTTTCACCCCAGCAGTTCATGGTATAATTCAAAGGTTTTCATGACGGTCTCACCGTGATGGAAATCCTTCAGGATGGTCTCCCTTGCCTTCTCCCCCGTGGCGGCAAGGGAGTCCCTGTTTTTCCAGCAACCGGTGATGGCTTTTGCCAGTTCGGCAGCCGAGCCTCTTGGCACCACGAAGCCGTTATCGCCCCTGGCGAAAAGCTCTTTTGCCCCTCCGCCGTCAGTCACTATCACCGGTTTGCCGAGGCACATCGCCTCTGAGATTGCCCTGCCCAGCCCTTCGCTGAGTGACGGCTGCACATAAAGGTCACATGCCGCCATCCAGGCCGGCGGATTTTTCTGGTGTCCCTTGTGGATGAACCGCTCAGGCACTCCGCTCTCCGCGGCGAGCCTGAGGGTGTCAGGTGAATCGGTCCCGTCGCCTATCAGTATGATCCTGAACGGCATCTCTTTCGGAAGCAGTCCGGCTGCTTCGGTGAGATACCTGATACCCTTTACTTTCCGCAATATCCCGACTGTGCAGATCAGGAACTCATCATTACGGGCTCCGATCTCACCCCGGGTAACCGGTATTAGACCAGTGAACCATTCCGGGTTGTATCCGCGGTAGATGCGCACCGTCCTGTTCCTCCGCCATGGCGGGAGCTGTTTTTTTGCATGGGCTTCAACGGCATCGCTGGCACAGATGAGCCTGTCGATGCGCGGGCTCAGGAATGCCAGCCATGCCGATGGGTCATGCCAGTGAAGGCTGAGCGAGCCGTAGTAACCTATAATTTTCAGTTTTCTTCCCCGGGCAGCCATAATGGTGTTGGTCATGGCCTTGCCGAAGGTTACATGGATCAGCTCTATTTTTCCGTTGTCAATGATACTGCGCAGCCGGGTGATGATGGTGCGGCTGATTTTTTTGTCGAAAATGACATATTCAACCCTTACCCCTTCCTCTTCCAACTCTTGGGTTTCGGGTGTGGGCCTCTGGGTAACCACGGTCATGTCAACATCCCTGGCACGGAGGCCCCGGATCAGCATCCTGTCGGCTATCGTGGTGAACGGTGAGAGCGAGATGTCACTTATGAAGAGGACCCTGTATGCCATTCAGAGGTGTTTGTTTCAGTAGTTAAGTGTTTCGGCGTTAGCCATATCAATGAAAGAGAGATAGATGAGTTTCGCCACATCCTCCATGATTTCCGGGGTGACAGACGTTGCGTCATCGCCCGGCAGGTGATAGTAAACCGGTTTCACCCCATCAGTAGTCGACAGGTTCATGGTTCTGAAGCCGTCAGCAAGGAATACAAGTCCGTCGCTTCGCGGCCTGCCGTAAAACACTCCTCTTGAAGCGGATACCTTCATGGGTCTGTGAATGTATTTTTCATTGGCATTTTTAAAGTGCTCCATAAGGCCCTGGCATGATTCTGAGGCGCTTACAGCCAGGCCGGTGCCGTTGCCAACCATGTCAAGGTTGATATATGTGACGGTTTTTTCCCTGGTGAAAATGGGATTCTTCGTGTAGTGTTTGCTGCCCAGCAGGCCAACCTCTTCTCCGCCGATCAGCAGGAAGAGCACTGTCCGCTTCATTTTTATCCCTGACGCCGCCAGCGCCTTCGCGGCAGCCATAATGTCAATCACCCCGCTGGCATTGTCAAGTCCTCCGGCAACCAGCAATCCGCCTGCATTGCCAACCGCATCGAGATGCCCTCCGATGATAATCACCTCGTCTTTCAGGCCGGGATCAGTTCCTTCAATCATTCCCGCCACATTGCAGGTTCTGCCTTCCGGGTGACGGGTGGTGTTCGCCTTCATCGTCATAACCTTACCGGTGGCAAAAGATGCCGGTTTGAGTGTTTTGTCAACCTGGTCAAGAAGGGCCTTGTTGTCCTTCCCCAGGCCGGCGAAGATGTCTGAGAGGGGCTCCGGCCCGATGCCTGTAACAATCATGTTTTCAATGTAAGAGATGTTCGGATTGGCGCTGTTGCCGTCGATGTAAAGCATGCCTGCGGCACCATGACGGGCGGCATTCTCAGTTTTGTACTGGTGATAGCAGTATTTCACCCATTTTGCATAATCCGGATCACGGACATCCTTAAAGGGAACGTCGCGGTTCATCAGTACTATCTTTCCCCTGACATCCACGTTTTTATAATCGTCATAGTTAAGTTCGGGGGCTGTGGTGCCATATCCGACCCATACCACCTCTGCGGTCACTTCCCCGCTGCCTGAATTCATGCCGGGGTAGAAGTCGGCCGGCGCCTTATAGTCTTTTACTATGGTCACACCGTCCTTTTGCGGGATTTGCAACTTCAGTTCCCCGGGCTCGTTGACGACAGTGTAGGGGTGGTCAAACCACTGGAAGTAAGAGCTGTTATCACCTGCGGGTTTAATGCCCCACTCCCTGAACTTTGCGGCCATCCACTCTGCCGCGGCCAGGTATTCGGGGGTGCCTGCCAGGCGGCCGTTGTATTCCGGTGAGCAGATCTCTGCCATCCACCCGGCTATTTCTTCGCTGCTGATTGAATGGAAATGCTTAAGCATGAGCTGCTCATCGGTCTGCTGTGCGGGGGCAGAGCTGGTGAAGGCAGCAAGTAGTGATATGGCGACTGTCAGTAAGAGTGTTCGCATGTTGTAATTCCGTTTAAGTTTAATAGTCCGCTAACAGATGCAAATATATCGTTTTAGGTTTCAGATATGGATTGGGCATGCTGATAAACAGGTATTGCTGATACAAAACAAGCTGCCCCGATCGTTGTATATTTCAAGGATTATGATAAATATTGCATGGTAAAATCCCTGCTAATGACTACCGGGACCCTTTTGAAACCGACCAGGCGGCTTGTGACGCGTGATTTCATTGTGCCATTCATACTTGTTACGAGCCTCTTTTTCCTGTGGGGTGTTGCACACAGTCTCCTGGACGTGCTGAACAAGCATTTTCAGGATATACTTGGCATTACCAAGTCGAGGTCAGGGCTGGTGCAGGCCGCACTCTACGGCGGTTACTTCATCATGGCCATCCCGGCCGGGCTCTTCATGAACAGGCTGGGATACAGGAAGGGTATCATCACCGGGCTGTTGCTGTATGCGGCAGGGGCTTTTCTCTTCTGGCCCGCCACATTTATCCAGACATTTGAATTCACCCTGTTATGCCTCTTTATAATTGCCTGCGGACTCACCTTCCTGGAGACTGCGGCGAATCCTTACTCGAGTGTGCTTGGACCAAGGGACACCTCTGAGCAGCGGCTCACCCTCTCGCAGTCGTTCAACGGCCTGGGATGGATTATAGGGCCGGCGCTGGGAGGGATGCTGATTCTTGGAGGCAACGGTGACAATGGCGCCAACAAGTTCTCTTCCATGGCATTGCCATATATGCTGATAGGAGTGGTGGTGCTGGTTGTTGCATTCATGTTTGTCATCACCCGGATGCCTGACATTCATGAGGGTGAGCATGACAGTCGCGGCGAAAGAGGTACTTTCCGCGGGTTGTTCAGGATAAGGCATTTCAGGTATGCTGTTATGGCACAGTTCCTGTATGTGGCGGCACAGACGGGCATAAACAGCTTCTTCATCAACTATGTTGTTGAGACAATGCCCGGATATTCTCCCGAGAAGGCAGCCTATCTCCTCTCGCTTGGTTTTGTCTTCTTCATGTCAGGCCGGTTTATCGGATCGCTGTTCATGAGCTGGTTCAGTCCCAGGCAGATGCTGGGGATATATGCGCTGATCAACACCGCAGCTATGGCGCTGGTGATGCTGGGTCTCGGATGGCCTTCGCTTGTCGCTCTCTACCTGAATTATTTTTGCATGTCTATTATGTTTCCCACAATTTTTGCCCTCGGGTTGAAGGATCTGGGAGGGATGACCAAGAAGGGGTCCTCGGTGCTGGTCATGACCATTGTCGGCGGCGCCATCTGCCCGGTGATAATGGGCCGGATTGCCGATCTATCGGGGATGGCGATCGGTTTTGTGGTTCCTCTTGTCTGCTTCGCGTTTATCGCGTGGTACGCCTTTTACAGGGCGAAGAGTGATAAAATATTTATAAAATAGTCATATTCGCATGGTTAGAAATGAAACATTATTGATCTGTTTTACGTTGCTTTTAGTTTCAGGAATATGCAGCGGACAGAAGACCTGGTGGGGTGAAGTATCTGGTTTCGCCGGTGGCGGAGACAATGATATCTTCAGGTTTCAGGAGCTGGTCGGAGCGGGATCGGTGACCGGGACGGGAGTTTGGACGGCTGGGGCGGACCTGCGCAGGCTGCTGGGTGATCATTTCAGCATCGGAACGGGATTGTCATATTCACATCAGTATTATTATACCAGTCCTGCGCCGGGGATAGGGGGCACGGACACTCCCGGCTCATTTGGCCTTATGGCTGTGCCTGTTATGGTGAGGGCTGATTTTCTGAAATGGTTTTTTGCCGATGCGGGTGCTTTACTGGCAATGCAGACAGGTGTTTCCCGGGTTGACAATATGAGCGGGCTTGGGGCAACTGTAGGAGCCGGAATCCAGTACCGGTTCAGGTCGGATATGTTTATCAGGATCAGGGCCTATGCGGCACAGTACGGGCTGGTGCATTTTTCACCTGAAAATCATCCGCAGACCCTTCTTAACGGAGGGGTGACCCTCGGGGTTGGTTACAGGTTCATCCGTCTGGGCAGTTGCAACTGTCCGGACGACAGGAATCCGGTAAGGAAGTTTCACTGATTTCAGTTGATTTTGAGTTGTGCCGGGCCGGTTCCGGTACTTCAGCTCCGGATCTTTTGCGGGTTACTCCTGGGCCACTGTGTTAACAAGTTTTCTGGCTTCTGCCCATTTCTCCTCCGGCATGCGTGCTCCTACCACCTCTATGACCTTTCCGGCCAGGATTGATCCGAACATTCCGCATTTATCGAGGCCGAATCCGTTTGAAAAGCCATACAGGAATCCGGCAGCGTACAGGTCGCCGGCGCCGGTTGTGTCAACCGCTTTGACTTTCAGGGCGTCGACCTTTATCACTTCGTCACCTCTCTTTATCCACGATCCGCCGGGGCCGGTTTTGACAACGGCTATTTTGCATTTCCGGGCTATAGCGTCGAGAGCTTCCCTGGGGTTCAGGCCGCCGGTGAAAGCGCGGGCTTCCTCCTCGTTGGCGAAGACTATATCGACATATTCTCTCACGAGCCGGTCGAATGCAGGGAGCAATTCGGTGACCACGTTAAAGCTTGCCAGGTCGAGGGCCACGCACATGCGGTTTTCTTTTGCTAGTTGAAAGGCCTTTTCAACCAGGGGGAGGTTATAGATGAGGTAGCCTTCGATGTAGAGTATGTTGAATCCCTTGAAATAGCTGATATTGAGATCATCGGCTGACAGTTCGGTTGCAGCGCCGAGGTGTGTTGCGAAAGTCCGTTCGGAGTCAGGTGTGACCAGTGCCACGGCGGTGCCGGTAGGTGACTGTGATGAGCGTATGAGAACAGGGGTGAGGCCGGCGTCGACCATATCTTTTTCGTAGAAGTTGCCCATTTCGTCACGGCCTACTTTGCCAATGAATGATGAGTGGACTCCCATGATGCCGAGGCCGTACATTGTATTGCCAGCTGAGCCGCCGGATGCGAGGGTTCTTTTCATGCCGTTTATGGCCTGTTTGATTTCGCCGGAGCGGTGGGCGTCGACCATTGTCATGCTTCCTTTAGGGAGGCTGAATTGGCCGAGGCAGGTTTCGTCAGGAATTATTGTCATTACATCGACGAGAGCGTTGCCGATGCCTATAATTTTCTTCATCAGGAAAATTTTGACAAAGATATTGCTTAATTCGTTTAAAGCGGTTAATTTTGCCACGCTTTTCGGAGCTATAGAATCTTCCTCAGTAGCTCAGTTGGTTAGAGCACCTGACTGTTAATCAGGGGGTCCTAGGTTCAAGTCCTAGCTGGGGAGCGAAGCAAGTCAACCACTTACACGGATTTCGGGTAAGTGGTTTTTTGTTATGGGCCAGTTTTGGGCCAGTTTCTGGGGGAAATTCACCGTTTTCGGGTCATAAGTTAATGACGGTCTTAAAATAAAATGGCTGTAGTTGTTCCAGTAATGTGGTTATTCTTTCTTCTTAATAATACTGAACTCTGAAAAATTGAACCCATATCCCAAGTCTTTTCGTGGGAAGAATGTCATCCTGAGGTACAATGTTTTTATTATTTCAGATTTAGTCCAGGTAGTGCCACCATCCAAGGTTTCATATGATATGCTCCCTCTATAGGTAGGGAAATCGAGATCCTCATATTCCGCAATGGGTTGAATATTAAAACCCTCATTTTCAGATGAAAAATGGAATGTACCAAAGTAATTGAACGGGAAATCGGTTTCCTCCCAATTTACTCCGCCATCAATTGTTTTATAAATATGTGATACGCCATCAATATAACCGATATTCTCGTTGTAGAAATAGATGTTTCTGATATCATAATTTGATTCAATTGGTGTTGAGATAGTTTGCCAGGTCTGACCATGATCAGAACTTTTAAAAATCTGATTATTTTCACTTGCCACAAAAGCAATATTATCAACAAAATAAAGGCTACTACTGTAACGCTTTATGTCCAGGTCAAGGAGATTCCAATTAGAGCCTCCGTCAGTAGTTATGGCCACATATTCATCCCTTGAGTTAGGAATGTCTGTCTTATGAATGATTGCAATTCCATTCAGGGGATCGAAAAACTTCAATGACAATATTCGGATGTAATCAGGAAAGTATGTCTTCGTCCAGGTGTCTCCGCCATTTATCGTTTTTAGCAGAACACTTCCTTGGTCGCAATCTGCATCCAGGCAATCACTCATTGCATGACTTGACACAAAGCCCACATTTTCATCAATAAAGTAGACCGAATGCAGATGTAATGTAGTGCCCGAATTCAGTTTTCGCCATGTAGTGCCCGAATCGGTTGTTTTATAAATATCGCCGTTGTATCCGACAACGAAGCCAATGCTCTCGTCAACGAAATACATATCCCTGGGATTGATGTCAAAATCATAAGTTGATTTTAAAATCTCCCATCCCTCCAGTTCAATTGTCAGATCATCTTCAGAATTATCTGGCACTTCTTTGCAGCCACACAGCAGAAATGCTGTCATTGAAGCTATCAGGGCTAATTTGTTCATAGTCAATTTTTTCACATGCAATTAGAAAAAGAATTATGGTAGCGAGTAGATACTTTATGGGTTTCATTGTTGGTCGGTCTCTTGATCAAGTGTCAATTTTATCCCAATTGTCCTTGATGAGATATATCATTAATACGAGAATGGACGCCAATTCGCTGCAGACAGTATCCATTTTTTAAACCGAAATGTAAGTTTTCCTATTCTGGTTAGCTCAGACCTTCGATCTTCGTACGACCCTCACCAGACTCCATCCAACCTGAAGATCTGGTCTCCGGGATCAGTTTTTATACTTTCCCCTGACCTGAGAGGGGGAGGTTGGCGATGGTTTGAAGCCAGGTCCGGATATTAGCCTGGATTAAGACATTGCTCTGAATGGCTGCCGGTTATTTTTGTGCCTTATAGTCTTCATATCCACTGCGTTCAAAAATCTCATTTGGATTCATATCCATGAGATCCAGGGTATTTGTGGCAGGATTTCTTTCCTTAAAAAGCCTGACAATATTAAATCCGATATTATAACCGCTCCCAAATGGTATTTTATCCGTTCCAAACATTACTCCGTTAATTCTGTCATGTCCCTTCCCGAAGATTTCATTTTTAATAAGTTCCCAGACTTCGGTTTCCTGCTCTCTGGTTAAAAAATTTGTGAGGGGATTTGAAACAGTTTTATATTGTTCTGATGCAAACAGATCTGCCCGACCTTCAAATACGAGGTACTCGATAAGGCTGAAGTCTGCTGATATCCAATTTCTTGAACACCAGGTGCTATGATGATACTCATGTGCTATACATTAGGGTAAGAAATCTGTCCAGTTTTGAAAGGTGGGATCAATTGAAAGAATGATTTTGCCACTTCCAAGAGTGATTCCGCTTATTGGCAGCTTAATCTTTTCAAGCGCTGGCCGGTTCAGTGAGCTTGCAGGCAGGATAATAATTTTAGTGTCTGGTCCGGGAAGTTCTTTTGTAATTTTGGTGAAGGATTCCTGTATAATCGTTAATAAATCAGACGATTTAAGTAATTGTATTTCGTTTCTTAAATAATCATTTGTTTCATAAGGTACTTTAATGGTATTGAAGAGGAAGGCTGCTTCGGCATCATCAAGAATTTCATCCCGGATTGGTTTATAAATGTATTTATCTGAAGATTTGACAATATTCCCGTTAAACTTACCGGAGTGTGACAAGTAGTTGTCAATCAGATCAAATGTTGTCAGGACTTCTATCCTTTGGTTATTTATGGTGAATGCAGCCCTTTCAAAATCAGGAACTTTGTTCGTGCAACCAATTACCGCAAGGCCAACCAGGGTGAGGCTGAGAAAAGGACGATAAATTTTCATTTTGTCAATTCAGAAAGCCAATTATCTTAATTCAAGTTACATAAGCGAAAAGTCGAAATCAAATATATCAAAATCATCCTTGAGCACCAATATGATTGTCGCACAGAAGGAAACTAACTCAGAGAAAATTTTACCAGGTTGTCAGAAAGAATAATTCATCCGGGTCTTTGAAAGAAACCAGTCAGTTTAATATCGGTCAGGTTAGTTGATTATTCCTCGTTTGTATTTATTTTTTGTTTCGCACGTTCTTCCAATTGGCTTATGTAAGTTTCCAGGTATTCGTCAATATGAACCCTTTTTTGGTTTTCGTAAATGTCGACGAACTGGCTGAACTGGAAGTAGCCATATTTTTCGGGTTGGGGTCCTAACTCCCAGTAGTGCTCGTTAAACCATGCAATACGGTCCTCAGTTCCCTGAGGGACAGGGTCGGGCACTTTGGCCAGAAATGCTTTGGCAAATTTGTAGCACTTTTCAAGCTCGTCCGCTTTCCCCACACTGTTCCAATAATTCATGGCAATCATGTTGACATCGTATTCTTCGCGGTACATGGCTTCAGGGTCTGATAACGAATAGGCAGCCACCAGCCCGTGCCCCAACTCATGAGCGATATAGAATCCGTTAAAAAAAACGGCAAAGAACAGTCTGGCATCTTCTTCATTGTCCGAGTATGTATTAAAAAAAGCCTTGTGATCATCCGTCAGTTCATGGTAAAGTGATGTAACCACATTCTTACTCTTTGGGGCATAATAAACCATAGCGGGAGTGGTATACACAATAAATCCGACATTAAAGTCCGGCTCAGGCCGTATCCGGTTAACCCGGTTATTAAAATCAGCCACCATGGGGGCTGCGTCCCGGGTTAGGGATGCGGAATCGCTGTACAGCCTGAACAGTCCGTCCGTTGCCGGTGAAACACTCTGTGCATTAGAGTATAAAAAGCACGTTACTGTGAGAAGTGAAAAGAGAATTGCCGATTTCATGTTCCTATTATTTTGTATTTAGTTCAGAACCACGATATTCTTGCCACCAGCGGTCTTGAGTGTGCTTTAATAATTGCCAGGCCGTTTCATGTCCACCGGCTCAAAAGATTGATGGGCTTCAATGCCGGAAGACCCGGTTATATCTTCACATACATTTGGTTTTTGCCCATGTCCTAAACATAACAACTAAAAGATGTTTATGTTTTTCAAAGACAGTGAATACTTTAATTTCCCCGGAAGTATCAGTGATTATCTGCAGCAATCCGGAAGTCTCGAACTATTAGAACATATTGCAGCAAAGAAATTACTGCTTTACCTTAGCGTCTTGATTTAAGGAAATCCGATTATTGGGGAAACAGCTGCTAAGCTGGTATAAACCCTGAAAGGATCACCAAAACCATATAATTTGCAGATCGGACAAATGGATACCTCTGACAGGCAGTGGAGATTAATCTTCAAAACAGGCGCAATAGCCTCAATTATTGTATTATGCGGGATTGTTACCGACATGATAGTCGGCTCCGTAACTGGCGGCAATGTGGCTGAATTGCCTCAGACATCCGTTGAGCGGTTCAATCAGTTCAATGAAAACCGGCTCCTGGGATTATATAACCTTGACCTGCTCAATATCATAAATCAGATTATTTTAATTCCTGTCATAATCGCTCTGTACGGAGCTCACCGGAATACAAACAGCTCCTTTGCCCTGCTTTCCATGGTGCTGTTCCTGGTAGGGACAACGATTTTTGTAACCGGCAACACGGCGTTGACAATGCTGGATTTAAGCCGGAAATACTTTGCGGCAGGTTCAGATGAACAGAGACTGTTACTGGCAGCGGCAGGAGAAGCGATGCTGACAAAGGGTTCACATGGAAGCCTGGGTGTCTTCATCGGATTTGCATTGCCGACATTTGCGAACATGCTTATGTCATTCGTTATGCTGAGCGGAAAAATCTTCAGCCGTCTGTCCTCTTATTTCGGAATAATTGGAAACTCACTGATGATCATCTACCTTGTCCTGGTGACATTTATCCCGAAGGTTGAAGCCATGGCTATTGCATTTGCCATGCCCGCCGGACTTATGGTTATGGCATGGATGATACTGTTTACAATAAAACTGTTCAGGTTAAGCAAAGTCGGTGAAGCCAATTAACTATGCCATCATTCAGGCATATAGCAGAATTCTTAAATTACTGATTATGAATATTGAAAGCCTGAGAGAATACTGTATTTCAAAAAAGGATGTCACCGAAAGCTTCCCTTTTGGCGATGATACGCTGGTTTTCAAAACACAGGGAAGGATTTTTGCCCTGGCAAATCTCGAAGGAGACCTCAGTGTAAATCTCAAGTGTGACCCGGGACTGGCGATTGAGCTAAGGGAAAGATATTCATCCGTTATGCCGGGCTATCATATGAACAAAAAACACTGGAACACTGTACGCATTGATGGATCAGTTCCTGACAGGGAAGTGTTTTCATGGGTTGACAACTCATATGATCTCGTGTCAAAAAAGAAGTGACCTGACCTAAGGTGCATGCGCCGGTGGGTTTAACCACTCTCCGCCGGAGCTGTCAGACCACCTTCGGCATGAATGCAGGGGAATATACCGCTTTATGTAAGGTTTTTAAAGCTGTGGCATCCAGAGAGTTGCAGTATCATAATTCGATTGAATCATTGCTTGCAGCAGGTGATGGCTGCAGTACCGGTTACCAGGTAAACGTCTGAATTTCACTTACCAGGCTGAAAGGATAACAGTCAACTTCTGTTTTCTGTTTTAAACCTGAGGATCTGTCTCAGACGGTCAGGCAGTTCTTCCGGCCTGTCAGCAATCTGATCCGGGAAAAGGGAGGCAAGGAGTTCCCTCCGGTTCAGTCCCCACGAAACGGCAATGACAGGAATGCCGGCTGCCCGGCATGCCTCGATGTCACGGGTTTCATCGCCTGCATAAACTATTCTTCCCGCCGGGAGTTGCTCCCTGATGATCATTTTCCTTATGACCCTGTCCTTCCCGAGGAAACTTCTGCCGCTGTAAATGAAATCAAACAGGGCCGTCAGATTGTTGATTTCCAGAAATCTCCTGACATTCTCTACAGAGTTGGAGGTGAGTATACCCATCCCAAACCCGGCGTCACGGATCTCATGAAGAGCCTTTTCCATATTATCGAAAAGCTTCATCTCCGGCACGTGCCTGTTCAGCTCCTTCCTGATCCTCAGGGTCAGTGTCAGCAGCTTCAGCTTCGAGATCCCGTAGGCTTCAAGCAGTTCCTGGGGCTTTTTCGTCCGGAACAGTTCCCTCTCCCCTTCGCCGACAGGCTGACAGTTATACTCCGGAGCAATCCGGTTATACACATTCAATCCCAATTCGAGGGTATCA